>ERZ802830.68-NODE-68-length-87694-cov-11.9675_pt1 | contig 87694 bp, 74 predicted proteins | sample MGYA00345654_ERZ802830 | MGnify/ENA primary metagenome ERZ802830 (study PRJEB30503, sample SAMEA104212375) | marine metagenome | biome: Westerlies Biome; feature: [SRF] surface water layer (ENVO:00010504) within the epipelagic zone...; material: water (ENVO:00002006)...
AGAAACAGTTTGTAAGGATTTTTCCATTATATTTGATAGCTCTTATTTGGTTGGTTATGGCCGTCTTTTTCCCAGATTTAACGCCTGGAGGAGAGTGGTTCACTGACATTATGTCAACAAGGCCGGGGTTGTCTAAGCCAACTATTGGTATGATCATGCTGGCGGCAATGATTTTTGTAATTTTTATTGGATTTCCAATATCATTTACACTTATATTTCTTGCGTTTGTTTTTGGTATTTGGGGGTCTAACTTCAAATTAACAACCTTACTTATGACATTGAATACAAACTCTACGATGCTGAATGATCAGTTAATGGCCGTTCCATTATTTATACTTATGGGAATTGTTATGGAGGCGGCCGGGCTAATGGAGCGTCTATTTGCGTCAATTCAAATGATTATGGCGCGCGTTCGGGGCTCCCTTTATATTGCCGTATTGATTGTTTCCACTATCTTTGCCGCTGCAACGGGTATTGTTGGCGCATCTGTAACGCTTTTGGGAATTATGGCTGGCGCGACTATGACTCGATCTGGTTATAATGTTCGAATGGCTGCTGGTACTATAACGGCCGGTGGTACTTTAGGCATCCTTATACCTCCATCAATTATGTTAATTGTCATGGGGCCAGTACTTGAAGTTTCAACATTAGATTTGTTTCGTGGCGCATTTATTCCAGGTGCGCTGCTAGCCTCGCTGTATCTACTTTATACACTTGGACGTTGCTGGCTTAACCCTGAGTTAGGCCCAATATTATCAGAAGAAGATCAACCAAAAACGTCTGACCATTACGGAGCTGAAATTGCATTGATTTCTTTGGGTGTTCTCACAATTTGTCGTGTGTTTGGGTTGGGTATCAGCGGAGCCTTTGCTAGCGTTATTCCATTCAGTGGTTTAATCGTTTTAATTGGAACGGTATTTCTTGCGCTCCGGGCTTATCGAAATTTAAATATTCTGAGATTATCGCTACCATTAGCAATTCTATTTCATTTTTATTATCTTTTAACTTCATGGGGTAACAGTATTCCCTGGGTGTCTCTGGTCCTATTTTTATTTGCTGTTTTCCTCGGTGCTTTAAGTTTGGCTATATACCATAAAGATGCTGCAGAACGGTTTAAATTCTCAGATTTATGGGATGAATTCTTCGCAGGCTTAATGCCTCCCACAATTTTAATCTCGTTCGCTTTGGGTTCAATACTCCTTGGTTTTGCTACACCTGCTGAGGCAGCGGCGATGGGTGCCTTTGGTGCAATTCTCCTATCGATTGGATATGGAAAATTCACAATTCCAGGGTTTTTTGATAATCTGGTCAAATCTTTGGAAATAACAGTTTTAATTATGTTTCTCGTGGCAGCATCAAACTTCTTCGGTGCAGAGTTCTCATCTCTAGGAACACCTAAAATGATGACGGAGATGATGCTTCAATTAGATTTATCTCCTTACTTGATTTTAATTATGGTAATGGCATTGATATTTTTACTTGGCTGGCCTTTAGAATGGGTGCCGATTGTACTTATCGTTGTTCCAATACTTTTGCCTACTGTAGCTTCCTTGGATATCCATGGCTTGAACCCATATGATCTTATGGTTTGGTTCGGAATTTTGGTGGCTGTAAACCTTCAAACGGCTTGGTTATCGCCACCAGTAGCCTTGTCTGCATACTTTTTAAAAGGCGTTGTGCCAAACTGGGATCTGAAAGATATTTATTTTGGAATGATGCAGTTTATGCTAATTCAACTTATTGGTTTGATACTAATTTTTATCTTCCCACAAATTGTACTCTGGTTGCCAAACCAAGTCTTTGGGCAATAAACCTATGTCTCAAAAAAGATCTGTAGTCTCCTATCTAAAGTGGCCTTTAATTGTTACTTTTATTGGCCTGGTATTGTCAGCTTGGTTGGGCTGGGAAACAGAGAAAACACTAAGTGCAGTTTTTTCATTTTTGCTAGTAGGAACAGTTCTGGCTGCACTAGAGATTGCTCTGTCTTTTGATAATGCAATAGTGAATGCCAACAAGTTAGTTGAGATGACCCCTATCTGGCGCCAGAGGTTCTTAACTTGGGGGATACTAATTGCGGTTTTTGGGATGCGTATAGTTTTTCCAGTAGCAATTGTTGCGACTTTCGCTTGGATAAATCCTTTTGCTGCGGTTCACTTAGCTCTTTCAGATCCCGACGAGTATTCTCACATTATTCATCAATCACATAGTTCAATTGCTGCTTTCGGAGGAACCTTTTTGATAATGGTTTCACTTAAGTTTTTTATAGATAAGGATAAATCAGTTGATTGGATCGTCGGTTTAGAAAAAAAATTGCGAACGTGGGGTTCAATACGAGGCTTCGACATCGCAATTGTCTTAATAATTATTTCAATCATGTCCCAGGTAGTTCATGAAAATCAGCAAGCTTCATTTCTTCTTTCAGCTGTTTCTGGTTTATTGATCTTCACTCTTGTGGATGGACTAGGAAGTTTCCTTGATAACTATTCAAATAGTGCATCCAACATGGGTGCTCGAGGTGGTCTAGGAGCATTTTTATACTTGGAAGTACTTGATGCTAGTTTTTCATTTGATGGTGTCATTGGAGCTTTTGCATTAACGACAAACATTATTTTAATAGCCATAGGTCTTGGGATCGGTGCGATGTATGTTCGCGCGATGACTATTATGTTGGTCGAAAAAGGAACGCTACAGCAGTTTCGATATCTTGAGCATGGTGCTTTTTACTCGATCTTTGCTCTTTCGATCATAATGTTTGCTCAATCTATAATTGAAGTTCCCGAAACTATTACTGGAGCTATCGGAGCAATAATCATTGGATTATCTCTGTTTTCATCCGTTCGCTATAACAAAAAAGAGCAGTCGCTCTAAACAGGAGACACAAATATGTCACGAATATACCTTAAGAAGGCACAACTTACAGCAAAATCGAATGCCTCAGAGGTTCATGAAACGGTAAAAAATATTCTCACAGATATAGAAGCTGGCGGTGATTCAAAAGCTAAGGAGTACGCCTCAAAATTTGATAAATACCAAGGGAATATAATTTTAACAGATGAAGAAATAAAAGCAGCGAGTGAGTTAGTTCCAGCTAAGCTTAAAAAGGATATTCAGTTTGCGCATGATAATGTGAAACGGTTTGCGGAAAAGCAGAAAGAAACATTAAAAAACACTGAAATTGAAATTCATCCTGGATTTGTTACAGGCCAAAAGATCATCCCTGTTGATGCAGCTGGGTGTTATGTTCCTGGTGGTCGCTATAGTCATATTGCTAGCGCCATTATGACTGTGACAACTGCAAAAGTTGCTGGGTGTAAATTTATAACAGCGTGTTCACCGCCAAAACCGAATGTTGGCGTCGCTCCAGCCATTGTTTATGCAGCACATGTCTGTGGTGCTGACAAAATAATGGCCATGGGCGGTGTCCAGGGGATTGCTTCTATGACATATGGTTTGTTTGGATTACCACAGGCCAATATTCTGGTTGGTCCTGGCAACCAGTTTGTAGCGGAAGCAAAACGTATCCTATTTGGGCGAGTGGGAATAGATATGATAGCGGGGCCTACAGATAGTTTGATTTTAGCAGACTGTAATGCAGATCCTTTTATAGTCGCTACTGATTTAGTTTCGCAGGCTGAGCATGGCTATAATTCACCAGTTTGGTTAGTTACCGACAATGAAGCTTTAGCAAGTAAAGTCATGAACTTAGTTCCAAAGTTAATAGATGATCTTCCTGAAACTAATCGTGATAATGCAGCTGCGGCTTGGAGGGATTACGCTGAAGTAATTGTTTGCGAAAATAGAGAAGAAATGGCTGCTTGCTCTGATGAATATGCGCCTGAACACCTTACAGTTCAGGCTGATGATCTTGATTGGTGGCTTGAACGTCTGACCTGTTATGGTTCATTATTTTTGGGTGAGGAAACAACTGTTTCTTATGGTGACAAAGCCGCTGGAACCAACCATGTTTTGCCCACTTCAAGAGCTGCTAATTATACTGGTGGTTTGAGCGTCCACAAATATATGAAGATAGTGACATATCAAAGAGCAACAAGAGAGGGGTCAAAATCGATTGCTGAAGCAACAGCTAGGATTTCTCGATTGGAGGGAATGGAGGGTCATGCAAGGGCTGCTGACGTCCGTTTGGCTAAGTTTTTTCCTAACGAGGAGTTTGATTTAACTGCTAATGGATAGATTTGATTCTTTATTTAATCTTGGGGAAAAAGTCGCTGTTGTGACGGGTGCAAGTTCTGGGTTGGGCCGTCGCGCAGCCGAGGTACTTGCTGTCGCTGGGGCTAAAGTTGTCGGCGTGGCTCGGCGAACAGAGGTATTGGAAACTTTAGCTTTGGAGTTGGGAGAAAATTTTTCTTATATATCTGCTGATATTTCTGATCGCGGACGATTGGCAGACTTGTGTTTGGAAATAAATAGCAAGTTTGGTCCACCAGATATTCTAGTTCACGCAGCTGGAGTTAATACTCGGCAAACGGCTGATGAGGTGACCGATCTTGGATGGGATCAAACGATTTCATTAAATCTATCGACCCCATTCTTTTTATCCCAGCTCCTTGTTTCTGAAATGAAAAAGAAAGGCTGGGGAAGAATTGTAAATTTTGCATCGGTACAAACCACTAGGGCATTTCCTGGCGGTATAGCATATGGTGCTTCAAAGGGTGCTATTGGACAGCTGACAAGAGCAATGGCCGAAGCCTGGTCGTCCCACGGCATTTGCGTGAATGCCATTGGTCCGGGCTTTTTTCCTACAGAATTAACTCAAATAGTTTTTGAAGATGCAGAGCGATCCAAAAGAAATGCCGAACAGACGTGTATTGGCAGAAATGGGGAGATGGAAGATCTAGATGGCCCTCTACTATTTCTTTGCTCTGAAGCTTCTAGTTACGTCACTGGTCAGGTGCTAATGGTAGATGGGGGGTTTACTGCAAAATGAAAGCGCTAGTCTATGTTGGAGAGGAAAAATTAGATTTTTGTGAAGTTGCAGATCCTACAGTAAATTCTAAGGAGCAGTTAATAAATGTTGATAGTGCCGGGATATGTGGCTCCGATATGCATGCTTACCTTGGTCACGATGCACGTAGACCAGCTCCTTTGATATTAGGTCATGAGGCATCGGGAATAATTTCTGGTGGTGATCGTGATGGCGAAAGAGTCACAATTAACCCGCTTGTAACCTGCATGAATTGCCAGGCATGTAAGGCTGGACGTGAAAATATATGTCCAAACCGTCAAATCATTTCAATGGCCCCACGTGAAGGTACTTTTGCAGAGATGGTAGCAGTTCCCGAAACAAATTTAGTAAAGGTTCCTTCTAATATTTCTTTAGACAAAGCTGCTTTAACAGAACCATTGGCGGTTAGTTGGCATGCTGCCAGATTGGCTATTGAGGCTCTGCATCCGAGTATGGATAGAAGCGTATTAATTGTAGGAGGAGGCGCGATAGGTTTGGCATCTGCTTTAGCATTTAAGGCAATGGGAATTGAAAACATAATAATAGTCGAACCAAATTCTATTCGCAGAAAATATCTTAATGATAAATGTAACGTAATTTCCGTTGAAAAAGTTGATCAATTTTTCTCAATTGTAGTAGATGCAGTGGGATTTAAAAAAACTCGTGAAATAGCATCTGCAAAAGTATCGCCTGGAGGAGTTATTACGCATATAGGATTAGGTGAAGATACTGGTGGAATTGATGTGAGGCGAATAACCCTGCAAGAAGTCAGCTTCATTGGAACCTATACGTATACCGCAGGAGATTTTATGGATACTGCTCAAGCGATTTTTGATGGTCGCTTAGGTCCCTTAGATTGGATTGAGCGAAGACCGCTGTCAGAAGGAAATACAGCTTTTAGAGAAATCAGAGAGGGTAAAATAGCCTCTCCAAAAGTTTTACTAAGCCCAAATTGTTAATAAAATAGGAGAAAAATATGTCGAACATACCGCATCTTTTAGTACACGATCATGAAGATAATGTTGGTGTTGTTGTGGTTGAAGGCTTAACGGCTGGAACTGAAATGTTTTGTTGTGTGACCCACGACAATTCAACTTTTACGCTTACTGCGGGTGCAGATGTACCAATTGGGCACAAGATAGCCCTTAAAGATTTAAAGGACGGTGACACAGCAGTTAAATACGGGGAAGATATTGGGAAAGTAATAGCCGATATCCCTAAAGGCGAACACGTTCATACACACAATTGCAAAACCAAACGCTGGTAAGGAAAGAGAAATGGCATCAAAATATTCAAATATAACTGTTAAGGGTTTTCGTAGAGAAAATGGGCGTGTTGGCGTAAGAAATCATGTTTTGATACTCCCAGTTGACGACATTTCAAATGCGGCATGTGAAGCTGTGGCTAATAATGTAAAAGGAACTATGGCAATTCCTCATGCATATGGCCGGCTGCAATTTGGGGAAGATCTGGAAGTACATTTCCGTACAATGATCGGTACTGGCAGTAATGCAAATATTCATTCAGTGGTTGTAATTGGAATTGAACCTGATTGGACAAAGCGAATTGCTGATGGAATTCGTGAGACAGGTAAAGAAGTTGCGGAATTCTCAATTGAGCAAAAAGGTGACTTTGAAACGATAAGGGCAGCTAGTTGGGCTGCGAAAGATTTTGTTCACAAAGCGACTGAGATACAGCGAGAAGAATGTTCTATTTCAGAACTCTGGGTTTCTACGAAATGTGGCGAGAGTGATACGACGACAGGCTTGGGTTCATGTCCTACGGTTGGCAACATGTATGACAAACTTTTACCAGAAGGAATTACTGGATTTTTCGGGGAAACATCAGAAATAACCGGTGCTGAACATATTTGTCAAAAGCGAGCCATCAATGAGGAAGTCGGTGAGCGTTGGTATAAGATGTGGAAGGCTTACCAAGATGATGTTATTTTTGCGCATCAAACGGATGATCTTTCTGACAGTCAGCCGACCAAGGGTAACATACTTGGTGGGTTAACGACGATTGAAGAGAAAGCTTTGGGTAATTTAGAAAAAATCGGCAGAACATCTCAATACATAGATATTTTAGATCCCGCAGAACAACCCAACTCAGGAAAAGGTTTGTATTTTATGGATAGCTCATCAGCAGCTGCAGAATGTGTGACCCTTATGGCAGCAGGCGGAGCTGTTATACATACATTTCCGACAGGGCAGGGCAATGTAGTAGGAAACCCGATTGTACCAGTGATCAAAATAACAGCTAATCCAAGAACTGTCAGAACCATGGGCGAACATATTGATGTTGATGTATCTGGAATTCTTAGGCGAGATCAAACAATCGACGAAGCAGGAGATGCTCTCATAGATATGATCCGAAGAACAGCAAATGGTAGAAACACTGCGGCAGAAGCACTTGGTCATCGTGAATTTTCTATGACAAAACTTTATAGAAGTGCTTAGGTGAGATAAGTTTGGTGGCTGCTTTGCAGCCACTTATTAACAAGAGGTTTCAAATGACTTTAGAGACCAGGGTTTCAATTTCTGAAGCTGAACAGTTAGTAAAAGAAGTATTCCTTAAAAATGGCGTAAAAGAAGATGTTGCCGCATCAGTTTCAACGGCTCTCGTTGCCGCGGAGGCCGAGGGTCAGGTTGGTCATGGGTTTTCGCGAGTCAAAGATTATATCGCTCAAGTTAAATCAAAAAAAATCAACGTAAATGCTGAAATTAAAATAGAACATCCTAAGCCAGCTACTATATCAATAGATGCTGATTATGGCTTTGCATATCCTGCTCTTGATCAGGCTATTTCTGAAGGTGCTTCAATTGCAAAAGAATATGGGAGTGCTGTAGTATCAATTTTTAATTCGCATCATTGCGGCGCTCTTTCTGTGCAGGTCGAAAAAATAGCTAATCGGGGTCTAATCGGGTTAATGATGGCAAACACACCTAAGGCAATTGCTCCTTGGGGCGGCAAAGATCCATTTTTCGGCACAAATCCAATAGCTTTTTCAGTTCCACGAATAACAAAAGATCCTTTAGTTATAGATTTATCTTTATCCAAGGTTGCCCGTGGAAAAATAATGCATGCAAAAAAGGCGAATACTAAAATACCCGAAGGGTGGGCGCTGGACAGTTCAGGAAATCCAACGACTGATCCTGATCTAGCTTTAAAAGGATCAATGTTGCCCATTGGAGAAGCTAAAGGCAGTGCATTGGCCCTTATGGTTGAAATATTAGCCGCATCATTTTCTGGTGGTAGGCCGAGTAATGAAGCCAGTTCATTTCTCGATCCCGATGGTGATCCGCCAGGTGTAGGCCAGTTTCTAATGTTTATAGATCCAGGAAAAGATAAAGGCTCCTTTTTTAATCGTTTAGAAAAATTATTACTCAATATCGAAGAGGTAGAGGGAGTTCGCTTGCCGGGCGAGAGAAGAAAAAAAGATATTCAAACATCACGAGATTTAGGGTTACTGCTTCCAGCAAATTTTGTTGACCCTTGGTAGATTAATTATTTTACCAAGCTTAAGATTGCGCTTTTCAAATTTGTTTAGCAATGATGTAGCACAAAGTGACTAAGTTTAGTATTCTGAACGGAGTACGGAAGACGTGCTAGTGCGCATAGCTCTAATTGAAAAGTACAAACTTGCAAAAATATTTGCTAGCACACCCCCAACAATAACTAAAAATGCATTTAGCCATATTATGGAGAATTCGGTTCCCATTAGATATTTGCAAACGGCCCAGGCTCCTAAAATACCAATCGTTAACGCGACTATTCCCGCTACGCCACCAAGTAACATTGACCGGAGTGCAAAACTAAACAAAATTGATGCTTTACTCGCTCCGACTGCCTTCAAAATTGCAGCCTCATACTTTCTTGCTTTCTCAGTTGATGCTGCAGTTCCAATTAAGACCAAAAATCCAGTTAGTATTGTTGTTGTTGCTCCATATAAAATCACAGATGAAATAGAAGAAAGAATGCTAGAGACTTGAGCTATGGCTTCTTTAATTCTTACAGCAGTAATATTTGGAAATTTGCTTGCTACTTTCCGGAGCAACTCCGCCTCGGCTTTTGGTTTTGCATAAACGGTTGAAATAAATGAATGTGGTGCGCTTTCTAAGGCATGAGGATTCATTGACATTATGAAGCCTATACCGGCAGTTGAAAAATCAACGTCTCTAAAGCTTGTAATGGTCGCATTAATATCTCTGCCCATAATATTGACCGTCAATTCATCTCCGAGGGATAAGCCCATTTCTTTGCCTTCTTCATCAGAAAAACTTATTTGAGCAGGTCCCTTATATTCTGGCTCCCACCAAATACCTTCAGTTATTTTACTTCGCTCTAGCGGCGCCTTTGAGTAAGTAATACCACGGTCCCCACTAAGAACCCAATGTTCGCCTGCAAACTCTTTTGCGGAAATACCATTGATCTTTGATATTATACCCCTGATCATGGGAGCTTCATCGAAAGAGGTTACATCTTTATTTGCCTCCATAATTTGACGAAACTCTGGCATTTGTGATTTTTGGATGTCGATGAAAAAATATGATGGAGCCACATCAGGTAAATCTTGTTGGATTGCCGCTCTTATGTTTCCACTAATTTGGCCAATACTGGATAATACGGATAAACCAATACCTATCGATAAGATAACAATTATTGCGCCCTCTTTTGGTCCTGTAATCGCCGAAAGAGCCCAACGTAGTTTCGGATTGCGTCTTAATTTAATTCTAAGTTTCTGAGTGCCGATTCGGATTGCAGCAGCCACAAATATCAAGCAAAGGAAGGAAGAACTAATTGCAAAAGCGGTCCAAAGTGTAAGCTTAATTGATCCTGTAAAATAGGCCGCCAAAGCAATCAACGAAAGTACAATTACTGAAATAGTAGTAAGATACTGAAAACGCGGAAGCCTAAATTTAGTTTCAGTCTCATTTCTAAATAACTCCGAAGAGTTAATATTTTCGATACTTGATAAAGGCCACAAAGAAAACGCTATTGAAGTGAGTAGACCATAAATAATGGCTTCTAAAATAGGTTTAAAATAAATACTGATCTTTATTGGTATAGGAATACTGGCGGTAAGCCATTTTCCGAGTAAAAAAGGCCCGATGCTTCCCAAACAACCACCAATTAGGATACCTAAAAATGAAAAAATTATTATCTGTAAAAAGTAAGTTTGAAAAATAATATTATTCGTTGCGCCTATGCTTCTAAGTGTTGCTATCGTGCTTGTTTTTACAAGAAGGTAACTTCTTACAGATGCAGCAATGCCAACGCCTCCGACTATCAAACCTGAAAGACCAACGAGTACCAAAAAAGTTTCTAGCCTTTCTACAAACTCATTTATACCAGGAGCAGCATTGCGTGCATCTTTCCAACGCATTCCGGTTTTCTCAAATTTTTCTGATGCATTTTCTGAAAGTAAATCCAAGTCTGCTGTTTCTTTCAGATTCAGACGATATTTAGTTGAAAAAAGTGTTCCCGGTGCGAGAAGGCCTGAACCTTCGAGGTCGTCCTTATAAACAATTGATCTTGGTCCCAATCCAAATCCATCGCTACCACTATCTGGAATTGATTTAATAACCCCTCCAAGATAAAATTTTGTCTGCCCTAACTTAAACGTATCCCCAAGCTTTAAGCCTAATCGATCTACTAAGATTTGCTCAATAACTGCTCCGGGAACTCCTTTTTCTTTCTGTAGTGCTTCAGAGAGATTTTCATAAGAATACAGATTTACTTTACCCATTAGTGGATAATTTTTATCGACAGCTTTTACTTGAGTTAGAGCCCGTTCATTTATTTCACCTTCGACAAACAACATTGAACGAAAATCTACTACTTCACTTATTTTCGTTGCTTTACTTTCTAGCCAATTAAGCTCAGCTAGATTTGCAAATCGGTATGTGAATTCAGCCTCGGCATCACCACCCAATAAGAGAGCCCCTTCTTCAATAAGCCCCTTTTCAATCCCACTTTTTATTGAGCCAATAATTGTTATTGTGGCAACACCCAGGACTAAACAAGCTATTAGAATCCGAAACCCTGAAATACCGTTTCGTATTTCTCTCCTAGCTATTTGCCAAGAAATTTGAAGTTCTTGGAAAATTTTCATTGAGTAAATATTTCACCGTCAGAGATTTTGATTTTTCTTTCACACCTGTTTGCTAATTCTAAATCATGAGTAACCAACACTAGCGTAGCGTTGTTTTCACTATGAAGCTCGAATAAGTAGTCGGCTACTATCTTTCCGTTTTCATAATCTAAGTTTCCAGTTGGTTCGTCTGCTAATAAAATTTTAGGGCTTGCGATCACTGCTCGGGCAAGAGCTGTTCTTTGTTGCTCACCACCTGACAATTGCGAAGGAAAATGTGAAAGTCTATTTTTGAGCCCAACTTTTGTTAGTGCCTTTTCTGCAAGATCAAAAGCATCTTTATTTCCGTTTAATTCTAATGGGATTGCAACATTTTCCAGTGCAGTCATTGTTGGAATAAGGTGGAATGACTGGAAAATTATTCCAACATTGGTTCTTCTAAAACTTGCTAGCTTATTCTCATTCATTTCGTGAAGATTTTGGCCCAGTAAGTTTATTTTACCACTCGTAATTCGTTCTAATCCACCCATAAGCATCAGCAAGGAAGACTTGCCAGATCCTGAAGGGCCGACGATACCAATACTTTCACCTTCTTGAATATCAATTGAAATACCCTTTAGTATATCTACAATCCCAGCATTACCGTCTAAAGATAGTGAAACATTTTCTAATAAAATTGAGGGCCTTTGCATGATAAATAACCTGAAAAATTTTTGTTGTGTAAGTAGATATGAAGCAAAAAGTTTGCTGTACAAGGCCATTATTCATCTGATCATATTAACGGCGCCAACTTTTTGTTATTCCGACCCAAAAGTTTTTATCTTGGGCGATAGTATTACTCATGGATTTGGTTTGCCTGAGGAAGAGGGGCTCGTTAATCAGTTATCAAATTGGTTCTCCAATAACGGTACAGCGGTCAGCTTTATTAATGGAGGAGTTTCAGGTGACACAACAGCAGGTGGTTTAGAAAGGCTGTCTTGGTCTTTAACGGAGGATATATCAGCAGTGATAGTCGCCCTTGGATCCAATGATGTTCTACGTGGTTTTCCGCCAGAAATAACTAAGGAAAACCTATCGGCCATTATTGATATAGCTCAAGGTAATAAAGTTCCGGTTCTTTTAATTGGGACATACGCACCTGGAAATTATGGTAAGGAATACAAATCAAATTTCGACGCTATTTTTACAGATCTCGCGGAAGAAAAAAATATCGCTTATATTGATAGTTATTTAAAGCCATTGCTTGATGAAGTTTCAAAAGGCAAAGATGTTATGCACCTCTTACAAGCGGATGGATTGCACCCAAACCCAAATGGAGTGCGGGTAGTTGTTGAATATATCTCCCCACAACTATTAAAATTTTTACAAGAAACAAATATAATTGAATAAATTAATTATTCTGAAATTTTCTTAGAAGTCGCTCTAAGAGTATACATATATTTAAAATACTTTTCATTTCTTTATATTTCGCCTATGCACGTTTTTGTAACAAAGATGGAGACAACATGGCCAAGGAAGAATTGCTCGAATTTCCAGGTGTCGTAAAGGAACTCCTGCCAAACGCGACATTTCGAGTTGAGCTAGAAAACGGCCATGAAATTATCGCTCATACGGCAGGGAAAATGCGAAAGAACAGAATTCGTGTTCTCGCAGGAGATAAAGTTCAAGTGGAGATGACACCATACGATCTGTCAAAAGGTCGTATAAATTACCGCTACAAATAATCCGTGAAATTAATTTTAGGTTCAGCTAGCCCCCGCCGAAAAGAGATTTTGGCACAAGTTGGTATAATTCCCTTTGAGATCCGTGCTCCTAATATTGATGAAACGCCTCTGGCAAAAGAGCTGCCTCTTCAGTATTGCAGGAGAATTACTGAAAAAAAAATTCAGGCACTTAAATTAGCTGATGATGAAATTGCTATTTGTGCTGATACTACTGTTGCTGTGGGTAGACGAATTTTGGGAAAACCTAGCGACCGTGATGAGGCAAACAGCTTTCTAAGTTTGTTGTCAGGAAGACGACATAAAGTAATTACATGTGTAGCAGTTAGAAAACAAAATAAAATAAGAACAAAGGAAGTAGTAAGCCGGGTCAAAATGAGGGTTTTGGGCTTCGAAGAAAAAGAGTTTTATTTAAATAGTGGTGACTGGGAAGGTAAAGCAGGGGGTTATGGAATACAGGGCATAGCCTCATCATTTATTCCATGGATAGGTGGCTCATACACGGGAATAGTCGGCTTGCCTTTAACAGAGACAATTGGTTTGTTGAGTACCTTCGGATATTCGGTGTACGGTGAAAAAAATGGGTAATAGATCAATTTTTTTAGACCATTTTCAAGACCAAGAGGCATCAGCCCTTGTGGTTGATGGCGTTCTACAAGACTTTTTTATAGAGAGTAATTCTCCATCACCGGGGCAGATTTATAGAGCTACTGTTGATCGGCCGATTAAGGGCCAAGGTGGTTATTTCTTGAAAACACCTGATGGCCCAGCATTCTTGCGCCAAGGTAAAGGTTTATCCCAGGGCTCTCGTATATTAGTTCAAGTATCTGGGTTTGCTGAGATCGGGAAAGCCATACCAGTTAGTAGAAAAATTCTTTTAAAGAGCCGATACGTTATTATCACCCCTGAAAACCCGGGTCTTAATATTTCTAGACAAATTAAGAATGAAGAGCGCAGAGATGACTTGGTTGCCTTAATCCGGTTAAATTTAAGAGATTTTAAAGAAGGCATGATTTTGCGGTCAAGTTGCATAAATGCTGTCGATAAAGAAATTTTGGATGATGCAGAGGAAATGCTCAATTTGGCGGAAAAGATATCCTCTGATGAATCGAATGAAGAAGGGTTGATTTTGGAGCCCGATAAGCCACACGCTCTTGCATGGCGTGAGTGGAGCGAAGATGCTGATGTATTTTCGGAAGGTGGCAGCTTTGAAACTCATGGAATTTTAGATTTATTGGAAAAGCTAAAATCTGAGCGGGTTGAAACTAATGATGGACACTATTTTATTGAAATCACCAGAGCATGCGCGACAGTCGATATAAACACGGGCTCAGATACTAGCCCGGCAGCAGCTCTGAAAGCCAATTTAGCTATGGCGAAGGATCTTCCCAGACAACTTCGTCTTCGAGGCATTGGAGGTCAGATAATTTTAGACCCTGCGCCAATTTCGAAAAAAGATCGAAAAATAGTTGATACGGCATTGAAGACGGCGTTTAGGAAAGATCCTGTCGAAACTAATATTGTTGGCTGGACAGCGATGGGACTAATTGAGCTACAACGTGCTAGGGTGCGGCCAAGCTGGAAATAACTAATTTAAATAGGATCATTAATTTTTAGTCTATGAAACATCTTTCCAATTAACTTCCCGTTTGTTTTGCCCAACTTTTCCTCTTCGAATAAATAATCTATTTAGTGCGTTGATATATGCTTTTGCACTGGCAACAACCGTATCAGTATCGGCAGATTGTCCAGTAGCTATATTTCCATCCTCTTCCATTCGAACAGAAACAGTAGCCTGAGCATCTGTGCCTTCGGTGACTGCGTGAACTTGGTATAATTGAAGGTGTGCATTATGCTGATAGAGTGATTGTACTGCTTTAAATGTAGCATCTACTGGTCCATCTCCTGTGGCTGTGGTTGAAGATTCTTGTCCACCAATTGTTAATGTCATTACTGCTTCTTGAGGTCCGGTTGTACCGCAGACTACCCTCAATTCATTTAAAACAATGTGATCGTTTACAGCATCTTCGCCTGCCTGCATAAGAGCGATTAGGTCTTCATCATAAACTTCTTTCTTGCGATCGGCTAATTCCTTGAACCTGACAAATACATCCTTCAATTGGTTGTCAGCCAAGTTATAGCCTAACTCTTCTAATTTTGATCGGAGAGCAGCCCTTCCTGAATGTTTTCCTAAAACTAAGTTTGTGGCTGATAGCCCAACATCTTCTGGGCGCATAATCTCAAATGTTTCAGAATTTTTTAACATTCCGTCTTGGTGAATACCACTTTCATGTGCGAATGCATTTTTTCCTACTATTGCTTTATTGAATTGAACTGGAAAACCTGAAACGGATGCAACGCGTCTAGATATATTCATTATTTTTGATGTGTTTATATTGGTATAAAATGGCATGATATCGCTACGGACTTTTAATGCCATAACTACTTCTTCTAAGGCTGTGTTACCTGCACGTTCGCCTAATCCGTTTATTGTGCATTCAATCTGCCTAGCGCCACCTTCCACTGCAGCTAAAGAATTTGCTGTAGCCATGCCTAAATCATTGTGACAGTGGGTTGCGAATATAACTTCGTCCGCTCCAGGCACTTTCTCTATTAGCATTTTTATAAGATCAGCTGACTCAACTGGTGCCGTGTAGCCGACTGTGTCTGGAATATTTATTGTTGTTGCTCCAGCTTTGATAGCAATTTCTACAACACGACAGAGGTAATCATGTTCTGTTCTAGTTGCATCCATTGGAGACCATTGAATATTGTCACACAAATTTCTGGCATGGGTAACTGTTTCATGAATTTTTTCAGCCATCTGATTTTTGTCTAAATTAGGTATCGCCCGGTGCAATGGTGATGTTCCAATGAATGTATGAATTCTTGGTTTTTCTGAATTTCGCACTGCATCCCAGCAACGGTCAATATCTCCAAAATTAGCTCTTGCTAGACCACATATGACAGCTGTTTTGCTACGCTTTGCAATTTCACTTACTGCCTTAAAGTCACCTTCTGATGCAATAGGAAAACCTGCTTCAATAATATCAACTCCCATATCATCAAGGAGCTCTGCAATTTCTAATTTTTCCTCATGGGTCATTGTGGCTCCAGGTGACTGTTCGCCATCTCTTAGTGTAGTGTCGAAAATTACTACACGGTCTTTTTTTGCTTGTGTTTTCATTTTTGGATCTCGTTTTTTCTACTAATTTGGCGGTGCGGTAATCTGCCCCTCTGAGCGGTCGCACCAGACAATGGCACGCTCAGAGGCAGCCTAGTAGCAGGCGCAGTTCGTGTAGGAGTTGCGCCTCTTCAGAAGTCGGTTTTACTATTAATTCACACGTCATATTTAGATTATACACCGTTGTTGAAAAATTAAAACCCAGTTTTAATCATAGCTACTTCGGTGTAGCACTGCGTTATCTAAAAATTTAGGTTTTCTGCTTTTGTATTAAATCGTAGGCTACTAAAATCTTAGTAATATTGTGAGAAATGATGAGTAAAACAGAAGAAAATACTGCCAGCTCAATGAGTTCAAGGCTAACTGAAAATGAAACAAAGATTTCTTTTCTTATTAAGGATATTGAAGATTTGTCGGACATTGTCGCGAGGCAGAGTCGTGAGCTTGAACAACTTACCAAACAGGTTAGTTTCTTGACACAAAAAGAAACAGAGCGTGATACTTCGAGTGGTATTGTCTTAGGTGATAAACCACCACATTGGTGATCCACTAAAAACAAATTAAAGAAAACATTGTAACCGGAGTATTCTGTTATTAGGTTAGGGTGTAAGATTTATGAGCAAGGACTTAGCTGATGAAATTTAGTCACATCGTTATTCTAATTATCTCATTTTTTGTGAGCGCCAATATAGCTTTTTCGCAAACATCAAGTGGGACACAAGAGTATGGCGACGGTGGGGCTTATGAAGGCGAATTTTTAAATGGTTTGCCGCACGGAAACGGAACCTATGAATTGCCAAATGGTTATCGATATGTAGGCGAATGGTTTGAAGGTGAAATAAATGGGCAAGGTGAAGCATTGTTTCCAAATGGTTCAGTCTACGTTGGGAGTTTTGTAAAGGGTAAACCAGAAGGTAGTGGCAAAATCACCTTCAGTGATGGTGGAACATATGAAGGTGAATGGGCAAACGGAAGTATATCCGGTGTTGGCTATGCGAAGTATGCCAATGGAACAACTTATCAGGGATCTTTTCTTGATGCTATGCATAATGGGAAAGGAACTATGAACAGCCCAGATGGGTATGTTTATGATGGAACTTGGGAAAATGGAATAAAACAAGGTACAGCAACAGTAACTTATCCTGACGGATCAATTTACATCGGAGATATTTCAGAGGGGCTTCGTGAAGGAACAGGTCGTCTCGAAATGCCAGAAGGACTAGCCTACGAGGGGACATGGAAAGCTGGCGAAATTAATGGAGAAGGTAAATTATCTCAGAAAAATGGTGATGTTTATGTGGGAACCCTCGCTAATGGCCGCAGGCAAGGTTTGGGTAAGGTTACTTATGCGAACGGTGATTTTTATGAGGGTAACTTTGCTGACGATCAGCGGAGTGGACAGGGAAAATTTATTGGTGCCGATGGTTATAAGTATGAAGGCAGTTGGCAGGAAGGGCAGATAAAGGGTCAGGGTGAAGTAGTATATCCCGATGGGTCTCAATATGTGGGGACTTTTTCAAATGGTCTAGCGGATGGCCTCGGCGAGATAATCTATCCTGATGGTTCAAGTTACTCTGGCGAGTGGTTTGATGGCGTTATTGAAGGCAAAGGGAAAGCCACTTATCCAAACAATGCAGTTTATGAAGGCCTATTTCGAAATGCTATGTATCATGGATATGGAGTTATGCGCTTTGAAAATGGCTATGTCTATGAAGGAAACTGGAAGGAAGGAAAGCGAAACGGTGTAGGGAAAGCAACTTTCACAGACGGTATGATTTATGAAGGTGACTATCTGGATGGCCAACGCCATGGAATTGGTACTATTACCTTAGCGGATGGCTTTAAATACACAGGTGATTGGGAATACGGTGAGATTACTGGGGTTGGCATCGCAACTTATGCAAATGGCGATGTTTATCAGGGGAGTTTCGTTAAAGGTAAACGCCAAGGAAGAGGTTCCATTAAATTTGCCAGTGGAGACTCAGCTAGCGGAAAATGGGATGATGGCGCACTGGTTGAAACAGGATCCGACTAACTAAGTTGGTTCAAAAATTTATCGGCGCTTTTTATAACGTTCTTTTTGTGATCTTCATTCATTTTATCCCAGACTCGGTACATTTGGGCCATCCGTGGGTTGCCGTCAAACTTGTGTCTGTGCCGTGAGAGAAAATGCCAATAGAGTGTATTAAATGGACATGCATCCGGGCCAATTTTTTCCGAAACTTTGAATTTACATGATTTGCAGTAATTAGACATCCTATTAATGTAAGCGCCTGAGCTCACGTAGGGTTTTGATGCAACGACACCTCCGTCGGCAAATTGGCTCATACCTATTGTGTTGGGAGCTTCTACCCATTCAAAAGCATCAATATAAACTGATAAGTACCACTCATGAACCTCATGGGGAGATACACCCGCAAGTAAAGCAAAATTTCCAGTTATCATTAATCTTTGAATGTGATGGGCATAAGAGAACTCTTCCGTTTGATTTATGGACTGATCTAGGCAATTCAGGCCACTTTCTTTACCCCAATATAGTGACGGCAATGGTCTAGTATGGTCCAAAAAGTTATTTTTGGTATAGTTTGGACCCTGCAGAAAATAAATTCCGCGAATATATTCTCGCCAGCCAATAATTTGTCTTATAAAGCCCTCCACAGAGTTTAGTGGCGCCTTACCATCGAGATATGCCTTTTCTGCTTTTTTGCAAACATCTATTGGTTTTAGTAGCCCAATATTGAGATAGGGTGAAATGATGGCGTGATATAAAAATGGTTGGTCAACCATCATGGCATCTTGATAGGCACCAAAATCTGGGAGCGCTTTTTCTATAAAGTGATCTAAAGCTTCTTCTGCTTGAGAATGGGTAGTAGCGTAATTAAAGTTATTAATATGACCAAAATTTTTAGAAAATTTATCTAAGACTAAATCAATTACTTTCTTTGTATGCTTTGTATTTGGAAAACGTTTAGGACCTGTGTGTAACACCAAGTCTGGAGCGGGTTTTCGATTTTCTTGATCATAATTCCATTTACCGCCAACTGGTTTTTCACCATCCATCAATAAACCAGTTTTTCTTCGCATATCTCTGTAAAAATACTCCATGCGCAGCTGTTTTCGGCCCTTAGCCCAATCACTAAATTCACTAACTTGAGAGATGAAACGATTATCCTCTTTGAATTCAATAGTTAATGGGACATTGGAAAGATCGTTTATTACTCTCCATTCATTTGGCTGGGTAACGGATACCTTAGTGCAATTAAATTGTTCGGCTCGGCGAATTAACTCACCCGATAAATTCTGAGTATTCTGGGGATCATCAAAAAAACTATATTCTACCTTATATCCCAAATTTCTCAGTCTATCACAGAAAGATCTCATAGCAGAAAAAATGAGAATTATTTTTTTAGGATGATGGGCGACATAGCTGGCTTCGCCTAATACTTCGGCCATTACTATAACAACTTTATTTGGATCTATTCCATTTAAAGATGATAGGTCTTCAGTTAATTGATCCCCTAAGATTAAAATTAATTTTTCTACCAAGGTACTGATTTCCTATCCCAGTCAAAAAATTGACCAGACGAATTTGGTTTTAAAATGTCAGCGAGCTGTAAGATGTTTCTTGATGCGTCTTCTGGTGAAATGGCAGGATGACGTCCAAGATACTTTTCAGTGAATTTCGTCCTCACTGTTCCCGGATGAATGGCAACACATGTTAGCTTTGGAAACGATCGAGCATATTCGATAGCTGTAGTTCGAATGTATTGGTTTAAGGCAGCTTTTGATGCCCTGTAACTATACCAGCCACCCAATTTGTTATCTCCGATAGAACCCACGCGTGCTGACAATACACCGACAAAACAATTTGAATTTTTATCTATCAAATGTTTTATATGCTTTAAGATAAGTGTTGGTCCAACAGCATTTGTAATAAACTGATTGATTGCAGCATCAGAGTTGAATTGTCGAATAGTTTTCTCTGGTTCTGATGCATTCAATACAAGTGCTCCAGTCGTAATGAATATCTTGTCGAAGGTGCCTTCTAATGTTTGGATTGCAGAAATAATTTTACTTTCATCTGATATATCCAAGTCATTTTGGCTCCGAGAAAGTCCAGAAACAGTATAACCTTCAGCAATACACTCTTCTTGTATAGCTGCGCCTATTCCGCCAGAATTTCCAAAAATTAAAATTCGTTTCATGTAAATGGAAGTAGTTGAATAAATAGAACAATCAAGAATGTGATCTAGCATCGCTTGCTCATTGAATGGGAAATCGCTAGATGAGTGATAAATAGACGTCGCAGGACACTTAAAATGGCTAAAGACAAAAAACAAAACAGACCAAAAGCTATTACTCCAAAGGGCTTCCGCGATTACTTTGGCTCCGAAGTGATAGAGCGAAACCAGATGTTGCAAAAAATAGCAGAAATATATCATAGCTATGGTTTTGAGGCTCTTGAAAGTTCCGCGGTCGAAACAGTTGAAGCGCTTGGAAAATTTTTGCCTGATATAGATCAGCCGAATGAAGGTGTGTTTGCCTGGCAAGAAGATGATCAAGATTGGTTAGCACTTCGCTATGATTTGACTGCTCCGTTGGCAAGGGTTTATGCGCAATACAGAAACGAACTTCCAACTCCATATCGTAGGTATTCTATGGGTCCAGTATGGAGGAATGAGAAGCCTGGTCCAGGCCGTTATAGACAGTTTTATCAATGTGATGCTGACACGGTGGGATCCGCGAGTATAGCGGCGGACTCAGAAATTTGTATGCTACTTTGCGATACTCTTGAGAATGTTGGAATTGCGGAGGGTGACTACAAAATAAAAGCAAACAATCGCAAAGTCCTAAATGGTGTCCTTGAGAGTATGAATATTCAAGAAACTTCTACGAGAGACGCAATACTTCGAACCGTCGACAAATTTGATAAAGTTGGAGAGAGTGGCATAAGGCAACTACTTGGCAAAGGCCGGCTTGATGCATCTGGGGCTTACATTGATGGAGTGGGTCTAGCTGATGGTGAGGCCGATATAGTCGTGGCATTTTTAACTTCTAAGGGCTCCAATATTGAAACAACATTAAAAAATTTAAAAAATTTGATTGGATCTTCTGAAATAGGATTAGAGGGTGTCAATGAACTGGAAACGATGGCCGGACTTTTTGAAGCTGGCGGATACGGTAGTAACAAGATTTCGATTGATCCTTCTGTAGTAAGGGGTTTGGGCTATTATACCGGACCAGTTTATGAAGCGGAGCTTACCTTTGAAATTTTTGATGAAAAGGGAAGAAAAAGACAGTTTGGATCAGTTTCAGGCGGTGGGCGCTACGATGATTTGGTCAAGCGTTTTACAGGGCAGGCCGTTCCTGCAACAGGTGTGTCGATTGGTGTAGATAGGCTTTTGGCTGCATTAAAAGAAAAAGGGCGTGCACGCGCATCGGGTCTAGGCCCTGTCGTTGTTACTGTCATGGACCGAGATCGAATAAGCGATTATCAAAAGATAGTAACTGAATTACGGAACTCTAGTATACGTGCTGAAGTTTATCTTGGTAATCCTAAAAATTTTGGCAACCAATTAAAGTATGCAGACAACAGAGGTTCGCCCGCTGCTGTGATAGAGGGAACTGAGGAACGTGAGAGTGGAACGATCCAAATTAAAGATCTTATCTTAGGTAAAAAACTTTCTGAGGCAGCGACTTTAGAAGAATGGAAAGATAGGCCAAGTCAGTTCACTGTTCGGCGGGATGACCTTGTGCAAAAAATTAAAGAAATATTAAATTCCTACAAGTGATGACAGACCTGAAAGACTTATCAAGAGAAGCAAAAAGATTAGCTGTTGTTTTCGAAGCAACAGGCGCAGAAGTCGTTGAGTTGGACTTCTTGCAAATTTCAAATGTTTTACTTGATTTATATGGGGAGGATATTCGTGGCCGAGCTTTTATAACTAATGACCCTGTCTATGGTGAAATGATGTTAAGGCCTGATTTTACCATTCCAATTGTAGAGCAACATATGACAAACAGTTTGTCACCCGCGAGATATACTTATTGTGGTAAGGTATTTAGAAGACAAGAAGAGTTTCCAGATCGACCAAGGGAATTTCTGCAAGTAGGTTATGAAATATTTGATGGTGCTAACCCGGAAAAAGCAGATGCAGAAGTTTTTTCGCTCGTTAATGAAGCCCTGAATGGTATCCCCGTTAGAATAGCTACTGGTGATATTGGTATTTTGATGGCTGCTGTGCGATCTTTATCAACTACGGAAACACGCAAGAAGGCACTCCTGAGACATATCTGGCGCCCTCACCGTTTTAAAACGCTTTTAAACCAATTCTCAGGGTTGTCTTCAAAGCCTCAGCCTAATCAAGATCTTGAAGACTATAACAAGTTAATAGATAAATTTCAGACTATTGGGTCAAGAAACATTCAAGAAATAAAAGAACGGCTCCAACAAATTAAATTGGAATCTGAAACAGACACAATAGACCCAGACGAAGTCAAAATTTTAGACGACATATTATCTTTGAAAGATACATGCACAGTAGCTCTGAGCTATTTGGAAAAAGTATCAAAAAAAATGCCAGGTATAGAAAAGACATTAGATAATTTTGCCAAGCGATTAGAATTTTTAGAAAACAATGGCATTAGCGTAGATGTTTTAGATTTTGAGGGCTCCTATGGGCGAACATCTATGGAGTACTATGACGGATTTGTATTTGGGTTTTACTCGGAAACTCACACGGATCTAGCACCAGTTGCCACTGGTGGTCGTTATGACGCGCTTACTGAAAGAATGGGCCAAGGCAAAAAAATACCAGCAGTTGGAGCGGTTTTGAGGCCTGACCTCACCCTTTTATTAAGGGAAAATAATCGTGATTAGATTGGGCATACCCTCAAAAGGTCGACTAATGGGTCAAACTTTTGATTGGTTTTCAGAGCGCGGAATTAACTTAGTTCGAAGTGATTCAGACAGAGAGTACGCAGGACATATTAAGGGTATAAAAAACGTTCAGCTTATTTTTTTATCGGCTAGTGAGATCCCGCGAGAACTTTCTTCTGGTCGCTTGCATTTTGGAGTTACTGGAAATGACGTAATTCAAGAAAAATTAGTTCATTTTAATCAACTCGCAAAGCCTATCTCAGAACTAGGTTTCGGATTTGCAGATTTGATTATCGCAGTTCCCAGCTTCTGGGTTGATGTTGAGACCTTAGATGACTTTGATGCTGTCTCAGCACAGTTTAGAGATAAACATGGATACCGCTTACGTATAGCAACTAAATATCATCGACTGCTCAGGGAATTCCTAATGAAAGCAGGCGTGGCAGACTACCAAATTGTAGATAGTCAGGGTGCTACTGAAGGGGCAGTAAAAAACGGTTTAGCCGAAGCTATTGCTGACATAACTTCAACTGGAGATACCTTAAAGGCAAATCACTTGAAAATTTTATCAGATGGTTTGATCCTTAAATCACAAGCAACGCTTTTTAAATCTCTTGTTGCTGATTTTTCTCAAGAGGAAAATCAGGTCGCCAATTCACTTTTAAAAAAATTAAGAGCCAAAAATTAAATCACGCCTATGTCAGCAAGCGCTCCTGCTAAAGACGGAGGTAAGGGCTCTTCATTTTGACGCATAGCATTTAAGTCACTAGGTGAGTCTATCGGATTGAGATAACGCCAGCCCTGAAAGGCGCGCCTGTTGGCGATCGTGGTTAAAATCAAATTTTTATCTAGAACAATTGCACACCTCCGTATTCCATCATTACCGATGATTTCGTCAAGCCGAATTATCTTTTGCCTACATTGAATTTGACCTTTGATTACCCAATAAATGGAGCCACCATTTACAATCTCTTTTTCGCGCTTTGGCCACATACGAGTTACATGACGGGGGCAACCCTCTGCCCCTTGCGCTCTGGGATTATTTTGCCATGCAATGAGGTCAGAAACAGTTTGCGATCCTACGCTCAACTTTACTAAATTTACATATTCACTCATTATATTTCCTAGGCTTGTGTAAACGATAGTGCCATTAACAAAACTAGCAAGTTGACCAAGAGAGTTCAAAATACTAAAGTGACTGCCTACCGTTCTTAAGATTTTCTATCAAGGGTTTTTAGATGTCACGTTTCGATGCGGCAATTGCCGAACAAATCTGGGATATGAAGTATCGCCTAAAGGATGCTGATGGAACAGCTATTGATAAATCAGTTGAGGATACCTGGGCAAGAATCGCGAAAGATCTTGCAAGTGTTGAGAAGAATAAAGAGCAGTGGGAAAAAGAATTCTATGCAGCGTTAGAAGATTTTAAATTTTTGCCCGCTGGCCGCATAACAGCAGGCGCTGGCACAAATCGAAAAGTAACCTTATTTAATTGCTTTGTTATGGGAACTATTCCCGATGATATGGAGGGCATCTTCAATATGTTAAAAGAAGCTGCCCTAACTATGCAGCAGGGTGGCGGGATAGGTTATGATTTTTCTACTATAAGGCCAAATGGTGCATTAGTTAAGGGAGTTGCCGCTGATGCTTCTGGGCCACTTTCTTTTATGGATGTTTGGGATTCAATGTGTCGAACAATCATGAGTGCTGGATCAAGGCGTGGTGCAATGATGGCTACAATGCGTTGTGACCACCCGGACATAGAACAGTTTATCTCTGCGAAATCTGACCCCATACGCTTGCGTATGTTTAATCTATCAGTCCTAGTTACTGACCCATTCATGGAAGCAGTGAAGAATGATGGTGACTGGAATTTAATATTTAATGGTGAAGTCTACAAAACACTGAAAGCTAGGACGTTGTGGGACCAAATAATGCAATCCACATATGACTATGCTGAGCCAGGTGTGATTTTCATCGACAGAATAAACAAACTTAATAATCTAAATTATTGCGAAACTATCTCTGCCACAAACCCATGTGGAGAGCAGCCATTACCACCTTATGGAGCGTGTCTGCTTGGATCGATAAACTTTGCGCAACTAGTTGAGAAGCCCTTTGAAAAAAGTGCAAAAATTAATGAAGCAGAGCTGGAAAGCTTAGTCGCGACAGCTGTTCGAATGATGGATAATGTTGTTGATGCCTCAAAGTTCCCCTTAAAAGAGCAGGCTCAGGAGGCTAAAAACAAAAGAAGAATTGGACTTGGTGTAACTGGCTTGGCTGATGCTTTGTTGATGGTCGGTTTAAGATATGGCTCGGATGAAGCTGCTGCGCAAACAGAGCGCTGGCTGCATATTTTAGCAAAGTCTGCATATTCTGCATCTGTGGAATTAGCCAAGGAAAAAGGCGCATTCCCATTATTTGATGCAGAGGCTTTCCTTAAGTCGGGATCCATGCAGACAATGGATAAAGAAATTTGTTGTGATATTAAAAAGTATGGAATTCGAAATGCTTTATTAACATCAATAGCTCCTACTGGAACAATAAGTCTCTACGCTGGGAATGTAAGCTCTGGGATTGAACCAGTATTTGCTTACTCTTACACTCGAAAAGTTTTGCAAAAAGACGGTTCCAAGACTGAAGAAGAAGTTGTTGATTATGCTGTGAGAATGTGGAGAGATCTCAAAGGCGATACTCCTCTTCCAGACTATTTTGTAAATGCCCAAACACTGAGCCCATTAGAGCATGTAAAAATGCAATCAGCTGCGCAAAAGTGGATTGATAGTTCAATTTCCAAAACTATAAACTGTCCAGAGGATATTGATTTTGAGTCCTTCAAAAGTGTTTATATGGAAGCATATGAAACTGGATGTAAGGGATGTACAACTTATCGGCCAAATGATGTGACAGGATCCGTACTGACTGTTTCCAGCTCTAAAGAAAAGCCAATGGAAGAAGAGGGCGCAGACGTCATATATATGTCAGAACCATTGGACCGGCCTAATGAGTTGGAAGGTTCAACTTATAAGTTAAAGTGGCCTGACAGTGAACATGCTATATATGTCACAATAAATGATGCGCTTGTGAATGGTTCGAGGCGCCCGTTCGAAGTTTTTATTAATTCGAAAAACATGGAACATTTCGCCTGGACAGTCGCATTAACACGAATGATTTCAGCTGTTTTCCGAAGAGGAGGAGATGTCTCATTTGTGGTTGAAGAGCTAAAAGCAGTATTTGATCCGCGTGGTGGCGCATGGGTTAACGGAAAATATATACCCTCTATTCTTGCTGCGATTGGTGGAGTTTTAGAAACACACATGGTAAAAATTGGTTTTCTTGAAGGTGAGGGACTTGGACTAAAAGAAGATCCAAAATCAAATCAAGTTATTAATTTTTCCGAGAATAAAGCAAAAGCTTGCACCAGCTGTGGCCAGTTTGAGATGCAGATGGTTGAAGGATGTATGACTTGTAGAAGTTGTGGTTATTCGAAATGTGGATAAATTTTTTTTCATCTCAAAAAAGTTAAAATTTAGCTATTGTTATGAGTGAAATCTTTGAGCAAGTTAAGCTTTGTAAAATCTGTGCTGATATTTTCTCAAACACAAAGACTAAACATAGCCCCAGACCGGTTATTAGAGGTAAAAGTACAGCTAAAATTTTGATTGCTGGGCAAGCTCCTGGCGCCCGGGTTCATGAAAGTGGGGTGCCTTTTTCTGATCCATCGGGAGATGTTCTAAGGAATTGGATGGGCTTGAACAAAGACGATTTTTATGACGAGAGAAATATTGCTATAATCCCGATGGCTTTTTGTTTTCCAGGTTACGATGCTAATGGAAGTGATTTGCCGCCCCCAAAAATTTGTGCAAAAACTTGGCGTTCTTCAATTCTAGAGAGTTTTCAAAATTTGAAATTACAACTCCTTGTGGGATCTTTTGCTCAAAAATGGCATCTTAATACTAATAGCTCTGTTACTGATGTTGTTCAAAATTGGCGAATTTATTCGCCTGAAATTTTACCACTTCCACATCCTTCTTGGAGAAATAAGGCTTGGCTAAAAAAGAATTTTTGGTTTGAAAAAGAACTCGTACCTGTCTTGAGACACAAAGTTGGAGGCATTTTAAAAAATGACACAGCTTAACAAAGCTTTTGTAGAAATGGCGCAGAATCCAGAAAATAATGATGCTCGTCTAAATTATTATGGAGTGCTTGCAGATACAAATTTATTTTTGTTACTCGAGCAGGAACCCAGCAATGAAATACTTGAACCCAAATTTATCCAGCTTGAGGGAAAGAATTTTGCTTTAGCATTTGATAGTGAAGATAGCCTTTCTGAGTTTTATGGGGAAGCCGCTGCGTTTGCGCAAATTACTGGCCGTGTCTTGGCAAAGATGCTGTTGGAAGAAAAAGTAGGGTTAGGGATTAATTTAGGTATTTCTGAAGGTGAATTGTTGCTTCCATGGGAGATTATTAAATGGTTTGTAAATGTTTTGGATGAGACCCCCGATTTAGTACAAACCACCCCAAAAAAATTTTTCCGTGCCAAAGCGTTTCCCGAGGTTCTGTTTAAGGCACTGAAAGAAAAACTTATGCCTGCGGTTGGATTGTTTGATGAAATTTGGATTTGTGCTGTCGAATATAATGAAGATGAAACTTCTCATTTAATTTGCTTAATGGGCGTTCAAAATTCTGCACAGCAAGCAATAGTAAAATCAATCAACGAGGTTCTTTCTTTTACCGATATTGATTTGGGAAATATTGATGTGGCACATTTTAGTTATGATGATAAAGCTTGTACTAAAATCCGTGAGATAGGTATTAAGCTTGAGTTTCCTGAGGTTAGCGAAGTAAAGAATGCTACTAGCGATGTCAAAAATAAGCCAGCTTTGCAGCCACCAAAACTAAGATAGAATTTTTAAGCTTTCGTTCTCGCGCCCGCAGGGTCATATAAAGGTTTGAAGGAAATTTCTGCTTCGACGCGACTTCCAGCTACGTCTATTTCATAAGATGAAGCAAGCAATTCTGATGTTTTTTCCCCTTTACAAGGGACATAGCCCATTCCAACCGCGCCTCCTAAGGCGTGCCCATAATTTCCAGAACTTAGATAACCAACTATTTCTCCATCGCGTACAATAGGTTCATTGTGGTAGAGTAAGGGCTCGGCATCTTTCAGAAGAAATTGAGCCATACGCATTTCCAGTCCTTCTTCTCTTTTTGCAACTACCGCATCACGACCAAGAAATTTCTCCTTATCTGATTTTAATGCAAACCCTAGGCCTGCTTCTAATACATGATCTTCACAGGTAATATCATGACCAAAATGCCTATAGCCTTTTTCTATTCGGCAGCTATCCATCATATGCATGCCACAAAGCTTTAGTTGGCTGTCTTTTGCGTAATCCATAACCGTTTCGAAAACATGTGCAGCCATATCTGTACTGACATATATTTCCCAACCTAATTCACCAACATAAGATACTCTATGAACGCGTGCCAATCCCATTCCAATTTCAATTTCTTGAGCTGTTCCAAATGGATTTGTTTCGTTTGAGAAATCATTAGCACTTATGGATTCCATGAATTGCCGAGAATTAGGTCCCATGATGGCCAAAACGCCTTCTGCCGCTGTCATGTCAGTGATTACGACTTCAAAATTCCCTTTATTTCTTCTCATCCATGTTTGATCAGCTAATCTTGTGATAGCCGGTGTTACTACTAAATATGAAGTTTCAGTCAGCCTGGTTACAGTTACGTCGGCTTCTATACCTCCTTTTTGATTTAGAAATTGTGTATAAACAATTTTTCCAAGGGGCACTGACATATTTCCACCACAAATATAGTTTAGGAAAGTTTCAACATCTCGCCCTTCAACCATTAATTTCCCAAACGAAGACATATCATACATACCTAGGTTGTTACGGACGGCCATATGTTCACGATGGGAGTTTTTAAACCAGTTTTGCCGACCCCAGCTATATTGATATTCTTGAGTTTGACCCTCTTCTGAAAACCAATTTGCTCTTTCCCATCCGGCAAGCTCTCCAAAAACGGCTCCATGATCTTTAAAGTAGGAGTGAAAAGGTGACCGTCTTATACCTCTTGCGGTTTCTTTTTGCCTAAAGGGAAAATGATCTGCGTATAGCAGGCCTAAAGTCTCTTTTGATCGTTCGAATAAATAATGTTTGTTACCCTGAAAAGGATGCATTCTAGAAATATCGACATCTCCAAGATCAAATGGTTTTTGGCCATCGTTCATCCATTGGCTTAATGCCATGCCCGCTCCACCGGCAGATTGAATACCTATTGAATTAAAACCTGCTGCTAGCCAAAAATTGTCTAATTCTGGGGCTTGCCCCAGATGGTAAGCATTATCTGGAGTAAAGCTTTCTGGGCCATTGAAAAAAGTATGTATGCCTGCCTCACCTAGCATTGGAATTCTATTTACGGCCATTTCTAGTATTGGTTCAAAATGATCAAAATCTTCTTGCAGTTGATCAAATTCAAAATCGTCAGGTATTCCATCTGCAGCCCAGGGTTTTGCGTTTGGCTCAAAAGCGCCCAGCATTAATTTTCCCGCATCCTCTTTATAGTATGCGCACTCATCTGGAACGCGCAGTACTGGCAGTTGGCTGAGCCCTTCTATTGGCTCTGAAACAATATAAAAATGCTCACAGGCGTGAAGTGGAATATTAACGCCTGCCATCTTGCCGACTGCGTGCCCCCACATACCCGCGCAATTTACAATCATTTCACATGATGTATGCCCTGTTTCTCCTGAGCCGCTGACCCAATCTACACCTTTTACTACTCTCCCAGATTTATGTATTTTTGTTACTTTAATGCCTTCATTAATATTGGCGCCATTTTGCCTTGCCCCTTTCGCAAGCGCTAATGCAATATTTGCTGGATCTCCTTGCCCATCTTTTTCTAGGAAAACACCTCCAACAACTTTGTCTAAATTAATATGCGGATACTTTTCTAATATTTCATTAGGAGAAATTTCTTCTATCCCAACATCAAACGCTCTTGCCATTGCAGCAGATCTGTTGAGCTCCTCCATACGTTCCTCAGTCAGAGCAACTGTTATCGAGCCCACACGCTTAAATCCCGTTGATACACCTGTTTCTTCTTCTAGCGATCCATAAAGTTCTTGAGTATATTTTGCTAGCTTGGTCATGTTTGATGATGCTCGCAGTTGTGCAATCAAACCAGCAGCATGCCAAGTTGTTCCCGAAGTTAATTTTTTTCTTTCAAGTAATAAAACGTCTTTCCAACCCAGTTTAGTTAAGTGATATGCAACCGAGCACCCAATTACTCCTCCGCCAACAATTATCACCCGCGCATGTTTTGGAATATTACTCATATTATCCTCAAACTATTTTATGACCTTTATCTCGCAGTTCTTTAGCAAGCTCTTCAATATGCTTGGGGCCAACTTCACAGCAACCCCCAATAATAGTTGCGCCCATCTCAACCCATTCCATAGCAAATTTAGCATATTCCTTGGGACTTAAATCATGTCTTTCTTTTAGTGCATCTACTGTTGGAAATTCTTCTAAAAAACCAGCCGTTATTTCAGTAAAACCATTTGCATAAGCTCCGAATGGTTTATTAAAATCAGCTAAAATTTTTAATGACTCCTTAGCAACCTCAGGCCTCGAGCAGTTGATTAAAACAGTATCAAATTTGTATTCAGTAATAAGATTTTTTGCCAAAGAAAGATCTTCTCCAGAACGGAGTTTTGTCCCATCATAATCTTCGGTGCTGAATGCAATCCATACTGGGATTTTAACGTCTTTGGCAGCAATTAAGGCAGCTTTTGCGTGTTCTATTGAACTCACCGTTTCAATCAGTAAAACATCGCATTTTGCACTCAAGTGAGCGATTACATTTTTGTATTGTTTTGAGGCTTCTATAGCATCTGGAATTAAATCAGGACGATAACTTGCATGCAGCGGTCCAATTGATCCAGCAACCTGACCATAGCCATTTCTTTTTTTTGAGCTAATTGCCGTTTCAATGGCTGTATCCCAAAGCTCTTCTAATCTTCCTTCTAAGCCAACTCTTTCTAATCTATCTTTAAGAACAGGATATGTATTAGTTGTTGCAACGGTTGCACCCATCGAGAAGTACTCATCATGTACCTCCGAAAGTAATTTGCTATCATCAAGCATAACTGTGGTGGACCAAAGGGGTGTAGGTTTTTCCCCTGATCTCTTCACAAGCTCCTGACCAATCGACCCATCAAGTAAAGTAATTTCGGACATTTTATATAATTCTCTTTTTCGTAAAAAGTGCTGTGATTTACATTATACTAATTTTTGTGACTGACTTCTTAAAGCATCTCAAGCTCGCAGTCTTTCATTTTGTGGATCCCAAAGCGCGTCGTTTTCCTGGACTACTGCTTTTCTACGTTCTCCATAAATTTCTACTTCCAAATTCATGTTAGGTTTAGCTAAGTCACTTCTTAACATTCCCAAAGCAATTGATCTATTGACTCTATAGCCCCAAGCACCCGATGTTGTTTCCCCTACAACTTCACCATTATGCCATAAAGTTGACATGTAAGGAGCATCAAACTCTTCAGCATCTACTACCAGGGTTACGAATTTTTTGGCGCTTCCTTGTTGTTTTTCGTTTTGCAATGCTAGCTTTCCTGGAAAGGATTGAGGTTTTTCAAACTTGATAAACCTTTCGAGCCCTCCTTCAAGCATGGAATAATCAGTAGATAAATCTCCTTTCCATGCTCTATAGCCTTTTTCAATTCGGAGTGAATTTAAGGCCCACATTCCAAAAGGTTTTGCACCTACTTGAATTGATAACTCATATAAAGCTGCAATATCTTTATTCAGTGCATGTATTTCCCACCCTAATTCCCCAGCAAAGCTTACTCTGACCAAATTACATTCTATATCTTTAATTTTTGCTTTTTGGTGCGTTAGCCAACTTGCTTCTAGGTCAGCTTCGGTATTCAAAGATTGGAATAAGGCGCGGCTTTTGGGCCCGGTTACAATCAAGGTGCCATATTCATTTGTAATATCAGTAAGAGCTAATCCTTTTGAGAGTGATCGACTTAAAAGTTCATAGTCGTGCCACTGAGCAGAAGCCGCAGTAATCAAAGTAAAGTGATCTTCACTATGTCGCATGACTGACATCTCTGTCAGAATGCGCCCTCTTTCGTCTGAAAAATAAGCAAGATTTATTCGGCCAATTTTTGGTAAACCGCCTGTTATCTGGCAACGCAACCATTCGGCAGAACCATCACCGACCAATTCAAAACGGCTAAAGCCCGGCAAATCCAAAACCCCAACAGAATCTTTTACAGCTTCACATTCCTCTTTAATTCTTTTTTCCCAAGGCCCAGACCTTTTCCAGGTTTTTGTTGCTTCTTCTGATGTATCGTCTCCCTCTTGCGCAAACCAATTAGCACGCTCCCACCCATTATAAGCACCCATCTGACCACCGTTTTTCAAAATAAGGTTGTGAGCAGGCGAAAGTTTTTTATTTCGACCGGCCGGCCATTCATGCCAAGGAAAATGCATAGCGTACTCGTTACCGTAGACTTCCATACCCTTTGCAACACAATACTCATGATCGGTTTGGTCCGTATATCTTCTAGGATCACATGACCACATATCCCATTCTGTAACGCCCTTAGTGATCCACTCGCATAGAACTTTTCCAGCGCCTCCAGCTTGTGCAATACCAAAAGTAAAAACACATGCTTCAAACCCATTTTCAACACCAGGCATAGGTCCAATCAGTGGAAGTCCATCAGGGGCATATGGAATTGGGCCATTTATAATTCTACTTACGCCAGAGGTCCCTAAGAGTGGAACGCGCTCCATGGCATCAGAAACGATATCTTCTATTCGATCTAAGTCATCGTTCCATAGCTGAAAACTAAAATCGTCTGGCATTGGATCGTCTTCGGTTGCCCAATGTGCTTTGCAATTTGGTTCATAGGGCCCCAAGTTAAATCCATTTTTTTCCTGCCTTAGATAATAGGATATATCTACATCTCTTAAAAGAGGTAGTTTTTTGCCAGACTTCTTTACGTAGTTTTCAATTTCAGGTATTTCTTCAGATAGAAGATACTGGTGGCTCATAACCATCATTGGTACAGTTCTACCACCGTAAGGTTTGAACCATTCTCCCACTTGTTGCGCATAATATCCTGCGGCGTTTACAACGTATTGACAGTTAATATCACCTTTTTCCGTATGAACAGTCCACGTTTTATCATTCTTTTGGGTGACTCCAGTTGCCGGGGTAAAGCGAAGTATTTTGGCTCCTAGATCTCGTGCTCCTTTGGCTAAAGCTTGAGTGAGTTGTGCTGGATCGATATCACCATCATTTGGATCATAGAGAGCGCCAGCAAGATCATGGATCTCTAAAAAAGGATATAAGTCTTTAGCTTCTTTTGGCGTTAGTATTTTTATATCCATTCCCTGATATTTACCCATGCTGGCGGCACGCTTGAATTCTTGAAGACGCTCTTCAGAATGAGCCAGGCGCAAAGATCCAGTCTGATGATAGTTCATCGGGTAATCAACTTCTTCACCAAGTCTCGCGTATAGTTCTGTTGAATATCGCTGTATATTCATTATCGACCAACTAGTTGAAAATGTTGGTACGTTACCTGCAGCGTGCCAAGTAGACCCTGCGGTCAATTCATTTTTTTCTAATAAAACGCAATCTGTCCAACCAGCTTTAGCTAGGTGATAGAGCGAACTTGCTCCAACAGCACCACCGCCAATAATTACAACTCTAGCTTCTTTTGGAAAGTCAGGCATAAAATAATCTCCCCTGATATTTTACAGCAATTTTAAAATAATTTTATTACACTTTTAAAATATTTAAACATGAAAACTCTGATTAATTGGATTTTTTTAAATTGTTAAAAATGCCAGTACTACTCCATACAAAATAAAACAAAGTGACAATATTCTACGAAGTTGAATATTTAGTGTCACTGTGACTGCCTTATCTTTTAAAAAAGCTCCAAAAGCACAGAAACTTGTATAATTTAAACAGGTGATCGTAAGAGCGGTTGGTACAATTGCCCACATCTGTGTTCTGATTGCGACGTCAGGGTTTATGACGATGGTAAATGCAGCCAGGTATCCAGCGAGGGACTTTGGGTTTATTGTCGCAATTGCAAATGATTTAACAAATAAAGACCGAAATGAAAATTTAGGTTGGGTGTATTTCCCAGCATCTATTAAGCCTCTAATTCCAATATAAATAAGAAAAATAACCCCAATGATTTTCAAAATCATAAGTGTTTTGGGAGTATTGATTATTATAGACGACAGTCCGAGAATAGTGAGTGCTAAAAAAAGTGTTGCCTGGCCTAATATGGCGGCTACACAAACTAGACTTTTTCTAAAACCAAATTCACTTGCACTGGCGATACAGTTAAGTGCATTTGGTCCAGGCATTATAACAAAGAGTGCCCAAAAGCCTGTAAAAATAATCCAATCTTCTAGGGTCATTGATAAACTGCTATGCATTAAATGATGTAGTTCGATATCTTATGTATTATCTATTGAATTCATTGAAAGTGATATAGTTTTTTTAATATGAAAAATACTTGCTAATACTGACACTGAATGGTTGGACTTGTGTGTTGGGTTAAAATTTCGTACCGGATTTTAAATGAAGCAGCGAAAATACTCTCCTCCAGCTACACCGCTAGATATAATTTATGAAGATTCCGATATTTTGGTTGTAAATAAGCCAGAAGGTTTGCTGTCGGTTCCTGGTCGTGGTCTAGATTTACAAGACTGTTTGCTCAAAAGAATACAGGAAGTCTTCCCAATGGGGCTATTGGTTCACCGTTTGGATTGTGATACTTCAGGGTTAATTGTTTTTGCCATGAACAAACATTCGCAGAGACAACTGTCTATGCAGTTTGAAAAGAGACTGATTAAAAAGACTTACGTTGCTCGTGTTTGGGGGCAAGTAGTTGAAAAATATGGAATAATTGAAAAGCCAATAATTGTCGATTGGCCCAATCGTCCATTGCAGAAAGTTTGCTATGAGACTGGCAAGCCGGCAATAACAAACTGGCGTCGCGTTCGCGCTGATCAAAAAGAAAGTCGTTTGAAATTAAATCCTAAGACGGGTAGATCGCATCAACTACGTTTGCATTGTATGGCTATGGGGCACGTGATTTTAGGCGATCCTTTATATGCAGATGGAGAAGCGGTTAACTATGACAGATTGATGCTTCATTCAGAAGAATTAAGGCTAAATCATCCTGAGAGTGGAAGGGGTATGTCTTTTCGATCAAAAGCTCCATTTTAGTTTGCTAGGTTAATTATCATCTCAGTGAATTGGCGTAAGATAGGGGCGTAATAAAGCAACAGGATGTGCGCGAAGACTGAACCGGAGCGCAGCATAATCTTCAATAACTTCCTCACCAGTTGTCATAATTGGTAAATTGGCAACGGGTTCATCTATAAATTCATTACCAAGGTCGTTTGAAAATAAGGGGAGAGGTTTACACGAATTTATAGATTTTGCCTCCCATAGGGCTTCCCGGCGAGAGTATCCAAGAGTAAAAAAAACATCTGCTTCCGCAAGATAAGCTAATAAATTTGGTGATACACCCGCACGGCGCCAAACATCATGAATTGAAGAATATCCATTTCCGCGGCTTGCAATGATCCAGATTGCATCCTCTTCTTTCACTCTTTTGATTTGTCTGAAACCAAGTCTGACAGCGTGACCTCCACACCCGTCAGGTTCAAGTGTGTTGTCCCAGAGACTATGATTTATGCATATGGGGTTTATAGTTACATTATGTTCTCTTGCATCCCTGATAATCTGTGCGGGTGCATAAAATCCCATGGGTTGAGAGTTAAGTAGGGCACATACAAATATTTGTGGATAATGAAATTTAATCCACGCACTTGCATATACCAATAGTGCAAAGCTAGCAGCATGACTTTCAGGAAAACCATATGAGCCAAAACCTTCAATTTGAGAAAAACATCGCTTTGCAAAATTTGCATCATACCCATTTTTGAGCATACCACTAATAAATCTGTTAAAGAATTCACTAATATTCCCGTGCTTTTTGAAAGTTGCTAGCGCTCTTCTTAAGCGGTCAGCTTCTTCAGGGCTGAAATTAGCGCCTATAATTGCAATTTGCATTGCTTGCTCCTGGAAAAGAGGAACACCAAGAGTTTTACCCAGTACTTCTCCAAGTGCATCTGATGGAAAATTAACAATCTCCTCACCATTCCGGCGCCTAATGTAAGGGTGTACCATGTCACCTTGAATTGGTCCTGGCCGCACAATTGCAACTTGAATAACAAGATCATAAAAGCAGCGAGGGCTCATTCTAGGTAAGAAATTCATTTGAGCACGGCTTTCCACTTGGAAAACACCAATACTATCAGCGCGGCATAACATATCATAAACTTTGGGATCTTCGGCGGGTAGATTTGCTAAGGTATAATCATCACCAAAATATTGTTGAATCATGTCGAAGCTTTTTCTGATGCAAGTCAGCATGCCTAATGAAAGGATATCTACTTTTAATATACCGAGGGTATCAATATCATCTTTATCCCAAGCTATGACAGTTCGTTCTTGCATTGAGGCATTCTCAATTGGTACTAACTCATCCAAGCGTCCTTCAGTTATTACAAAACCACCGACATGCTGGCTCAAATGCCTTGGGAAACCAATAATTTCGTCAATAATTTTAAGTGTAAGACTTAAGTGACGATCTGACGGATTCAAACCAATCTCACGTATACGTTTTTCCTCTAACTTTTTTGTACTGAAAAATCCCCATAGCTGGGACGATAAGGCACTGACTGTATCTTTACTGAGGCCCATTGCAGTACCAACCTCTCGAATGGCGCGTTTGCCTCTGTAATGAATAACTGTTGAACAAAGGCCAGCGCGATGTCGGCCATAGCGATTGTAAATGTACTGTATAACTTCTTCTCTACGTTCGTGCTCAAAATCAACATCGATATCAGGGGGTTCGTCGCGTGCTTCAGAAACAAATCTCTCGAAAACCATTGTTCCAATTTCTGGGCTGACTGATGTGACTCCAAGGCAGTAGCAAACAACTGAGTTTGCTGCAGAACCCCTACCTTGACATAAAATTTTACGGCTCCGTGCAAAAGTAACGATATCATGGACAGTTAGGAAGTAAGGTTCATATTTTAATTTTCCTATAAGGTTTAGCTCGTGATTTAGCATGGATTGTACTTTTTTGGGTGCTCCCGAAGGATATCTCCAATTTAGTCCCTCAATAGCTAATCTTTTTAAACGTTTTTGTGGTGTTTCCCCATTTTTTATTTCCAGGGGATACTGATATCTTAGTTCATCTAACGAAAACTGTAATTTATCTAAAATGCGGATCGTATTGTTTATTGCTTCTGGGTACTTAGAAAAAATTCGAAGTATTTCGGTATATGAACGTAGGCGCCTTTCAGCATTTGGTAGTGCATTTTTTCCTAACTGATCTACACTTTTACCTAGACGAATTGCTGTTAGAACATCCGCTAGTTTGCGGCGTTTGCTATGGTGCATAATTGGATGTGCACTAGCAATGAGATCACATCTAATAATTTTGGATAGTTTTCTGACGTGTTTGAATCTTTTAGGATCTATTCCATCATATTCTGGTGTTAACACTATATAAACATCTTGATTAAATTTGTCCTTGAGAAGGGTGCTATTTTCTAACCACAGTTTTGATTTTTCCACGTTCCATGGAGCCTCTGGCGGATGAATAAGGAGTACTACATCATCTAGTTCTTCAGTGATTTCACCAATAATTAAATCACATAAACCTTTGTTATTGCGTAATCTACCTTTAGAGAGGCACCGGCATAATGTGCCCCAACCTTTTCGTGACTTAGGCAACACTGTTATTTCAAATCCATCTATTAATTTGAATTTTGATCCAGGTATCAACCGCGGTACCGTATCTAGACTTAGTGAGGGAGGTTTTTTAATATTTTGGGGTCGGGGAGGCCCTATTAAGTTTTTACTTTCACGATCTTTTACTAAGCGCTTTATATCCCGTGCAGCACTGTATGCTCTCACAATTCCTGTAACCGAATTGACATCAGCTATCGCAATAGCCGGTAGGCCAAGAAGTGCAGCGCGCATCATATATTCTTCAGGATGCGATGCCCCAGTTAAAAATGTAAAGTTTGATATTATTGATAATTCAGCAAACATACAAATAAATATGTTCTTGTTTTGTTCTTTGTCTAGTAGTAGTTTTATATTTTGTATTATTTTTAACACAAAGTTTTCATTACAATACTTTTGTCTGCGAATTTATACGACGGCTCTAATTAATTTACGCTCTAAAATATGTATTACTTTTTTCAAATCATGGCCTCTTTTTAAAATTTGGCCATCCATGCCTATTACCGCATATTCACCTTGTTTATTTCGTAACTTTGGGCGTTTTTCTATTCGATAAAGGGGATTTTCCGCTGTTCTGCGAAAAATTGAAAATACTGCCACGTCGTTAAGTGCCGAAATGCCATAGTCTCTCCACTCACCAGCAGCCACCATTTTGCCATAGATAGATAATATAACTGCTAACTCTTTTCGATCAAATGAAATTACTTGAAGCGATTTTCGGCCAGGAAATGGAGTCAGTTTATTCATAGTAAAAGATTTGCGGTCTTTACGTTTAAAATCAAGTTAAAATAAAGAAACTATTTGCTATAATTCTGATTAAATTAGATCTGCGTGCTTAAGTGCTGAATTAATTTTTTGTTTGGTAGGTTCTGAGAGTGGGGTGAGTGGAAGACGCACCTCATCTTTACATAGCCCTAATTGGCTCATTGCGTATTTGGCACCAACTAGACCAGGTTCCGTAAAAATAGCCTTATGCAAAGGCATTAATTTATCTTGGATCTTTAGAGCTAGGGAGTAGTCACCTGCTAGGGTTGCTTCCTGCATCCTTGAACATAGCCCTGGAGCAACATTTGCAGTAACAGAAATACAGCCAACACCTCCTTGCGCATTAAACCCATGTGCTGTCGCATCTTCGCCTGACAGTTGTATAAAGTCAGCGCCACAGGTCAAACGTTGATCACAAACTCTAGCTAAATCGCCTGTGGCATCTTTTACACCTATGATCTCATTTAATTTTGCTAATTCACCCATAGTTTCAGGTGACATATCCACGACAGATCGACCTGGAATATTATAGATGATTATTGGAAGCCCAATTTTTGCTAACTCAGTGAAGTGTGCTATCAAGCCTTCCTGAGTTGGTTTATTATAATAAGGAGTAACTACCAGAGCAGCGCTTGCTCCCACATTTTTAGCATGCTCTACAAATCGAATTGCTTCTGCAGTATTATTAGAGCCGGCACCCGCAATAACAGGTACTCTACCATCCGCTTCATTGATAACTTCGCTAACTACTTGTTCATGTTCAGCATGTGTTAGGGTTGGACTTTCGCCAGTTGTACCAACGGGCACAAGTCCGCGACTGCCCTGCTCTATATGCCAATTTACAAGTTTTTTTAGCTCATTCACATCTACTTCGCCATTATTAAACGGCGTGACCATTGCTGGTAATGATCCTTTAAACATGAAATACTCCTCATAGCTGATGCGCAAACTAATAATTTTCTAAAAGCAAGATTGCTTAACTTAAAATGCACAGTAGACTTAGGGTACCGTATTTAGCTTCTGGATCAAAAATGCAAGCAAAGTTGCGATATATTACATTATTTCTTTTTTTGTTTTGCACTGCCGTCGATGCTCAGGCGCCGGTAAGGCCTTTAGAGCTAGCATTCAAAGCCATGGAAAATGAAGACTGGCATAAAGCCTTCCTTCTGTCTGACAAAGATGGGAATTTGGGCCATTCTATTATTTTATGGCATTATTTAAGAGAAGGCTTGGGCACACCGGGTCAGGCTTTAAATTTTTTGGAAAAAAATTCTGATTGGCCAGGGCTGCCTTATCTCAGGAAAAGATCTGAAAAAACTTTCCATGATGCCCAGGATAATAAGATTTTAGCATTTTTTGAGTTGGGAAAACCGCAAACTGGATTGGGAAGTTTAATTTATGCGCTTGCATTGAAGCGGGATGGGCAAAAATTTAAAGCCGGTCTTGTTGCTCAAGCAGCTTGGGCTGATCAAAGTATGGATAAGAGTACAACTTTAGAGATTTTTGAAAATTTTCGAACAAATTTGCTCCCTTTAAAAGATAATAGGTTTGAGTTTCTTTTATGGGAAAAAGATAAAGCCTCATTAAACGCGATGTCTTTTCTATTAAATGATACTCAGAAGGCGGTAGCTGATACCATTTTTTCCCTCTATGCGAATAAAAAAAATGTATCTGCAAAAATTAATTCCTTACCATCTAAATGGAAGAAACATCCCGTTATGATGCATGCGCGTTTTGAATGGCGCCTTAGAAATAATCTTAATGAATCTGCCCTGCAAGTTTTAGAGAATTATAGTAAATCAGCAAGGCAATTGTCTCAGCCCTCAAAATGGGCTGAAAGAAGAGAAATTTTAGCTCGAGATCTGATGTATAATAAGCAGTATAAAAAGGCCTATAAGATTTCGTCTAATCACTTTCTTGAAGAAAGTGATACTTATGCCGTTCTCGAATGGCTTTCTGGGTATTTAGCATTAGAAAAGTTGAATAATGCAGAGCAAGCTCTGAAACATTTCAAGAATTTTTTAATATCGGTAGATGCTCCAATTTCGTTGGGCCGCGGTTTCTATTGGCTAGGGAGAACATATGAAAAGCAAGGCAAGATGGATGTTGCAAAACAAATTTATCAAATAGGAGCCGATCGTTGGGAAACCTACTATGGTTTACTCGCAGCAGAAAAAGTGGGAAGGACAGTAGACATCGAAGCACTAAATACCCCTCAATCCAAATCCTGGGTAGAGGCAAGTTTTTCAACTGGCTCAGTCTTCAAAGCAGCTTTGCTATTATTTTCTGCAAATCAAGAAGTGCTTGCTGAGCGCTTTCTTACCCATCTAACAGAGACTTTATCTGATGACGATATATTAAGATTAGTTAGTTTTTTAGAGGAAAGTCAAAAGCCCCACGAACTTGTCATGGTTGCAAAGAGAGCGGCAAGTCAAAGTAAGGTTTTCCCAAGGCCTTATTTTGCACTTCATCCTGTGGCAGACATGCCACAAAAAATTCCTCCAGAAATGACATTGGCTATAGCGCGGCGAGAAAGTGAATTTTATCCAAAAGTTGCATCTCCAGTTGGAGCGCTTGGTATGATGCAAGTAATGCCAAAGACAGCTAAAGAAGTTGCAAAAAGGCTTGGCCTTAAATTTTCATCTGAGCGAATGCTATCAGACTGGAATTATAATGCTAAGATTGGAATAGCCTATCTAGAAGAACTTTCTGAAAGGTATAAGGGAAACCCAATTCTTATTGCAGCCGCATATAATGCTGGTCCATCTCGTGCTGACCGTTGGATTCAGCTTATGGGAGATCCACGAAATCCAAAAGTTGATTTGGTTCAGTGGGTTGAAAGTATCCCTTTTGAAGAAACACGCAATTATGTCATGCGAGTTGCAGAAAGTCTTCCAAACTATAAAGTTCGACTGAACAATGAGCCTCCCGCTTCTTTTTATTTTTACTTAAAAGGTTCAGGTTTTTTGCCTTTCTCGCCAAATAGCGAATAAACCAGAGAGGACCACAAGTAATGCGCCCATTACAACATGTACCTCCAATTTTTCACTAAATATCCAAAGACCAATAATTGTTGCGAAGAGAAGTTGTAGATAAGCGAAAGGCTGCAGTGAACTTGCTTCCGACAACTCGTAGCATTTTATAAGTAAATAGTGTGCTAAACAGGCAAGAATGCAAAGCAGACCTAACCAGGCCCAATCGACAGGTTTCAAAGCAATCCAATAACCGCTTCCTACAATCGACATTACAACTGCTCCAATTATTCCAGTCCAAAAAAATGAAGTCATTGAAGTGTCTTGCCGGGCTGCATACCTCGTAAGGAGGCTGTATAAAGCAAACATAAGAGCTGCAACTAAAGGAATTATTGCCTCCAAAGAGAACACATTATTGGATGGTTTCAATATGATCATGACGCCGATAAAACCAATAAAAATTGCAGACCAGCGTTTCCAGCCAACAAATTCTTTTAAAACTGGTCCAGATAAGGCCGCTACAAGTAGTGGGTAAATTGAAAAAATAGCATGGCTCTCAATCAAGCCTAGCAAAGTAAAACTCGTGATCATCACAATAACTTCTAAAGCGAGCAATGCCCCTCGAAAAACCTGTAAAAAAGGTTGTTTTGTTGATATCGCCTTTCGGAGTCCACCGGGTTGCTTTGAACATAAGATAAATACAAATAAAGCAAAAAACCAATACCGAACCATAACGATAAAAAAAACATTGTATTCCCGTGCAAGATATTGGGAGATCCCGTCTTGAACAGCAAAGATCAGCATCGTTACAGCCATAAGCGATATCCCAAGTTTTGGGTTACTTTTCATGATTTTTTGATTGCTGTTGTCATATGTCGCTTGCGCCCAAAACCTTTAATTCGTTGAACTTCGAACCCCACTGAATTTAAATTCTTACGTACGATTCCTGCGGCCGAGTAAGTTGATAGTGTGCCATTTTCAGCAGTACATCTATAAACATTTTCTAATAATTCTTTTTCCCAGAGCTCTGGGTTTTTTGATGGAGAAAAACCATCCAAGAACCAGCAATCTGCCTTTATTTTGACATTCTTAATTGTATGCCTTGCATCACCTAAAATAAGTTGCAAATTGTAGTCTTTCCCATGCAGTTCTCCTTTTTCTAAAAGTTTGCTCCAAACAGAAGAAAATTCTCGTTGAATATTGCTCAATTCGGCAAATTCATTTTGTGCCTTGACCATATCTTCTGGCCTCATAGGAAACGCTTCAAAAGAAGTATAAAAAAATTTGCCTTTTTTCTTTTTGAGTCTCCATTGCCACAGAGTTGATAAAAAGTTTAGTCCAGTTCCAAATCCCAATTCGGCAATCACAAATTTATCTTTCAACCGTTGAGGAAGTTTATTACCGTTTAAAAAAACATGACATACTTCCTCCAAACCGTTGTCCAGAGAATAGTAGGGGTCATCAAATTTTTGAGCTATAGGTATTCGGTCATTTCGCCAAACAAGATTTGGGTAAGTATAGTTTGTCAAAGGCTTGCACTTTTCTTTTGTCACCTCTATCGCTCGTGTAGTAGCAGGTGACAAGAACGAATGATAGACATCACAATAAGAGGTGCTGGGATTATGGGGCTAACGCTCGCCTGGCATTGCCTTAATTTGGGTGCGTCAGTAAGAGTAATTGATCCAAATGGCATCGCTAATGGTGCCAGTGGTGGTATTGTAGGAGCGTTAGCGCCGCATGTTCCAGAAAACTGGAACGCTAAAAAACAATTCCAACTTGAAAGTTTGCTTTATAGCCAGAAATTTTGGAAATCTGTAGATAGTGTTTCTGGATTGAATAGCGGATATAGAAGAACTGGCAGACTACAGCCTTTGATGGATGAGCATAGCGTTGCCTTAGCCCAAAAAAGGAAAGAAAGTGCAGATAATCTTTGGCAAAATTTTGCAACTTGGGACATTATAGATAATAGCAAAGATTGGAATTTAACGTCACCTACAGGCCTTTGGATTTTTGATACATTGTCTGCAATTATCTATCCTAAATTGGCTTGTTTGTCCTTGGCTCAAGCCTTGAAAAACAAAGGATGTGAGTTTCTTTTAGATGGAAAAAATCTAGGCAAAGTTATTTGGGCAACAGGTATTCATGATCTCAATAGAATATCAATAAAATTAGAAAAAAATTTTGGAAATGGAGTAAAAGGACAGGCGGCATTATTTAAATTAACAAAGCCGAATTCGGTACAACTTTTTGCAGAAACTCTACATTTTATCCCACATTTTGATGGTACAGTCGCTATTGGTTCAACATCTGAACGTAATTTCGAACATGAAAATACTAATGATGATAATTTAAACGCTTTGATTTTAAAGGCCTCAAACATTTTACCAGAACTGAAGGGCAAAGATCCAATTTGCACTTGGGCAAATGTGCGGCCGCGTTCAAGTTCTAGAGCGCCAGTATTAGGTAAACATCCACTTTTCCCATCGGAATTCATAATGAACGGTGGCTTTAAAATTGGCTTAGGCATGGCCCCACAAATGGGGAAAGTCTTTTCAGAATTTTTACTATTAAATGAAAACAATATACCAACTGAGTTTTTGCCAAACGTTAGCTTGTAGCTTCCTTGACTCTAATCCAGGGTTAAGTTTTAAAACTTTAATTCTCTAATATTCTGCGTGCTATGACCTGAGCTTGAATTTCTGCTGCACCCTCAAAAATATTTAAAATTCTCGCGTCACAAAGAATACGGCTAATTTTGTATTCTAAGGCAAATCCATTTCCTCCATGTATTTGAAGTCCGTTATCTGCTGCAGCCCAAGCAACTCTCGCGCCAAGCAGCTTTGCCATACCAGCTTCAAGGTCACATCGGCGGTCGTTGTCTTTTTCATATGCGCTGAAATAAGTAAGCTGCCGGGCTATCATTATTTCCACAGCCATCATGGCTAATTTATCTATAACGCGAGGAAAGTTGATTAGCGATTTTCCAAATTGTTTTCTATCTTTTGCATAATTAAAGGACTCATCTAACGCGGCCTGAGCAACTCCAACGGCTCGTGCTGCTGTTTGAATTCTTGCACTTTCAAAGGTTTGCATGAGTTGTTTGAAACCTTTTCCTTCCTGACCGCCAAGAAGATTCGCTTTATCCACTTTAAATTTGTCAAAGGCCATTTCATATTCTTTCATACCTCGATAACCTAAGACTTCGATTTCGCCGCCAGATATTTCTTTGTCTGGAAAAGGATTTTCATCAGTTCCAGGTTTCTTTTCGGCTAGAAACATAGACAAACCTCGATGATTTTTTGACTCAGGATCGGTTCGCGCCAGTAAGGTCATAACATGCGTACGAGATGCATGTGTGATCCAAGTTTTGTTTCCAGTAATTTGGTAGTCGCCACTTTCAGATTTTATGGCTCTCGTTCGAAGTGCTCCCAAGTCAGAGCCTGTATTTGGCTCTGTAAAAACTGCAGTTGGTAAAACCTCACCACTGGCCAAACCGGGTAGCCATTGTTTTTTTTGTTCATCCGTACCGCCGCATAGAATCAATTCGGCTGCAATCTCGGTCCTAGTACCTAGCGAGCCAACGCCTATATATCCTCTAGATAATTCTTCCGAAACAACTGCCATTGATGCCTTGCTTAAACCGAGCCCGCCGTACTCCTCTGGGATAGTCAATCCAAAAACACCTAACTCTGATAACTCTGAAATCACCTCGAGAGGAATGAGTTCGTCTTTTAAGTGCCATTCGTGGGCATACGGTTCAATTCTATCGATAGAGAACTTTCTGAATTGTTCTCTTATCATTTCTAAATCTTCGTCCAAACCGCTGTCACCGACTGTGACATTAGCTGAATGCTCCAACATATTATCAACTAGAAGTGTACGAGCATCTTGGGTGTTGCCTCTACTCATAAGCTCTTGCACTACTTCTGTCTGAAATTCTGATAAATCTAAAGTATTTAATCCAATGTCACTGAGCCTAAATATTTCACCTTGGCTCATCATAATTCCCCCAACAATTTGTCGAAGGTATTCGCTGACCCCAATCTGTAATAAAAGCTGTTCTGGTTGTCCAAATTTCTTTTCTTGAGAAAGATTTTCAGCCCATTTTACCATTTGGCTAACGCTTTCTGCATAGGTCGCTAGCCAAGCTACGCCATGAGCGACGGATTGATGGGTTTCTATCAGTGAAGGCGACACCTTACCTTCCATCGTAACCAGTTCACGAAGTTTATTTACCGCTTTGTCATTGAGTATCTCGAGAGGTTTTATTGTTTCCCTCGCCAAGCCTAAAATATTTTCCAATATAGGCGTTGAGACCATAAGGTCGTGCTGTCCATCATGAGCCATCAAACGAGTCTCCAACTAAATTTCTTTCTTCTAGTAATTTTGCAACTGCAGCGCAACAAAAATACTAATATTTTGCTTCTATTGTTAAAATATTTCGCCACAAATTTTTTTCAACACAAAAATTTGTGTTTAAGTGTTGTTATCTACAGACAAAAAACCTGGGATTTATTAATGGAATACCTGCTCGCTAGCACTAGTAGGAATAGAATTCAGGTTGATAAAAATTTACTAATAGCACTTCACTTTTCAAAAAAAACCGTTATAGCGAGAACACTTTCCCTATTATCGGATAATTCCTTTAGGATGGGCGCCTGAATCCAGGTGGTTGTGAATTGTGTGAAGGAGATACAAAATGGCTAAACCTATCATGGCAAGAGCGACAGCAGTATGGCTAGTCGATAATACTATGCTGACATTCAAACAAATCGCAGATTTTGTTGGAATGCATGAACTAGAAATTCAAGGTATAGCTGATGGGGATGTGGCAACTGGAGTGAAGGGTTTTGATCCCATTACTAATAGTCAACTAGATGCTGATGAAATCAAGAAAGCTGAAGCGGATCCTCTTTACAAATTAAATCTTAAACACAACCCGGCAGCTCTGGGAGAGGAAAAAAGGCGTGGTCCTCGATATACTCCATTATCTAAACGCCAGGATAGACCTGCTTCAATTTATTGGTTGGTCAAATTCCATCCTGAATTAACTGATGGCCAAATTTCGAAACTTGTAGGAACAACTAAACCAACTATTCAGTCTATCCGGGAAAGAACACATTGGAATATTTCAAATATTCAGCCTATTGATCCTGTAGCGTTGGGGCTCTGTAAGCAATCTGAGTTAGACACTGTAGTACAAAAAGCAGCGGCAAAAAAGGCAGCTGATGGAGCAATTATGTCTGACGATGAAAGACGAAAACTGGTGAGTACTGAACAATCTCTAGAAATGCCAGCTGAGCCTAAAATACCATCTAGCATGGAAGGATTAGAGGCATTTAGCTTAACAGAAAATCAGTCGCAGGATGCAGAAGAAAAAGATGAGGATTTTTCTGATGCAGATAGTTTTTTCAATCTTCCAGAAGATGGCGAGAAAGCTGATAAGGAATAGCGTTATTTTTTTAAATTTGACGTCGAGCTTTAAGTGCAGCCGTTATTGTACCTTCATCAAGGTAATCTAACTCGCCGCCAATTGGAACACCTTGCGCTAAGGACGTAACTTTTACTGAATCTTCAAGTTGTTCAGATATGTAGTGTGCTGTTGTCTGACCCTCTATAGTAGCATTAAGAGCTAAGATGACTTCAGTAACGTTTTCTGACAAAACGCGGTTTACCATTTTTGGTATACGTAATTCTTCTGGGCCCACGGCATCGAGAGCCGATAGAGTACCACCCAAAACATGGTAGCGACCCTTAAAAATATTTGCGCGCTCCATGGCCCATAGGTCGGAAACATCTTCAACAATACAAAGCTCTCCGTTACCCCTGTCTTGGTCAGTACAAATTTCACACAATTCAGTAGTGGTAATATTTCCACAATTTAAGCATTCTCTGGCGGTCTCAGAAAGATTAGAAAGCATATCGGCTAATGGTAGTAATAAAGAGTTACGTTTCCTAATCAAATGCAAAACAGCCCGACGGGCTGATCTTGGTCCCAGCCCTGGAAGTTTTGCCATAAGCTCGATTAAAACATCAAGTTCTCGATTGTTTTTCATTTTTTAAAATGGAAGTTTCATTCCGGGGGGCAATCCTAAACCTTCTGTAATTTTCCCCATTTCTTCTTTTGCTTTTTCGCTGGCTTTTTCTTGAGCATCTTTAATTGCTGCAACGATTAGATCTTCGACAACTTCTTTATCATCGCTATTAAAAATTGTTGGATCAATATTTAGTGCTTTCAAATCACCCTTTGCCGAGCAAGTAGCTTTGACCATACCCGCACCGGCTTGCCCTTCAACCATAATGTTTACCATCTCTTCTTGCATTTGGGCCATTTTCCCTTGCATTTCCTGGGCAGCTTTCATCATCTTGCCCATATCACCTAGCCCACCTAAGCCTTTAAACATTTTACTCTCCTAAGTTTACTCTTCGAAAGGGTCCCACTCGCCCTCAATTTCTGGTAATCCAGTTTCTTCTGCTTCTGCAACAATTTCTGCCTGTGATTTAATTTCTATTATAGACGCTTTTGGAAAGTTATCAAAAACTGTTTTTACAAAAGGATGTAGTTTTGCTTCACGTTTTAATGTTGCATCCTTGGCGTTTCGTTGCTCTTGAATTGTTTCGCCTGAACAGTTACCGACTACTGTGATGGCCCATCGAAAGCCTGTCCAATTTTGTAACAGTTGGCCAAGTCTTTGAGCTAAGTCCTTCGGAGCATTTTCAGTGGGTGTAAATTCAATTCTACCTGGTACGTAACTGCTCAAGCGAACTGAGTTTTCAACATCTATCAGAAGTTTCATATCTCGAAATTTACGTATTATTTCTAGAACACTTTCAAAGGTTGGATATTGTAAATCCAAAGTTTCGGTATCCAAAGCAAGGGCTGTATTACCTTCATTCTTTATTGGGCGTGTTTCTGTTTGTTGAGTTGGTTTGAAATTTGAAGAAGTGGTATTACTTACTGATCCACCAGAGTTCCCTTTTTTAACTCCTTCACTCTCGGAGTGAGTACTGGTAAGCTTTTTTACTAATTCCTCGGGGCTAGGTAAGTCTGAAACATGTGTTATTCGGATAACTGCCATTTCTGCGGCCATCATTGGGTTTGGTGCTGATGAAATTTCTTCCAGGGCCTTTAAAAGTAATTGCCAAGTTCTCGTAAGAATTCTCATTGATAAAGACTGAGAAAATGCCTGCCCCCTAGTTTTCTCATCAGGTGAAACCGTTGGATCATCGGCGGCATCAGGAGTAATTTTAATTATGGATACCCAGTGTGTTACTTCGGCAAGATCGCGAATTATTCCAATAGGGTCAGCGCCATCTGAGTATTGGCTACCGAGTTCATTCAAGGCTTCTTTTGCTTGACCGCGCATGATAAATTCAAACAAGTCCAAAACTCTTCCGCGGTCGGCTAAACCTAACATTGCTCGAACTTGATCAACACTAGTTTCACCAGCACCATGACTGATAGCTTGATCTAACAACGATTGTGCATCTCGTGCGGAACCTTCAGATGCACGTGTGATAAGAGCAAGTGCCTCATTTGAAATGCTAGCATTTTCAAGCTTTGCAAGATTTTGAAGCATTTTAATCATTTCTTCTGGTTCAATTCGACGTAAATCAAATCGTTGGCACCTGGATAAAACAGTCACAGGAACTTTTCGGATTTCTGTAGTTGCAAATATAAATTTTACATGTTCTGGAGGTTCTTCGAGGGTCTTTAATAATGCATTGAATGCATTATTTGATAACATATGTACTTCGTCGATAATATAAATTTTGAAGCGTGCAGAGGCAGCGCGATAATGAACGCTATCAATTATTTCCCTGATATCATCTACACCGGTTCTGCTGGCCGCATCCATTTCTAATACGTCAACATGCCGTCCTTCGCTTATTGCAACACAGTGTTCACATTGTCCACATGGACTTGTTGTTGGGCCTGTATTCCCCTCCAACCCAATACAATTCATACCTTTTGCTATAATTCGAGCAGTAGTTGTTTTTCCAACACCGCGGATACCGGTCATCATGAAGGCTTGAGCAATTCGATCGGCATCAAAGGCATTTTTTAACGTTCTCACCATTGCCTCTTGTCCGATGAGGTCAGAAAACGTTTCCGGGCGGTACTTTCGGGCTAATACTTGATATTTTGTTGTTTCTTCTGCTGTCATATCTTTGTTCTTAATTAAAGGTAGTTATAAGCTATGTGTTTGTGTGCTAGACGTCCAGTCATCAATATAATGGGTAAAGAAAATTCTTATGGATCCCTTTAAAGTTTTTGAAGTCGCAATTGGGCCAGGATTATTGGGGATGAGCCGTTTGCCGGGTTTGGAGGGAAACTTTTTAACTGATATTGAAGTAATTCTTGATTGGAACCCAACCACGATAATATCATTAACAGAGAAAAAAGAAATGAAAGTACTCGGTTCAAGAAATTTTATTTCTAATGTAACAAATGAAAAAATATCTTGGTTGCATTTCCCAATAAAAGATTTTGGCATAGTTGAAAAACAGCAAGAAGTTTTTTGGGAACTAATCTCGAAAAATATTCGTCAACAAATTGATGGCGGGGGTAGAATCCTAATTCATTGCCGAGGAGGTTGCGGAAGGACGGGCATGATTGTTTTGCGGGTCATGATAGAATTTGGAGAAGATCCAGATAAAGCTCTAAAGAGACTTCGCAAAATTCGGCCATGTGCGGTTGAGACCAAACCCCAAGAAACTTGGGCCCGATCGTTTTGTGCAAGTGAAATTGAAAAGTGAAGGTGAGAGGTTAAGTGCGACCCAAACGGTGCTCGTTACGGCTGCTTCCTTCCGGACCTGACCGGGTTGGCGAGGCGCTTGCCCGACCAACCTCTCGATAGTGTCCTACAGCTTTATTAGGTTTTATTCAAGATCTATGCAGCAACCTTATTGCTTCTAATCAAAAGTAATCTATCACTGTAAATGAGAATTTATTGGGACATGCTTATGAGAAATGCTGAAGACGTAACTTTTGGTGGTTCTGGATTAAATAGAGCAGCTGCTTCTCGCGGAACTACAAAAGCAAAAGCCTCAGAAGGTGATTCTATAATTTTTGTCTGGCGTGGCAAAATTTTGATGGATTTAGAAAACCAACCGTCTTTGGCAAAGTTTGAGTTCCCCCATCCACTCTGCAAGGGTGCAGTTGAAATTTTCTTAGGAACTGAAAACAATAAAAATTACATTGCTTTTGATATTTCTAAATGGGAACCTAATGCTGAGGACCGGCCTGATTTAGACGTATTTTTTGACCCCACTGAACAGCGTCATCCAAGATTAGATAAAAAATATGCTTTTTGTGAGCTCCGTGGTCAAATGTTAAATTTGAATAAAAGAGAGGCAGAGCTTTGTTCTATAGCCAAGGGTTTGTTTCACTGGAACACTGTTCAAAAATATTGCTCTTCATGCGGCGAATTACTTAAAATAGCACTCTCTGGATGGCAAAAAAACTGTGATAATTGTGGAATTTCTCATTTTCCTAGGACAGATCCAGTTGTGATCATGCTAATTACAAAAGGTGATAAAGTTTTGCTTGGCAGATCGCCAAACTGGCCGGAAAAAATGTACTCTTTGCTAGCCGGTTTTGTAGAGCCAGGAGAAACAATAGAAGGGGCTGTCAGAAGGGAAGTGATGGAAGAAAGTGGTATCGAAGTAGGTGAAGTGACCTATTTAGCAAGCCAGCCATGGGTCTTTCCTAATTCCCTAATGTTCGGATGTCATGGAATTGCCCAAAGTGAAAAAATAACAATTGATCCCAATGAAATTGAAGATGCCAGGTGGGTTAGCAAATCAGAGCTTTTAGACGTTCTTGCAGGTCTAAATCAAAGTATATTTCCCGCACGAAAAGGATCAATAGCTAATTTTCTTATAGAAAAATGGCTTGCAGATCGTTTACATGACTGACTTAGATTTACGGAAATTCTAAAATATTTAATACCGATTTTTATCAGTAGGATAAACCCCCAGAATTGATAAACTATCAGTAAAATAGCTTAATTCTTCAAGCGCTCTGGCAACGTTTTTATCATCTGGATGTCCCTCAATATCTGCGTAGAATTGGGTGGCGGTAAAGGAACCTCCTACCATGTAACTTTCAAGTTTTGTCATATTAACACCATTTGTGGCAAAGCCGCCCATAGCTTTATACAAGGCCGCAGGTATGTTTCGAACCTGAAAAACAAAAGTTGTCATTAATTTATCATTCCCTCGTCGCTCTAGATTTGGCGCTCGAGACATGACAAGAAATCTCGTCGTATTATGGACATAGTCTTCTATGTCTTGCGCTAGAATGTCCAAGCCGTATGTTTCGGCAGCGAGTTTACTTGCTAAAACGCCTTCATCTAGTTTTTTTGAAATTGCCAATTTAGCTGCTGCTCCAGCACTGTCTGCTGCAGTATCTGCTCTTATGTTATGCTTATCCAAAAATTGCTGAGCTTGGGGTAGTAAAACCAAATGTGCTCTTACTGATTTGATGCTTTCTAACTTAGCACCTGAATTAGCCATTAGCGAAATTTTTACTCTGATGAAGCATTCATCAACTATGTGTAAGCCTGATTCTGGTAATAGCCGGTGGCTATCGGCCACTCTCCCGTACGATGAGTTTTCAACAGGTAGCATAGCAAGTTCTGCGTCACTATCACGCACTGCACGCAATACATCGCCAAAGGTTTGGCAAGGAAAAGGCTCCATATCGGGCCTGTACGCAATGCAAGCTTCATGAGAGTAAGCTCCTAAAGCTCCTTGAAAGGCGATCCTGTTTGTCATTTTTATCCGATTTTAAATTATTTTCTTGAACTATATATACCTTACACCTTGCATAATCCCAGTGGAAAAGAGTAGATAGCGCGCAAAATCGAGCAAAAGGTGAACTCACATGGATACAATGACGGCGACTAAGGTGTTGGGTGGCTTTTGCGGAGCGCTCTTAATTTATCTTTTGGGAAACTGGGCAGCTGAAGAAATATACCATGTTGGTGGTGGTCACGGGGGCGAGTATGCTTCCGGTTATTCGATAGAGGTCGCAGAGACTGAAGTGGAAATCGATGAGATGGAAGATGAGGGGCCACAATTTGCTGAACTATATTTGGCAGCAGATATAGACAAAGGCGCCAAAGTTTTCGGTAAGTGTAAAGCATGTCATAAGCTAGAAGATGGTGGGAATGGAACGGGGCCTCATCTTTATGCAGTTGTTGATCGTGCGGTTGGCTCAGTCGATGGATATGGCTATTCAGGGGCCCTTGTAGCAGTTGCGCAAACTTGGTCTCCAGAAAATCTTAATGGATTTTTAGAGAATCCAAAAAAGTATGCTGCCGGTACTAAAATGGGATTTGCTGGATTAAAAAAGCCGGTGGATCGGGCTAATCTAATAGCTTATCTTGCTTCAGTGAAGTAGTTTATTTTAGCATTAGTTGCTTGTTACTCAAACAGCTGATGGCGATTTATTTTTTGCTTAAATGCACTGATCCCCTTGAAACCCCCCGATTGATCAATAAACTTAAGTAAGGGTCAATCAGGGAGTTCTCCAATGATCAAGCTGTATCGTAAAGCAAATGTCTGCCTAAGAGTTGATATAAACTTCGCTGCGCTAACCGTATTTAATTCGCTAGTATTTCTATCTCTTGTTTTTTTACTATCTGAGGTGGTTTTGGCAGATGAAAAGATAAAAAAATCACACGGCTTTAATTTTTTTGGTGAGTTGAGTTATCCAGAAGGTTTCTCTCACCTGAAATACGTAAATAAAGATGCACCTAAGGGCGGTGATATATCCATTTGGAGTATGGGAACTTTTGATTCAATGAACCCATATACAAGGAAAGGAAGGGCTGGTGCTCTTGCTTCTGCACCTTTTGAGTCTCTATTGGATGGAACTGCTGACGAAGTGGGTTCACTTTATGGTTTGCTTGCCAAAAGTATTGAGTACCCGGAAGATCAATCTTGGGTGCTTTTCAATTTAAGAGAGGAAGCGCGATTTTCTGACGGTTCACCTGTCACTGCTGATGATGTAAAGTATACTTTTGAGCTATTTTTAGATCAGGGTTTGGCTAGTTATAAAGCAATTTTAGGCCAGATTGTAAAAGATGCAGAAGTTTTAGGTCCAAAAAAAATCAAATATTTTTTCAATCCTGACGCTTCGAAGCGTGATGCAATACCAATAGTTGGAGGCTTGCCTGTTATGTCGAAGGCATGGTTTGAAGCGAATGGTGCCAGACTGGATGAAAGTAGGATGGAAATTGCAATTGGGTCTGGGCCCTATGTTATGGAAGAGTTTGAAGTAAACAAACGTATAACTTACAAACGAAATAAAGACTACTGGGGGAACGACCTTCCTTTAATGAAAGGAAGATCAAACTTTGATACGATAGAAGTTGAATATTTTGCTGATAGTAGTGCAGCTCTGGAAGGCTTTAAATCTGGAGAGTACACGATGCGTATAGAAAACGTATCGAAAAACTGGGCGACTGCTTATGATTTTCCTGCTTTAGCTGACGGGAAGGTTATTAAAAAGACTCTTCCCGACGGGGGAATTGCCACTGGCCAAGCATTTGTTATGAATCTTAGAAAAGCAAAGTTTTCGGATCCTAAAGTTCGAGAAGCCATAGGCTTACTTTATAATTTTGAATGGTCAAATGAGTCGCTTTTTTTTGGCCAGTATGCGCGTGTGAATTCCTTTTGGGAAAATTCTGAGTTGGCTGCTGAAGGTAAGCCTAGTGAAGAAGAATTAGCTTTATTAAAACCATTGTCTGGTGATTTACCTATCGGTATTTTGGATGATGAGGTCGTTACAGCCTCAGTATCAGGTTTGAGAGCCTTAGATCGAAAAAATCTTCGAGCAGCTTCAAAGCTACTTGATGATGCTGGATGGCTAGTCGGTGATGATGGCCTCCGTAGGGATTCTAACGGAGAGCTATTCTCTCTTGAAATTATTGAGCGTAGTCCTGCATTTGATAGAGTTATCTTGCCATACATAGATAACCTTCGGGCGGCAGGTATTGATGCTAAATATGAAAGAATTGACTCAGCACAATTTACTGACCGAAAACGAAATTTTGATTTTGATATGCTTACAACTCAACATCCAATGTCTCTAGAGCCTTCTTCCAGTTTAAAACAATATTTTGGTTCTGAAAGTTCAGATGTATCTGTTTTTAACTCGGCGGGTATAAGTAACCCAGCTATCGATGCACTAATTGACTATGTCATTAATGCAGAAAACAAAGCTGAATTAAAAACATCTGTCAAAGCCTTAGATCGGGCGTTACGGTCTCTAAGATTTTGGGTGCCGCAGTGGTACAATAATACCTATCGAGTTGCATATTGGGATATGTATGAACATCCTGATGAAATACCGCCTTTTGACTTAGGTTATCTTGATTTTTGGTGGTTCAACTCGGATAAGGCTGAGGCTCTTAGGAACTCTGGAGCTTTAAGGTAATTTATGGGCGCATATATTATTCGCCGTCTTTTGTTAATATTTCCAACTCTACTGGGAATACTGATAATTAATTTTACACTAGTGCAATTTGTTCCGGGTGGGCCAGTAGAGCAAATTTTGGCTCAAATTGAAGGTGAAGGTGATGTTTTCGAAGCTTTTTCTGGAGGAAGCAGGGAGGTAGGCAATAACAACGATGGATCCTACGCAGGAGCTCGGGGTTTGCCTGATGATTTTATTAAAGAGCTTGAGAAGGAGTTCGGTTTTGATAAGCCACCAGTCGAGCGCTTTTTGAACATGCTTTGGGATTACATGCGGTTTGACTTTGGCGAAAGCTACTTTCGGTCAATAAGTGTAGTCGATTTGGTTCTAGAAAAAATGCCTGTTTCAATTACTCTAGGTTTGTGGTCTACTCTGTTAGCTTACTTGGTTTCCATACCTTTAGGCATTAAGAAGGCTGTTCGGGATGGTAGTGATTTTGACACTTGGACTAGTGGAATAATCATTCTCGCATATGCTATTCCAGGGTTTCTGTTTGCAATATTGTTATTGGTTCTCTTTGCTGGTGGGTCTTATTATCAAATTTTTCCCTTGCGCGGACTGACGTCAGAAAATTTTGAAAATTTGTCTCTTATTGGAAAGATGAAAGATTATCTATGGCACATAACCTTGCCTGTTCTCGCTTCTTCTATATCTGGGTTTGCTACTCTTACCTTACTCACGAAAAATAGTTTTCTTGATGAAATTCAAAAACAATACGTGATCACAGCACGATCAAAAGGTTTGAAAGAAAAAGAGATTCTGTATGGTCATGTATTCAGAAATGCAATGTTGATCGTAATAGCAGGATTTCCTGCAGTTTTTATAGGTGTATTTTTTGGGGGAAGCTTGATTATTGAAACGATCTTCTCTTTGGATGGCCTTGGGCGGATGGGGTTTGAGGCTGCAGTAGCACGAGATTACCCAGTAATTTTTGGGACACTTTTTGTATTTGGACTCATCGGGCTCACAGTCGGAATACTATCCGATTTGATGTATGTTTTTATCGATCCCCGGATCGATTTTGAAGGACGAGAAGGTTGACCCAGATCTCGGCTCTTAATAAGCGCAGGTGGCGTAACTTCAGATCGAATAAACGTGCTTACTGGTCGTTGGTCTTATTTAGTATTTGTTTTTTCATTTCACTTTTTGCTGAGCTAATAGCAAATGATAAACCTATCCTTGTGAAGTATAGAGGCGAATACTTTTTCCCAATAGCAAATTTTTACCCTGAAACAGCTTTTGGAGGAGATTTCAAAACGGAGGCTGTTTACAGAGACCCTGAAGTGCAGTGTCTTATTATGTCGGGAGGTTTGACAAATTGTTTTGAGTCTCCAGAAGAAATTATGGAGGCGATTTCGAGCGCGTCATTTGATTTTAATACACCGTCTTTTGTGAAAGGTTATTCTTTATGGCCAATTATCCCGTATTCATATGACACCCCAGTTGATCGTCCTGGAGCAGCTCCGTTGCCTCCAAATAGTAAAAATATTCTTGGAACAGATGACACCAAGCGAGATGTGTTAGCGCGGGTGATTTATGGGTTCAGGCTCTCTATTATTTTCACACTTATAGTCACAAGTGTTGCTAGCTTAATTGGTATCATTGCAGGTGCCGTTCAGGGTTACTTTGGTGGTAGAACAGATTTACTATTTCAGCGATTTATTGAAATTTGGTCTGGTGTGCCGTCTTTGTATATAATCATAATTATGTTTGCGATACTTGGGCGCAGTTTTTGGTTGCTTGTATTTTTGTCGATTCTATTTGGCTGGATGGGATTAGTGGGGGTTGTTAGGGCAGAATTTTTACGTGCTAGAAATTTAGAATATGTGCGTGCTGCAAAAGCATTAGGTGTTTCAAATTGGAAAATTATGTTTAAACATATGCTCCCTAATGCGATGGTGGCCACCCTCACTATGCTGCCGTTTATTGTGACAGGGACGATTGCTAGTCTAGCGGCTTTGGACTTTCTAGGCTTCGGTTTGCCGTCTTCTGCACCTTCCTTGGGAGAGCTTACTTTACAGGCAAAACAAAATATTCAGGCGCCGTGGTTAAGCTTTACTGCATTTTTTACATTTGCAATAATGTTGGCCTTATTAGTTTTTATTTTCGAAGGTGTACGGGATGCGTTCGATCCTAGGAAGACCTTCAGATGAAACCCATTCTAAGTGTAAAAGATCTTAATATTAGTTTTTTGCAAGATGGGTTAAATTTTGAGGCAGTTAATGACTTATCGTTTCAGGTCAATAAAGGTGAAACGGTTGCTTTAGTCGGAGAAAGTGGTTCGGGAAAATCAGTAACTGCACTAAGTACTGCTGCTTTGTTAGGAAAGGCTGCTTCAGTTAATGGTCTAATAACTATTGATGGCAATTCAATTGACCCAAAAGATGAGAGGGCTCTACAGAGACTGAGAGGAAATCAGGTAAGCTTTATATTTCAAGAACCCATGACGTCGCTTAATCCATTGCATACGGTTGAGCGTCAGTTATCAGAAACAATATCGTTACATCAAAACTTAAATAAGGAAGAACTACGAGAAAATTGTATAAATCTGTTAGAAAAGGTTGGAATAAGAGATATTAAGTTTAGACTCAATGCCTTTCCCCATCAATTGTCTGGAGGCCAGCGACAGCGCGTTATGATAGCTATGGCTATAGCAAACCGCCCTAAAATTCTGATAGCAGATGAGCCTACCACAGCGTTAGATGTAACAATTCAAGCCCAAATTCTTAATCTTTTAGCAGATTTAAAAAAAGAATTTGGAATGTCGATGCTTTTTATTACACATGATCTCAACATTGTTCGACAGATAGCTGATCGTGTCTGTGTAATGAACGCAGGAAAGATAGTTGAGCAAGGTGTTACTGGTAATGTTTTTGAAAAGCCAAAGCATGAATATACTAAAAAGCTTTTGAAGGCAGTATCAGTCTCCGGCCCAAAGCCAATATCTTCAAAATCAAAAGTGATTTTGCGGTGTGAAGATATCAAGGTTTGGTTTCCTATTTATAGAGGTTTCTTGAAGCGGACAGTGGGTCATATTAAAGCTCTAAATGCGGCCACTTTTAATGTTAGAATCGGTGAAACATTAGGAATAGTAGGTGAGAGTGGCTCTGGGAAATCAACTATTGCTTCAGCTCTCATGAGATTAATTGAGTCCGAGGGAAACATTAATTTTGATAGTAAAAATATTGGTTCATTAAAAACAAGACAATTAAGAAGAATACGATCTGATATGCAAATCGTTTTTCAAGATCCTTTTGGTTCTTTGTCACCTCGTATGACTTGTGCACAGATAATAGCCGAGGGTTTAGAGGTTCATCAGTCGGCAAGTTTTGATGATACCCAACTATTAGTAGATGACGTTATGCAAGAGGTTGGTCTGGATCCGACATTTAAGCATCGATACCCTCATGAATTTTCTGGTGGTCAAAGACAAAGGATCGCCATTGCTCGTGCTATGGTGCTTAAGCCTAAAATGGTTATTTTGGATGAGCCTACTTCAGCTTTAGATAGAACCGTACAATTTCAAATAGTAAACTTATTAAAACACCTGCAGGAAAAGTATGGATTGGCTTATATCTTTATAAGTCACGATCTTGCAGTCATTCGCGCCATGTCCCATAGAGTTCTTGTAATGAAGCAAGGTGATATAGTTGAGAGTGGCTGTACAGAGCAAATTTTCCACGATCCGAAAGAGTCCTATACCCGTGATCTTTTGATGGCTGCAAACATTTAGCCTGGCGAAATTATCTCACAACTTATGTTTCTATTTCTAAGGCGTTTACACGCTTGTCCTGCCTTATTTTCTGAGAGGCCAAGGAAAGTTGCCCTAAATCCATATTTGTTTTTGACTACTTTTCTTAAAGAACCCTCCAACGATATCATTTCTGACAAGGCTGTTTTTATAAGTATTTTATCAGCAGTAAATCGGTTTGGGTAAGTACCAACATCAATACCCCAGTCTTTTTGTCCAGAAGATGTAAGGCGACTAATTGTTCTTGGATACTTAACTGTTTTAGTACTGTATGAAGGCTCGGGCGCAGAATTATATGATATGTTTGTGTATACCTTAGATGACTGCTCCACCAGTTTACCCGCTATTTGGGCCTGTTTTAAAACTGATAAAATATCAGATCTGTACTCGTTAGTTGCAATCAAGGTATCAGTTTTATTATTTTCTGGCCGGATTTTAGGACGTAAGCTTTTAGATATACTTATCCCTGGGGAAGCTTTCGCTATAGCAGTATACGAGGGCGGTTTTGGTTTTTGCAGTTTGACGTTTCTTGGGGCTTTCTTGAACCCAAGATCCATAAGTTTTGCTACCTGTGCATTTCTGGTAGTTGTACTTCTTCCTCCGAAGACTGTCGTGATTATTCTTTCACCATTTCGATTGGCGGATGCAACCAGATTGAAACCAGCGGCTCTTGTGTATCCAGTCTTTATACCGTCTGCCCCGCGATAGTGGCTTAAAAACCTTCGATTAGTATTACGCACTTGGGTGGATCCAGCAGAGGTTTTTTTACGGGCAAACAAATTATAATAATCGGGAAAGTCATAAAATAGGTGACGACCTAATATTGTCATATCACGCGCGGTAGACAGATGCCCAGACTCTGTTAGACCGTGGGCATTTTTAAATGTGGTTCGGTTCATTCCCATTGCTTTGGCGGTTCTATTCATCCTTCGTGCAAATGCTGCTTCTGAACCTTCAATAGCTTCACCTAGCGCCGTCGCGGCATCATTTGCAGATTTAACTGCAGCGGCTCTTATTAAATACCTCAATCTTACTCTTTGCCCAGATCTCAATCCAAGTTTAGAGGGCGGTTCAGAAGCTGCGTGACGAGATATTTTCACTTTTTTGTCTAGTGATATCTCACCGTTCTCTACGGCTTGGAAAACGACGTATAATGTCATCATTTTTGTTAGAGAAGCTGGGTGCAAACGTTTATTGGCATTTTCTGAGTGTAAAATTTCGCCGCTGCGTGCATCCATTACCATGGCAGCATATTTTTGATTTGCCATCAATACCATTGGAGCAGTTACGCAGAATAAAAAAGAGAGTAATATAGCACCGACGCGCGCCGGCGAAACTTGCCTTCGTCTCAACTGATTTTCCTTTACTGCCTCACTTAGCCTCTTCGGGCCTTTTCTTATGTTTAACAATATTAGGGTAAGTTCGTCAAATAAACCATTAAATTTTAACGATTATTTTTTATAATTACTATATATAGTGCATCTTCGATCGACCAGCACAAGATATGACAGATTTAAATGCCTTATGAAGTAAAATTTTAGTCCCTTTTCTATAAAGAATTTGTGTTTATATATACAATTAGGAAAAAAAACCTAAATTTGAATAATGAACATTTATCGGAACAAATGATGTCTGAAAAAGAAGATGGTGATGAAGATCGAGAGCTGTTGGTTAAAACCAGGCCAAAAACAAAACGACCACCTCTCTACAAAGTATTATTAATAAATGACGATTACACTCCTATGGAGTTCGTAGTGATGATCCTGGAGAAGTTCTTTGGTCTCACCAACGCACAAGCATTCGATATTATGATTACGGTCCACAAAAAGGGCTTAGCAGTTGTTGGCGTTTTCAGTTACGAAGTGGCTGAGACAAAAGTAGCCCAGGTAATGGATTGTGCTCGTCAGCATCAGCATCCTTTGCAATGTACGATGGAAAAAGAGTAGAATATTTCTAATATTATTTTTTGAAAATTATAAATTATGTTTTCTGAACGCATAGAATTTGTACAGCGCAAATTTGGCCCGCTATTTTCTCAGGATAATAATGTGATTTTTTTCAATCCTGAATCGCCATTTCAATGTTTATCTCTTTCTTTGGACAATTTGGTTGCATATCAAACGTTTTATCCTGTTGCAGACGAACTCGAAACAGCAGGCATACAATGTATTCAAAATGTTTCACAGCAGAAATTTAATCTAGCAATAGTTTCAATTCCAAAATCAAAAAAGCTAGCTAGGCATATGATTTATTCGGCAACGAAAGCCGTTCCTGAAGGTTTGATAATTGTGGATGGTGACAAAACTTCTGGAATTGAGTCAATTATACGCGATCTTAAAAAACATACAAAAATTACAAACGTTATCTCTAAGGCACATGGTAAAATGGCATGGTTTGAGACCCCAACTAATTTAGATCTTTACAAAGACATCCCCACAAAGATTGAGGGTGGTTTTGAGACACAAGCTGGAGTTTTTTCTTCAGATGGGGTCGATCCAGCATCTAAATTACTAGCACACTTTATATCTCAAGACCTATCAGGGACTGGTGCTGATTTAGGAGGAGGATGGGGTTATTTAAGCGTCAAAGCTCTAGAAACAAATAGTATTAGCGAATTACATTTTATAGAAGCTGATTTGAGCGCTCTAAATGTAGCCCGAAATAACATCAATGATCAAAGGGTTATGTTTTATTGGTATGATGCGTTAAAATGGAAGGCCCCAAAACTTTTGGATTTTATAATTATGAACCCTCCATTTCACTATCTGGGTCGAGCAATGCCAAGCCTTGGAGCAGATTTTGTAAAAGTCGCCTCGCGTAATTTAAAAAAATCTGGTACTCTTTGGATGGTTGCCAATAGACACCTACCATATGAGGACGCAATTAAAGGTCATTTTTCTTCTTTTTCTGAACTTTCCGGATCAAAAAAATTTAAAGTGATACGTGCAGAAAACCCAATACATTCATAAATTTAGGAAATTACAAGATGTCTTTTTCAATTGATGGAAAAACCGTTATCGTAACAGGGGCGGCAAATGGAATTGGAGCAGCGTTGGCTCGTCATTTTGCCGAAAATGGCGCTAACGTAATGTGCGCAGATATTGATGAGAAATCGCTTAAAAAGGATTTAGGTGAAACTGCTGAAGATAGTAATGTTAGATACTTTGCGGGTGATTTGCGTGAAAAGCTAACTTTGGCTAACCTTCTTTCTGCAACAGTGGATGCATTTGATAGAGTGGACGTACTAGTTAACGCTTCTCGTCAGGTAGTAACCACGGATCCATTAGATATGGATGATGAGACGGTTGAAAAATTACTACAGCAAAACTTAATGACCTCACTGAGATTATCACAATTGGTCGCAAAGCGGATGATAAAACAAGATCAGGAGCAGGACCATGAGTTTGCAGGCACAATTATAAACCTGTCTTCAATAGCAGCTCGATTAACTCAGCCGGAACTTCTGGCTTATTCAATTTCAACTGCAGCTCTGGAACAAATGACGCGGTCGATGGCTGTAGCACTCGCTAAACACCGCATAAGAGTGAATGCGGTTTCATTTGGATCTGTTATGTCTGCGAGCCTTCAAGATAAATTAAGAGAAAACCCTGATTTTAGAAAAGAAATTGAAGCCCATACTCCAGCTGGGCGAATTGCTCCTGCTTCGGATGTGGTTGAAGCGGTTCATTTTTTGGCCTCAAATGCAGCTGGGTTTATAACAGGTCAGGTCATTAATGCCGATGGGGGGCGTAGCTTAATAGATCCCGTTTCAATTGCTGCACATTAGTTTTTGCGTGCTTCATAATTGTTGCTGTTCCATTGACACTCTATAACTTCATAGCCAATGTTCGGGCAGACCCTTGGAGATTTTCTATCAATGTTTGAAGCTGAAAAGTCACGTGCTAGTAGTTGGTTTAAAAATCTTAGAGACGACATTGTTAGTGCATTTGAACAAATTGAAGCGGATCATTCATCTGGGCCATTTTCAGATGAGGTACCAGGCGTTTTTGAAATAAAAGAAACTGAGCGCACTGCTGACGATGGTAGTGACGCTGGAGGTGGGTTAATGAGTGTGATGCGAAATGGCCGGGTTTTTGAAAAGGTCGGTGTCAACGTGTCCACTGTTTATGGGAATTTGGGGCCGGAGGCTCAAAGGGCGATGGCTGCGCGAAAAGATATACCTGGAATAAAAGAAGATCCGAGGTTTTGGGCGAGTGGAATCAGCTTAGTGGCCCATATGCAAAACCCTCAGTGTCCAGCTGTTCATATGAATACAAGAATGTTTTGGACTCCTCATGCCTGGTGGTTTGGTGGCGGATCTGACCTGAATCCTTGCTTAGAGTTTGAAGAAGATACGGAATATTTTCACAAAACGTTGGAGAAATTTTTAGAACCTCATGGGGCTAGTTTGTATGCTAAACTAAAGTCTTGGGCTGACGAATATTTCTTCATTCCGCATCGACATCGGGCTAGAGGTGTGGGAGGAATTTTTATGGACGACCTATGCACTGGAGATTGGGAGACGGACTTTGAGTTAACTAAAGATATTGGAAAAGCATTTTTACCAGCATATCTTCCGCTGGTAGAGAAGCGTAAAAATGATAGTTTCTCAGATTTTGACAAAGAAAAGCAGTTAGCCCACCGTGGTCTCTATGCAGAATATAATCTAGTTTATGACCGCGGAACGAAATTTGGATTAACAACCGGTCATGACGCAGATGCGGTCTTAATGAGCCTGCCTCCCGTTGCTAAGTGGTACTGAGATTTAATCTACTTATTTTCTTTATTTGATTTAAAGTCGATACAAGTTTAGTGAATATTCTAAGCGTTATTCTTGGTGTTCAATATGTCCATAATTGAAGAACTTAAAAAGGTTTTGGGTGACCAAAATGTGCTGACCGGAACTGACAAAGACCGTTATTCGTCAGACTGGCTAGGTCAATATAGTTTTGAACCTTTGTGCGTCGTTCGTCCTGCTTCTACTCAAGAGGTATCTAAGGTTGTTCGATTAGCTAGTGCCGCTCAAGTAAATATTGTCCCTGTAGGTGGCAATACGGGTCTGAATGGAGGTACGCATTCAGATAATGCCATTTCTATATCTATGGAGCGGATGAATAGTATTCATGAAATTCGTGTAAATTCGAAAATTGCTATCGTTGACGCTGGGGTAATTCTCGCGAATTTGCATAATGTTGTAAATGAAAATGATTTAATGTTTCCACTTACATTTGGAGCTCGCGGCTCGGCAACGATAGGCGGTGTTTTATCTACAAATGCAGGAGGTTCCAATGTACTAAAGTATGGCAATACGCGTGATCTGGTGTTGGGAGTAGAAATTGTCTTACCAAATGGCGAAATAATGAATTTGATGTCTGAGTTGCATAAAGATAACTCAGGTTATTGCTTGCGAGATTTGGTGATTGGGGCTGAGGGTACTTTAGGAATAATAACACAGGCTGTATTAAAGCTGTTTCCAAGACCTAAAGCTTACGCAACTGCCATGGTTGCAGTTAACAGTCTTGATACTGCACTCTCTTTACTTAATGAATTACAAGATGGAACTGGTGGAGCAGTTGCGGCATATGAGTATATGCCAAAAAGATACATTCAGGGTCATATGGAGTTATCTTCCGCTTCCCGGCGGCCATTTAAGGAAGACTATGAACATTTAGTTATGGTTGAACTAGAAACCACCGTTGAGTTATTTTCACAATGTGGAGATGATGGACAAGTTTTGCTTAGTGGTGAATTAGAAAGAATTTTAGATAGGAATTTGGATAAAGGGCTTATCTTAGATGCTCATATCGCTCAAAATGAAGAGCAGCGATTGATAATGTGGGAGCGTCGTGAGGCTGCAGCTGAAATCTCTCTCTTAAAAACTCCTCTTATAAATAACGACATAGCAGTTCCATTAGATAAAATATCTAAATTCTTAACAATCATGGAGAAAAAGCTTCCGGAGTTAGACCCTGATGCTGATGTATTAATTGTATCTCATCTTGGTGATGGTAATGTTCATTATACCGTTTGGCCTAGTCGAGATGATGAACAACATAAAGACAAAATTATGGAGGCGATAGAAAACGTCGTTCTATCTTTAGGAGGGAGTTTTTCTGCAGAACATGGTATTGGACTGTCTAAGTTATCTTCTATGGAAAGGCGCAAGGATCGCGTAGCTTTAGATGTAATGCGTCAAATTAAGCATGCAATTGATCCTGAAGGCATTATGAATCCAGGCAAAGTATTACCAAAAATATACTAGGCTTAATCCCTCCAATCAAAGAATTCTGGGCCTGCTTGCGATAAAATTTTCTGCGCCATCTCCCGACCTAATCTGGGTCCATCCTCAATATCACCAAAAGCAGTTTCAGAGATAGACTCGGATCCATCTGTGCGTAAAACTTGCCCGGTAAATTTTAACGATGAACCTTCAATTATAGCCAAGCCGGCAATCGGAGTTTGGCAAGAACCATCTAATTCGGCAAGAAACGCTCTCTCTGTGTTTAAACGCTGCCCTGTTTCTTCGTGGTGTATCTTTTTAAGGATATCACTTATTTGCCGGTCTTCTTCTCGCCATTCTATTCCAATCGCTCCCTGCGCTATCGCGGGTAACATTTCATTTGGGTTCATTGTGCTTTGGGCTACTTCCTCTAATCCTAAACGATTTAAACCAGCCATGGCTAAAAAGGTACATGTAGCGACACCATCTTTTAATTTCTTTAAACGTGTTTGAACATTGCCCCTGAATTCGACAACTTCGAGATCTGGTCGCGAAAATTTAAGTTGAGCTTTGCGTCTAAGTGATGAAGTGCCAACCTTAGAACCACTGGGTAACTCGTTAACATTTTTATATCTTGATGACACAAAAGCATCTCTGACATCTTCACGAGGTAGATAGCACCCAAGCGTTAATCCATCTGGTTGCTCTACAGGCATATCTTTCATCGAGTGGACGGCAATATCGATCTTTCTATCGAGCATATCTTGCTCAATTTCCTTAGTAAATAAACCCTTTCCACCTACTTCCTTTAATGGCCTATCCAAAATTCTATCGCCACTTGTTGAAATAACTACTATTTCAAATGAATCTTCACTGATATTGAGCGCGTTAGTTAGACGTTTTCTTGTCTCATATGCTTGAGCTAAAGCTAAAGGAGAGCCACGCGTACCTATACGCAATGGCGATGATGGAGATGGAAATTTATTTTTCATTTAATTTACTTTAAGATATTTTGTGCTGTTTGATACTAACCGAGTGAAACGAGTGTGACAATTATAATTGACAATTGTTGTGACAAATAACACTAACAAGCTGTACAAGATAAAAGGCTGATAATGACAAAGAAAATTTTGAAGGCTCTTGCAGGCGAAAAACAGAAAGTACCCCCAATCTGGATGATGCGACAAGCCGGTCGTTATTTGCCTGAATATCGCGAAACAAGAGCCCGGGCAGGTGACTTTCTATCGCTTTGCTATAATAGTGAATTAGCTGCAGAAGTGACGCTTCAACCGATTCAGCGTTATGGTTTTGATGCCTCAATATTATTTGCGGATATTCTGCTCTTACCGCAAGCATTGGGTGCTGACCTTTGGTTTGTAACGGGGGAAGGGCCACGATTATCTACCGTACAAACACAATTAGATTTTGAAAATTTAAGAAAACCAGAAGAAATAAACGAAACATTAAATCCTGTTTATGAGACAGTTAAAATTTTATCGAAGGAACTACCTAAAGAAACTACCCTAATAGGATTTGCTGGTGCACCTTGGACAGTGGCGACTTATATGGTTGCTGGGCGTGGCACCCCTGATCAGGCGCCAGCACATTTGTTGAAAAATGAAAATCCAGAATTGTTTGATAATTTAATTAATCTTTTGGTGGAAGGAACTATAGAATATTTATCTCATCAAATAAATGCAGGAGCTGAGGTTATAAAAATATTTGATAGTTGGGCGGGATCTCTAAAAGGAAATGATTTTGATAAATATGCACTTGAGCCTTGTAAGAAGATTATTTCGGTACTTAAGTCAAAGTATCCGCAAACACCAATTATAGCCTTTCCAAGGCAAGCTGGTGACAGGTATATTGATTTTGCAAAACAAACAGGAGCAGACTGTCTCGCATTAGATGACAGCGTTTCTGCTGACTGGATTGCTCGGAATGTTCAGGCTGATGGTTGTGTTCAAGGAAACCTAGCGTCATCTCATATGGTTTCTGGTGGAAAAGAACTTATCAAAGAAACTAAAAAAATAGTGAAAGCTCTTTCTAACGGTCCCCATATTTTTAATCTTGGGCACGGGATCACGCCTGATGCTGATCCCAATAATGTACAGATTATGATTGATGCTATTCGAGAAACAAACTAAAGTTTTGTTTTTGATAAATTAAATTCTATTTACCCTAGTAGTATTTTAAATAAAAAGTGAATATTTCTATGCTACTTCAAGTGAATGAATTACGGAAAACTTACGCAACAGGTTTCGAAGCAGTTAAAGGTATTTCGCTGCAGGTAAATAAAGGTGAAATAGTTGCTTTACTTGGCCCAAATGGTGCGGGAAAAACAACGCTTATTTCAACTATTTGTGGAATTACAAATCCATCTAGCGGTTCTGTGTTTATTGATGGATATGATATATCAAAAAACTTTCGAGACGCTCGAAAACTGGTTGGATTAGTCCCGCAAGATATAACTCTAGAGCCTTTTGAAAAGGTACTGAATACAATTAACTTTTCACGTGGTTTGTTTGGGAAGAAAAAAGATGATGCTTTAACAGAAAAAGTTCTGACTAAATTGTCACTCTGGGACAAACGAGATTCTCGTATTATGGAATTGTCTGGCGGAATGAAACGCCGGGTGCTTATTGCCAAAGCACTTATCCACGAGCCTAGGTTGTTGTTTTTGGACGAACCGACAGCAAGTGTTGATGTCGAACTTCGCCAGAGCATGTGGGATGTCGTGGCTGATTTAAAGAAAGATGGCGTTACTATTATTTTAACAACGCACTATATCGAAGAGGCTGAGGCGATAGCAGATAGGGTTGGGATTATAAACAAAGGTGAGCTTCTTTTGATTGAGGAAAAGGCCTCATTGATGCAAAAATTTGGTCAAAAAATATTGAAGGTCGAATTGCAGAAAAAATTAAAACAGCTTCCCAAAGAGCTCAGTGAAAAAAATGTTAAGTTGTCAGATGATGGTCTGAGTATAACTTATATTTATGATACTAAACAAAAGAAGACAGGAATAACTAAACTGCTATCTAATCTTTCCAATTCAGGAATAAATTTACGTGATATCCAAACAGATCAATCCTCTTTAGAGGAAATCTTTGTAAATCTGGTTAGGGAGAAAGTGGAATGAATTTTCAAGCAGTTAGAGCAATCTATTTCTTTGAAATGGCTAGGTTTTTCAGGACTCTTCTACAAAGTTTTGTTTCGCCAGTAATATCTACCTCCTTATACTTTGTAGTTTTTGGTACTGCTATAGGCAGTCGAATCCAAGAAGTTGATGGAATAAGTTATGGGGCTTTTATTGTGCCTGGGTTGATAATGTTATCTGTCATGACGCAAGCAACTTCAAATGCAAGCTTTGGTATTTATTTTCCAAAATTTATAGGGACTATTTATGAGCTTTTATCGGCTCCCGTAAATTACTTTGAGATACTTTTGGGATATGTTGGTGCTGCTGCCACTAAAGCCCTCTTTATCGGCTTGGTCATTTTAGCTACTGCAGCTATCTTTGTAGACTTAAAGATAATTCATCCCATCGCTATGATTTTATTTTTAGTTTTGACTTGTATTTCGTTCTCTTTATTAGGTTTTATCCTGGGAATTTGGGCAAGAAATTTTGAACAATTACAATTGGTACCTTTGTTGGTTGTAACGCCGTTAGTATTTCTGGGAGGTTCATTTTATTCAGTTTCTATGTTGCCGCCAATTTGGCAAAAAATTACGTTATTCAATCCCGTAGTTTACTTGGTTTCAGGTTTTAGGTGGTCATTTTTTGGAAATGCCGATGTGCCTATTTTTGTAAGTCTTTTAGCAATAAGTTCTTTTACTGTAGCCTGCATTATAATTGTTGCTTGGATTTTCAATACTGGTTGGCGAATAAAGCAATAAACAAAAAAGTTGATGCCTCCCTTGTTTGATTGACGAGCACAGATTATGTACTCCTTATGAAATTAAAAATTCCTTTTTTACCATCTAAACCAACTGTTGCAGTTGTTAAGATGTCTGGCGTGATTTCAGCTGGGGCGCGTTCTGGCCTGTGTGATCAAACCTTAAGTCCAATTTTGGAAAAAGCCTTCAAGAAAGGACAACATGAAGCAGTGGCTCTGCTAATTAATTCGCCAGGTGGTTCACCAGTTCAGTCCTCTTTGATTAGTTCCAGAGTAAAGCGCTTAGCAAAAGAAAATCAGATGCCAGTATACGCATTTGTTGAGGATGTAGCTGCTTCGGGAGGTTATTGGCTCGCGTGTTCTGCGGATGAAATCTATGCAGATACTGGCTCAATTATAGGTTCCATTGGAGTGATTTCTGCTGGATTTGGTTTCCAAGAATTAATTGATAAATATGGCGTCGAACGAAGAGTACACACAGCAGGTAAATCAAAATCAATGTTAGATCCTTTTAAAAAAGAAAGACCAGAAGATATAAAAAGGTTAAAAAGAATTCTGAGTGAAATGCACGAACTCTTTATAACATATGTGGAAAAAACACGTGGTGGTAAACTCACCCAGAAAGACGATATTTTTACAGGTGAAATCTGGCTAGGCGAAAAGGCTAAAGAGTTAGGTCTAATCGATGGCATTGGTCACTTAGATAATGTAATGAAAGAAAAATTTGGCAATAAAACCAGAATAAAAATTTATGGTCAGAAAAAGAATTTCTTGCAGCGCTTTGGTGTTAACTTAATCAACGAGGCTGGCGTTTATTTAGAAGAGCGAGCGGCATTTTCACGGTTTGGTCTCTGATGATTATCAAAATTGTTATTATATTTTTAATTTTAATAATAGTTTTAGCAATGTTTGGAAAAGCACATATTCTTTTGCCAGGTAGATCTAAAAAGTCACGTTGCAGAAAATGTGGTCAGCTACGGATTGGTAAATCTTGTGGTTGCTCTTAGCCTTAAGTCTTCCTAATGCCTTGGTTTCTTTCTTTTTTAGGTCTGTTCCTTCTGTTGATCTCAGGAGACTTTCTAGTAAAGGGTGCCATTCAACTAAGTAACAGATTAGGTGTTTCAGCCCTACTTGTGTCGCTTACTGTGGTAGCTTTTGGAACATCCGCACCCGAATTGATAGTTGCCATAAAAGCTACATTGAGCGGCTCTCCTGGTTTGGCTATGGGTAACGTGGTTGGATCTAATATCGCTAATATTCTATTGGTTTTGGGTTTGCCCACTTTATTAGTGCGGTTGCAAAACGGCATTACTGATACAAAACGATCATTTGTTTTAATGATCTTAGCGTCTGTTTTATTTATTGTGTTTGGTATCAGTGGTAGCTTCTCTTGGGTTCATGGAATTGTACTGCTTTCTTTATTGACCTTTTTTCTGTTCGACACTTTCAAGCAAAGTACTGAAAAAACATCCAATAACGAAAGTTTGGAATTTCGACATAGAACACCTCAATCGTGGTGGACAATAATTTTTTTCATACTTTTAGGTATAATAGGCCTGCCTTTAGGGGCGGATCTGTTAGTAAACAATGCTTCTACACTAGCGAAAGACTATGGTATCAGTGATGCGGTTATTGGACTCACATTGGTTGCAATAGGCACATCATTACCAGAACTGGCAACTACATTTATTGCTGTTGTGAGGAAAAAAGCTGAAGTTGTTTTGGGAAATTTAATAGGATCAAATATATTTAACTTACTTGCGATAATTGGAATAACCTCTTTGATTTCTCCAGTACCCGTTGACCCAACTTTTATAAAGTTTGATTTCTGGATTATGCTGGGTGCAAGTATATTACTAGCACCATTTATATTTTTAAATATCCAATTTAACCGCTTGTCTGGCTTTCTTTTTGTTACGTTATACATTAGCTACCTTACTTCTATTTTGAAATGAAAAGAGAATTGATGAGAGCGTTAGTAACAGGGGGAGCAAAACGGTTAGGTAAGGAAATGGCAATATTTCTTGCCGAAAGAGGATTTGAAGTTGCTATTCACTATCATTCGTCTGAAAAAAATGCAGACGAGCTTGTTGAATACATCAAATCGAAAACTGGAAAAAATTCTATTGCTCTTCAGGCTGATTTAACGAAGGAAACAGAAGTAAAAAAGCTGATAGCCCGGGCTAGTGCAAAGCTGGGTGGACCAATAACTTGCTTGATAAATAACGCATCTATATTTGAATATGATAATATTTGGACTGTAAATCGTACTAGTTGGGACCGTCATATTGAAAGTAATCTTAGATCTCCACTGGTACTTACTCAATCTTTTGCAAATCAAGTCGTGCCAGCTACTGATGATGAGAATGGTGAGCCATTGGCTCAAGGTTTAATTATAAATTTGATAGATCAGCGTGTAAAAAAATTAACACCGGAATTTACTAGCTATACGATTGCCAAAATGGGTCTCTGGGCGCTCACCCAAACTTCAGCTCAGGCTCTAGCGCCAAATATACGGGTAAATGCAATTGGTCCTGGCCCAACACTTAAAGGCGCACGTCAATCAGACGAACACTTTGAAATTCAGAGAAAAAATACAATTTTAGGTAGAGGATCTGACCCATCCGAAATTATTGCAGCTGTTGGTTATTTATTAGACGCTAAGAGTGTGACAGGTCAGTTAATATGTGTAGACGGCGGTCAGCATTTGGCGTGGCAAACCCCTGATGTTTTAGGTGTAGAATAATGGTTAGACTGTAAAGTTTTACACCGTTAACAGTTTTATTTTTCTGCGCTCAATAAAAATCTAATGTTTTCAACTATTTGGAAGATATGAAAAAAAATATTATTTATTATCAGTATGTTATAAAAATGCCTATTTTTTGTGCAAAACAGCAAAATACTTCAAATTTAAAGAAAAATCTTGATTTGTGCTAACTTACCCTCAGACTTATCCACAGAAACCGTGGACAGCTTTTCTCTTGAAATTGATGCAATATAGTTGCAGCGAAATAAGAATCGCTTCGTAAACAAAAAATTTGAGTAGAGAGAGTTGTTGAGTAAGCCAGGTCAAGAAATCATCCGAGATTTTGCTAATAAATTGGATAATTCGCCAGGAGTTTATCGAATGCTGGATAACCAGGCGCGTGTACTTTATGTTGGTAAGGCTCGGAGTTTAAAAGCTAGGGTATCAAATTATGCAAGGCATTCTGGGCACAGCTCACGAATAGCACGCATGATTTCAGAAACAGCCGACGTCATGGTTCTAACAACTGAGACTGAAACTGAGGCTCTGTTATTAGAGCAAAACTTAATCAAACAACTCAAACCAAAATATAATGTCCTTTTAAGAGATGATAAATCGTTCCCTTATATTTTTATATCGAGCGAACATGATTTTCCACGAATAGAAAAACATCGTGGTGCAAAGTTGAAGAAAGGATTGTATTATGGACCCTTTGCGAGTGCGGGAGCTGTAAACAGGACGATTAATACTCTTCAAAAAATTTTTCTTCTCAGAACATGTAGTGATCGTGAAGTTGAGGCTGGGAATAGACCGTGCCTAAATTATCATATGAAAAGATGTGCCGGACCATGTGGAGGTAAAGTAACAAAAGAGGATTATGCAGAGTTAGTAAATTCGGCTGATGATTTTCTGAAAGGTAGATCAACTGAAATTCAAGAAGTGTTAGCAGTAAAAATGGAGAAAGCTTCGGCTGACATGGAGTTCGAAAAAGCTGCGGGTCTTCGAGATAGAATACGGGCTTTAACAAATATTCAGTCAACGCAAGGTATAAACCCTAAAGGTATACGTGATGCTGATATAATAGGATTACATAGAGAGAACGCACACGCTTGTATTCAAGTCTTTTTCATACGGGGTTACCAAAATTGGGGAAATCGAGATTTTTACCCTAGAATAAATTTAGATAACTCCGATGAAGAGGTGCTTGAGGCATTCGTTGGTCAGTTCTATAGCGACAAGGAAACTCCGAAACAAATAATATTATCACATCAGGTTGAGAACCATGACTTGGTGGTCAATTTTCTTACGAAAAAATTAGGAAAAAAGGTGGATATTATTATACCCAGACGTGGGGAAAAATTTGATATTGTTTCTAGTGCGGTACGAAACGCAAGGGAAAGTTTAGGTCGAAAGCTTGAGCAAGCTGCTACCCAAAAGAAGCTTTTAAATGGTTTAAAAGTTTCCTTTGGTCTAAATTTTATCCCAAATAGAATAGAGATTTATGATAATTCTCACATACAAGGTACTGACGCGGTGGGCGCAATGGTAGTGGCTGGCCCAGAAGGTATGGAAAAAAATGAATATCGAAAATTCAATATAAAAAATGAGAAAATTATCCCGGGTGACGATGTGGGGATGATGAAAGAAGTTATTACCCGCCGCTTTAAAAGGCTGATAGTTGAAGACCCCAATCGTAGTCTAGGAAAATGGCCTGACTTAATGTTTATAGATGGTGGAGCTGGTCAAATTTCAGCGGTTTCAGAAGTAATGAAATCAATGGGTATTTCGGAAATACCCTTAGTCGGAGTGGCGAAGGGCACGGATCGTGATCAGGGCAAGGAAGAGTTTTACAAACCGGGTAAGCCAAAATTTGCATTAAAAAGAAATGATCCAGTTTTATATTTCATTCAAAGGATGAGAGATGAAGCACACAGATTTGCAATAGGCACTCATAGAGCGAAACGGGCAAAAAAAATTGTTTCGAGCCCACTTGATGGAATATCTGGTATAGGCTCTAAGAGAAAAAAAGCACTTTTGAGCCATTTCGGATCGGGTAAAGCAGTAAAAAGAGCTAGTTTAGCTGACTTAAGGGTAGTTGACGGAATTTCAAAGGCTATGGCAGAAAAAATTTATGGTTACTTTAACGAAAAAACATAGCCAGAGTTTAATTAGATTATAAAATCGTATAGTAATTTTTTCTTTTTGTGAATTAAAGATCACTTTATTCAATTAAGCACAACAATATCCAAATTTCGAATAAATTCGGGGATTTCAGATGGTGAACTCGATTTAAGAATTATTTTCCAACCATCAGAATCTCTTTGCAGAACCGTATCTAAACCTTCTGTATCCCCGATCAAAAGTATTCCTGAAATTGTTTTTATTGTATTTAAATTTGAAACTAAACTCGTTAAATTATTGATCTTAAGAGAAGAGTTAAATTTTATTTTTCCTTGAAAGGATAAATCAGGGTTAACTTCCGTAGTTTCAGCTATTTTAGCGAAGAACGAAAACTTTAATTCAGATAAATCAGTGGTTGGCAATAACTTAAAATTTAGTTTGTGGAATGTTAATTTATCGTTGATGAGAACGCGTTCTCCCTCAAAATTAATGGTGGGAGTGAGGCCATTCTTACTAACAGCGGAAGCTAAGCCTTTTGAAAATGTAAAATTATTTTCAAAAATATTCTGAATTGAATTTGCTGCAAAAATATAGTGATTTTCGTCATAACTTAATCGCATAACGTCTAAACGATCGATTTTGATTGGTGCAAAATTATTTTGTTTAATCTTTAAATCTGAAATTGTTGTATCGAAACGATTTGGAAAGCCTTTTATTTTGTTAAACTTTGCTGATACATCATCGCTTTCAATATCAATCCACAAATAAAGATTGTCAGAATATTTACTTGACATAATTATCCAATAACCGGACCACAAAGACGCTAATAAAATGGTTGTAAAAATTATAAATCGCATATTCCGTTGTTTACTTCCGTAATTACCGTTTTGAACTTAATATAAAATTTTATAGTTTAGGAGAACGTAAAATGTGGGTGTTTGGTTATGGCTCTTTGCTGTGGAACCCTGGCTTTAGATACTCAAAAAAAGAAATTGCTCGGTTAGAAGGTTACAAACGATCTTTTTCTATGCGTTCAATACATCATCGTGGTACAGCTGAAAACCCTGGTTTAGTTTTAGCTTTGAGTAGAGATGCGCAGAGTTTTTGCGAAGGATTAGCTTTTGAAGTAGAACAAGGTAAAGAGGTTGAAACCTTAGAATATTTGAGAGACCGAGAACTTGTTTCATCTGCGTATCTTGAAAAAAATGTGTTACTAAATTTAAAAATTGGGCAATCTATTAAGTCGTTAGTATATGTAATTGACGAAAAACATGTACAATATTGCAAATTGACCTTAGATGAGCAGGCAAAAGTGATTGCAGCTGCAAATGGAGGTCGAGGGCCTAATTACGAATACCTGTATAGTACAAGAAACAAGATAGCAGAATTAGGGATTACCGACACTGATATTGAATGGCTCTATACCAGAGTTATGTCTATCAAAAATCAAAAAGATGATTAATTGGAAAAAGTTAATAACACTGTATACTACCGGGATAATATAGAGGTCTTCTCGTATGGATCAAAGTAATTTGAATACTAGCTCACAATTTTCCCAACCCATCAGACAGATAATTTCTCTATTAATAGTGGCGGGTTTGAGTGGTCTAGGTGTCACAATTGCTGCACCAAGTGTTTGGCCAGTATTCGCGTCAAATATATATTTAAATGGTTTTATACTTTTTGTATTTGCGATTGGCGTAATAAGTTGTTTTGCGCAAGTTGTTCAATTGGTTTTTTCGGTTCGTTGGCTTGAAAGTTTTGCTGGGGAAAAAGAAAACAAAAAAGATAAGCCGCCGAGATTACTTGCTCCTCTGGCCACCCTTTTAGGATCACGCAGTGCTAAAACCCAAATAGCAGCTTCCTCAACTCGTTCTATTTTAGACTCTGTTGCGACCCGAATTGAAGAAGCTAGAGAATTTACGCGCTACATCGTAAATGTTTTAATATACCTTGGGCTGCTTGGTACATTTTATGGTTTGGCAACCACCGTTCCAGCGCTTGTCGAAACTATTAGGTCTCTTGTTCAACAAGATGGAGAAACGGGGGTAGAGGTATTTAATAGACTGATGAATGGCCTTGAAGGTCAACTTAATGGTATGGGGGTTGCGTTTGCTTCTTCACTTTTAGGTTTGGCTGGCTCATTGGTTGTTGGGCTTTTGGAGTTATTTGCTAGCCATGGTCAAAATAGATTTTATCGAGAGTTAGAGGAGTGGTTATCTTCAATAACTCGCTTGGGTTTTTCATCTGGTGAAGCGGATGGTACTAACGATCAGACTTTAATAAATTCAGTTTTGGACCAAATGTCTGAGCAGATGGAGGGAATGCAGCTTTTATTTTCGAAATCAGAAAACTCTAGGACATTGGTCGATGAAAAGCTCTCCATACTAGCAGAAAATTTAAATGGATTAACGGATCAGATTGGCCAGAGTACGCCGAGCAACGCGGCACTTGAACGCGTAGCAATTGGCCAAGAAAAACTATTTGAAGTTTTATCTAATATTGAAAAAAATGACGCAGCAGATGCAGAAAGCAGAATGCGATTAAGGTCTATCGACGTGCAAATGCTTCACCTAATGGAAGATTTAGCCTCTGGCCGCCAGGAAATTACCTCTGCAATCAGATCAGAATTAAGTTCACTTTCTACGGTAATTTCTGAAGCTAATAGTAAGGTTAAAGGCAAAAATTAGTATGGCACTTTCCCGTCGGACAGGACAAAGGTTTCAAGCATCAATTTGGCCTGGTTTTGTAGATGCAATGACTGGTCTCTTGCTAGTTTTGATGTTTGTTTTAACCATTTTTATGATTGTTCAGTTTGTACTTCGCGAAACAATAAGTGGTCAGGAGAATGAATTAAATAGTTTGCAAGATGAGATAACGCTCATAGCAGAGGCTCTTGGTTTAGAAAAAAAACAGACTGAAAAACTAGGGCTTGAATTAAATTCTTTGGCGGGCTCCTTGGCAAATACAGAGAGTGAGCTTCAAAGGCAGGCAGCTCTCATATCAACACTAACTTTAGAACGCGAAACGCAAGCTCAATTAATTGGTGAAGCAAACTCAAAAATTACCCTGTTTGAAGCTCAGGTTGCTGGCCTAATATCGCAGCGAGATAATTTAAATGCACAGGTTGGTAGCCTCCAAGATGATCAGCAAATAGCCAATACGAAAATTTTTGAATTACAAAACGAGAGTGACAACTTAAAAAGCGACCGTGATCAATTAGAATTAGCTCTAGCAAGTGCGAGAAATGAAATTAGCGCAGCTGCACAAGCTGCTAGAATGGCTGCTGCTCAAAGAGAAGTTTTTGAGAGCATGATTGTGGCACTTGAGCAAGATCTAAGTGACGCAGAGCAAAGAGTTGACGAAAAAATTGATGAGGTTGGTATTTTACAAGAAAGGCTTTCTGAGGAAGAAGAGGCTCGGATTGTTTCCTTAGCTGTAGCTAAAGAGTTGAGAGAGCGTTTGAAAAATGCTGACGCTGAACTCACTGCAATGACCTTGATGTTAGAATCTCAAAGGCAGAAAGCTGAGGACACACTTACTTTATTAGCTGCAGCAGATAATGCTCGGAATGAAGTAGATAATAAACTGAAAGAAACCCTATTTTCTTTGGAAGTAGCAAACAGCGAAATCATTCAAAAAAAGCAGTCAATAGCAAAACTAGAAGCAGGGGAAAAACAAATATTAACAAAGCTAGACGAGTCTAATCTTGCACTTGCTGCTGCATTGTCTCAAGGAGAAAGTCTAAAGCAAGAATTGAGTGACACAAAACAGTCCTCAGATAGCAAATTGATGATTGCTCTTGGTGAGAAATCAGAAACTGAAAAGAATAATATTGAATTAAGAAAAAATTTAGAAAATGCTCTGGTTGCGCGCTTAGCTGCTGATGCTTTAGCAAAGTCAAATTTAGAGGAGGCCAAGAGAAAGCAGCTTCTGTTGAACCAAGCCGAACGAGAAATTGAAAATCAAGCAAGTAAAAATAAAAAGTCAAAAGAAGAACTGATTAAGGCTGAGCGTCAGACAGCTCTTCTCAATCAACAGTTATCAGAAGTTAGAAAGCAACTTGGAGAGTTAGACACACTTCTTAGTATCTCCGAAGAAAGGGACCAAGAGCAAAAAGCTCAGTTGAAAAATGTTGGCTCTAGACTTAACCAAGCACTTGCTAGCCTGGCAAGTGAGGAACGCAAGCGCCGGAAATTAGAAGAAAAAGAGCGACAAAGACTCGAAGAAGAAAATAATAAATTAGCCAATCAAGCAGAGGAATTAGCAAATTATAAGTCTGAATTCTTTGGTCGGTTAAGAACAGTTTTGATGGGGCAAGAGCGTGTCAGGATTGTTGGGGATCGTTTTGTATTTTCATCAGAAGTATTATTTTCAGCCGGTCGTTCTGATCTTAGTAAAGAGGGGAAAACTGAGATCTCAAATGTAACAGAAATTCTTAGTTCCATTATGAAAGATATACCAGAAAACATCGACTGGGTTATAAGGGTAGATGGGCATACAGATAGTACTCCATTGTCAGGAACTGGGGAGTTCAAAGACAACTGGGAACTCAGTCAAGCCAGAGCACTTTCTGTGGTAAAATATATGATTAATGAACTTAATTTTTCAGGGTCTCGCCTTGCAGCAAATGGCTTTGGTGAATATCAGCCGATTAGTTTAGAAGACACTCCGGAGGCTCGTGCTCTAAACCGACGCATTGAAATCAAGCTTACTGAGAGGTAGTAAGCGTATTTTTCGACCCGATTGCTAATTCTCAACTTGCAGTAAGAAGTGGTGGCTTATTTCGAGAAATTCGTCTTTTCTCTGGTCCTTTAAGATCCAACTTAATCTTATTATCTTTGACACTTACAATAACTAAACCACCTTTTGACAGTTTCCCAAAAAGTAATTCCTCTGCAAGAGGCTTCTTTATATACTCCTGAATAACACGTGATAGAGGTCTAGCGCCCATTTTGTCATCATATCCTTTATCTGCCAACCAAGATGCAGCTTCAGTCGTCATTTCAATTGCTACATGGCGATCCATTAACTGGGCTTCCAGTTGCAGAACGAACTTTTCAACGACTTGTAAGATGGTATCTTTGGGCAGTGGACTGAAACTGATAACAGCATCGAGACGGTTTCTGAACTCAGGAGTAAAAGTCCGCTCAATGGCTGCAGTATCTTCGCCTTCGCGTCGATCTCTACCAAATCCAATTGCAGCTTTTGCTTGTTCCGCAGCTCCTGCGTTAGACGTCATAATGACGATTACGTTGCGAAAATCGACTGACCTTCCATTGTGATCTGTTAATGTTCCGTGATCCATGACTTGAAGCAAAACATTATAAACATCTGGGTGTGCTTTTTCAATTTCATCGAGTAATAAAACGCAATGTGGGTGCTGATCAACCCCATCAGTGAGCTGGCCTCCTTGATCAAAACCAACATATCCTGGTGGAGCCCCAATTAAGCGACTGACAGCATGTTTTTCCATATACTCAGACATATCAAACCTAAGCAATTCGACACCCAAATTATCAGCGAGTTGTTTGGCCACTTCGGTTTTACCGACCCCAGTCGGTCCCGCAAATAAGTAACTGCCAATTGGTTTTTCAGGTTCTCTTAAACCTGCTCGAGCTAATTTTATGGCTGATGAAAGAGACTCAATCGCATTATTCTGTCCAAAAACTACCCTTTTTAAGCTAGCTTCCAGGTCTTTCAATACGATTGCATCATCCTTGGTGACGTTTTTTGGTGGTATGCGTGCAATTTTTGCAACAATAGCTTCTATTTCTTTTACACCTATAGTTTTTCGCCTCTTTGTAGACGCGAGAAGATGTTGGGCTGCTCCTGCTTCATCAATGACGTCAATCGCTTTATCAGGTAGTTTTCTATCCGTAATGTATCGCGCTGCAAGTTCAACGGCAGCTTTTATAGCGTCGGCTGTGTATTTGATATTATGGTGGTCTTCAAAATACCCTTTGATGCCTCTGAGAATCTTAATTGTATCGTCTACGTTAGGTTCATTAACATCGATTTTTTGAAAGCGCCTACTAAGCGCTCTGTCTTTTTCAAAGTGTTGACGAAATTCTTTGTATGTTGTGGATCCCATCGTTCTAAGTTTTCCGCCTTGCAGAGCAGGCTTCAACAAATTCGAAGCATCCATGGCGCCACCAGATGTTGCTCCAGCTCCAATGACTGTATGGATTTCATCAATAAACAAAACGGCATCAGTATGATTTTCTAGCTCAGTTACAACTGCCTTTAACCGCTCTTCAAAATCGCCTCTGTAACGCGTTCCGGCCAAAAGCGCTCCCATATCAAGTGAAAAAATAGTTGTTTCGGCTAAAACCTTTGGTGTCTCCCCAGAAACAACCTTTCGAGCTAGTCCCTCTGCTATTGCGGTTTTTCCCACACCGGGATCGCCGACTAATAATGGGTTATTTTTTCTTCGCCTACACAGGACTTGAATGCATCGCTCTACTTCATCATCCCTGCCTATTAAAGGATCTATGTCACCAACTTCGGCCTTTTGATTGAGGTCAACACAATATTTTTCTAGTGCACTTTCTTTTTTTGAATCTTCGATGTTATCAGCAGATTTTTCTAAATTATCTTCGTTTTGGTCTGAGCCAGACACTGAACGCACATCGTCATAATCAGTATTTTTGGCAACGCCATGCGCTATAAAATTAACGGCGTCATAGCGTGTCATATTTTGATCTTGTAGAAAATAGGCAGCATTTGATTCCCGCTCAGCGAACATAGCAACCAATACATTAGCTCCCGTCACTTCTGTACGGCCTGACGACTGAACATGTATTGCCGCTCTTTGGATAACCCGTTGGAACGCAGCGGTCGGAACAGCTTCTGAACCTTCCACATCAGTAACAAGAGTTGATAACTCATCTTCAACATATTCTGTTAATGATTGACGTAGCTGAACTATATCAACATCGCACGCTCTCATAACCTGTTGAGCGTCAGGCTCGTCCAATAGGGCCAATAGCAGGTGCTCTAAAGTAGCGAACTCATGAGATCGGTCATTTGCATGGCTCAAAGCCTTATGAATAGCCTGTTCAAGTGTTGACGAAAATGAAGGCACGATTATGCTCCCGTGGATTATTCAAACTTTATTTACTCTGCTTAAGGCAATTTAATATGCTTTATGCAATTTTCATACCTTAAATTGTGGTTTTTTACTTCAAGTCTTCAAGTGCAAAATATCGTTTTATCGAAATTTTTTTTATTAATACGATAAATTTATCAAAAATTGTCTTTTAAAGAGCGAATTTTACTAAACACCTCAACGTCAGTTGCCCCAATCATATTAAGGTTTTCACGGATATTTTGATCAAAGGGTCTCAAAAATGGATTAGTTATTTTTTCTAGCCCCATCTGTGATGGTACAGTAAATAAATTCTTACTGCGCGCTAATTTAATTTGTTCACCTCTTTTTATAAGATCAAGATTTTTGGGATCGATAGACAAAGCAAAAGAGGCATTATTTTCTGTATATTCGTGACCAGAACAGATCTGTGTTTTATCTGGTAAAGACTGCAGACGATAAAGGCTGTGCCACATTTGTTCAGCGCTTCCTTCAAATAATCTGCCACAACCCAACGCCATCAAGCTATCACCAGAAAAAAGAATATTTTGTGCAGAAATATAGAGAGCTATATGGCCCACAGTATGTCCTGGGACATCAATAATCTTTCCAACTTGTCCTTGGAAAGAAATTTCATCCCCTGCTTCAACGTATTTATCCAACTTTGGTAATCGATGAATGTCAGCTTGCGCACCTATTGTTAAAGCCTCGTTTTTTTCTAAAACTTCAACTAGCCCGTCTACGTGATCAGCATGGTGATGAGTTAAAAAAATTTGTTCAAGATTTAAATTATTTTTCTTCAGAACTTCATTTATTGGGTCAGCTTCTGGCGCGTCTACTAAAAAAGCTGAACGATTTTCTAAATTGCAAAGCAGGAATGCGTAATTGTCAGACAGGCAAGGTATTGTTATGAGTTTAAAAGACATAAAAGTTCCGGAAATTCGTTTTAACAGTGAAACCTTAATTTATCATGTATCTCGATGTCAAAGAAATCAAAGAATTTTATTACCGAAGTACTTTGGGAAGAGCCGCTAAGACTTCGATAAATAAAAAATTATCACATATTTGGCCAGAAACCACTGGATTAAATGTGGTTGGATTTGGCTTTTCAATACCCTTTTTGCGTCAATATTTGAATAGTTCGAGGCGTGTCATCGCTCTCATGCCAGCTCAAATGGGCGTGCTGGCTTGGCCAAACGAAGAGACGAATATTTCTGTGCTTGCAGATGAAAAACGATGGCCAATCGATACTGGACATGTTGATAGACTGATCGTGTCTCACAGTTTGGAGCACTCAATTGATCCGTCAACTCTCTTTTCTGAGGCGTATCGTGTTCTAGGTCCCGGTGGGAGGGCTTTATTTATGGTTCCAAATCGTGCTGGTTTATGGTCTCGCGCTGATGGCACGCCATTTGGACAGGGGAAACCATTCAGTGCCGGACAGCTTGAAACCCAATTAAGGTTGCATGGCTTTTTACCAGAAAAGCATTTTTCTGCTCTTTACATGCTACCTTCAAGAAAAAGAAGTTTACAAAGGTTTGCCCCATTTTTGGAAAAGATGGGTGAAAAACTTCCTTTTTTGGTTGGTGGTCTTGTAATGTTGGAGGCTTCTAAATTACCTGATATAACAAGAGGTTCTCCGGTTCTGGATCGAAAGAAAGAAGTCAGAGGTGTATTGAAGGGGCTTGCTAACGGCCAGCCTAAGCCTGTCCTGGATGTTAATAACAAAAAAACATCTTGAAAAGCGTCTAGAAAAGAATCGTATTTCAATCGATTTCGCTATCACATTTGTTATTTTTTTTAAGGCGATAAGTCGCATCATAGCCAAGTACTTTAAAATTATACAAAAAAGCTTTTCATAAATATCATTATTGATGTTGCGGGAACGAAATTGCTCTGTTAAACCCCGCTCGAAACATTAAAACGTTCTTAGTTTGTAACGGCGTTAATTTTAAAATTATTTAGGTTGACGCAGAAAATTATCGGAAGGGTGATTGTGTCAGAACAAGCCTCTACATCAAAGGGCATAGCTACGCGCTACGCGACTGCTGTGTTTGGTTTAGCCGATGAACAAGATGATATCCAAACACTCGAACAAAATGTTGGAATTCTAAAGGAAGCTCTTGATAAAAGTATGGACTTAACCAGTTTGATCTCGTCTCCGATATATTCTCGAGACCAACAGCAGGCTGCAATAACCGCGATCGCAAAAAAGCTGGGTTTAAGTCCCGTATTGACAAATACTCTCTCATTGATGGCTACAAAGCGCAGGTTGTTTGTGGTGCCCACTTTTTTGATTGTTTTAGGCGATCTTATTGCTGCTAGTAAAAACGAAATTACGGCTGAGGTTGTAAGCGCGACGTCCTTGTCCAAGGGACAATTGGATAAACTCGCCAAAACGCTCAAAGCTAACTTTATTAAAGATGTAAAAATTAATACAACCGTTGACCCAGGACTTATTGGCGGAATGATCGTTAAGGTTGGCTCAAGAATGATTGATACAACAATAAAAGCAAAATTAAATTCACTTCAAAATGTAATGAAAGAGGTCGGATAAATGAGTATCCAAGCATCTGAAATATCTTCAATTTTAAAAGATCAGATTAAAAACTTTGGGAAAGAAGCCGAAGTCGCGGAAGTTGGTCGTGTTTTATCTGTTGGTGATGGGATTGCTCGAGTTTACGGACTTGACAACGTTCAGGCCGGCGAAATGGTTGAGTTTCCCGGAGGAATACAGGGTATGGCCCTGAACTTAGAAGCTGACAATGTAGGTGTGGTGATATTTGGTTCGGACAGGGACATTAAAGAGGGTGATGTTGTAAAAAGAACAAACTCAATCGTTGATGTGCCGGTAGGTCCAGGATTATTAGGGCGTGTCGTGGATGGTTTAGGAAACCCGCTTGATGGAAAAGGACCTATAAAAAGTAAAGATAGAAGTGTGGCTGATGTTAAAGCGCCAGGCATTATTCCCCGTAAATCGGTTCACGAACCAATGGCAACTGGACTGAAATCAGTTGATGCGATGATCCCGATTGGTAGAGGGCAACGAGAGCTTATTATTGGTGACCGACAAACTGGTAAGACAGCTGTGGCTCTGGACACGATACTAAATCAAAAATCCTACAATGATGGTGCTGGAGATGATGAGAGTAAGAAATTATACTGCGTCTATGTAGCCATTGGCCAAAAAAGATCTACAGTGGCTCAATTGGTTAAAAAATTAGAGGAAAGTGGAGCAATCGAATATTCGATTGTTGTTGCTGCTACTGCTTCCGACCCGGCTCCAATGCAGTTTCTTGCTCCTTATGCTGCGACATCGATGGCAGAGTATTTTAGGGATAATGGAAAGCACGCTTTGATAATATATGATGATTTATCAAAACAAGCCGTTGCATATCGTCAAATGTCACTACTTTTACGTCGACCGCCAGGCCGTGAAGCCTATCCTGGAGATGTATTCTATCTCCACTCTAGATTATTGGAAAGATCTGCAAAACTTAGTGATGAACATGGAAACGGTTCTTTGACAGCGCTCCCAATTATTGAAACTCAAGGTGGCGACGTATCGGCATTTATTCCCACAAACGTAATTTCAATCACTGATGGTCAAATATTCTTGGAAACGGAGCTTTTCTATCAGGGTATACGGCCAGCAGTTAATACTGGCCTTTCAGTTTCCCGCGTCGGCTCTTCTGCTCAAACGGACTCAATGAAATCCGTAGCAGGTCCAGTTAAACTTTCATTGGCGCAGTATAGAGAAATGGCAGCTTTTGCTCAGTTTGGATCTGATTTGGACGCCGCCACTCAACAGTTGTTGAACAGAGGTGCTAGACTGACGGAACTCATGAAGCAACCACAGTATTCCCCATTAACCAATGCGGAGATAGTTTGCCTTATTTATGCTGGCACAAATGGATATTTGGATAAAATAAATGTTTCAGACGTAGGGCGTTTTGAAGCTGGCTTGCTGAATAATTTAAGAAGTAAGAACTCTGATCTATTAGACTACATTACGGAAGAAGATCCCAAAATCAAAGGTGATGCTGCTGATAAAATAAGCTCTGTTTTGGACGAATTTTCGGCAGATTTTGCATAGGGAATAGTTGCAGTGCCAAATCTTAAGGATTTAAAAAATAGGATTGAAAGCGTAAAAAATACGCGGAAAATCACCAAAGCCATGCAAATGGTTGCGGCTGCTAAATTGAGGCGGGCTCAGGACGCTGCAGAGGCCTCAAGACCTTATTCAGAAAGATTTAATAGTGTGCTTGCTTCATTAGCTGCATCCGTGGGAAGCTCAGAGGGAGCGCCACTTCTTCTTCGTGGAACAGGCAAACAAGATGTCCACATGCTTGTCGTCATGACAGCAGAACGCGGATTATGCGGAGGTTTCAACTCTAGCATAGCAAAGTTAGCTCGGAGCCACGCTGCTGAACTTAAAGAAAACGGCAAGCAAGTAAAAATCATTACCGTTGGAAAGAAGGGCAGAGATGCTATTAAAAGAGATCTCGGCGAGTATTTTATTGAGCATGTGGATTTAAGTGAATTTAAATCAATTAAATATGTCAATGCACAATCCATCGCCAAGGCATTGTTATCTCGGTTTGACGATAACGAATACGATGTGGCAACTATATTTTATTCCAAATTCGTAAATGTTGTTACTCAAATTCCAACTGTTCAACAAATAATTCCTGCAACCTTTGACGATCAATCATCGGCATCAGACAAAACAATTTATGATTATGAACCAGATGAAGAAACAATACTAGCTGACTTGCTTCCTCGCGGTGTTGCAACGCAGATATTTTCAGCTTTATTGGAAAATGGAGCATCCGAGCAGGGTGCGCGGATGTCCGCAATGGATAATGCTACACGCAATGCAGGCGACATGATAGACAATCTGACTATAGAGTATAATCGATCTCGTCAGGCTGTAATTACAAACGAACTAATTGAAATTATTTCAGGCGCTGAAGCGCTCTAAGAATTGGAGAGAGATAAATGGCTAACGCAAAAGGTAAAATCACCCAAGTGATCGGCGCTGTGGTTGATGTGCAATTTGAAGACCATCTACCAGAAATTTTAAATGCCTTGAATACTGATAACAATGGTAAAAAATTAGTTTTGGAAGTTGCTCAACACTTAGGTGAAAATACAGTTCGAACAATCGCGATGGATGCGTCTGAAGGTCTGGTCAGAGGACAAGAGGTGACTGACACAGAGGGTCCAATATCTGTTCCAGTAGGCAATGCTACTCTTGGCCGAATTTTGAACGTGACGGGTGATCCTGTTGACGAGAAGGGACCTGTGAAATCAACTGAAAGTCGCGCCATTCATGGCGACGCCCCGGCATTTGATCAGCAGTCAACTGAAACCGAAATTCTGGTAACGGGCATCAAAGTAATTGACCTGCTGGCCCCTTATACTAAAGGCGGTAAAATTGGTCTCTTTGGCGGTGCTGGTGTCGGTAAAACTGTGTTGATTATGGAATTGATCAATAATATCGCGAAAGTTCACTCTGGAGTGTCTGTTTTTGCGGGCGTCGGAGAGCGGACGCGTGAGGGTAATGATCTTTACCATGAAATGATCGAATCTGGCGTAATCGTTCCTGACAAACTAGAAGAATCTAAGATTGCTTTGGTCTACGGCCAAATGAATGAGCCTCCCGGAGCTAGGATGCGGATCGCATTGTCTGGCTTGACTTTGGCTGAGCAATTCCGCGATGATACTGGTTCAGACGTGTTGTTTTTTGTGGATAATATTTTCCGCTTTACGCAAGCCGGTTCAGAAGTGTCAGCGCTGTTGGGCCGGATCCCATCGGCCGTGGGCTATCAGCCAACTTTGGCGACCGACATGGGCGCTATGCAAGAGCGTATTGCGTCTACGAAATCGGGCTCAATCACATCAGTTCAAGCTGTATATGTACCTGCGGATGATTTGACTGATCCCGCGCCAGCCACGTCGTTTGCGCATTTGGATGCGACAACAGTTCTGGATCGCGCAATTTCTGAGAAAGGGATCTACCCTGCGGTTGACCCGCTTGGATCAACGTCACGTTTGCTGGACCCAATGATTATCGGGGAAGAACATTACACGGTTGCAACAAATGTGCAGCAGGTTTTGCAACGGTATAAATCTTTGCAGGACATCATTGCCATCTTGGGAATGGATGAATTGAGTGAAGATGACAAACTGGCGGTGACGCGGGCCCGTAAGTTAGAGCGCTTCTTGTCGCAGCCGTTTGACGTTGCGAAAGTCTTTACAGGGTCGGATGGTGTACAAGTTCCCTTGGAAGAAACCATCGCATCTTTTAAAGCTGTTGTGGCCGGTGAATATGATCACCTACCGGAAGCTGCTTTTTACATGGTTGGTGGTATAGATGAAGTTATTGCTAAAGCTGAAAAAATGGCGGCTGAAGCGGCCTGAGGAAAGTTAAATGGCAAATACAATGCAGTTTGATTTAGTAAGTCCGGAGCGTCGACTGGCGTCATTAGAGGTTTCTGCGGTTCAAATACCTGGAGCTGATGGCGACCTGACAGCTATGCCGGGTCACGCTCCTGTTATTACAAACCTTCGCCCTGGCATTTTGAAAGTCGAAGCTCCCTCAGGAAATACAGATTACGTAGTAACGGGGGGCTTTGCTGAAATAGGTGAAGGACTTTCAGTTTTGGCTGAAAGAGCATTACCATTAGACGAACTTTCTCAGGATGCTTTTGATGAGATTCTAGAAGAAGCTAAGTCCATGTACAAGAAGGTTGAAGAAGAGTTCCAAAATCAACCTGGCCCTGTGGATGATGCTGCAAAACTATTGTCGGATATGGTGGCAATGGGTGAGCAGATTGGTTTGAGCTCAAATAAATAAATGTTAACAAGCTATCTTTTTAAGAGCATA
>ERZ802830.69-NODE-69-length-87324-cov-9.72275_pt1 | contig 87324 bp, 85 predicted proteins | sample MGYA00345654_ERZ802830 | MGnify/ENA primary metagenome ERZ802830 (study PRJEB30503, sample SAMEA104212375) | marine metagenome | biome: Westerlies Biome; feature: [SRF] surface water layer (ENVO:00010504) within the epipelagic zone...; material: water (ENVO:00002006)...
GGAGCTTCGGCAGCGGCCTCTTCAGCCGGGGCTTCTTCTACTGGAGCTTCTTCTGCAGGAGCTTCGGCAGCGGCCTCTTCAGCCGGGGCTTCTTCTACTGGAGCTTCTTCTGCGGGAGCTTCGGCAGCGGCCTCTTCAGCCGGGGCTTCTTCTACTGGAGCTTCTTCAGCCTCCTTCTTTGGTATTGCCTTTTTCGGATTATTTCTTGGCGTTCTTTTAGCTATACCCTCTGCATCTAAAAATCTTAGTACTCTATCCGTTGGTTGAGCACCAACTCCCATCCAATATTTAATTCTATCAATTTGTAATGTAACTCTATCATTATGGTCTTTAGGTAGAAGCGGATTATATGTACCAAGCTTTTCGATGAACCTTCCGTCTCTTGGATTTCTGACATCAGTTACTACTATTCTGTAATAAGGACGTTTTTTTGAGCCACCCCTTGCCAATCTAATTTTTAAAGCCATTAAAATTCCTTTTCTTAAATTCTAGTTATAAATATCCAGAATCACTTTTTTCGTCCAGTTAAATTTAATAAATTATTTAATTTATTTTGAGAGCCTGGTAATCCCGGTAATCCGGGTAAATTTTTCCCTGTGGTATTACTTCCCAAATGAGATAGCATTTTTTCATTGATATTGCTATCATTTAATTTATTTATTTGATTATTTTTGATATCTGGCATTTCAAAATCAGCATCTAACATACCCTTCTTTCCAAACTTTTTCATCATATCTGATGTTTGTCTATAAATTTTTATTAATTTATTAATCTCTGGTACCTCTGTACCAGATCCTCTTGCAATTCTTTTCTTTCGAGAGGCATTTAAGATTTTAGGATTCCTCTTTTCTCTTGGAGTCATGGATGAGATTATTGCGACTTGTCTTTTTATGATTTTATCATTCATATTGGACTCGGCTAGTTGTTTTTTTACCTTACTTATACCTGGCAACATTCCAAGTATTCCTGACACCCCTCCCATCTTTGACATTTGATTTAACTGCTGAGACATATCGTCCAAATCAAATATCCCTTTAGATATCTTTTTTGCAATTTTATTTGCTTTTTCATTATCGATGGTATCTTTAGCTCTTTCAACAAGGGATACAATATCACCCATCCCAAGGATCCTATTTGCAGTACGATCTGGATAGAACTCTTCCAAATTGTCAATCTTTTCACCGGTACCGATAAATTTAATTGGCTGCCCAGTAATATGTTTCATCGATAGTGCTGCTCCACCTCGCGCATCACCGTCTAACCTGGTCAGTATTACACCAGTTAGCGGGATTTTCGATGAGAATGTACTTGCAACATTTACAGCATCTTGACCTGTCAGGGAATCTGCAACTAAGATTATTTCTGTTGCTTTGGCTTCTTTATTGATATTTTCAAGTTCATTCATTAACTCATTATCAACATGCATTCTTCCTGCAGTATCTAGAATCAACACATCAAAACCACCTAACCTTGCCTCTTTGATTGCCCTCTTAGATATTTCAATAGGCTTCTGACCTTTTACAATTGGTAAAGTATCAATTGAATTTTCAATACCTAAAATTTCGAGCTGTTCTTGAGCTGCCGGCCTATTTACATCAAGGGAGGCCATAATAGTTTTTTGTTTGTATTTATTTTTAATATAATTAGCGAGTTTTGCAGATGTTGTTGTCTTACCCGAACCCTGTAAGCCTACTATCATAAGTATGGCTGGAGGAGAAACTTTTAAATTTAATTCAACATTTTCAGATCCTAATAATTCTGTTAGCTGGTCATTAACAATTTTAATAACGGTTTGGCCAGGTGAAACAGATTTAACAACTTCTTCACCAACAGCTTTCTCTCTAACTTTTTCAAGGAAGTCTTTTACTACAGGCAAGGCAACATCAGCTTCAAGAAGAGCTCTTCTGACTTCTCTTAGTGCTTCGTCAACATTAGACTCTGTAAGTAGCCCAGTTCTTGTCAACTTTGAAAATACTAATGAAAGTCTATCCGATAGTGATTCAAACATTCTAAAATCTCATATAATTTTTGGGTCAAATATAGCTTATTTAATATTTTTTCCCATAATATATTAAAATAATACTATTAGTCTAATAATTAGTATCATAAAATATTATATATAACTATATTGCATATATATTCCACTTGTATTAAATAATCCTTAGCAGAAACGGATAAAGAAAATGGAACAAATTAACTTTGTTGATTTAAAAAAACAATTTAAAGAGCTTGAGAATGAAATAGTTAATTCGGTATCAGGTGTTCTGGAGAGCGGTCAATACATCTTAGGCCCCCTCGTAGAGGAAATTGAAGATAAATTATCTTTATACGCAAATGTGAATAATGTTGTTACCGTTTCCAGTGGAACAGATGCATTATTTGTATCTCTACATGCACTTGGAATCGGACCAGGTTCGAAAGTATACATCCCATCATTTACTTACACTGCAACTGCAGAAGTAATCGCACTTGTAGGAGCTGAACCTGTATTTGTAGATGTTACCTCAAGATCATTCAATATATCTTGTAAAGATCTTGAAGAAAAAATTGAAAAATATAGGCCCACTAAAGATATGCCATCAGCCATAATAGCTGTTGATTTATTTGGATTACCAGCAAAATATGATAGATTGAATGATATTGCAAATAGGTATAATTTAAGTCTAATATCTGATGCAGCCCAATCATTTGGTGCAAGTATTGGTAATAAGAAAGTTGGAAAATTAGCGCCAATAACTACCACAAGTTTCTATCCAACTAAACCTCTTTCTTGTTGCGGAGACGGAGGGGCAATCTTTACAGATAATGATGATCTAGCACAAATACTCAGGTCAGTCCGAACTCATGGTATATCTGATAATCCCTACGAAAATATAAGAATTGGAACAAATGCAAGGTTTGATGCTATCCAAGCTGCGATATTATTAAAGAAACTAACAATTTTTGACCAAGAATTAGAAAAAAGGAAGAATGTGGCAGCAATATATAATCAAGAGCTTGATCAAATAGTTGAAACACCAATGGCTATAGATGGAGTCTATTCAGCTTGGGCGCACTATACAATAAAAACTAAAAAACGTGATAAGCTTAAAATGTATCTAAGTGACGCTAATATCCCATCTATGATATACTATCCTAAACCAATGCATGACCAGATTGCTTACAAAAAATATAGTAATGGTGATAATTTAAAAATTAGTACGGGTTTATGCCAAGAAGTCTTAAGTTTGCCGATGCACCCGTATCTATCTGAGGAACAAGTGATTTATATAACAGAAAAAATTAAAAAATTCTTGGATTAGAATGATAAAAAATGCTACCAAAAAAAATTAAATTTTATAAAATGAATGGGCTCGGAAATGAATTTGTTATTATTGATAACTTAAATTTGGACCATGAAATTGATGCCAAGTTGATCAAACGCTTGTCGAAAAAATCTACTGGACCAGGCTGTGATCAGCTTATTTCAATTGATAATGCATATGAGAATCGCATCAAAATAAGAGTATGGAATCAAGATGCAAGTGAAGCTGAGGTGTGCGGTAACGCTTCAAGATGCGTCGCAAAGCTTTTTTTTGAAAAAGAAGACCATGAAATAATTGAAATAAGTACTGGAAAAAGTAAGCATATATGTAAGAAAATGGCGAATAATCAAATAATTATTAATATGGGTCAACCAAGTACATCTTGGAAGTCGATACCTACTAACTACTCGTCTGAAGATGTACTAAAATTCGATTATAATTTTGGTATTAAAGAGCTGGTTGGGCAACATCTTCCAAGTCTTGTGAATATTGGGAATCCCCATATTATTTTTTGGCTTGATAATGTTGATAAAATTTCTTATCAAAAACTAGGTCCTTTAATAGAAAACCATGATATTTTTCCTGAGAAAATTAATGTAAATTTTGCACAGATTATTGACCCAAATCAAATCGGATTAATTGTATGGGAACGTGGAGCTGGATTAACAAAAGCTTGCGGAAGTGGAGCATCTGCAGTTGCATATGCGGGTTATAAATTAAACATGGTAAATTCTAACGTAGATATCAAATTACCTGGTGGTATTCTAAATGTATCTATTGATGAAGAAAATTATGTATACAAATCGGGTCCTGCAGAATTAGAATATATAGAATATTATACTGGTAAAAATATAAATGAAGAATAATCTAAATTTTATAACTTTTGGATGTAAGTTGAATGCATTTGAGACTCAAGTAATGAAAGAAAAGGCCGAGCATTATAATTTAAGTAACTTTAGCTTTATCAATAGTTGTGCTGTAACTAATCAAGCTGTAAAACAAACTAGGCAAGCTATAAGAAAAGAAAGGCGAGAAAACCCGGATAATAAAATTATTGTTACTGGATGCGCAGCGGAATTGCATCCTAATGAATTTATGAGCATGCCGGAAGTTGATTGCATCATTGGAAATCATGAAAAAACAAAATTAAGTACATTTGGAAATCTAGTTGGAATTAAAAAAGACATATCTGAAGAAAATATTATAGAAGAAGAGACACCTTTTATAAAAAATTTTGATAATAGAACAAGAGCTTTCGTGCAAATTCAGAATGGTTGTGATCACAGGTGTACTTTCTGTATTATACCTTATGCTCGCGGGCAATCAAGGTCTATAGATCAAGAAACTATTATCCGGCAAATCCAAACCCTACTAGATAAGGGGTACCATGAAATAATACTCACTGGTGTAGATATAACTTCTTATGGTCAAGATCTAAATGAAAAAATAAATCTTGGCATACTTATTAAGAACATCATTAAGGGTACAAACAATCTAAAAAGATTAAGAATATCCTCTATTGACTCAATTGAGATTGATGATGACTTTCTAGAAGTTTTTACTAGTGAAAAAATAATTATGCCTCATCTTCATCTATCTCTCCAATCAGGTAATGATATGATTCTAAAAAGAATGCTTCGACGACACCAAACAAAGGATGCAATTGCATTTTGTGAAAAAATACAAAAAGTTAGACCAGAGAGTGTCTTTGGTGCAGATCTTATTGCAGGATTTCCAACAGAAAGTGATTCTATGCATAAATCTACTAAGAAACATATTACAGATTGTAATCTTACATACCTGCATATCTTCCCATTCTCTGCAAAACAAGGAACCCCTGCTGCAAGAATGCCTCAAGTAGAAAAGAAAGTGATTCAGAAACGCTCCAAAGAATTGAGGGAAGTTGGTGGCCAAAGACTAAATATATTCCTTATTAATGAAGTAGGTAAGGAGAAAAAAGTTTTAGTTGAAAAGCCAGGTTTTGGTAGAACTGAGCAATATTCAAAAGTTTTAATTCCAGAAGATAATAACCAAGGAACGCTAATAACAAAAAAAATAATTGGCATAAATAAAGATCAACTAATGGCACAACTAAATTAAAAAACTTCGCTAACTTAAAATAGGTAAATATGAAGAATACTTGGTTTCAAAAATTAAAGAGTAGCCTATCTAAGTCATCAAGCTCTATTTCTCAGGGAATAACAAAAATAATAACCTCAAAGAGACTAGATGAAGCAACATTACAAGATCTAGAAGATCTTCTTATTAGCGCAGACATTGGTGTCGATTCATCGGTATCAATAATTGAGAACTTGAAAAAAGAAAAATTTAATAAAGATATAGACATCTCAGAAATAAAAACGTTCCTTGCTGATCAAATTGAGATAAAACTTGCATCCTCCTATAAAAAACTAATCTTCAATAAAGATCAATCCCCTCATATAATTATTGTTGTTGGGGTCAATGGTTCTGGAAAAACAACTACAATCGCAAAGTTAGCTAATAATTTTAAAAAAGATGGTGCAAAGGTTCTCATTGGAGCGGCAGATACTTTTAGAGCCGCAGCAATAGAGCAAATCACTTCGTGGGCATCTAGATTAAATATTGAAATTGTAGCTTCGGATATTGTAAAAGATGCTGCAAGTATAGCATACGATACAGTCAAAAAAGCAAAAGATGATAAATTTGATGTAGCCATCATAGATACTGCTGGACGACTTCAAAATAGATCTGAATTGATGGATGAGCTTGCAAAAATTATCCGTGTTATAAAGAAACAGGACACAGAAGCTCCTCATTCTATAATATTAACTTTAGATGCTACAGCCGGACAAAATGCTATTCAGCAAGCTAAGGTTTTCAATGAAATTGCAAATATTACTGGTCTCATTATAACAAAATTAGATGGTACTGCAAAAGCGGGATATATTATTTCTATTGCACAAGAGATTGGCTTACCTATTCATTATATTGGTATTGGTGAGTCAGTTGATGATCTGAATGATTTCGATATAAAAAGCTTTTCAAGGTTAATCGTAGGGCTAGACTAAAGAACATGCCAATAAGAAAAAGACCACCAAATTCAAAAAATCCTGAGAAATCTGTATTCCTACTATTCCATCAAGCCCAGCAGAAGATGGATACTGAGCAAAATAAACTTCTAAATAAATATAAAATCACACCCAGACAGTTCATTATCCTTCAAACTATTGATTATCACCCGATGACAAATCAAAATGAAATACAAAAATATACAAAAATTGATAGGACAACAATAAGCGAAATAATCAAAAAGCTTGAAGATAAGAACTTAATAAGCTGTCGATTTAGTACAAACGACAGGAGGTATAAAGAAATTAAAATTGGTAACAAAGGTAGGAATATACTGAGAAGGCTTCAAGAAAATATGGATGAGAAAGAAAAAGACTTTCTGAATGAGCTTGTATTTAAGACAAAAAAAAAATTTTTAGATAGTTTGAAGCAGTATACTAAACTCTAGATAACTATTCATCCCCATATAGCCAAATGTATAATAGTTCAATTATAATCTAGCCACGCTCAAAAAATCCTGGATGTTCCCTATGAATACCAAAATTTATAATTCTCTTACCATATCGGAGATTTAAGTTATCAACTGATGAAGATAACCTTTCACTTATATTCTTTTCACCTGGGTATAAATTAGTTAGGAATTCTCCAGACCTATCTTGAATATTAATTAATCCGCTTAATCTGACACCAACAAACTTAATCCTTTGGGACTCAATCACTGGACTTAGTCTGGTCCATAATATTTTGAATTGCTTAAGAAAAAATAGCGTATCTTGTGAATATAAAAAAGTTACTGAATCTTGGCAGCTACCAAAGTTATCGAGTCTAAGAAAAATATCTAAGCGGCTAGCACAATAGTTATACCTCCTAAGTCTCTCAGCAGACTTTTCAATTAACCATCTGCCAACAAGATATGCATTTCGAGGGGAGCGATTCTCTGGAGAAAGGACTTTAGAATTACCATAACTTCCACGATTTGATTTATTAATAGGTATATTTTCTCCCCTTAACGATCTGACAAACCTTTCCCCTTCTACTGATCTCCATACTAGTCTGGCGTGTCTAGGATCCATGTAGTATAAATCCTCAACAGAATATACTTTAGCTCCTAAAAGCCTTCTCTTTATACCCTTAGAAATTCCTGGTAAATCTTCTAGATATAAATCTTTAATCCTTGAAGGCATATTTTCTTCACATAACCACTGTAAACCATCTGGTTTATTTATTTTACTTGCAATCTTTGCTAATAATGGGTTAGCTGCAATCCCTATTGATAAACTAATCTCTTTACCCACCTGTTCGTAGATCATGGACTTTATCCTAGTTGAGAGAAGTAATGCTCTAGATAAGCTTGAATAATCTCTTCCTAAATATATTTGAAACTCATCAATTGATCTTATGCTCTCTAGCTCAGCAATATCATCTAGTAAATATGAAATATACTTATTAAACTTTGAATATAATCTGTGTCTACTTGGCCTAAAATGAATTCCAGGGCATAAGATTTTTGCATCTCTAACCCTTGTTCCCGTTTTTACGCCATATGCTTTTGCTTCATAACTTGCAGCGACAACACAGCCGAAGTCATTTTCTAAGGCAGCTATTGCTACAGGCTTATTTCGTAATGTCGAGTCGAGCTGTTGTTCTATACTTGCAAAAAAACTATCCATATCGATATATAATGTTCTAAATCTACTCATTTATATTTTTTCTTTATTTTTTTCTTTATTTTTTTAATTTTTGTTCTTATTTTGTTCTATACTATGGATAAAAAAAAACAATTAAAAAATATATCTTTTGGTGGGGATTGGTCTGAGAAAATATTAAATGACCACGAGAAACATATCTTTATAAAAAGATTAAAATACATATATGAATCCTCTTTCATAAATGAAATACCTAAAAGTGATCTCGAAGAAACTTTTTTTTATATAAAAAATAATATAGAAAAAGGTGATATTTTTATTCAATCATTCAAAGATAAACTAAAAATAAAAGACCCTTATCAAAGAAGATCAGAGCTTCTGAAAACTATAAATAATCTAATGAGATGGCTTCCTAAATAGTGAGTATTACTTAGGATTACGTGGACTGCGTGCTTGACAGCGTAAATATTATAACAACTCCGAGTATAATAAATCCAATACCTACCAAAGCTGGCAAATCAAGGTTTTGCCTGAAAAATATATATCCCACAAGAGTTACTAGTAATATACCTACTCCTGACCATATAGCATAAACAACTCCAACTGGAATATGCCTTAAAACAAAAGATAATAAGATAAGTGAAATAAAGAAACCAGATAAGGCAATTAAAGAGGGGAATAGTTGAGAGAAGCCATTTGATATCTTCAAAAAACTAGTACCGATAGTCTCAGCTAAAATTGCTAAAAAAAGATAAAGCCAATGCATTAACAAAACTCCTAATTTTGGAAAATATTTCTATCTATATCAAATACCAATCACTTAAAATAATTAAAACATGTATATTCTTGGATATTCTATATTTCTTTACTTATTCAGATCTTTTATATCTTTAACTTCTTTCAGGCCAGGGAATAAATACCACCATATGACCGAAAGTGAGACAGTTAATATTCCTCCAACCATAATTGCAGGTATTGTACCTATTAAGGTTGCCGATAGGCCAGCTCTAAAATCGCCTAATTCATTTGAGCCAGTTGTTATAACTGAGTGAACTGACATTACTCTACCCCTCATATTATTTGGCGTAACTAGCTGAACAATAATTTGCCTTATATTCATGCTAACCATATCGGCTGCCCCATATATAAATAGAGCAAAGAGAGAAATCCATAAAGAAGTTGATAATGAAAAGGTTATTGTTGCACATCCAAATACTATAATTGAATATATTAGAACCCTTCCAGGATACTTTATTGAAGTCAATTGAGATAGTACAATCGCAGCAAATAATGCCCCTATTGACGGTGTTGCCCTTAGTATTCCAAGCCCTTCAGGTCCAATATTCAATATATCTATCGCAAATATTGGTAACATACCCATGATACTACTAAATAACATTGCAACAATATCAATAGCCATAGTTCCAAGCACTATTTTTGACTTCCAGACATAGACAAAGCCGCTCAATAATACCTTAACAGTTATTCTTTTTATTTCTTTTATTCCATTCTCTATATTCGGAAGTGATATTGCACTTAAAGTAGAAATTACAAAACTTAATAATGCGACCAGATAAACCCATTTGTCTATATATGCAATTAAAATACCAGCAATAATTGGGCCAAATAATGATCCAAATTCCTCAAAAAAATTAACATAGTGCACAGCTCTTGGGAAAATTTCTGGTTTAACTAAGTTTGGCAAAATTGCAAAAGTGCTCGGCCCCTCAAATGACATCGCTATTCCGTGAACTATTAATATTAGATAAATTGGAATAATTGAAACCTTTCCAATGCTATAAATAGAATAATATAATAGGAACCCAGCTACAAAAATCTGCACTAGATTGCACACTATTAATATGTGCCTTCTATTATATTTATCTGCTAATACACCTGCTGGCAAAATTAGAAAGAATTGGGGAGCAAACTGAATTAGTCCAATAAGACCTAATGCTAACGGACTCCCAGTTTCTGTATATATTTGCCATCCCACAGTTAAACTAATAATTTTTAGTGCAAAATGGCTAAACCAAGTCAGGCAAATAAACTTTAGAAGATTCCTATTATATAATATGCTATCCGTTAGTTTTCTCATAATTCAATATTCCCGTATGAATGGTCACCATAAAATAGGTGTAGATGATTTTATTAAAAACCGCTAGTATCAAATATATTAAGCTAAGAAAAAATTTATTTAAGATCTAAAATGAAACAATTATACCTGGTCACCGTTAGAATAACACTTATATTAGGCGTTCTATCCTATTTAATTACTGTCGGAATTGCTTTTGTTGGACACGGATTTGTTATCGGTGTACTTAGTGCTAGTCTTCCACTTTTATCAAATGCTTATTGGGCAGTAAATCTATGGGATAGCCCAGAAATATTTCATACTTACTATGTTAATAGCCAGATAGCTCTATCCATACTGATATTACTTTCTATTGCTCTTAATAAAATTTCTCGTAAATAATTTCAATTATATTTTGGCGCACCCGGAGAGACTCGAACTCCCGACCAAGTGGTTCGAAGCCACCTACTCTATCCAGCTGAGCTACGGGTGCATAATTCATAAGATACATAATAGTAATTTAAATAGAATAATCTATAAATTTAAATACCTCTATAGCCTACGCGCGATCTTATCAAAAATTTTATCTGCTAATATTCTCTTTAGATACATCATTATTATAGTCGCCCAAGTAATACGATATCGGGTTTTAGGGTTTTTTGACATGCAAGCATGAATAACGGCTTTTGTTACAGCATTCGGTAATAACTCAAAGGCTATTTTTTTTGGATTTTTAGACTTTAGTCTTGGAATTATTATATTCGAATATATGAATTTATTAGGGGAAGTTTTCCATTTGATATCTTCAATAAAACGAATATAACTATTTTCTCTGAATTTTGTTGTAATAGGACCTGGTTGAATAATAATAATCTTGATATTATGATCTTTTAATTCCAAACGTAATGTGTCAGATAAACCTTCAACAGCATATTTTGTTGAGGTATAAGCCCCCCTATATTTGAGCGCCATAAACCCTAAAATAGAGGAATTTTGTATTATACGCCCAAATCCCTGCTCTTTCATGTAAGGAATCACTCCTTTTGTTAATGAATGCCAGCCAAAAAAATTAGTTTCAAATATATTTCTTAAAGAATCCACAGGAATATCTTCGACCAAAGAAGGGACACCATACGCGCCATTATTAAATAATACGTCAATTCTTCCATTTGTTTTTTCGAGAGAATAATTAAGACCTGTTGTTATTGATTTTTCATCATCATAATTAATGACAGTACTTAGAAAGCCATATTTTTCTCGCATGATTTTACAGTCACTTTCTTTCCTACATGACGCAATTACATTCCATCCGATTTCCTTCATACCCCTTGCTGTATCTAGCCCAATTCCACTAGAGCACCCTGTTATAAGAATATTCTTATTATTATTTAACTCCATTATACCATCTTCTCAAAATCTATACTTTTAATCTAATATACTAGCATAAAAATAACTAAAAAAAGATCTCAGTGATTTAGTAATATTGGTTAGAATTAATTCATAATTAATATTTTATCAACTATTTGCATATTAGAATAATTACGCAATTGATTATATTTTAATCACTTGACTATTTTTTTAGCACATTTAGAATTTTTATAGTGATTCTATCTATAAATGCTAATCAGCTGAAAAGATAGAAATATAAAGATGGGAGAAGTTATGACAGCTTTATTAGATAAGTTAAAAGGGTATTTAAAAGATGCTCTTGAAATAGCACTCTGGTTAGTGGCACTTCTTACTTTATTACAAGTATTATTTGGGGATAGCTTTGTTCAGCTTTTCGCAATAGATATACTCAGTAATATAGGTGGTTTGATGTCGCAATTTGGTAGTGAAGGTCTTGTTGGATTAATAGCCGCAGGACTAGTTGCTTACCTTATTGTTCGTAAATAGCTAAGTACTATTAATAAAGGGATTTATGGTGTACGAGCTTTCTTTGTAAGTGTGCTGTAAATTTTGTTAAACTTTTTTATAAACAAATGGGAGAAATAACATGTTTTCATCATTAAATGGCATGCTTAAAAGCGGCATAGAAGTTGCGTTAGTCTTAGTTGGGTTAGGGGTTGTACTACAAATCCTGTTTCCCGATGCACTTGCATTTATAAATGCTGACGTAGCTGGAAACCTAATTGATCTAATAAATCAATTTTCAGGAGCCGGTCTAATTGGTGTCATTGCAGCATTAATTGTTGTCAACCAATTAAAATAGTTAAATTTCATTAAAGAATAAGGGTCATTTTTATACATTTGGCCCTATTTCTTCTTTTCTCTTACAAATTCAAGAAATATATCCTCTAAATCAGTTTCTTTAGAAATAATATCTATTATTGTTATGTTTTGGTTTTCCAGTTCTTGTAATATATTAAAAAAATTTATTTTACTAGGTTGATAGGTTATCGATATATAGCCATCTTGACCAAATTCAATGCTACCAACACTATTAATTTTAAGTTCTTTCTGCCCATCGTAGTTTGAAGCCTTGATTAATATCTGTTTCCTATCTAGGCTTCTTAGGAGATCTTGGGTTGGCGCATTTGCAACTAAAGTACCTTTATTTATTATACCGATATGGTCGCACAAGGATTGTGCCTCCTCTAAATAGTGAGTTGTAAGTAATATCGTGGTTCCTTCACGATTTAGGTCTCTAATTAAATCCCATAATTCATGTCTTAATTCAACATCCACACCTGCTGTTGGTTCATCCAAAACTAAGACAAGGGGTTTATGTGTCATGGCCTTAGCAATTAATAGCCTCCTTCTCATCCCACCTGAGAGAGTCCTTGCGTATACATAAGCTTGATCTTCTAATCTTAAGGTACGTAGTAGACCAATGGAATCTCTCTCCTTCTTGGGGACCCCATATAATCCTGCTTGTGTTTCAAGAACCTCAATTGGTTTAAAGAAAGGATCTAGATTAAGCTCTTGTGGTACTATACCAATTAAGGAACGTGCGTCTCTTTTTTGTCTTTCTATATCATAGCCCATTATCTTTGCCGTCCCCGATGTCTTCAAAACTGAATTCGCTAATATATTAATAAATGTTGATTTTCCAGCACCATTCGGGCCAAGAAGTCCATATATTTGACCAGATTTTATGCTAATAGTAAAATCTCTAAGAGCATGCTTTGAAACTTGTCCTTTTTTCCCTTTATAAATCTTGTTCAGGAGATTTGTTTGTATAGCGTATTCAGATATATGATACATATGATTCAATGTATTTTTATTTTCTTTTTTTAATACTCGTAGTAGTCTTAAAATATAATAATTTATTTAATATATAAATAACTCTGAACAAATGTCAAAGATCAACTCTAATTCTACATTATTTCTAATTGATGGTTCTACATTTATCTTTAGAGCCTATTTTGCTATGCTAAGAGCTTCTCAAAAAAGAGGTAATAACTTTGCTAAATCAGACGGAACTCCCACAGGGGCCGTTATGGCTTTTTGTAATATGATGTGGAAAATAATTAATAATGGCATTGATGGAATCCAGCCCAGTCATATTGCAGTAATTTTTGATACAAAAGAAAAGACTTTCAGAAATGATATTTATCCATTATATAAAGCAAATAGAGATGCTCCTCCAGATGATTTAATACCTCAATTTCCAATAATACATAGAGCTGTTGAGGCTTTTAATATTAAATCAATTTCTCTTGCTGGTTATGAGGCAGATGACGTTATTGCAACCTATTCAAAAATAGCAACAAAGCATAGTGCAAAGACTATTATTATTTCAGGTGATAAAGACCTTATGCAATTGATTAATGATAATGTTCAAATGTATGATCCCATGCCGGGTAGAGAGAGATTCATTGATAGAGAGGGAGTATTTGAAAAATTTGGAGTTTATCCAGAAAAAGTTGTAGATGTTCAAGCCCTTGCGGGGGACTCAACAGATAACATACCAGGTGTACCAGGTATAGGTATTAAAATTGCAGCAGAATTAATTAATGAATATGGATCATTGGAAGACCTATTAACAAATGCTGAAAATATAAAGCAAAATAAACGAAGAGAAAATATTATTGATTTCTCTGATAACGCAAGGTTATCCTATAAACTGGCACTACTTGATATATCTTCACCTATTATCACAAACATCGATGACTTAGAAAATATTCCTATTAATTATGAGAAAATAATCTCATTTTCGAGAGAAATGGAGCTTACTAACCTCATTAATAGAATAGATAATTCTTTTTCTCAGGAATCTCAAAAAATACCAAGCCCTGAGTTATTACCGAATATTAATAAGGAGAAAAACTTCTCAAAATCGTCAATAAATAATGCGAAGGAAATAATAGAAAATTTGGAGATTACCCATGATCTAAAATCAATAGAGGAGATAAGAAATGCTATTAAAGAAACTATTAATGCAGAGTCTATATGCATTGATATGGAAATTGATGATAATAGAATTAATAAGATAGTTTTGACGCAAAATGGGATTGATTTATATATTATAGAGATCAATAATGATAAAGAGTCAAAAATCTTATATCAAGAAGTTTTAATTGAAATAAAAAAACTATTAGAAGACCCAGCCATAAATAAAATTTTTTATGATTATAAATATTATTTATCTTTTTTTCGTAAGGAAAAGATCTCTATTCAATCTTTCGATGACTTATCACTGATGTCTTATACTATAAATAATGGCAAAATAAAACATGACTTCAATTCTCTAACTATTGCATACCAAAATAAAATAAATATTCCATTGGAAACTATCAATAATGTTATTAGGAGAGAGGAGGGTGATTATAAAAATACTTACAGAGCTGGAGTAATTTACAAATTATGGAATATCTTAAAGATTGATCTATTAAAAAATGGGGCAATACAAATATATGAAATCATTGAAAAACCTCTGGTCTCATCGTTATTTGAAATGGAAAATAATGGTATAAAAATAGATATCGCTGATCTTCGAGTGCTATCAGAAAAATTTGATATTCGTATTAAAATGCTTGAGCAAGAAATCCATTCTATTGCAGGTTTAGACTTTAATATAGCGAGCCCAAAACAATTGGGTGAAGTTCTGTTTAATATTCTAAAATTGGATGGAGCAAAGAAAACTAAGAGTGGGTCATGGGCAACTGGTATAGAAATTTTAGAAGATTTATCTTTAATGGGGCACACTATTGCTGACAAAATCATAGAGTGGAGACAATTAACAAAACTTAAAAGCACTTATACAGACAGTCTCCCAAATTTTATAAACCAAGCTACAGGGAGAATACATACAAAATTCTCGCAAGCACTTACCTCTACAGGTAGGCTTTCTTCTTCAAATCCAAATCTGCAAAATATACCTATTAGAACAGCAGAAGGTAGGATGATAAGATCGGCTTTCATCCCAGAAAAAAATAATTCATTTATATCAGCCGATTATAGCCAAATTGAATTAAGAGTTTTATCGCATGTTGCGAAGATTGATCAACTTCAAAATGCGTTCCAGGATAATCTAGATATACATAAAATTACAGCCTCTACAATATTTAATATTCCAATAGATGAAGTAACAGAGATGCATAGATATAGAGCAAAAGCTATAAATTTTGGAATTATATATGGAATATCAGCTTTCGGATTATCAAAGCAAATAAGAATTTCTCGAAAAGATTCCCAAGAATTCATTAATGAGTATTTTAAGAGATTTCCGGGTATTAAAGAATACATGAATATTACAATTGATTCTGCAAAAATTAATGAATATGTAACAACGATTTTTGGCCGCAGATGCCACTTTCCTGAAATAAACTCTAAAAATCATCCTGTAAGATCTTTTAATGAAAGAGCTGCAATAAATGCACCAATTCAAGGTTCTGCAGCTGACATAATTAAAAGAGCGATGATAAAAATTCAACAGAAGATAGAAAATGATAATATGCAATCTAAGATGATTTTACAAATTCACGATGAGCTTATATTTGAGGTTCCTAGTGATGAAACACAAGCAATGGAAAACCTAATTATTGAGAATATGGAAAATGCTACGGAACCCCTAATCAATTTTTCTGTTCCATTAAAGGTAGATATTAAAGTATCCAAAAGTTGGGGCTAGATGGAAGGTAATTAGAGAGTTGGACCGGATGATATAATATCATTATCAACTTCACCTTCAAAGTTACGAAAGTTTTCGATGAACATGCCTACTAATTTTCTTGCCTGCTTATCAAAATCATCCTTATTAGACCAAGTATCTATTGGATTAAGATAACTGGTATCACCGTTGATTGAAACTGGGACCATTAATTTAAAAAATGTATCTTCCCTCATCTCAACTCCATCAAGTTCTCCTGAAAGCGCAGACCTTAATAATCTTCTTGTCAGCTGTATTGGCATTCGTTGACCAACTCCAGCTGGACCTCCACTCCATCCAGTATTTATGAGCCATGTTTGGACATTATACTTCTCCATATTTTCCTTAAGGAGCCTACCGTAAACAATTGGATGTCTGGGTAAAAATGGTGCAGCAAAGCAAGTTGAAAATGTTGCAGAAGGATCTACAACACCTCTCTCAGTACCTGCAACTTTTGCAGTATAACCTGATAAGAAATGATAAACAGCTTGCTTAGAGTTAAGCTTTGAAATTGGAGGCATCACTCCGAATGCATCACAAGTTAACATAATTATTGTGGTTGGAATATCTGCCATCCCGTCTTTCGACACATTATCTCCCACAAATGACATTGGGAATGCAGCTCTTGTATTCTCGGTAAGGCTATCATCATTAAAATTTAGCTCCCGTGTTTCCTGATCAACAATAACATTCTCTAATACTGTTGTGAATCTTCTAACTGCATTGTATATTTGTGGCTCCGCTTCTTTTGAGAGATTGATTGCTTTTGCATAGGATCCATCTTCAAAATTAAAGACTCCCTTGGTTGTCCAGCCATGCTCGTCATCACCGATTAGAAGTCTATCTGGGTCTGCTGAGAGAGTTGTCTTCCCCGTGCCTGAAAGACCAAAAAATATTGCAGTATTTTTCCCTCTATAATCGCTATTTGCAGAACAATGCATAGGGAATATTCCTTTAGGTGGCAATGTATAATTGAAGTATGTAAATACTGATTTTTTTATCTCACCTGCATAATATGTTCCAGCAATAAGAATTTTATTATTCGTGAAATCACATGCAATAGTAGTTTCTGTTCTCACACCATACTTCTCTGGGGTAGTCGTGAACGAAGGTAGATCAATTATTAAAAGATCCTCTTTAAACTCTTCTTGTTCTGATCTTGCTGGTAGTATTAATAGGTGCTGTATGAATAATGCTTGCCATGCAAATTCTGTGATTATTCTAACTTTAATTTTTTCTTTAGGATCTGTTCCAGCATATAAATCTTGTATAAATAAATTTTTACCATTCATATGATCCAGCATATCATTCTCAAGTAAATTGAATTTATCTCTTTCAATCTTGGCATTGTTTTCCCACCAAACATTATCAAGTGTTGCTTCATCAGCTATGATATGTTTATCTTTTGGCGATCTACCAGTGTGCTTTCCTGTATCTACAGAAAATGAACCATCCACTGTAAGTATACCTTCATTGTATACAGACGCTAATTGCATTAATTCGGCAGCTGTATTATTTAGATGAATTTTCTTTGCTTGTTTTAGGTAGCTCCTATCAACTTCTGTGCCCAATAGTTCCCCCAACTGAATTAGTCTTGTAGATTATTGATAATTATTTAATCTAAGTTAATATAATAGTTATTTAAATGTAGTCAATGAAGTTGGTAAGAAATGCATAAAATTGTTCTAATAGATGATGATGAAAATATAATTACTTCACTCGAAATGGTTTTACAATCTTCTGGATTTGATACAAATTCATATACAAATGGTTTAGTTGCAATAGAAAAAGTTAGAGAAAAATCCCCCGATATAATACTTTTAGATATTAAGATGCCAAGAATAGATGGATTAGAAGTTTATAATAAAATAAGAAGGTTTAGTAATGTTCCTATAATATTCTTAACATCTAAAGATAGTGAGGTGGATGAACTTATAGGCCTCAGGCTTGGCGCAGATGATTATGTTAGAAAACCTTTTTCTCAAAAGCTTTTAATTGAAAGAATAAAATCTGTACTAAGAAGGAACGCAATAAGACCTGATGATAATACCTCACAGATTGGTGATAGTTTGAAGCATCTATATATTAATCATGAAACAATGACCTGTAGCTGGCGTGGAAATAATATCGATTTGACTGTAACTGAGTTCTCAATTTTAAAGTCTTTATTATCTAGACCAGGAATAATTAAAAGTAGGGATGATTTAATAAATGAAGCATTCAAAGAGACTCTAAAAAAGGAAGATAGAGCAATAGATAGTCATATTAAAAGAATAAGAAAAAAATTCTTATTCTTTGATAGTAATTTCGATATCATTAAAACAATTTATGGTATTGGCTATAAAATCGAATAATATTGTAATATTTATTAATAATTAAATATGAAAATTTTCAACATATCACGAAAAATCCCTATTAGTTTATCAAAGAGAATAATCATTCTTAATCTAATTGCTTTATTGATGCTTGTTTTTGGAATTTTATATCTTAATCAATTTAGACAAGGACTAATCGATGCAAAAATTGAGGCCTTGAAGACACAAAGTCAGATTATTTCGAATACCATTTCTACCAGTGCAACCTCTAGCAAAAGAACAAATCTATTTCTACTAGATCCGAATATTGATAATGGTTTGGGGTTTGATCAAAGGATAATTCAATATAGAAACTACACGATAAATAAAAAACTCCTAGAAGATATAATTATTAAATTAATTATTCCAGAAAAGATTCGTGCTCAAGTTTATGACTCAAATAACAAGCAAATGCATGACTCTAATGAGTTTTTTCTTAGAAAAAATATAAAAAAAAATAACCTTCAGTTATCAAAAGAAAATAATTTTTTTACAAATATTTACCTAAATACCCTTAATAAATTAGGTATTAACAATTTGAATAGATTAAAGTACTCAACTAACTTTAACTTGCTTTCCGATGCACTAAACGGATCTAATAATATTGTTGTTTCTGAAAATGAAAAGAATCAAGCTGTCGTAAGCATAGCTGTCCCAATAAAAAAATATAAAGCTATCATAGGTTATTTAGTCCTTTCAACACAAGATAATGCAATTGATATGATAGTTAATCAAGAAAGAGCTTCTATCTTAAAAGTATTTATCGTAGCAGCTTTTATTACAATCCTACTTTCCTTAGTCTTATCATATACAATTGGTAAACCTGTGAAGGAACTTGCAGATGCCGCCGATGACGTCAGAAATAATTTAAATAGAAGACATAAGATACCTGACTTTAGTGATAGAAAAGATGAAATAGGAAACCTATCACGGTCATTAAATGATATGACAGCGAGCCTGTATAATAGAATTGATATTATTGAAAAGTTTTCAGCCGATGTAGCCCATGAATTAAGAAATCCATTAACATCTTTAAAAAGTGCAGTTGAAGCATTCCCTGTCATAAAGAAAAAATCAGAGAGAATAAAATTAATTGAAATTATAAATGAGGATATAGATAGAATTGATCGATTAATTTCAGACATATCAGAGACTTCTAAACTTGATACGGCCCTAACTATTGAGAAAAGAGAAATAGTTGACTTACTAGAAATATTATCAGAGTTAATTAATCTGCAGAATTTTGGGGGAGTTACTAATAAAATTTTTTTAAAGGTAGAAAGTGCTGGAGTTAAATTTTACTCTAAAATTAACAAAGATAGGATAAATCAAGTTTTTATAAACTTATTTGATAATGCAAGATCCTTTTCTACAAATGGAGAAGAAATTGCTGTAGCCATAAGATCAGATCCTAGCAGTATTTATATTACTGTTTCAGATTCATTTGGAGGTATAAAAGGTACCAAAATTGATCGCATATTTGATAGATTTTACACAGATAGACCAGTAATCACTGGGAATAATAAACATTCAGGTCTGGGACTATCAATAGCTAAGCAAATAATAGAGTCTCATGATGGCCTCATCTCTGTAAAAAATAATTTCAAATACTCCAAAAAAGGAGCCACATTTGAAATAAAATTACCTAAATATAGAGTATAAAGCTTTGTAAGATATATAAATTTAGTATAAGTATTAAATGATAAAGTTAATAGTGTCAGAGGTAGTGCAAATATGTTTAATGATTTTATAATAAAAGATATATCTTTATCTAGTTTTGGAGATAAAGAGATGGAACTTGCAAGAAACGAAATGCCAGGACTAATATCCTTAAGAAATGAGTATTTAAACGAGAAACCGCTTCTTGGGGCTAAGATTGTTGGCTGCCTGCATATGACAATCCAGACAGCTGTATTAATAGAAACTCTTGTTCAGCTTGGTGCTGAAGTAAGGTGGGCATCTTGTAATATTTTTTCTACACAGGATCATGCTGCAGCGGCTATCGCAAATATGAATATTCCAATTTTTGCATTTAAGAATGAAACTTTAGAAGAATACTGGGAATTTGTGGATAAGATTTTTGATTGGCCAAATGGGAATCCAAATTTAATTTTAGATGATGGAGGGGATGCCTCCATCTATATTATCTTAGGGGCAAGATATGAACAAGATAAGACAGTTCTTGATAATCCTCAAAATGAGGAAGAGGAAATACTTTTTGAACAAATTAAAAAACGTGCAAGTAAAGATCTAAAATGGTTTACAAATATTAGAGATAAGATAATTGGTGTTACGGAAGAAACAACAACTGGTGTGAATAGATTACAAATGATGGAAGAAAAAGGTACACTTCCCTTTCCAGCAATTAATGTCAATAACTCAGTAACAAAATCTAAATTTGATAATCTTTATGGATGTAGGGAGAGTCTTGTTGACGGCATTAGAAGAGCAACAGATACAATGATTGCAGGAAAAGTTGTTGTTGTCGCAGGATACGGCGATGTTGGCAAAGGATGTTCTTCATCACTTAAAGCTTCTGGTGCACGAGTCATAATAACGGAAGTAGACCCTATATGCGCACTTCAGGCAGCTTTAGAGGGTTATGAGGTTAGAACTATGGAAGAAGTAGCTTCAATTGCTGATATCTTTGTAACAGCTACAGGAAATAGAGATATTATTACACTTGAGCATATGAGGATTATGAAAAACCAAGCAATTGTCTGTAATATTGGACATTTTGATGCTGAGATTCAAGTTTCAAAGCTAAAAAACTTTAAATGGACTAACATAAAAGCACAAGTAGATGAAATTGAGTTTCCGGATGGTAAGAAAATTATTTTACTAGCTGAGGGGAGGCTTGTAAATCTTGGGTGTGCCACTGGGCATCCGAGCTTTATAATGAGCGCATCGTTTACAAATCAAGTTTTGGCACAAATTGAATTATGGAAACATAAAGAGAAGTATGAAAATCAAGTATATATGCTTCCAAAACATCTTGATGAGAAAGTAGCTGAATTACATTTACATAAACTAGATGTCCATCTGACAAAGTTAAACGATGAACAAAGTGAGTATATTGGTGTGTCTCAGGATGGTCCATTTAAACCAGAACACTATAGATATTAAATTAAATTATTTTTTTTATTTCATAATTATAATTAATGTTAAACTTATCAAAAAACTTTGATAAAATTTAATAATGGAAAATATATTAATTTATCTAAATGACTCAAAAAATATTGTTTATTTGATTTCTCTCTCAATTTTGATTGCAATTATGATCATAATTTCTAAAAAAAATGAGTTAAAATTCAGTGTTGCATATACGAAAAATATCCAAAAATATCTAAATCTAAATATTGCTAGAAATTATCTTATTAGACTAAAATTTAAGAAAATAAAACTAACCAACAAATACCAAATACATAAATCAAATGAGATATGTTGGGTAACAGAAAATAATAAGATAGTTGAAATAAATAGTAATTATCTTGAATTATGTAATGAATATAACTTTCAGGAGGTTATTGATAATAATTTTCAACTAATACCAATACGTGATAATGAAACTGGCTTACTCTACCCTCAAAAAGAAAAGGTTGTAATTGATGGTAAACAACACGTTTTTAAAGTTAATAAAATTTGTAAAAAAAACTCTAATATTTATTCAGCACTTGATATAACAAATGAGGAAAATCATGAAGAAATATTAAATAAGCAAAATGAAACAAATCTTCATTTAATGAATCAACTGACAGATCCTGTTGCAATTTACGCACAAGATGGCTCTCTAGTTTTTTTTAATATGGCATTTAAAAAATTTGCATCCATGGATGAGGAATATTTAAAGGAAAAACCAAATGAATCCGATATATTAGATACTATGAGATATAAGGATCTTATCCCAACACAAATAAATTTCTCAGAATGGAAGAAGAAGCAATTAAATATATATAAGACACTAAACAATAGAGAACAATGGTGGTATTTGCCAGATGGAAGGGCGATAAGAGTTTTATCCCAACCAAATCCTTTGGGTGGCGTGACCCATATTTTTGAGAATCATACTGATAGACTAGCCCTTGAAAATGAAACAAGGCTTTTGAGTTCAATTCAAGAGCAAACTATAGATAACTTATCTGAGGGTATTGCTTTATTTGGAACTGATGGCAGGGTTAAATTGACAAATCCTAAATTTAACGAACTATGGAATATGAAGTTAAATATGGATGGAGTACATATAGAACATCTTATAGATGCGCTTGCAAATGATATAAATAAAAACTTATTTGATGAGATATATACGAATATTGTCTCAACAGGTATTACAAGGCGGGATCATAGTGGAACTATAAATAATAATAACGATAAGACTATATATTATAAATCATCAATACTACCTGATGGGTCAATCTTATATACATTTACCGATATCACAGATAGTTTCAAAATTGAAGAAGCCCTAAAGGAGAAAAATGAGGCTCTCATTCAGGCAGATAAAATTAAAACAATTTTTATGAATAATATTTCATATGAACTCAGAGCTCCCCTTCAAAATATTATTGGATTTTCAGAATTACTAGAAGATAGAATATCAAAGGAAGCAAAAAAAGGATCTTCAGAATATATATATAATATCAAGAAATCAGGAAATGAATTAAGATATCAAATCAATCAAATTCTTGAAATAACTTCCTTAGAGTCAGGAAAAATTTCTCTAAAATATCAAGAAATATCCCGAAAAAAATTCCTAAGTCTAGTTCAAGAGGAATTATATCAACTCAATTTCCTAGATTATACTTTTAAAATAGAAGAAAGAGATGTCAAAAATACAACAAAAATATACATAGACACAAAATGTATACCTCGTATATTCGCCGGAGTAATAAAAATTTTTAATAAAAAAAATAATTTTGAAGATTTAAAGGAAGTAAAAGTTCAAGTTACTGTTGAATTAGAGAAGAAAAGTCATAAATTTGTTTTTAATCTTCAAGATGAGTTGATAGAAAATGAATATTCGTTGGAAGATATTAATGATGAATATATATATTCACGGGGTGATATTGAAAGTACAATAATACAAAAATATATCGAATATTTTAATGGAGAAATAGAGATACATAAACAATACAATCGAATAGTTGTAAAATTGCCCAAAAAGTATAAATGATACGAGAAAAATATAAAATTACTGATATCAGAGAGTTGCAAGATCTAGCGAGGTCTATCAGTAAAATTCTTGTTAAGGGTGATGTTGTTGCCCTAATTGGAGAAATAGGTTCTGGTAAAACTACTTTTTCTAAAAGACTAATTAATGAATTAACATCAATTCAGGTTAATGAAATTAGTAGCCCAACATTCAATCTTTATTCGATATATAATAAAAATGGAGTCCAAGTTAATCATTATGATTTCTATAGAGTAGAAGATTCAGAAGATCTCTCAGAAATTGATTTGGCTGAGTCCTATGAAAGTGGAATTACAATTATTGAGTGGGCCGACAAATATATAAATGTTCTAAAAAACGATTATATTGAGGTTCATATTAGAGAAAAGAGGTATCATAGAGAGTACCAGGTAATAGGAAGAGGAAACTTTATCCAAAGAATAAAAAATGCAAATTCCTTAGAATATTTCCTTGAACAAACAAATTTAAAAATTAACTGGCAAGAAAATATCCAAGGTGATGCGTCAAAAAGAAAGTATAACCGATTATATACAGAAGATACGACACTAATATTGATGGACTCATCGCAAGAAAAGAAGATAGCTAATCCAACAAAACTATCCACGAGTATAAATGACTATATTCATATATGTAAATATCTTGAAAAGATAAATATCAGAGTACCAAAATTATTTTATACTGATACTGAAAATGAGTATTTAATAGAAGAAGATTTTGGAGATTTGCAATACTCCCGAATTTTTTCCGAGAGAAATTTCATAGAACTTTACCGACCTGCAATTAATACATTATTACATATTACTGAGATTGATCATCCACGTGATCTTGAAGTTGGAGGTATGACATATAAGATTCCACAATATGATGATATGACATACCTAAATGAAATTGAAATATTTATAAAATTTTATTGGCCGTATAAGAAAGGGGTTATTTGCAGCCAAAGTACACAAAATGAGTTTATGGATATATTTAGTGAATTACTTGGAAAAGTAACTTCTGATAAATCTCTTGTTCTTAGAGATTTTCATTCACCAAATCTAATGTTCCTAGATACCGAAAAAAACCATAGAAAGTGTGGTGTAATAGATTTTCAAGATGCTTTAACTGGTCATCCAATCTATGATTTAGTTTCATTATCGCAGGATGCAAGAGTTACAATTACTGAAGAACAAGAGAATTTTCTAATTGAGCAATATAAGGCTGGAGTCAATTATACTAATTATAATTTTGATAAATCAACTATCATGGACCAATATTGTATATTAGGGGTGCAGAGATCACTTAAGATATTAGGTATATTTGCTAGATTATCTATTATCGATAATAGAAATGATTATATTATTCATATGCCACGTGTTATTCATTACATAAGAAGGAATATGAAAAATAGTAATTTAAGTGACTTATCGAATTGGTTAAAATTAAATTTTAAGGAGGAATTTTATGTTTAAATGTTTCTTTCCGAGACCAAACCTATTTTTCCCCTCAGCAATAGTTTGGATTATCTTATGTACTATAATATGGTTTTGGATTGGTGAAGATATCGCTTCATTGATAGGTATTAATTTTCAGGGCAGCGATGATCCTATTATTGGACTTGGATATTTTGTTACACCTAAGTTTATTTGGTTTTATATTTATTATTTATTATCAAGTCTCATTTTTGCATTTTTTTGGATCAGGTTTTTTCCTCATAGATGGCAATACTGGTCAATTCTTGGCTCCTCATTAATAATTTTTTCTACATACTTTGGTGTTCAGGTCAGTGTGGCAATCAATAACTGGAGAAGACCCTTCTTTGATAACATCCAATCCGCTCTCGGTGGCGATAGTACGGTTGTATCTCAGGACTTATACATTTTAATGTTAATCTTTGCTCAGATTGCATTTATTGCACTCGCAGTTTTTGTTCTTACAAGATTTTTTGTGAGTCACTATATTTTTCGGTGGCGAACTGCGATGAACTTTTATTATACAGGCCACTGGAATAAACTAAGAAATGTTGAGGGAGCAGCTCAACGTGTTCAGGAGGATACAATGAGATTCGCCTCTATAATGGAAGGTTTAGGTGTTTCTATAATTGACGCAGTTATGACACTGATTGCATTTTTACCCGTTCTCTTAGCTTTATCTGAATATGTCACGGTTCTTCCACTCTTTGGTGAAATACCCGCTCCACTTCTAAATGCAGCAATTTTTTGGTCTTTATTTGGAACAATACTATTAGCTGTAGTTGGAATAAAGTTACCTGGCTTAGAATTCCGAAATCAAAGAGTAGAAGCATCCTTAAGAAAGGAGCTTGTTTATGGCGAAGATGACGAAAATAGAGCCTCCCCTCAATCTATATCCCAACTATTTGCAAACGTCCGTAAGAATTATTTTAGGCTTTATTTTCATTATCTATATTTTAATGTAGCTCGTAGCTTTTATTTACAGGCTGATAATATTTTTGCATATTTAATCTTAATTCCAACAATTATTGCAGGGAAAATAACCTTTGGTATACTCCAGCAAATATTAACTGCATTTAGCCAAGTTTCTAATTCATTTCAGTATATTGTTAATGCATGGCCAACAATCATTGAATTACTATCAATCTTTAAGAGACTCCAAACTTTTGAAGCAACTTTGTCTGGAAAGAGCATTTCTAAAATAGAGTATATTAATGACGATAAGATTGAAGGTTCGATTTCGGATGAAAAATAATCATATAGTCAAGGATGCCTTTATTCTTTCAGCAGGACTTGGTAGAAGATTACTCCCATATACAAAATATAATCCAAAACCATTAGTGCCTATTAATGAAAAGCCCATGATAGAGTATATATTGGATGCACTATTTGATATTAGAATTAGAAATATATATATCAATACTTACTATCTATCGGACCAAATTGAAAAATATTTTCAAACAAAGGGACTTACAAATGTCCATATCAAAATGGAGAGCGAACTACTAGATACTGGTGGAGGTGTTAAGAGTGGATTAGGTGAGGAATACTCAGATCCAATCTTTATAATTAACTGTGATGCCCTAGTGTTGCAAAATTATTCAAGGCTTTTATCCGAGCTTCGAGATAATTTTATCCCGAGTGATATGGATGCTATCCTTGCACTCTCAAAAGTATCTGATGCGATTGGTTATTCGGGAAGTGGAGATTTTTATCTTGGGGAAAACAATATTCTAGAGTCAGAAAAAAAAATTACCAGCAAATACGTATTCATGGGTATATCTATACTTAATCCTATTACTTTAAGACTGACAGATAAAAAGAAATTTTCTTTAATTGAAATATGGAAAAAACTTATTTTTGATAAAAAGTGTTATGGAAGAATGTATTATGATAAATGGTGTCACACAGGAAGTAGTCAATCTTTAGATTATGCAGATAAATTTTTCAGAGAGCAGAATTCATGAATATAATTTTTTATGATTTTGAAACATCTGGTCGAGGTCGTTTCGATAAAAATAATAAAACCATGAATGGTCAATGGGACCAAATCCTCCAAGTGGGAGCAATATTATGCAATGAGAACCTTGATGAGTTAGATAGGTTTGAAATGAAATGCTCTTTGAATAAATCCTTAATTCCACATCCAGCAGCATTATTAGTTAATGGCCTTTCGATGAGTTCCATAAGAAGTTCAAATAATATATCCAACTATACACTAGTCTATGAGATGACAGAAAAGTTATCTCAATGGGGGCCTGCAATTTTTGTTGGATATAATTCTATAAGTTTTGATGAAGAGTTCCTTCGTAATGCACTTTTTCAAAACCTACATGAAAACCCATACTTGACACAAATAAATGGAAATAAGAGAGCGGATGTCTTGAACATAGCTCGGGCCGCATCATTATATATACCAACCTGCCTCAAAATACCAGATGGAGATGGTAAATTTAAGTTAGAAAACCTTGCACCAGCCAATAATATAAGTAGTCAAGATGCCCATGACGCAATGGCAGACGTAATAATGACGATAGAAATATCTAAGATAATTAAAAATCAGTTTCCGGAATTTTGGGAAAATTCATTATTAACATCTAGTAAAATAGGTGTAATAGAATTACTCGAAAAATCGAATATCCTTTGTCATCATGAGTCATATTATGGTAAAATAAATCCTTTTGTTGTAAAATGCATCGGAAAGATGGTTATTAAAAACAGAACAGATCAATTCATTCTTTTTGACTTAAAGCATGACCCAGATGATTATCTATCATCATCCTACAGCGAATTAGAAAATTTAGTATTTAAAGATAAATTATGTCGAAAAATCAAAGCTAATACTCAACCAATATTGATGGGGCCTGAGAATGCTATGAATTTCCCTTCCTATGAAAAAATTGGTATTGATGAAATTGAAAGACGTGCCAATGTTCTAAAGGAAAATCAAGAATTTTGTGATAAAATCATTCAAATTCAGATAGAAAAAGAAACCAATAAAGATTACTCACAGGAGGATATTTTCGAAGAGGAAAGTTTATTTTCAGGTGGTTTCCCGTCTTATGGGGATAAATTAATAATGAAAAAATTCCATAGTTTGGACTGGGATAAAAAGAAGTTAATCTTAGATGATTTTGAAGATAAAAGGTATTCATATTTGGGGAAAAAAATTATCTATGACTATGATCCAAAATTATTAAATAAAGATGATAGAGAATTCATAGCAAAGATAATTTCATCAAGACACACCAGTACTAATACTGAAAAATGGCTTACAATCCCTGAGGCATTTGCTGCTATTGATGATTTGAGAGAAAAACATATAGAAAATGAAAGAAATCTAGAGATTTTGGATGATTATAATTCACATCTTGAAAAAATGCTCACAGGATATCAAAGTGCAACATTGACTTATGATGATTAAATGCTAACCTGATACAAATTATAGGAGTTATGTGATGTCTACAAAACAAATTACTGATGAGAATTTTCAATCTGAAATAGAGTCATCTAAAGTACCAGTTCTGGTAGATTTTTGGGCCGAGTGGTGCGGTCCATGTAAACAGATAGGTCCAGTACTTGAAGAAATATCTAATGAATATGATGGTAAACTATCAATTATAAAAGTTAATATTGATGAAAATCCTATAACTCCATCAACATATGGTATTCGTGGAATACCAACATTACTTCTTTTTAAAAATTCTGAGCTAGTTTCTCAGAAAGTAGGAGCATTCCCAAAGTCCGCCCTTCTTGAATGGGTAGATAGTAATATTTAAACTATATTGCCCTTCCTCTATGCTTCTCAAGAACGAATCCTGCTAGGTATAACGATCCACATATTAATATACGGATTTTTCCATTTAATGATTTAGTATGCTCGAGGGCTTCGTATAAATCATTCTTAGTTATCGCTAATATTCCCTGGGTCTCTGCACTTTGCTTTATTTCATTAGGACTTAAAAAATTTTCTGAATTAGGTATTTTAATAGCAATGACATGACTTGCTGAATTTACAAAAGGGTTTAAAAATTTCTTACTATCTTTTGTATTCATCATTGCCATTATCAATATTAATTTCTTATCTTTATAATCTTTCATAGTATCTGCAATTGCCATTGCAGCATGCTCATTATGCCCACCATCGAGCCAGATTTCTGTATCAGAAGATACATATTTAGATAATGGTCCAACTTCTAATTTTTCAAGACGTCCCGGCCATAAAACATTACTTAATCCTACTTCAAAATCTTTATTTGATATCTTGACATCATCTATTGAAGATAGAGTAGCAATAGATGTTGCTGCATTCTCTATTTGATGTTTTCCTATTAGATTCGGAAAGGATAGTTTTAATTGATATCGTGAATCCTCATATATAAAATTTTTATCTTGCGGTATTACATTATAATCTTCATTCCATATTTGTGATTTATTATTTAAAAGTTGAATATATTCTTTGAGTACAGAAAGGACTAAACTCTCTTGTTTACCTAGTACTGTTTTACCATTTTTTTTTATAATGCCTGCTTTTTCTCTTGCTATATCTTGTACCTTGTTACCTAGAAATTGCTGATGATCTATCCCAATTGGCGTAATTACTGAAACTAATGGGTTTTCAATTATGTTAGTCGCATCCAATCTTCCCCCTAAACCAGTCTCAAGTAATAAAAAATCTGAATTAGTTGTCGAGTATTTCAAGAATGCGGCTGCAGTTATCAGTTCAAATATTGTTATAGGTGCCCCATCATTAACACGTTCACACTCATGTAAAATATCTGCCAATGACCCATCGTCTATATAAGAGTCATAATTATTTCCACCAATCTTGATTCTTTCATTAAAGTGGACCAAATGAGGTGACGTATATGAGTCAACAGTATACCCTGAAGATAATAGTATACTGGATAGATAGGCAAGAACTGAACCTTTTCCATTAGTCCCAGCAATATGTATAATATTTTTTATTTTTTTTTGAGGATTCCCAAGTTTCTCTAATAGGAAAATAATCCTATCAAGAGATAGGTCCATTGATCGAGGATATAAGGGTAATATTCGTTCTTGGACTGATTTTATTTCGTAGGGAGACATGTTTTACTATAGGAATGCTACTTCTTAAGCAAATGCTTACAAACAGTAATTAACTTATTTTTTAAATCATGCCTGTGCACAACCATATCAATCATACCGTGCTCAAGCAAATACTCCGATCTTTGAAATCCTTCGGGTAATTTTTCTTTAATTGTTTGTTCTATTACTCTGGGACCTGCAAACCCAATTAATGCTCCCGGCTCTGCGATATGAACATCTCCAAGCATAGCATAAGATGCCGTAACACCACCCGTTGTTGGATTGGTTAATACCACAATGTAGGGTATTTTGGCTTCATTTAATTTTTGTACAGCAATAGTTGTTCGTGGCATTTGCATTAATGACAATATTCCCTCTTGCATACGTGCTCCGCCTGCTGCTGAAAATAATATTACTGGATAAGCTTTAAGTAAAGCTTCATTCATTGCTTTTATAATAGCTTCGCCTGCTGCAACACCGAGAGTGCCGCCCATAAATGTAAAATCTTGAACAATACTTATTACTGGCATATTACCAATAATTCCTTGTGATATTACAACAGCGTCATCCATCCCAGTCTTTCTACGGGCATCCCTTAGCCTATCAACATATTTCTTCTCATCCTTAAATTTCAATGGATCATTAATACTGCTTTCAGTATCAAGAATTTGATATTCACCATCATATAAAAGTTCTAACCTTTTCTTTGCGGGTATCTTCATGTGATAATTTGAACCGGGGATTACCCATTGATTTTCTTCTAAGTCCTTATGAAATACCATCTCACCACTCTCAGGACATTTTATCCAGAGATTATCAGGTACATCTTTTTTAGCCAAGATCTCCTTAATTTTTGGAGTTACAATGTTATTTATCCAGTTCATCTATCAAAATACTTTCAATTTATATATTACATAATACTTGCGAATTCTTCAACTTTTCGAATTACTTGCTTCTTAACATCAGATGCAGGACCATCGTTAGCTATCAAATTAACAAGGACCGAACCCACAATTACAGCATCGGCAAAATCTAATATCTTAACTATATCTTTTTTTGATTTTATACCAAAACCCACACCTATTGGAATATTTGTACTTTTTTTTATATTAATAACGGCATCTTTAACAATTGAAAGATCAGGTTTTTTTGACCCCGTAATACCTGCTATAGATACGTAATATAAAAAACCAGATGTTTTCTGCAGAACTTTCTTTAGTCTTTTTTTATCTGTTGTTGGGGTTGCAAGTCTTATAAATGAAATACCACGTACAATTGCTAGGTCGCATAGCTCATTATCTTCTTCCGGAGGTAAATCAACTACAATTAAACCATCCACTCCAAGCTGTTTTACCTTATCTAGGAAATTTTCTACACCAAAATTATATATAGGATTATAGTAACCCATGAGTATAATTGGTGTCTCAGTATTGTGGGCTCTAAAATTATATACCAGATCAAAGGTTTTATTCATTGTATGGCCAGACTTAAGAGATCTTTGAGAAGAAGCCTGAATTATTGGGCCATCGGCCATCGGGTCTGTAAATGGCATTCCGATTTCTATGATATCAGCTCCAGCTTCAGGAAGAGCTTTTATAATATCTAGTGATAATTCATATTCAGGGTCCCCAGCAGTGAGAAAGGTAATTAAAGCCTTCTTATTTTTATTTTTTAGTCTATTGAAACATTTATCAATTCTATTTTGCAAAATACTAAATCTCCATATTTAAGTGTTCTGCTACGGTGAATATATCTTTGTCACCTCTCCCACATAAGTTCATCACAACAACTTCATCTTTAGATAGAGTTGTCGAAATCTTAACGAGATGTGCTATCGCATGAGCCGGCTCTAATGCTGGAATTATACCCTCAATTTTTGTACATAATTGAAATGCATCAACTGCTTCTTGGTCTGTGATTGAAACATACTCCACTCTACCGCTATCTTTTAGCCAAGAATGCTCCGGTCCAATACCAGGGTAGTCTAACCCAGCTGAGATAGAGTGTCCCTCTTTTATTTGCCCATCATTATCTTGTAGTAGATATGTTCTATTGCCATGCAAAACTCCTGGTCGACCAGCTGATAGACTAGCACAATGCTGATCACCATTCAATCCAAGACCACCCGCTTCGACTCCAGTAATTTGTACATTGATATCATCTAAAAATGGATAGAAAAGTCCCATTGCATTTGATCCACCTCCAATACAAGCGATCAAATGGTCCGGCAATCTTCCCTCTTGTTCGAGGATTTGCTCTTTTGTTTCAAGACCGATTACTGATTGAAAATTTCTAACCATTGAAGGGTAAGGGTGAGGACCTGCAACTGTTCCAATAATATAGAAAGTATCCTCAACATTTGCGACCCAATCTCTCAACGCTTCGTTCATTGCATCTTTTAAAGTTGAATTTCCAGAGTTTACGGGAATAACCTTAGCACCAAGTAATTTCATCCTGAATACATTTGGCTTTTGCCTTTCCACGTCCTTTGCACCCATATAAATTACACAAGGTAGACCAAATCTCGCTGCAACTGTAGCTACCGCGACCCCATGTTGACCAGCACCAGTTTCGGCAATAATACGAGTCTTTTGCATTCTTTTTGCAAGTAGGATTTGCCCAAGGCAATTATTTATCTTATGGCTTCCAGTATGATTAAGCTCATCTCTTTTGAAATATATTTTTGCACTATTTAAATGTTCTGTTAGCCGTTCGGCATAGTATAAGGGGCTTGGTCTTCCCGTATAATATTTATTTAAATAACTAAGCTCTGCATTAAAACTTAAATCGCTTTTTGCCTTATCATATGCTTTCTCTAAATCTAAGATAAGTGGCATTAGAGTTTCAGCAACAAATCTACCACCAAAAATACCAAATCTACCATCCTGATCTGGGCCTGATTTATAAGAATTTATATTGTTTACCATTTTATTATTACTTTACTAACTTCTCGCATTATATATGAAATTTGTTATCAAATCGTTATCCTTTTTACCTATTTTACTTTCAACTCCTGAAGATACATCAATAAAATTTGCTCCCGTAATACTAATTGCCTCTTTGATATTGCTTGGAGTAAGACCACCTGATAAAATCCAATCTTTTTTTAAATTTAATTTATTAATAAGACCCCAATCAAAGGTTAACCCATTACCTCCAGGTCTATTTGATGCTATCGGAGGAGGAGAGTCAAAAAGATAGTAATCTATAGCATCTGATTGGTTATCAATATTATCTAATGTATCACTTGAAAGACTGACTGCTTTTATAATCTTGATATTATACTTTGTTTTTAATGACTCTAGATAATCGATGTTCTCATTGCCATGAAACTGAATCGTTTTTATTCCAACTCTTGAAATGATATTATCAATGAGTTCTTCACTTGCATTCACAACAAGTGCAACAATTTCAATCAAACTCGAATATTTTTTATTCAAAATATATGCTTCATTAATCTCGATATTTCTTGGGCTTTTTGGATAAAAAACGAGCCCAATCATATCTGCCGAATTGTCAATACAGGATTCAACATTCGAGCTTTCCAGCAAACCACATACTTTTATCTTAATTGTCATTATTCTCAATACTTATTCGAATTTCTTTTGCGGCTGATTTGGGATCTTTTGATCTAGTTAGTGGGCGCCCGATTATTAATATGTCAGCCCCATTTTTTACAGCTTCTTCTGGAGTCATTATCCTCTTTTGATCTTGCGAATCAGCAATTCGAGGCCTTATTCCAGGAACTACTGTTAAGAATTCTTCACCACATATATCTTTTACTTTTTTAGCTTCATGTGGGCTGCATACAACTCCGTTTAGCCCACTTTTCAATGCTAGTTTAGCCAATTTTGTTACTTGGTTTTCAATATCTAATTTTAGTCCTTGTTCTTTAAAACTACTTTCATTCATACTAGTCAATATAGTAACGCCTACCAATAATGGCTTTTCATTTATTGATTCTTCTATTGCCTTCTTTGCTGAAAGCATCATTTCAGAGCCTCCAGTAACATGAACATTTAACATAAATGGTTCTAATGGAAGTAATGATTTTATGGCTGAATTTACAGTATTTGGAATATCATGTAGTTTTAAATCTAAAAAAATGGGAAGCTTAAGATCTTGAATTCTATTATAACCATCAATCCCCATAGAATAGAAACCCTCCATTCCAATTTTAACTCCATCAATATAATCTAAAATCGATTTTGTGAAAGATACTGCAAGATCTGTATCTTTCATATCTAAGGCACAGAATATAGCATTTTTATCTTTAAAATTCAAATGAAGCCACCTAAACTAATTATCTATTCTTGTTGATGCGTTCCTTAAGTTCTTTCCCCGGCTTATAATAGATTGATTTCTTACTTGGAACTTCGACTTTCTCACCATTTTTTGGGTTCCGTCCGATTCTTGGGCTTCTTTTTTTAATTGAAAAAGCTCCAAAACCTCTTATTTCCACTCTTTGACCCTCAGAAAGTGCTTCAGATATAGAGTTATAGAATACATCAACTACTTTCTCTATATCTCTATGATACAAATGAGGATATTCTTTTGCTAACTGATCTATCAACTCGGATTTTGTCATTTGTTCCTTGCTCTATTAAGTGGGATAACGCCATACGGACACCAAACCATCCAAACTCATCAAAGATAGACTCTTTTGAAAGCCGTCTGGATATAATGATCGTATATTAAAATAATCCATTATTTTTGCAACACTTAGTTCAATAAAATTTAAACTATTTGGAATTTCATAGTCAATAATCATTAGATCAGGATCAATCTCTTTATTTTCAATTAGCCAGAATTTTGCCTCTCTCTCCCCACCAATTTGGTCTATTAACTTAAGATTATATGCCTGCCTTCCAGTAAAAACTCTGCCATCAGAAACCTTAGAAATCTGATATGGTTTTAACTCTCTTCTCTCTTTTACAATCTTCATAAACCACCTGAAAGTATCATCTATAAGTTCTTGTGAAACTCTTTGTGTTATTTCATCAATCTCACCAAATAAATCTGGTTCTGCTTTTAATTTTCCGCTCTTTATTTGATTCATGCTAATTCCAATTTTTGAGAGTCCCTCATCAATTCTTGCCCATTGAAATATGACACCTACTGAACCTGTGATTGTATTTTCTCTTGCTAATATTTGATCTGTACCTAATGATATTAGATAAGCACCAGATGTTGCCATATTCTTCATAATTGTAATTGTAGGCTTTGTAATAGAAATTGATCGGAGCTTTAAATAAATCTCTTCAGCACTAACTGTTGTGCCTCCTGGACTCTCAATTGAAATAATAATTGCTTTTACATTCTCATCAAATTCTAGTTTCTCAAGATCATCTATTATATCTTCAGCATCAATTAACAAACCTGTAATATTATATTTTGCAATATGAGGTTTTGATGAAAAAGTATTTTCTGAATTATTAAAGATGATGTAAATAATACTGAATAAAGTGATCACAGAAAATGTTCGCCAAATGAATAAACTTTTACGATATGGCTTGAAATCTTTTTTATTTTTATAAATCATTTAATATCTTACTGAGTAACTTCCATTTTTGTAAGACATTAACGCAATAGCTATCTCGATAAAGTTTGCTATTCCTTAGTCTCTTCAGGTTTGTCTAGATCTTCTTTTTCAACAATCTTTTTAGCTGTTTTCTTTGCTTTCGGTTTAGTCTTTTCAGCCTTAGTTTCACTTTCCGCTTCGATAGGACTCTCTCCACTTAAACTTAGAGCTTCGCCCAATATATCACCGAGGGAAGCCCCAGAATCAGCGGATCCATATTGCTCGACTGCTTCTTTTTCTTGCTCAATTTGCAAGCTCTTTATGGATAATGTGAGCTTATTACTTTTAGCATCAATTTGTGTCACCTTTGCATCAACTAACTCACCAACTGCATATCTTTCAGGTCTCTGCTCTGATTTGTCTACAGACAGATCAGATCTTTTAATAGATGAAGCTATACCATCTTTTCCTATTGTAACGTCTAAACCACCATCTCTAATCTGTGTAATATGGCAAGTTACAACATCCCCTTTCTTAATTTGTTTTAAACCAGAGAACGGGTCTTCTGAGAGCTGCTTTATCCCTAGGCTAATTCTTTCTTTTTCAACATCTATATCTAAAACTTTCACGTCTACCGTCTGACCTTTTTGATATTTTTCTAGTGCGGATTCTGATTTTTCATTCCAGTCGAGATCAGATAGGTGAATCATACCATCAAGATCTCCTTCTAACCCAATAAATAGACCAAACTCTGTTGAATTTTTTACTTCACCACTCAAAATTGAACCAATTGGAGAATTTTCAGCGAACTTGGCCCACGGATTCTCAACACACTGCTTCATTCCTAGAGATATTCTTCTTTTTTCATAATCAATTTCTAATATTACTACTTCAACTTCTTGTGAACTTGAGACTATTTTCCCAGGATGTATATTTTTTTTTGTCCAACTCATTTCAGATACATGAGTAAGTCCTTCGATACCTGGCTCGATTTCAACAAAAGCTCCATAATCTGTAATATTTGTTACACTTCCCTTTAAACGAGTATTTACTGGATATTTTTCTGACATATTTTGCCATGGATCAGCTTCTAGTTGCTTCATCCCTAAACTAACTCTTTTGCTTTCAGGGTTTATTTTAATTATTTGAACTTTTACAGATTGACCGATTTTCAGAAGATCAGAGGGATGTGTAACTCTTTTCCAAGAGATATCAGTTACATGTAATAATCCATCCATACCACCCATATCAATAAATGCACCATAATCTGTGATATTTTTTACAATACCATCCAAAGTTTGTCCTTCTTCAAGACTATCTACCAGCTCTCTATTATGTTCACCTTTCGACTCTTCAATAAGTGCTCTTCTGGAAACAACAATGTTACCTCTTTTCTTATCCATCTTTAGGATTTGGAATGGCTGCATTACATTCAACATACCACCAACATCACGAACAGGCTTTACATCAACCTGACTTCCAGGAAGAAATGCAATTGCACCATCTAGGTCAACTGTAAAACCACCTTTAACTCTTCCAAAAATTACACCTTCAACTTTTACGCCATCAGCGTGGAGCTTTTCAAGTTTATTCCAACTTTCTTGTCTTTTAGCTTTTTCACGGCTTAGAACAGCCTCACCATTTGAATTTTCAACTCTATCAAGATAAACATCGACTGAATCACCAGTACTAGGAAGGTTAGTGCCAGCTGAAGATTTAAATTCTCTGACAGGGATCCGTCCTTCAGTTTTTAGACCAACATCAACAATTACAAAATCATTTTCAATTGCAGACACTTTTCCTGTCACAACTTTACCCTCTTCAAGGTTTATTTTACTTAAACTTTCTTCAAGAAGGGCAGCAAAATCGTCTACACTTGGATTTAATTTCTCTAAATCATTTTTTGTCATATATTCAAAATCTCCAGTTATTAATCGAATTTCATTCCTTTATGTATGTATTTTACAATAAAGTCAATTACATCGTCAATTTTCATAGAAGTAGTATCAATTTCAACGGCGTCAATCGCACGTTTTAATGGAGCTATTTTTCTATTCATATCCCTCAGGTCCCTATCTTTTATATCGGTCTTTATGCTATTCCTATCTAATTTGATATTATCCTCTTTATACTGCAAATATCTTCTATTTGCCCTCTCCTCTAATGATGCCGTGATAAAAAATTTATAATCAGCGTTTGGAAAAATAATAGTACCAATATCTCTTCCATCAACTACACCACCATCAGAGGCAAAATTTCTCTGATAATCGATTAGAAGCTCTCTCAACTCTTTATATTGAGATATAATTGACGCAGTATATGACACGTTACTATCTCTAATATCTAGAAGTTTTTTCTCGGAAAAATTTATCTCTTTGGAGGATTTAATTATGTTATTTATATCATACGGATCTATATTATTTTCAATAATGTGATGAGCCGCCAACCTATACAAGCTTCCAGTATCTAAATGAGGTAGACTAAAATAATCAGCAATTCTCTTGCTAATTGTACCTTTTCCACTTGCAGCGGGACCATCTATAGCAATAATCATTTTTTTATATATATCGATAGGAACCACCAATTTGGCTATAAATTTTTTCAAACTCCGGAAAACTTGTTGAAATTGGAGATATATCATCAATGCTTATTTCGTATTTTGAGTTCATACCCAAAATCATTGCAGCCATTGCAACTCGATGGTCAAGATTAACTTTTATCGCCGAACCTCCTCGGACATTTTCATTAGCTTTTACAAGTAGATCATCTTCAACTTCTTGACAGCTCACACCCGACAGATTTAGGAGGTCTTTTATGGCGTTAAACCTATTACTCTCCTTAACTCTTAATTCGGATAATCCACAAAAACGACTTTCACCTTCTGCATAAGCAGCCGCGATCGATAATGCGAGATACTCATCAATTAATGATGGTGCAACTTCTTTTGGAGTATGAATTCCCCTCAGTTTGCTAGACCTCACTTCTATATCGCATACTTGTTCACCACATTTTACGTATTTATTTTTAAACTTTATATCTCCTCCCATCTCAATTAAATAGTCTATAAATAGTGACCTTGTGGGATTTAACATAATATTATTTATAATTAACTTAGATTTCGGAACAATTAATCCAGCAACAATTAAGAAGGCTGCCGAGCTTGGGTCTCCTGGTATATCAAGTTCCTGAGCTTTTAGTTTTTTTTCACCTATTATCTCAATAAGATTATATCCTTCATTATTTCTTGTTACGCTAATATCTGCTCCAAATAATTCAAATAATCTCTCTGTGTGATCACGTGTCATAATTGGCTCAACTATGGTTGATTTTCCTTTGATATTCAGTGCCGAGAACATAAGTGCTGATTTTACCTGTGCTGATGGAACTGTTATTTTGTGATTTATTGGAATGGACATTTTGGAGCCCCTAAGTCTAATAGGTAATTTACCTGAACTTTCATCTAAGATTTCCAAGCCCATTTCAGATAGTGGATTTAATACACGACCCATTGGACGATTTGAGAGCGAATTATCTCCTTCAAAATTTACCTCCACTGAACAGCTTGACATTAAACCCATAAGCAACCTTGCTGAAGTTCCTGAGTTACCAAGGTAAATATTTTTACTTGGTTGAAATAGTCCACCAATGCCAATCCCGTATATGTTTACTGTGTTGTTTTCTTTATCTTCAATAATTTTCGCACCAAATTCTCGCATGGCATTTATAGTTATTGTTGTATCCTCTGATAAAAGCAAATTTTTTATCTTTGTTTCACCTACGCAAAGTGAACCTAACATGATACATCTATGCGAAATAGATTTATCACTAGGCGTTTGGATTAACCCCTCAAGCGACTTAGAGTGTTTGACAAGTATAGCATTATTTTTGTTGTTTATTTTCATGATCATGTATATATAGGAATAGATATTATAATACTACTGTATAGTATATATTAATAGAAACGACATACAAATAGAATAGAAAAAGGATTAGAAGTGGCTAGAAGCGAACTCGGAAATAAATATACTTGTCAAGTATGTAGTATGAAATTTTATGATTTAAATAGAGAACTATCGATGTGCCCGTGCTGTGATGTAAAAATTGCTGATGCCATAGGAAATATAAATGAGCCAAATCGATATGAGCCTCTAATATTAAAAAATAAATCAAAAAAAGATGCTGTTATTGAAAATATAGAAGAAGAAGAAAAACAAGTCGAAGCTCTTGATGAAAGTATCGATGTGGGTGTTATTGAAGACGAGGATAACCCAATACTTATGGATGACGAAGATATAATCGATGATGAAAATGAGGATGAATTAATAAAGGGCGATGAAATCGATATACCTGAAATAGAGGCAGACGAATCATTGATTGATGGTGATGATGACTTCCTTGTTGTAGAAGATGACATAGAAGATCCTGAGTTAATTATCAAACCCAAATCTAAAGATGAATAATTAGTTGGTTACAATTCAATGAAGCCAATATATTGGAATGATGCAATTAGAAAATTAGGTGCATCCGACCCAATACTAAAAAAAATTATCGAGAAAAACCAAGATAAAGTCCTTACAACAAGAAGAAATGCCTTTGATACACTTATTAAGGCAATTATTGGTCAGCAAATTTCTGTGAAAGCTGCAGAAAGTGTATACAATAAGTTAGTTGATCGAATTGGACCGAAAGTTAGTCCTAAAATAGTCCAAAGCTGTCAGAGAGAGACCTTGAAGCAAGTAGGCCTTTCACGGCAAAAAGTTGATTATATATTAAATATCTCTGAATTCTTCATTCAAAATCCTGACCTAGTATCAGATGAATATCTTGAAATAGCATCTATTGCTGATATCACAAATAATTTTATAAAAATAAAAGGAATAGGCTCCTGGACAGTAGAAATGTTCCTAATTTTCTATGCAATGAAGCCCGATATATTACCCCTAAAAGATATTGGTCTTTTGAACGCAATTAAAAATGTATATGATCTTCGTCAATTAAGTAAAGAAGATCAACTAGAAAAAATAGTTGAAATTTCTGACTGCTGGAGACCCTACAGAACTGTGGCAACTTGGTATCTCTGGCTCTTTATTGATGATGAGCTTGTAGAATATTGAATTTTTTAATACAAAATAGATTAACTGTCCTAATTTTAATAGTTCTAAGTTTTAGTATATATTTTATTATTTCTACAAAAACTATATGCGACGATCTAGATGGATTTACTAGAGAGGGAGTATTGTATCTTAAAGGATCAAACAAACCATTTTCAGGCAATAGCAGATGTATTTGGGATCTTACAAATGTTACATGGTATGAAGGAAAATATATTGATGGCCTAAAAGAGGGCTTATGGAAGTTTTATAACCTAGATGAAACAAAAAGATCTGAGATTATGTACCGTAGGGGTAAAATGAATGGCCCCAGGAATATATTTAATTCCAATAATGATGAAATAATCAAAATGAATTGTACGGATAATATATGTGAAACTGTTCAGTGAGTGATTGAATAAGTGATTGGTTGGTGTATGATTGAGTGTAGCAAATTCTAATAAAGGACAAAAAAAATGGGTGAAAAGATTACTGACTATAAAATGATAATAGACGGAGAATTTGTTGACAGTAAAAGTGGAGCAAAAATTCAAATTGAGTGTCCTTCAAATAAAGCTTTTTTTGCAACAGTTCCTAGAGGTGATAAGGAAGATGTTGATCTAGCTGTCAATTCTTCAAAGAAGGCATTTCAGAGTTGGTATAAAGTTATGCCAAAAGAGAGAGGTAAGATATTACTTCAAATTGCTGACGATATAGAAAAGAATAAGGAAGAAATAGCTAAAATAATTGCTAAAGAAACTGGTAACGCAATTAAAACTCAAGCAAGACCAGAGATGAATCTTGTGGTTGATATCTTTAGATATTTTGGCGGTCTATCATCAGAATTAAAAGGAGAAACTATTCCACTAGGAGAACATGTTCTAAGCTATACAAGGCGTGAGCCTATCGGTGTCGTTGGTGCAATAATACCATGGAATGCCCCTGTCATGCTCGGTGCGTGTAAGATCGCCCCGGCTCTATGTAGTGGAAATACTTTAGTAATGAAAGCGGCAGAAGACGCTCCTTTGGCTATACTCAAGGTCGCTGAAATATGTCAAAAATACATACCACCCGGAGTTTTAAATTTAATTACTGGAACAGGAAGTGAGTGCGGTGAACCACTTGCTTATCATCCTCTAATTAACAAGTTATCTTTCACAGGCTCAACAGCTGTAGGAAAAATTATAATGAAGGCAGCTGCAGAAAGAATCCTTCCAGTTTCTCTCGAACTTGGGGGGAAAAGTCCTTCAATTGTATATCCCGATGTTAATGAAGAATGGACGGTTGATGGAATTATTGCAGCAATGAGATTTACACGACAAAGCCAATCATGTACTGCTGGATCTCGATTATTTCTACATCGGAAAATATATGATAACTTTATTGGAAGTCTTGTAGAAAAACTTGGTAATCTGGTCATTGGTGATCCACTTGATGAAGGTACAGATATGGGAACAATTATTAATAATAAACAATATACAAAAGTATGTGATTACATAAAAGATGGCTTAGAAAATAAGAATACTGAAGTCATTTGCGGAGGGTTACCTCCAAAATCTGGCCCTCTAAGTGAAGGTTACTATACTATACCGACTATTTTTAGAAATACTTCAAATGAATGGCGATTAGCAAAAGAAGAAATTTTTGGACCTGTTCTTGTAGCAATACCTTGGGATAATGAGGAAGAAGTTATAAAAATGGCAAATGATAGCCATTATGGCTTAGCGGCTTATGTCTGGACTCGGGATATTACGCGAGGAATTAGGGCTGCTCACTCCATAGAATCAGGTTGGGTGCAGGTAAACCAAGGTCTAGGACAGGCAACTGGACACTCTTATGGAGGTTTTAAGCAATCTGGCTTGGGAAGAGAATTCTCTCTTGAAGGAATGCTTGATAGTTTTACTCAAAGAAAAAATATTACTATTAATCTAAATACTCCTTCTAAAGATCTCGAGGACCTTTAAATATGCTCACATTATTTCACTATGATAGGACAAGTGCGGCTCAAAGGGTAAGATTATACTTGGAAGAAAAAAAAATTTCTTGGGAAAGTGTAATCGTTGATACTGCATTGGGTGATATAGACCAGCTTCCAAAAAATTTTTATGAGCTAAATCCCAAAGGTCTTGTACCTGTAATAATAGATGATGGTATTGCTGTTCCTGAGTCATTAGTAATCATTGAGTATCTCGAAGATAAATATGGTGGAGATCCATCTTTACGACCAAAGGACCCCAAGGATATTGCTCAGATGAGATTATGGATAAGAAAAATTGATGAAGGTATTCATGTAGCAAGTAGAACAATTGGTGTTTGTCTAGTTAATAGACATATTTTACAAAAAAAAGATCAAACCCAAGTAAAAAAATACTACAAAGAAATGCGTGACAAAGTTCGAAAAAAAAATGATCAAATTAATATTGAGCTTGGAATTGAATCACCACTATTGGAGGAGGCAATAATAGAATTTAAATCTCTTCTGAAAGATATGAATGACCACCTAAAAAATAATGAATGGCTTTCTGGTCCAAGCTATTCTCTATCTGATATAGCATTCGTTGTCTATTTGCATAGACTCGAGTCATTTATGATGAGACCACTTTGGAAAGATTTGAAGCATCTCGATGATTGGTACGACAGAATTTGTGTTAGACCTGCCTATAAAAAGGCAATTTATGATTGGGGGGATATTACTGCCGCCCAAAGAGAAAAAAATGGTAAGGAAGCATTTCCGAAATTATTAAAATATTGGGATAATGCATAACTAAGCTAGTTCATTTGTCAGTTCATTTCCAAGTTGAGAACCACTAATATAAGCTGACTCGATTCTACCTTGAATAAACCAATCACCACATAATGCGATATTTTGCTCCTTATCAATAAAAAACTTTTGTCCATTTTGCTTTTTGGCATTCGCATATCGCCAACCCTGTAAACCAGTATAAGTTGCCTCACTAATATCTTTTTTAATAATTTTCGAAAGCTCTTTACACAGATAACCCTTAACCCAATCTCTGTCATGATTAATATATTCACTCGCCCATTTATTAGTAGAATGTGCTAAAATTGTATATTTTTTCCCCCTACTTTGTTTTGATGAGTTACATGAAATCCAGCTAATGTCTGTACCTTTTACTAATGCAGCATCAAAATCTAAATTCAAATCCTCATCAAAGGCAAGCATCAAAGAGAAACATGCCGACATCTCATGTTTTTCTATATCGCTATATATATCTCTTATATTTGGGAATAATTGCACACATTGTACTGGTGGGATTGTAGATATAACCCAATCATATTTTCCTTGAGAAACACCTTCTTCATTAAAAAGTTCCCAAATATCGTGTTTCTCTATTTTAGCTATTTGCTCAGAAAGCTTAATATTCAAACTTTGTGACATAAATTTGCCAATTGAACTCATAGATGGTATCCCAATATAATTTGCTGGATCATCTCCCCAAAGCCTGCTGCTTATGACCTTATCTTTTTCAATTTCTACAAAACGTGCACGCCAAATATCAATAATACCTTCTTCTATCATAGGTTTGATATATTCTTTAAAATCAGGGTCTCTTACTTTAAAGAACTGAGCTCCGTGATCAAAAGAAAAGTCATCCACGCGCCTGGTAGCGACTCTGCCACCAAAGCCTCTTGATTTTTCAAAAATTGTGACATTGGCAATATGCCCTATTTTATTTGCTAGAGCTAAGCCAGAGATTCCAGCCCCTATGATAGCAACATTCTTCATCTACTCCCCTTCATAGCGTTAAACCTAGTAACTAATAAATATTTTATAGACCTGTTGTTAATTCTTCGAGCTTTTTCTTACTTTTTCCAAACACCCTTGTTGATTTTATAGTCTCTATATTAGTTGTATCGTCATCTACCACAATAAGAGCAATCATTCCCATACTTTTATGAGGGGAACACTGATATAAATAAATGCCAGGTTGTGTAAATGTATGGGTATACTCTTTATTTACTTTTGATGGTTTCTTTGGTAAATCTGCGGCATCGGGACCTACAACGAATTCTACATTATGGCCTTTTGACGTCGGTAACCAAGTAACCATATCGCCTGATTTGATATAGAGTACATCCTCTGAATATACCATCTTTTGACCATCATCTCTTTTGTTTAACATGTCAATATTGAAATTTTCTGCAACTGATACAGTAACGGTCAGAAACAATACGGCCATTGACGCTGTGATTATACGCATTACACACTCCTTTATTTATTTTAAAATTTAAGTGTATTATGAACGATTCATAACATACGAAAGATTAGTTAATGTAATAAGAATTCTTATGGTTTTTTAATATTTATAGGTTTTGTTCTATTTGAATAACAATTTGTGCAAATCTCACACTCAATACCAAAGCAAGATCTGGCTTTACAATATTCACGACCATAAAAAATAATTTGAAGATGTAACTTGTTCCATGACTCTTCAGGGAATAATTTTTTGAGATCCTTTTCTGTTTGAACTACATTCCTTCCATTTGTCAGGCCCCATCGTTGGGCAAGTCGATGAATATGGGTATCGACAGGAAATGCAGGATAGCCATGTCCTTGAGACATAACAACTGATGCAGTTTTATGACCCACTCCCGGCAAAACTTCTAGCTCATCGTATGTTCTTGGAACCTGACCCTCATGATCTCTTACTAAAATATCTGATAAATCCTTTATTGCTCTAGATTTTTGAGGAGCTAAACCACAAGGACGGATTATATTATATATGGTTTCAAGTTCAATATTTTTCATATCAAATGGGTTGTTTGCGAGCTTAAATAAAGATGGAGTTACTTGATTAACCCTTATATCTGTGCATTGCGCACTTAAAAGTACGGATACTAAGAGTTCAAATATATTTGTATGGTCAAGAGGAATTGGTGGGCTTGGATATATCCTATCCAAAACTCTCATTATGATTTTTACTCGCTCAGATTTGATCATTTTTTAATATAATTAAGATATTAATTAAGATATTATATCCAGATTTATAAACCATTAAAGATATTTTGGAATGTACAAATTAATTGGCATCTTATTTATCACATTAATAAGTCATGAAGTGAGTTTTGCTGATAATATTTCGTGTACCCCAAATCAAGTTCAGGTTATAGATGCAGATACTATTAAGGTTTGTGATAAAAAAATTAGATTAAATGGTATTTCTGCAGCTGAGCGTGGGCACAGCTCTTATGTGTATTGTAAGGAATTAGTTAGGGCAATAATTAAGAAATCTACCTCAGTGAATTGTAAATTAACCGGTGAAAAAACATACGATAGATTTGTTGGTATTTGTCATATCAATATTGGTGACTCAAGTAAAAACCTTCAAGAAATAATTGTTGGAAATCACTGTGCTAGGGACTGCGAGCAATACTCCAATGGTAGGTACAAAATATATGAAACGATAGAATCAAAAAAGCTCCCATTGCCAAATTATTGCAAAAAGAAAAATTAATTACCTTATATGTGACCTTTAGCATATAGCATCTAAATAGTAATTATGGTATGTTTGAGAAAATGGGGCCATAGCTCAGCTGGGAGAGCGCTTCGCTGGCAGCGAAGAGGTCGGGGGTTCGAGCCCCCCTGGCTCCACCAAGCTTAAATAGAAATTCATCCTCTTTCCAAATACCTTCATCCTGCTGTAACATTTTTGTAAACTTTTTGATAGTATAATAAAACTTATTGTTTATGATATTGGAGTTTTGGCGTGAAGCTAAGAGAGATTAAAGCTATAGAAACTCCATATGCAGGGGTAGACATCACAGCTTACACAAACGAAAAAAAGCGGTTGCAAGTGGAGCTGTTAAACATCCAACAAAGAATAATAGAGAATAAATGGCGCCTAGTTGTTATTTTTGAAGGACGAGATGCGGCCGGAAAAGGCTCCACAATAAAACGCTTTACAGAAAACCTGATACCAAAATATTATAAAACGTTGGAACTTGGCATTCCAACAAAGCATGAATCAAAAAACTGGTTCCAGCGTTATGAGCGGCATTTCCCAAAACCTGGTGAGATAACTTTTTTTGATCGATCGTGGTATTCCCGTGCTTTGATAGAACCGACGTTGCACTATTGCTCAAATCGAAAATATCAAAATTTTATGAATAAAGTTTTGACATGGGAGCACAATCATATTGCTAAAGGATTAATCGTGATAAAATATTACCTCTCTGTAGATCCAGAAACACAGCTATATCGGCTAGAAAATCGAATAAATGATCCTTTAAGTTACTGGAAAATTTCAGATACCGACATTCGAGCCCGAAAAAAGTGGGACGTTTTCACAGAATATAAGAAACAAATGTTTAAACATACTTCCTCAAAAATATCTCCGTGGGTTGTCATCAATGGAAATGAAAAATTAGAAGCACGATTAACTTCCATGCTGTATCTTGTGCGAAAATTCTTAGGTAAAGATTACATCCCTCTAACCGGTGATGATATAAAGGCCAACCATAGTATTAAAGTAAATGGAGTGAAATTCCGGGGTTTAACATTGCAACAATTTTCTGTTCTACAAGAACTCAGAGATCTCAAGGAACTATCTTGAAATCTTAAAAATAAATGAGAGTATTTTATTTACATACTATAACCCAAATATTAATTTGCTATTATTTCCCGAATCATCTAAGGAATAAATATGGAGTTAGTTAATAATCCAAAAAATTTATCTGATAGTCTATGCCTGCCCAAAATTCAGTCTGCCGGCGGGTTAGTTTTGAATGATGAGAACAACCTTTTATTAATCTTTAAAGGTCAAAAGTGGGATATGCCCAAAGGCAGGATTGAGAGCGGAGAGTCAAAAGAAAAAACGGCACTACGCGAAGTTGCAGAAGAAACCGGGCTGGATTTTCATAAATTATCAATACAGGGAAAATTGGTATCGACTTGGCATACGACCCGACACGATAATTTGCGATACCTCAAGAAAACGCATTGGTACCTAATGCGTTATGTAGGCGGAGATGATGCAACTACCCCCCAGATAGAAGAGGGCATCTCAGAATGCAGATGGGTCAACAAAACTGAGCTGTCAAACTATCTTGATGCTACACAGCTTAGGGTACGATATGTTATAGATTTTTGGCAAAAAAATTTTTCTGACTTTTTACAATCCAATCAAATCGTTGCTTGATGAGCCTTTGATTAATCGCTGACGCACTTTTCCTGATAACCAATCAGTAGTTGTGACGGGGTAACTCGTTCGGGGGTTCGAGCCCCCCCCTGGCTCCACCAAGCTTAAATTAGTCTTCTTTTTCTACGACAGGTTCGCCCTGATATTCGTATTGTCTGCTTGGTCTAAATCTCACCGCTAAGCAGGCTAATGATAATATTAAAATTGCACCTGCTTCATATAGAAGTGTTGAGGCTTCCATATCTTTTCCCTGAAGAATCATCAGCCTCGATATTGCAGTCATTGCAATAAATAATGGTAAGGTTATTGGTATTCTATTGCTTGAATAAAATACACCAATCATACCAAGAACTTCAGTGTAAATAAATAATAAGAGTAGGTCAGCAAGATTTACTTGTCCCGATAGAAATATCTTATATATCTCTTGGACAGTTGCTATAATTGTTAAAATAGCAATTGCAGCTAATAAAAACTTTTCAACAAACTTGACTAATGTTTTAGGATTAATATCTGGCATTTCTAATATCCTCATAAATATTACGAATTTAATTGTAAAGTAGATTAATTAACAATCTATTTAGTTTCAAATATTTGACAAAGGTTTTACTGAGTTAAATTTCTGCTTTCTTCTCTAGTATATACTCAAGAGTTATATGTGGCAGGGTAAGTGCCGCAAGACCAATGAATACAACTTTATTAATACTATTGCTAACATCATACTCGCTCATCAATAAAATAAATATAATAACAAATAAGACCCCTGTAAGAAGAGTAAGAGGTAAACTTTTTTTAAAAAATATTGGGATAGATTTTGTAAGATTCTTGTCTAACTCATACATCAAAGATATTGAATGCCTTATTGAATGCAAGAAACAAAAATAAAGTGTGAATGCAAGAAGTGGTTGTAAAAAGTAATTTAATACCAAAATAGCCATCAGATCTAGGACAAGAACAAGTGCATATAAATTTCTTACGGAGCTCACAATAATAAAAGATGAGAGAATACTTAAAAGGACAAAAATAATTACAAGTAGATCACTCGAAAAGATTATTAATTCTGTATTCATACCTATTGTATCAAAAATTTCTAGGGTTTTTGATTTTTGAAATATTAGTGGAGCTGAAATTACTATGCTTCCTTTCAAGAAAAATAAAATATCAAAAAATAGACCTTTTGATATACAGAGAAATTCAGAGTCTTCTTTCCCAAAATGGTAAGAAGCAATAATTAAAAATAAAATCAGAAGTAGGCTTGGGAAAAATAACCAAAAAATTATTACAAATAAACTCAAAAATACGTATCCCAAATAGAAATAGGCCATATTATTAATATTATATAACTGAAGTAGCTTTTTCCCTTTTAAATTATCTAGAGATCCATGAGATATCCCAATTGTTATGACTAAAAATAAACATGTGTAAAGGAGAGTATTTAACCGAAAGTAATCTAGTGATACTAATACTAGACAAAAGATCAAAAATATTATGGAATGATTTAAGTTCAATTTATTTAACATTTATCTTCCTATTATTGCTCTTATGAAGGGTTTTTTTGGCATCGCTGAAATAATTGATATGTCACTAATGAAATTACTTTTATTAGATAAAAATTTAATAATTGTCTCAGGATTACATCCAAACATTTCAAAAAAAATAGCAGGCATCCTCTGTGGATTTTTATCCATTACACTTAAAAAAATCTTATCTAGATATTGATACTTTTTAGGAATTTTAAAAGGTCTTTTTGTAGTAATCTCATCTAAATTTTTCAAAATATATTCACACTGTTGTTGAATATTTAAGAATGTATAGCCTGTGCTTAACCGAGTCATTCCCCCAGCAGTACCAATATTAATAATATTATCCTCTATGTCTGAATTTATTTCGAACATTGGAATTTTACCGTTTTCTTTATATTTAATTTTATAATTTCCAATGTTTAATTTTTTTTCAATATAGTGACTAATTTGCTGATCATAATTTTGTTCTGAAGGATCTGTCATTTTTGATAACCATGTTGACTCAATGAGAGCATTAGTTTTCGAAAAAGGTAATATATAAAAAAAATGAGTACTTCCTTTTTGATCACAATCAAAATCCATTAATGTTACTATTTCTTCATTGAAAATATCTTCTTCTACTTCAATTTCATAACCCTCGAAGTGCTGCCACATTGCTGTTTCAGTGAGGTTATTTTTATTATATACACTATTAAATATAACCGATCCTACCTTGTTGATACCGCTCTCGTTTTGTAGAAAAACCACGTTTGGATTCTTCCTTAATTTATCAAGAATTTTTTCGTAAAAAAGACCACTATCAATCATTTGGTATGGGAATCTTTTGCAGTCAAGCCTCCTCTTAGCGTTTGGAATTTTAACATCAAATTGATACCAATTTTTTGTGACACAATCTTCAAAATTATGATTAAAAATCTTCCAAAATGACCAAGATTTATCTCTAAAATATGAATCTCTGGGATCGATAATAGCTAGTGATTTAGTGGCTAAAATACCATTAATCTCAAGATTATATGCAAGTGATAAACCTGCACATCCACCACCAATAATAATATAATCAAAATCTGGCATTATAATCTATTTCTTCCATAACTAAGCTATGATAATGCTTTGTTAGGTCTTTCTCCTTTTTTAACATTACTAGTCTCAATAAGTCGTATATTGATTTTAGTGTTTCCAGAACCTTTTCAGGACCAGTAACGTATATCCTACCCGCATTTCTATAATTTTCAAAATTTCTAAGTTTGATCACTTTATATCCAATTTTTCTATATACTCTTCTCGCAACAATAATGGAGAATCTCATTCTAATTGGAATAGCTTTTAATGCATAAAATGAACTATCGTAGAACATATCTGCAATCTTTATGGTCTCATCCAACTTGCTAAAATTATTCATAATATAAAATCTATTTAAATTTGCATCTTCGATCACATCCCTTGATATATTTGTTAACTGCATCGCTATACCAAGGTCAATAGCACCTCTAAGAGCATTTAAATCTGATACCTTAAGTATTTTGGCCATCATTAGACCGACGGTTCCAGCAACCCTATATGAGTAAATTAGTAGGCTTTTTTTTGTTTTAAACTCCAACCTTTTTACTAGATCAGTTTTAAGGCCATCAAATAAGTCAAATATAATTAGTTCTGAAATATTATATTCATCCATTAGATCCCACATATTACTTATTATTTTATTATTATTATTATTTCTTTCAAAATCACCCCTGAATTTTTCTAATCTATCAATTTTAATATGTAGGTCGTCTTTGGAGTCTGTGATATCGTCTACTGACCTACAAAAGTTATAGAGAGAGGTACAATCTCTGTAAGTTTTTTTTGGTAAGAATAAACCTGCCCAATTAAATGATTTTGAGTATCTTGCTAAGTAATTTATATCGCTCATTATAAAATTTTATCTAAAACTTTCGCTGATGATAAGACACCTGGTATTCCAGCCCCTGGATGTGTGCCAGCTCCTACAAAATATAACCCATCGTATATTTCCGATTTATTGTGAAAACGGAAATATGCTGACTGAGTAAATTTTGGCTGAATTGAGAAACCCGATCCATACTGTGTATTAAGTTCCTTCTCAAAATAATCAGGTGTTAAATAAAAATCTTCAACAATATTATTTTCAAGATCTGGCATTAAATGATCCTGCATTTTACTAATTATTAAACGCTTAAATTTTTCTCCCTCATTTTCCCAATTAATTTTTGACTTATTATTTGGAACTGGAACTAATACGTAGAAACAATCATGTCCTGGGGGTGCCATAGTTTGATCAGTTGCTGTTGGACGATGTAAATAATAACTGATATCTTCATTTAATTTATAATTATTAAAAATATCATTGAGATGCTCTTCATACTTGTCACCAAATTTAATAGTATGGTGTTTCACATGATCGTACTTTTTTTTAGTACCGAAATAATAGACAAATAGACCCATTGAATATTGCATTCTTTTCATTTTTAATTTAAAAATTGGGCTTTTAATTTTTTCATTTAGCATTTTTTTATATACTGATGGAGGGTCAGCATTACAGATAATATTATCTGCTGTAATCTTACTTTCGTCACTCAGCTTAACACCATTTACTCTTTTACCAGTCACAAGAATTTGCTCGACTTCTTTCCCCTTAATAATATTAATACCTTCCTCATCCATCAGTTTTTCTAATGCATTAATAATTTCTCCAGTGCCACCAAGTGAGTAATGAATTCCCCACTCTTTCTCCAAATACATTATCAATCCATATATGGATGTTGTTGTGAAAGGATTACCCCCAACTAATAATGGGTGCATGCTAAAAACTCTTCTTAATTTCTCATCTTCTATAAATGAACTTGCAAGACTATATACAGAATCATAACTTCTCAGTTTTAATAATGATGGTATTTGTTTCATCATAAAAAAAGGTTTATTAAATGGAACAGCAGATAACTCAGTAAAACCTTTGTCAAATATTTTCTTTGAAAAAGCGAGAAGTTTTTGGTAACCAGCTACATCCAACTTATTAAACTTGGATATTTGATTCTTCATGCTTTCTTCATCACCGGAGTAATCAATGTAGGAATTATCCTCAAAGATGAATCTATACCAAATATCTAACGGTACGATATTAATGTATTTTTTTGGATCTTTATTAAATAAAGCAAATATCTCATCAATTAGGAATGGGGCTGTTATAACTGTTGGGCCAGCATCAAAAGTAAAACCGCCCTTCCTGAAAACTCGAGCTCTACCACCTAAATCTTTGTGTTTCTCAATTAATGTTACAGAATGACCTTTTGACTTTAATCGAAGTGCTGCGGCAATCCCACCAAAACCGGAACCAATTATAATTGATTTCATATGACTTTTTTTATCCTGTTTGATTTATCTTATATCTGATATCCAATATACATGTAAGTCTAACATAACTGTATTAATGTGACCATTCTATATTGGTTTTTAATTCACCAGTTTACTGTATTTCCATCTCTAGTATTCGAAAATATTTCGATTTGATATGAATATAAAAAAAGGAGCTACAACTTTCCCTTCAATCTGGTTTGACCAGATAAAACGAATGTTGCAGCTCCTTATGATACTCTTGAGCTGAAGTCTGGTGATCACTTATTAGCTTTCACCAAAAGTATTAGCTACTTAGAGTCAGCTGTAGCTGCGGCCCAAATAACAACACCGAATGCAATCTTGTTCACAAAGTCTGCAAGGTTGTATATTAGGTTTAGTGACCCAGCGTCGCCGGCTCCAATGTATCCGATTACATAACCTAGTGGATAAATTGCCCACCCAACAGTTACGATAATTCTCAACGCATTGAAAGCTTTTTGAGATGCAGCAGTACCCTCAGCAGCACTGATTTTACTTGCTTCACCAGCAAAGATTTCATAAATGATGTATATCCATGCGGCCATACCAATTACGAAGCCAAGCCATACATTCATTGCGCCTATTTCACCGAGATAACCAGCAACTAGCATTACCACTGAAGCAATTAATAGTCTCCAGAAAAGTGATGCAGCAACAACAGCTATCGCAGCAAGGATTAAATAAAATTCAACGATTTGTAGAGGTACTGTTAGTAGCCAGTCTACATATCGAAATACGATTGGCGATTCGCCTGTATCAACCCAGACGCCACGCATATAGAAATAATGTATCGCAGCAATACCTGTAACCATAGCGGCAACAGTTAAAGATGTTTTCCATTTTCCAACGGCACGATCTCTTTCTACCCAGAAAAAGAAAGTTGCTGCAACCATAGCTGCAGAGATAATCCAAAAACTAACACCTACTAGGTCAGATGGATTTAATGCTCCTGTTGTCATATTAAGTCTCCCTATTAAATAACAAACTAATTAGTTTCATTAAAACATAAAATATTAGAAAATTATTCTAAAAACAATATATTTTTTGCTTTAAAACCCGTTTTTTAATACAGAAATAATTAAATATTCTTTAATTTTATTAACGAATTGATAGATTCCTCTGTAATATACTGGTCACCAACGGTTTCATCTTGATTGATATTTTTAATAAATGCATAATAAATTCTTTTTTTAGATGAGAAATATGCACATATTTATCTATTTCGACCGCTGCACTTCTTTGAACAATATTTCACACTCTCCCAATTAAGCTTCCATTTTTTTCTCCAATCAAATGGTCTCTTACATGTTAAACAAATTTTCTGAGGGAGATTTTTACTCATTTATATGCCCACGATTTTTTAAATATAAAAAAAATGCTATAAATTCGTATAAATAGTGTGCGACCTTATATATAATTTTATTATCCAATAATTTTGCTAAAAATTTATACTTTTCCATTCTTCCCCATAGTACTTTAAATGCATCTACTCCAATATAGATATTCCCATCAACCTCAACATGCATTCTTCTGACGAGTTCCTTCTTGCTTTTCTTAATTGTAGTTGAGTTAGAGTGGTGAGTTACATCAACCCAACTAATGTCTTTGTTATTTTGTTTTTTGTAATGCTCTATTTCAAATCTACATACAGAGCATTTTTCATTATAATATACTTTCACTAGTGCAACTCCAATAATATTGATTATACGCTTTGATATAATTTATAGATTAATTTCTTCTATTCTTTTGATTTATTATTAGCAACCACATCTACTAATACGGCAATAATTAGATTTAGAATAGTTATTGAACCAATTGCGACAAAACTATAGAAATAAATCCAAGCCCACCAGTGTAATTCCTGCATTGGCAACATCACATTCTCCCAACTTGAAAGTGTTAAAACTTGGACAAGTGTAATCATGGAAATACCTAGGTCACCCCACCTTGAAGGATCCGATTGAGCAAATAATATGCTTCCAAATGATGCATACACATAAATAATTATGAATAAAAGAAGAGAGACATAGAATACTCTTTTTATTGATTTAAGAAGTGCTTCAATTAATTCTTTTAGCTCAGGAATTGCTGATATTAATCTTAAGACCCTAAATATTCTTAATAATCTTAAAACTAATATTGAAGAGTTAGGTCCTGCTGGGATAATCGAAGCAAGTACAATAATTGTATCAAAGATATTCCATCCCTCTTTGAAAAATAATAATTTTTTCTCCTCAGCAAAAAATCTTATCGAAATTTCAATTACAAAGAAAATAGTTATTAAAGCATCTAAAGAATGAAGAATATAGAGAATTTGAACTGGTATATTATAGGTAGATGCACCAACTAAGAAAGCTGAAAGAATAATTGCGAATATAACAAAAGTTTGAAAAACCTTATGATTTCGGATATTTAAAAATAAGCTTCTATTCATAGATATTCCAATATTCTTATTACTACTTTATTTAGGATAATATGACTTATTTTAATTTCCTATCCATGAATAATATTACCAACATATATAATAGAATTGAGTTTAGAATATGCCATAACCAGTGAGTTCCAATTTCTAAATGGGCGCAATATAATAAATCCATCTGTCGAAGTGATAATGAAATAGTAAAGATAAAAGACGCTATTAAAAGACCCAATGAGATATCATATTCTTTTTTTTTATATGTTAATATGGAGATTAGTAGCATTGAAAATAACGCTAATAAATATGATGCAATTTCTTCGACCCCTAGGGCCGTAAGGAGAGTATTGAAGATCAAAAAAATACCAATTGAAAATATAGCAGCTCTTTGACTACAATTTAAAAAGAACTTCACTGATAAATATAAATAAAGAATAATAAATATCATGATCGGAACAACATCTGTAATTGCTGATAATACTGTACCCAAAAGATGAAATAGTAAACTTCCAAATCCAATAAAGAGTATTAAGAGTATCAGTATCAAAGAGTAATATTGTTCTACCTTTGAGTTAAATACTCTTTTCTTATATCGTCGATATAGCAAAATATAAACGATTATAAATGCAAAATTAGTAATAAAATTTATTGGTTCTGCGAAAATATCTGAAGATACTCTCTCACAGTATATATCTATACTCTCGTTTAGAATCATCAAAATGACTATCTACTGTTCTTTAGTTTATGTTAGCTAGTTTTTCTTTTGATTCACGAAGTTGTCTCATAATATCCCTCATTCTTGGCATCATATTATTTTCCCAGTATTTTAGCATTTCTATATCATCTCTAGACTTTTTATATATTTCTGAATAGTGCTCTATCAGTTCATCTGATCCTGCAATGAATATCCCATTATCGGTTTCAACTGTTGGGAAGCTTGCTTTTTTGCCAGATTTTTCATAAATATACATTGTGATTTGTTCATAAGACTCTTCATCAGCATGAGCAACATCAATTTCAAAATCTTCCAAGTGACCTACCTCATTTAAAAAAATAATAAATTTATAAGAAAATGGGCAACCCCCTTTAACAAAAAGTTTATTTTTATTCATATTTTTCTCCCCAAGTTAATTTTAAATTTCGAGTTATAAATCTACTTAATAAAGTTTCCTGTTTTTAAATCCTTTAAGGCCTGCATTAATTCATCTCGAGAGTTCATTACTATAGGCCCATGCCATGCTATTGGCTCTTTTATAGCCTTACCTGAAATAAGTAAAAATCTGACTCCAAAATCAAATGTCTGTAATTCCACATATTCACCCTTGTCGAAGTAAATTAATGTCTTATCTCCAGATAGATCTCTAACGTTTATTTCTCTACCATCCAACTCTTTTTCAATTTTTATACCCACTGGATTTGATGAATATTTAAAGAGAGCTTTTCCATTAAATATATATGCAAATGTACTTTTATATGTATCAATTTGAAGAACTTTCTTGGTATTAGGTGGAACATAAATATCTAAATATTCTGGCTCAGAAGCAATTCCATCAACAGGTCCAGTAATGCCTTTATATGTGCCAGTTATGACTCTAATTTTGGTTCCATCATTATCTTCTAATAGAGGAATATCTGATGATTTAATATCTTGATAACGCGGATTAACCATTTTTTGGTCAGATGGCAAATTTGACCATAGTTGAAAGCCATGCATCTGCCCTTTTTGATTACCTTTTGGCATTTCTTGATGCATGATACCGGATCCTGCCGTCATCCATTGAACGTCACCACCCCTTAATAATCCTGTATTACCCAGACTATCTTTATGCTCTACAGATCCTTCTAGAACGTAAGTAATTGTTTCTATCCCTCTATGGGGATGCCACGGAAATCCTGCTTTATATCTTTCCGGGTCATCATTACGAAAATCATCAAGTAATAAAAATGGATCATGCTTTTCAGGCTCTGTAAATCCAAACACCCTATCCAGGGATACACCTGCCCCTTCAATAACTGATGTAGGCTTTGTGATCGTGTTAATTGGTCTAAATGACATTTATAAGCCTAATTAAAAAATTTTGTTACAGTTATTACTGTCATTGTAATTGCGCATGCGAATGAAATAATTAATATTATTCCTGATATTGATGCAATCTTATTTAATATAAAAGAGTCTGGTTTATCTTGTGCCTTTCTAGAATTTATTTTGTGAAAAATAAATCCAGAAATAAAGAACATAAGATAAAAAATAAGCGTATATTTTAATTCAGTTGTCATCATTCTCTAATATATATTTTCGTCTGTGATTAACAATCTTTTTTAAATCAATACTATATTGAATCTAAATCAATATTATATTGAACGTCATTTTTATTTAATTTGGTTTACTGATAAATAAAAAAATTATATCCTCATTCAAGGTTAAATGTAAATAGGATTAAACAGATGCCAATAATAAAGAAATTCTCAGATATAAATTTTACAGACGTTGCAAATGGTATCAAATGTAAAAATATTCTAGACTCCAGTTCTCTAGACGATAACAGAATTATTATAGATTATTATGAAACATCACCAAAATCTTCATTAGACTTTAGCAATAATGAAAATGATATCACATGGATTCAGATACTTTCTGGACGGATAGATACCTACTATCCTAATACATATATACCCGGTAGACGAGTTGATGATACTAAAATTATTTTTATAAAGGGAACCCATCATGTTAGTCTGGATACTCCCAAAGGATCTTCTTTCATTGTAACAAGGATTCCAAATTATAAAATCCATGAAAATGATGCAAATGATATGTATGAGAGTGATCTGCGAGTTGTAAATTGGGGGAATGAGCCTGTTTTAAAATCTGAACATGATGATCGGAAAAGAGTCTATCTCTTATCTGACTCACTTGTAGGGACGGATAGTGTTAAAGGTGAATTGATTGTGTACCCTCAATCCACTTCTTGTCCTGAGCATTACCACATGGGGGCCGAACATTATCAATTCATTACAAGTGGTTCGGTATTTGCAGTTTTAGACGGAGAGGAGAAAGAATTAAATAAATTTGACCTTCTTTATAACTTTGAGAATGAGAAACACTGGTTCTACACCAAAGACGACCAATGTAAATTTGTAGAATTTTTTGTGCCTGGTGAAAATAAAACAATTTGGACACAAACAACAAACGTATGTACATGGTCTCCAATTGGAACAGACATAAGAGGAAAATCACCCTCAAGACATATTGAAAAACATGTCCATGGAGAAGGCAAGAACATTTAAAAAGTGATCTCATCGCAAATGCCAACCGTATAATTGTTGTGTGGGTATTTGATACCTAGTATATGAACCTCAACTCAAAAAGCTATAAAATCAACACATCCTAATCCCTAATCCCTAATGTTGATTTATTCAATTACTCACACCCAATTTATATTCTTTTTTTATCGATTTAAAAACTAATTAAGTTGCACTATATAAAAGAGATTTGTTCTTATTGAATATTAAGAATTATCATACTAATATATGCCCTTCTTAACATTGTAAATATATAAAAATTGCTATGAATAATCAATCTTATGAAGAATTAGATAGAAAAAATTTTATCCACCCACTAACTCATCTTGGAAAATTTGAAAGAGGAGAGATACCGAGCAGAATAATGGAGTCCGCTAATGGTGTGCTTATAAAAGACACATCAGGAAAAGAGTATATCGATGCATTTGCGGGCCTATATTGTATCAATGTAGGGTATGGTAGAAAAAAAATAATAGACGCAATTAAAAAACAAGTATCACAGCTAGCGTACTATCACTCCTATTATGGAAATGCCACTGAGGCTTCTATAAAATTATCTGATATGATAATTGAGAGAGCCCCTAATAATATGAAAAAAATTTACTTTGGTCTTACAGGTTCTGATGCTAACGAAACAAATATCAAATTACTCTGGCATTACAATAATTTAATAGGGAAAACAAAGAAGAAAAAGATAATAGCACGTATAGGTGGCTATCATGGTGCAGGCATTTTGACTGGAAGTCTGACTGGTTTAAAAAAGTATCATGAGAACTTTGATCTTCCAATAAGTGGTATTATCCATACAGAGGCTGCACATTATTTTCATCGTGATGATCTTGATCAAGATGAAAACGACTTTTCTATAATGTGCGGTGAAAATCTTGAGCAGTTAATTATAAACGAAGGGCCCGATACAATTGCAGGATTTATTGCTGAACCAGTAATGGGTAATGGTGGTCTTGTCCCTCCACCAAAAAATTATTGGCCCATAATTTCAAATATACTTAAGAAATATGAAATTGCATTTATATCTGATGAAGTTATAACTGGGTTTGGTAGGTTAGGTAAAATGTTTGGTGTTGAATATTATAATATAAAAGCTGATATGATAACAATAGCAAAGGGTTTAACGTCAGCTTACAGCCCCCTTTCGGGATCAATTATATCAGATAAAATATCCCAAGTTATTTCTGATGGAACTGACGAATTTGGCCCATTAATGCAGGGGTCTACCTATTCCGCTCATCCTATATCTTGTGCGGCAGGTGTTGCAAATCTACAATTAATTGATGATGAGAATTTGATAGAAAATGGTCATTTGATTGCGAACTATTTCAATAATAAGCTTATCGAAAAGCTTGAAGATCATCCACTTGTTGGAGATGTGAGGTCAGCTGGATTGTTATCTGCTGTCGAGTTTGTAAAAGACAAAAAGAATAGAAATTTTTTTGACAAACAAGGTCAATTTGCACAGAAACTTGTTACGGTAATGTCTAAAAATGGAGTCTTAGCAAGGGCAATGCCCTCAGGTGATACACTTGGATTTGCTCCAGCATTATGCTTAAATGAAAAAGAAGCTGATATAATTATTGAAAAGACACTTATTAGTTTGAAAGAAATCACAAGTTAATTGTATCAATTGAGTCAATTATTTTACTATCCACTATAATTGGATTATTGGACGGTTTTTTGAGCTCCCATGGTAGTCCTTCGATTGCGTCTTCATAAGAAAAATCTTGCAGAATACTGTGCAAATACCAGCCGTCTGGGCTCATTTTAAATTTAGCTCTATCAGTTATTAGCATTGATGGACCACTACCTAATTTGTATTTATCTCTTAATTGGTCTATCTCTGATCCTGAGCCAGGGCTTGTAATAAAATCTACATCATTAACGAATCTTCGCGGCTCATGAGGCATTAAAATAAATAGATTCGGAACCAAGCAAGCGATATCATGAGCTCCACCAGATCCTACCATTCTAACTTTTGGTTCATCGTAAGAGCCAATTACAGTTGAGTTTAAATTTCCGAACTTATCAATCTGAGCTGCCGAGAGAAGACCTACATCAATTCTTCCAGCTTGGAGTTCTGAAAATACAGAGAAACTATCTGTTATCATATCTGATCCAAAGGCAATTGATGGACTTCCGGTTGAATAGGATTTCGTTTGGGGGAATGCACCAATTGCTCCTGACTCATATATTAAATTTAGATTTGGCTCTACACTGAGCTTTGCCAAACATGCAGCGTCTGATGGAATTCCAATACCCACAAAACAGGATTGGTAACCTATGAGTTCACTAGCAGCAATCATTGCAATGCGTTTATTTATTGATATATCTTTATAATTATTTACTTTCATATTTTACCACATGGACCTTTTTCAAGGTCGATAAGTTTCTCTTTCCCAATCGTTTCTTGATATTCTGTTATGGTTTCAGATGAATAGATCCACTCATCAAGATATTGCGCAAGCTTATCTTCATCTCTGGAGATACTATCATATTCCTTATAGTGATCGTCGTCTCTTGAATAGAAGCCAGAAACATAAGATGGATATGCTCCAAATGGCACTTCTACAATACTCGTTACTCTATGTGAGGGAATTACTGTCTTTTCTGGAGATAATTTGAGAGTTTCATTATCAATAATTTTTTCTACACTAACAATAATCTTGTCTGAGGCCAATGCACCCTCAATTGTGTCACCATCTATCCCCCACATTTGAACATTGCCATATTTATCTGCTTTTTGTGCATGGATTAACGCAACATCCGGCTTTAAAGAGGGTATTGCAGAATAAATATTTCCTGTATAGGGACAGCTAGTTGATTGCAAGTAATCTATACTAGGCGGTTTATCTCCAATTTGAAGAATTTTTGAGGGTAAATAGCTAACTCCCATTCGAGCTGCATGGAATCTTAAAATCATGGATTGATTTGTCCATTCTTCTACTTCAATTTTTTTTGATTTATAAGCTCTATTAAATGAATGTGATAGCCCTATTGATGGATTGCCTATATATCCAAATATAACTTTCTTAATAATCTTTGCTGCAATTAATTGATCAAATAAAATATCTGCACCTGACCTACAAATTGTAAGATCTTTTTTATTTTGCCTGATTAATTCATGGCTTAAAAAGAAAGGTATTAAATGACCAAACCCTCCAATGAATATAGTATCATTATTGGTGATATTATTCTTTATAGTCTCATTTATATTTGAAATTTTTTCAATCATGAAATGAATTTATTTAAATTATTTTCTTCGATCTCATATCGTTAATCATCTCGTCATCATAACCAAGGGAATTTAAGATATTCTGATTATCTTCCCCGAGTAGAGGTGGTGCTTTATTAATTTGTGCTGGAGTATTAGAAAACCTATATGGAACACCCAGCATTTTGAGCCTACCTGCCTGAGAATGATCAATCTCAACCACCATATCATTTGCCAAAGTTTGTTCATCTGATAAAGCGCTTTCGACAGAATTTACTGCACTCGCTGGTATGTTAGAGTCTAACAACTGCACCAACCATTCTTTAACTGTTTTTCTTTCAATAACTTTTTGAATTTCTGCATCTATAGCATCTCTATTTATTACACGATCTGCATTCTTGATAAATCGACTATCTTTGGACCATTCCTCTTTTTCGAGACATACACTAAATTTTTCAAATTGTGTATCGTTTCCAACAGCAATCGCAATACTTCCATCGCTTGCTTCAAAAGTTCTATATGGAACAATATTCGGATGACCATTTCCAAACCTTCTTGCAGGCTTACCAGAGACAAGATGATTTGCTGCAACATTTACGAGCATAGATATACTTGTAGTATATAAACTGGTCTCAACTTTTTGACCTTCACCTGATGAGTTTCTAGAATTTAGAGCTCCTAATATTGCTATCGTAGCGTTCATACCTGTACATATATCCACTAATGCAACCCCCACTTTCATGGGATCACCATTTTCTTCACCTGTGATGCTCATAAGTCCACTTTCAGCTTGAAGTAAAAAATCATATCCGGGTCTTTTCCCTCTTGGTCCCCTCCCTCCATAACCAGTTATTTGACAATGGATTAACTGAGGTGCTTCTTTTTTGCGCCAATCATCAGTTATTCCAAACTTATCTAGCGTTCCAAACTTAAAATTTTCAATCAATACATCAGATTCTTTAAGAAGCTTTTTTAATATCTCTATTCCTTGATCTGACTTTAAATCTAGAGTCACACTTTTCTTATTTCTATTAATACCAAGAAAATAAGCAGCTTCGCTTCCTGCAAAAGGTGGTCCCCAAGAACGAGTATCGTCACCTTTTCCAGGCTGCTCAATCTTTATTATTTCTGCACCCATATCACCCAAATTCATTGTGCAAAATGGTCCAGCTAAAATTCTACTTAAATCTAGGACCCTAATACCATTTAGTGGACCTTCCATCTTAGTAGCCATTATGATATCTTTTATTCATTTTTATGATCTTTCATTTTCATCATTTTCAAGACCATCTAAGTATGACTCAACGTTATCTTTTCTTTTTTCACGAAACTGCTGAAAATCTGGTTTTCTTTTTTCTAGAAAAGCATTCATACCTTCCATAGACTCATCTGAACCCCATACATGAGCTAATAATTCCATACCATGCTGCCAACTTGCGTAAAGAGTATCTGAGTCATGATTTAGTGATTTTTTTGTCTGTCTGATTGTTTGCCCACTTCTTTCTATGAGTCCTTCACACCACTTTTGAGTTTCTTCATCCAATTTATTTTTTGGAACAACTCTGTTAATCAAGCCTATATTTACAGCTTCTTGAGCTGTGAATCTTCTTGCCATGAATATCATTTCTTTCGCTAATCGAGAACCTATTAGTTGTGGTAAATACTGAGTTGCTCCAACAGTTGGGCAGGCTCCAACAACAGCTCCACTTTGGCCAAATACTGCATCATCCGCAGCTATTACTAAATCACACCAAAGTGCTAACTCGTGGCCACCGCCCATACAATACCCATGAACAGATGCAACTACAGGAATTGGAATACCCCTTATAGCCATTGCAAGTGCTAACATTCTATCATTCCAATGGGCTGCGTTTTCCCAATCCAATCGCATCATTGCATGGAAATCACCACCAGCTGAAAAAGCTTTATCACCAACCCCGTTAATTACAACACAAACAATTGATGGATCATTTCTAGTAGATAAGACTGCGTGTGTTAACTCATCAAGAGTTTGTTCCCTAAAGGCATTTCGTACATCTGGTCTATTAATTGATATCCATGCAACCTTATTTCTAATTTCAAATAAAACTTCTTTATAATCTCCACCTGCTTTTGACATCTTTTACCTCTATATTTATTTTTTTAATTTCATAATGCGAAAAACTATCATTATTTCTTGCGTTCTTCAACCTCAATTAATGCTCCTGAAACTTGTTTTGGGTGAATAAAGTATAAATTTCTACCATGATAGCCTTTTGTTGGTTCAGATATGATGCTAACACCATTACTCTTCTGATTCTCATACTTTTTATTTACATCATCAACAGCTAAACAGTAATGATGTAAACCACCATTTGGGTTTCTGAGAAGGAATTTTGCAATTGGAGACTGGTCATCTAATGGTTCCATAAGTTCAATTTTTATATTGCCTATTGATATGGTTGCCATCTTTATCTTTTGCTCTTCAATTATTATTATTTCCCCCGCGGATATACCAAAGGTATTTTCATATTGCTCCACTGCATCTTCAATATTTGGAACTGCCTGGGCTATATGATCAAAAATCATACCACCTGAACCATTTGAATTATCTGTTTTACTCATCTTAATCTCCTAAACTTACACATTCATGCACAATTTTGTTTTTATTTTATATATGTCAGAAAAAAAATCTATGTATAATCATAAATATTTTATATGGTACGTTATATATACAATTCAAAAAAATTTTACTGTGAGGAAATTCAATGTTAAACCCGTTTAATCAACCAGAACTAATAAAAGCTGAAATATTTACTGAGCTACCAGAAAAGTATAGGGATACAAAACAAACAGCTTGGTCTAATCCAAATAGGCAAGGAGCAAAAGTAAATCAATTTCTTGAAGGCCCATCATTTGACAGACAAGGAAACCTATATGTAACTGATATACCTTTCGGTAGAATATTTAAAATTACTCCTCAAGGAGAATGGGATATTATTTGCGAATATGATGGTTGGCCAAATGGGCTAAAATTCCATAAGGATGGCTCTGCTTATATTGCCTGTTATAAACAAGGTTTAATGAAATTAGATGTTAATTCAGGATCAATAGAACCAATTATAGGAACAATGTACTCTGAGGGTTTTAAAGGTTTAAATGATCTTCATTTTACATCAAACGGAGACCTATATTTTACTGACCAAGGTCAGACTGGTATAATAGATCCAACCGGAAGGGTGTTTAGGTTAACTGCAAATGGTGAATTACATAAACTTGTAACAAATGCGCCAAGTCCAAATGGGATAACTGTTAACAACTCAGAAAATCAAGTATACGTCGCTATAACAAGATCACAACAAATATGGCGTCTTCCACTAATGGGTGACAATAGTGTAAGCAAGAGTGGTGTTGCAATCCAATTATCGGGTGGCCACGCTGGACCTGATGGACTGGAAATGGACTCTGAAGATGGTATGATTGTAAATCATCTAGGTGTCGGTGTTTGGAGATTTGATAATAATTGTCTTCCAACTCACCTAATTTATACTGATAATCATAGTTTGATGACTAACACAGCTTTTGGTGGCCCAGATAGAAAAACACTTTACATCACTGACTCAATGAATGGTAGAATAATGAGGGCGAGTCTGCCGGTTCCAGGTAAGCTACTATATGGATTATCTTAAAATTACTCGTGGTATAATTAATAGGTCATAAAATGGAAAATGGTTATTTTATAAAGAATATAGATAGTAAAAGTAAGGATTACCTCAATGCAAAATATCCGTTATTTTCTGAAAACGAATATAAAAGAAGATTTGATTTACTGGAAAATATTCTAATTCAGAATAAATTAGATAAAATTATAATCTATGAAGCCATAGGCTCAGGAAGTGCTATCCAGTATTTTACAGGTTGGCACACAACACAAGAAGCCCTTGCTGAAGTTAATTCTGATGAAAAAATAAATCTATATGTTGAGCACTACAATCACCTACCAATGGCAGAGAAACTCGTTAACAAGATCACAAAACTATTTTGGGGAGAAAGGCAATTATCCCAAAAAATTTTTCCTAAGATAATGGAAGATCTTCAGGAAGGCAGCACAATTGGTGTTATCGGAAGACTTCCTTATAGCTATATAAAACAAATTCAAAAAAATAATATCAAAGTGATTGATATATTTTCTGATTATAATCTAATGAGATCTATTAAAAGTAATGAAGAATTATCTTGGCTAAAAATTGCTGCAGCATTAACAGATGAGGGTATTAATAATTTAGTTGAAAACCTTACGCCCGGATTAAATGAACATGAAATGTCTCAGATAACACAATCGGGTTATTTAAAGCATGGTGGTCATAAGATTATTAATTTCTTTGGTATTACAAATATGGATAATCCTGATAATTGCGTGCCTTATCAATATACTTCAAATAAAATTATCTCAGCAGATGATATTATAACCACTGAAATTAGTTCCCATTTTTGGAATTACCCAGGGCAAGTTTTAAGAACTATTGGTTTTAAAAAAATGAATACACTCTACTCAGAATTACACGAAGTTGGAGATGAAGTTTTTAAAAATATTTTTTCAATTCTAAGAGATGGAACATCCATAGATGAAATAAATGAAATATCTTCAACAATTGAAAGTGGTAACTTCTCTATATGGGATGATCTAATCCACGGATATGGTGGTGGGTATCTCGATCCAGTTATTGGAACTAAGAGTCGCCCGGCAAGCCATTACCCAGGTTTTAAATTCAAAGAGAATATGACAGTCGTCATTCAGCCAAATGTAATTACTAGAGATCACAATGCTGGAATTCAAACAGGTGAGTTGGTCCATATTCAAAAAGACAAAGCGGTAAGACTTCATACATTTAAGCAAGGATATATAGAAATATAAGATATTGGGAAAATCAGGTATCTAAATTCGCGACTCTTAGAGCATTATCTTGAATAAATTCCCTACGAGGCTCAACCTCATCGCCCATCAAACGAGTAAATAAGTTGCTTGCTTCATCAGCCTCTTGAACTTTTACTTGTAATAATGTTCGCATATCTGGATCTAAGGTTGTTTCCCACAATTGTTCAGGATTCATCTCCCCTAAACCCTTATACCTTTGAATTGAGGCACCTTTTCTGCCATTATTTAATACCTTTTCAAATAATTCTGTAGGACTATATATAATCTCTTCAATATCTTTTAATTTAATAGTACCTGCTTTTAGGAACACCTCTTGAAGCTTTGCTGATAAATCATTTAATGCAATTGCATCTGATGAGAACATAAACTGTTTATCTATGGTATAGCTCTCCTTTACACCTCTATTTTCTCTCTCAAAGATTAGATCGTTGTCTAGATTAGTTGTTCCAACCCAATTATTACCCACACCGATTGAATCCCCCTTGTTATTTAATCTCTTTGCAATATACGAAGCTGTTTCTTGTGAGTATTTCTTATTATCATACAATTTATGATCAAGGGCACCAGCAATTGCACACTCCTCAATTATAAATTTAGGATATTTATGATTGATTTGAACTAAAATATTGCGTACATTGCCCGATATTTTGAGTATTTCTTTCAGATCATTTGCACTATGTTCTGATCCAGATCCACTCTTGAATATAACATTATCTAAACCTGTTTCAATTAGGTATTGTTCTAGTTCTTTATCAACTTTTATATATCTCTCTGACCTATTTTTACTGACTTTATACAATGGTGGTTGAGCTATATATAAGTAGCCCCCATCAATTAATGGTCTCATCCAACGATAGAAAAAGGTTAGTAGTAATGTTCTAATATGAGCGCCATCAACATCAGCATCAGTCATTATTATGATTTTATGATATTTTAACTTAGTTATATCAAACTCATCTTTCCCAATACCTGTTCCAAGTGCTGTAATAAGAGTTCCAATTTCATTAGATGATAACATTCTATCAAATCTTGCACGCTCTACATTCAAAATCTTACCCCTTAGCGGTAATACTGCCTGACAATCCCTATTTCTTCCTTGCTTAGCGGAGCCACCGGCTGAGTCACCCTCAACAATGAAAAGTTCTGATTTAGCCGGATCTCTCTCAATACAATCTGCAAGCTTACCAGGTAGATTAGAAATATCTAATACCCCCTTCCGCCTTGTAAGCTCTCTTGCTTTTCTCGCAGCCTCCCTAGCGAAAGCAGCCTCAATAATCTTTGAAATTATATTTTTAGCTTCATTAGGATGTTCTTCAAACCAACTTCCTAATACATCATTAACACAACTTTCAACAACTGGCCTAATCTCTGAAGAAACTAACTTATCTTTTGTTTGGCTAGAAAATTTAGGATCTGGAAGCTTTACAGATAGAACACATGTCATACCTTCTCTTGCGTCTTCACCCGTAATTTGTATTTTATCTTTCTTTGCGTGATTAATTTGTCCAGAATAATTATTAATAGTTCTTGTCAATCCAGCCCTGAGGCCTGCCAAATGGGTTCCTCCATCTCTTTGTGGAATATTGTTTGTAAAACATAGTATATTCTCGTGGTAACTATCATTCCAACACAAAGAAATCTCAACAGAAAGTCCCTCTTTTTCTAATTTCAAACTAATAGGATTTTCAATTAATAATTGTTTCGACTTATCTAAGTACTTGACGAATTCCTCGAGACCGCCCGTATAATTCATGCTAACTGATTTTTTATCGACTCCTCTATTATCTGATAAATTTATCTCAACGCCTGAGTTTAGGAAGGCAAGTTCTCTAAGCCTATGTTCTAGGGTTTGAAAAAGAAATTTTATATTAGTAAAAATTTTATCGGATGGATAAAATGTTATTTCTGTTCCGGAAACCCCCTCGTCACAATCTCCTGTTGACTTAAGTTTTTCCTCGGGTGTTCCATCTTTAAATGTCATTTCGTATATATTATTATTACGGTATATTTTTAAATTTAAAAATGATGAAAGTGCATTAACAACAGAGACACCCACACCATGTAGTCCTCCAGAAACTTTGTATGAATTCTGATCAAATTTACCTCCGGCATGGAGCTGCGTCATGATAACTTCAGCCGCTGATATACCTTCCCCCTCATGAATATCTATCGGTATCCCACGACCATTGTCTCTGACTGTCACAGATCCGTCTGGATTCAAAAAAACGTCAACTTTATCACAGTGACCGGCTAGTGCTTCATCAATGGAGTTATCTACAACCTCGTAAACCATATGATGAAGACCTGATCCATCATCGGTATCACCAATATACATTCCAGGTCTCTTTCTGACAGCATCGAGTCCCTTAAGAACTTTTATGGATCCTGCGTCGTAATCTGTGTTTTGTTCGGAATTTATTTCATTCATGAATGATTATTTGTGTATTGTTTACAGCTATTATTAGATTAAAAAAAACGTGATTCTGCAAGTTTATAATAATTTAGTACTCTATCTGAGTTAGTTTTCCATTGTTAATATTAAAAAAATCTGATTTGGAATGTATATAATCAAATAATTCAATTTTTGTACCCGTTAACCATACCTGAGAACCTAATGTAAAAATTTGATCGAAGAGATTATTAATTCTCTCCATATCAAGATGAGCTGTAATCTCGTCTAATAATAATATAGGCGAAATACCCTGATTGTTCATTTGATATACTCGAGCTTGAGCTAATATCAGGGATATTAATAGATTTTTTTGCTCTCCAGTTGAACAATTTTCAGCATACATGTCATTTCTTTTGTACCAAAGAGTAAAATCAGTTCGATGTGGACCAATATTTGTTCTATATGTCATTTTATCTTTTTTACGATTTACACATAAAATTTTGGAAAAATCCTCTTCCATTTCAGATATTGTGCAATCTTTTGATAGGGAACCGAGTTCTTCCCTCATTATTATTTCTGCTGATGGAAACAGATTATTACTAACATCTCTAATCATTATATGATTTATTTGATTTACTGCTATTTGTCTTGATATCAATATACTTGCAGCTATTTTTGCAAGTTGTCTTTCAAGATTATCTAACAGCTTACTTGATAAATTATCAGAATTATATAAAACCTTATTTCTCTGTGCGATAATTCTCTCGTAATTTTTGATATTATCCGAGTGATTAGGCTCAATGAGAGCAACCAATTTATCAAAAAATTTTCTTCTTTCACTTCTCCCACCAACAAAAAGTCCATCCATTTGGGGTGTGAGCCAAATAACACCTATACTATTTGCAAATGATTTTGGGCTATTTGTTGATTTTCCATCAATTCTACATTGCCTAGAATTTCCATTCTTAATTCCTATATTGCTGATACCTGTACCTAATTTTGTTGTTCCGTAACATGAGCTCACCTCCATAAAAACTGACCAACCACCTTTCCCACTTATATTTGATAAATCAGCTAATTGAGCACCTCTCATTCCTTTGCCAGGAGTAAACATCGAAATTGCTTCGAGTATGTTCGTTTTACCTGAACCATTTGCCCCAACAATAGAAATAAATTTATTATTAGACGATATAGATGTGAAATTATGATTTCTAAAATCTGTAAGATTTAATTTATTTATTTCAGAAAATTTAACTGTGTGGTTTTTTTCTTTTTCTATCATACAATTAGAATATAGTAACTGTAAATTCTAGCCATTCTTTTTTGTATTTGATTTGCTTACACCAACTCTTGCTGGCCTCAGAACTCTATCACTAATTTTATATCCGGGCTCCACTATATGAGCGACTATTCCACTTTCTTTTTCGTCATCAGGAACTTCAAACATAGCCTCATGTTGAGTTGGATCAAATTTTTCTCCTAACGGATCAAAACGTTCTATGCCATTCCTTGTAAATATTTGTTTTAGAGATTTCATTGTGATTTCAATGCCTTCAATTAAATTTTTTGTATCCTCAATATTTAGAGTCTCAATATTAGTTGTGCTTTCAAGAGCTCTCTCTAAATCATCTGCAACTGTTATAATATCTCTTGAAAACTTTGTTATTGAGTATTTAATTGCATCTTCTTTTTCACGGAGACTCCTCTTCCTTAAATTCTCCATCTCTGCCGCCATTCGCAATAATCTGTCGTTTGACTCATCTAATTTTTCTTGTATGGATTCGGTAGTGCTCTGATCTGCGATATCCTCATCAAAATCCTGCTTATCTTCAGTTATTGATTCCTCTTCATCCACAGCAGAAGCTTCTACGGAGTCTTTTTTCTCTTTTTCACTCAATTTTTTTTCTCGGTTCGTCATCATTTCAAATCTAATTTCCTAAATTATTTATATCAAAAAATATAATATCAATTGAATATGTTTCCAGTTTTACCCTAAAATTTTTTTCATCATTTCAGCTGTATAGTTAACCATTGGTATTATTCTTCCATAATTCATTCTAGTTGGACCAATTACACCAAGAACACCTACCACTTGCTGTTTTTCATTTTGATAAGGTGCCACTATAATAGATGAACCTGATAGAGAAAACAATTTATTCTCTGAACCAATAAATATTCTTACACCTTCAGCTTTTTCCGCAAGGCCTAATACTTCCATTATCTCCTGCTTATTCTCAAGATCTTGAAATAAATGTCTTATCCTCTCCAAGTCATCCGTTGCTTCGATATTCGCTATCAGCTTAGAAGCTCCTTTAACAATCAATATTCGATCATCTTTTTTATAATTTGAGTTACTCCAAACTGCTAACCCCTGCTTGAGAAGGCTGGCAGTTTCTTTGTCAATTTCATTTTCTTTATATTTTAAATCCATTTCAATCTTCTGAATTGCCTCTTGAAGAGTGAACCCTCTCATATGATGGTTTAAATAATTACTAGCCGTGGCTAAGCTTGAGGCTGTAAGTCTCTCCGAGTTATTGACTATTCTATTTTCAACGTTTCCCTCTTGATCAACCAGTATTACTAGTATTTTTCCTTTTTCTAATGATACAAACTCAATATGTTTTATAGACTTTGTATCTTTATTCACAGAAACAACCCCGGCACAGTTGGTTAGGCCAGATAACATTTCACTTGCTTTAGTAAGAGCATCTTCAACGGTAATATTTCTTGAAATAGTTTGTTCTTTTATAACCGCTTGATCGATATCAGTTAGATTTCCGATTTCCAGCATTGCATCCACAAAGAGCCTTAAACCACCTTCTGTAGGTATCCTCCCAGAGCTTATATGTGGCGAATAGATCAAGCCAAGCGACTCAAGATCATGCATAATATTTCGAATGGAAGCAGCAGATAAATCAATATCATTCATTAATGAAATTGTCTTAGAGCCAATTGGTGTTCCAATAGCAAGGTATTCTTCAACTATTTTTTTAAAAACGTCCCGTGATCTGTTATCTAATTGAAAAATTTTTGACTTTGACTGGATCATTATAAATCTTCTTTATCTTTCTGTTTCTGTTGTTAAATGTTATACCTTATATTAATAAAAAATATAAGTTAAATGCAAGAGGCATAGATGAGAAGTTACAAAAGAGGTAATACTGATATTAGACCACTTAATATTGAAACAAATATTATAAAAAATGCAGATGGTTCCTGTATTGTGGAGATAGGTGAAACAAAAGTGATATGTACGGCTTCAATTGATGATAGGACACCTCCATGGTTGCGTGGATCTGGAAAAGGTTGGTTAACAGCAGAATATGGAATGCTTCCAAGATCAACGAATGAAAGAATGTTGCGCGAAGCAAAATCTGGGAAACAATCGGGTCGTACCCAAGAAATTCAGAGATTAATTGGAAGAAGTCTCAGGGCAAGTCTAGACTTGAACCAAATGAATGAAAAGCAGATCCTTATAGATTGCGATGTGATTCAAGCTGATGGAGGAACTAGAACAGCTTCAATAACAGGAGGTTGGGTTGCTTTAAATCTGTGCATTCAAAAAATGATGCGAATTGGCCTAATAAAGAGAAATCCCTTACAATCACAAATTGCTGCCATATCTTGTGGAATATTAGATAATGAAGTTATTATTGATTTAGACTACGACGAAGACTCTTCGGCTGATGTTGATGCAAACCTTGTATTTACAAATAATTTTAATCTTATTGAAATCCAATCTTCAGCTGAACAGAAAGTATTTTCTGCAGAAGAGCTAATGAAAATGATTAGCATGGCTAAAGACGTATCTAACCAAATTTTTAAGATCCAAAAGGATGCAATTTCTATAAAATGATAAATCTAGAGGAGAAGAAACTATTAATAGCAAGTCATAATGAAGGGAAGATATCAGAATTTAGAGAATTACTTAATTTTTTTGATGTTAAAATTATTTCTTCAAAAGAATTACAATTACCTGAGCCGGTTGAAGATGGAATTTCATTTGAAGAGAACGCTCTAATTAAGGCAAAATCTGCCGCTGAACTATCCGGCATTGTAGCACTATCTGATGACTCAGGTATTGAGGTTGAGGCACTAGATAAAAGGCCCGGAATATACTCGGCTAGATGGGCAGGTCCTGATAAAAACTTTGTATTTGCAATGTCGGAAATAAATAGGATGCTTGATGAATTAGGAGCTGTTTCAGAAGAGAAAAGGCGTGCATGTTTCGTATGTGCCTTGTGTCTATATTATCCAAGTGGGGAACACGAATTTTTTGTAGGTAAAATTGATGGAAAAATAGTGTGGCCACCTCGCGGAAAATATGGGTTTGGATACGACGCTATATTCTTACCTGATGGTCTGAATAAAACATTTGGAGAACTTACCTCAAGTGAAAAACATTCTTGGGCTATTGATAAAGTAGGTTTGTCGCACAGAGCGATTGCCTTTTCAAAATTTGCTAAATTTTTAACAAAAAAATGATATGAAATCAAAATTCAGCATATATATACACTGGCCGTATTGCTTATCAAAATGTCCCTATTGTGACTTTAATAGCCATGTATCAAAAGAGAAAATTGATCAAGATCAATACTCCTCTCTTATTAAAAAAGAGTTGGATCACTATTGTGAGGTAATGAATAGTAAAAACATATCATCAATTTTTTTTGGAGGAGGAACGCCATCTTTAATGGATCCATCCGTAGTTTATGAAATCTTAAACCACATAGAGAAAAAATTTAAATTTGATGATAAAACTGAAATCACGCTTGAAGCGAACCCAACGAGTGTTGAATTAGATAAATTTCGCCATTACTCAGATTTTGGTATAAACAGAGTCTCGATCGGGGTTCAATCTTTAAATGACATAGATCTAAAAAAACTTGGTAGAAATCACACCTCTAAAGAGGCAATTAGAGCAATAGAAATAGCTCATCAATATTTTAATTCTATTTCCATAGACTTAATTTATAGTAGGCCTGGACAAAAGATAACTGAATGGAAAGCAGAACTTCTTCAAGCCTTGGCGCTAGGAACGCATCATATATCTCTCTATCAGCTAACCATAGAACCCAAAACAACCTATGAAAAGTTATTTAAATCTGGAAAATTAATCTTACCTAACGAAGAATTATCAAGAGAACTCTACCTCCTAACAGAGTCTGTTTGTAAAGATTATTCACTCTTCAAATACGAACTTTCAAATTTTTCTAAAAAAGGACATGAGTCTATACATAATCTAAATTACTGGAATAGTGGCGAATGGGTTGGAGTCGGGCCAGGTGCTCACTCACGGATTGAAAATAAGGATGGTGAAAGAATTTCCATTATCAATGAATATGATCCTCGTAAATGGCAAGAATACGTAAAAATGTCTGGATTTTCCTCTATTAAAAAACAAAATTTAAGCCAAGAAAATATTTGTGATGAATATATTTTAATGTCTATGAGAACTTCAAAGGGTATGAGTGTTAATAAATATACTGACCTTGGTGGCCATCTCGATAAAACGAAGCTAAAGTCTTTGACGGCTGGTGGGTATATCAAGGTTAATAAAAATACAAATTATTTACAAATTACAAGCAAGGGTAGTATCATTAGTGATTTCATAATCTCGGAACTTGCATTATAAATTATAGTATAAAATGGAAATAAAATTAGACGATACCCTCACACCTGGTTTATACATTATATCCACTCCCATTGGTAACTTGGGAGATATATCGATCCGTGCTCTCACAACACTAAAAAACTTAGATAAGGTTTATTGTGAAGATACGCGCGTTACAACAAAACTATTACAACGCTATAATTTAAAAAAAACCTTGTTTAAATATAATGACTTTAGTAGTGAAGTTTCTAGAAAGAATATAATTAAAAATATTGAAGAAAACCAAAGTGTAGGTCTTGTATCAGATGCAGGTACTCCGCTAATATCCGACCCCGGGTATAAACTTGTTCGTGAATGTATGAATCAAAACATCCCAGTGAATGTTATTCCTGGACCATCTGCTTTAATTTCTTCTGTTGTATTATCTGGGCTTCCATCCAACAAAATATATTTTACTGGATTCCTTCCCACTTCAAGCAGTAAAAGAACAATTGAATTTGAAAAAATTAGAAAACTAGATGCAACAATTATAATTTTTGAGACCACAAAAAAACTCAATAGAACACTGTTAGATTTAAAAAAATATTTTGGTAATATAAAGATTGTAATTACTAGGGAGATTACAAAAATTTATGAAGAAGTTATTGTTGAGGAAATAGATAGTTACATAAAAAAAATGGATAATAAAACACTCAAAGGTGAAATTGTATTGTTGTTTAACACTGCCGATATGAAACCCTTTACCGATATGCATGAACTTGAAGAAGAGATTAAAAAATTAATAAATAATTTGCCAGTAAAAGAAATTACAAATATGCTTTATATAAAATATGATATATCTAAGAAAGCTATCTATGATATGTGTCTAAAACTAAAAAGTAATTCCTAATTATACCTCAGATTTAAAAGTATACTAATATGAAAATCATTGTTCAGATGGATCCTATTGAAAAACTAAACTTATCGGGTGATAGCACATTTGCATTACTTAATGAGGCCCAAAATAGGGGCTATAAAGTAGATTTTTATTCACCTGATATGCTTACGCTAGATAATAATATTTTGTATGCGGATGCATATGAAATATTAGTCAGCACAGATCCGGATGAAATAAAAAAAATATCTCCAGCAAAAAGAGTAAAGCTTGAAGACTATGACATTTTATTAATGCGGCAAGACCCTCCCTTTAATATGAGTTATATAACTGCAGCTCATTTACTTGAGACAATTCAGAATAAAGTACTAGTAATAAATAACCCCTTTTATGTACGAAACTGCCCTGAAAAAATATTTGTAAATAAATACAGCCAATTCATGCCTCCTACCTTAATTACGAGAAATATAAATGAAATCAAAAGCTTTAAGGATAAGTATGATAAAATTGTTATAAAGCCTCTATATGGTAATGGTGGAGCTGATGTTTTTTATTCTGATAAAAATGATAAAAATTTTCAATCAATTATTGAATATTTCCAAAATATTAGTGACGAACAGTTTATTGTCCAAAAATTTATCCCAAAAGTTACACTTGGTGACAAAAGAATAATCATCATTAATGGAAAAATCGCTGGAGCCATAAATAGGGTGCCTCGGGATGGAGAAATTCGATCTAATATGCATGTTGGTGGTCAAGCTACAGTGACTGAAATAACAGAGTATGAAAAAAAAATATGCACAGCGTTATCAAACGATCTAATTAATTTTGGGTTATTTTTTGTAGGAATTGATATTATTGATAACTTGATTACAGAAATTAATGTAACCTCACCTACAGGTATAAGAGAAATATATAATCTCAGTGGCAATGATGTTTCCCTCATATTTTGGAATGAATTAGAAACGAGACTCAAATAATATTTATCAATTAGACAATTTAATATAAAATATAAATATGGCTAATTTTTATCAAAACATTAAAAAATATATCAATATAAAATATAATGAACAAACACTATCCATAAAGCTTCGTTTTAGCAAAGAGCCCCAAAATGTTGATTTAGAGGCACGATTAGCAAAAACGAAGCAGGAAATAAAGGCAGCTCAACAACTACGCTATCGTGTATTTTATAGAGAATTATCCGCAAACCCAAACCTGATTACAAGATTTACACGCAAAGACAAAGATACCTTTGATAAGATTTGTAAACATATGTTGGTAATAGATAATTCTAATAAAAAGAAAGGCGTTTTATTAATTGGAAAGAAAAGAGAAAATGTGGTTGGGACCTATAGGCTATTACCACAAAGAGAGGCAGAAATAAATGGCGGCTTTTACAGTCAAGATGAATATGATATCGCACCTCTTTTAAAAAGACACCCAAATAAAAAATTCCTTGAGCTGGGAAGGTCTTGCGTTTTTAAAACTTACAGAAAGAAATCCACTATTGAATTTTTATGGCAAGGAGTATGGTCGTATATAGTGGATAATAATTTTGACGTAATGATAGGCTGTGCAAGCTTTCATGCCCATGACCCATCAGAGATAGCTATGCCATTGAGCTTCTTGTATCATAATTCCTTAGCTCCTGAAATTTGGAGAGTTCGAGCAAATGAGTCAAGATATGTCAGTATGAATATGTTGGAAAAAGATAAAATTAATAACAAAGAAGCTCTCAAAATGATGCCACCTCTTCTGAAGGGATATTTAAGACTTGGTGCATATATTGGCGATGGTGCTGTTATTGATAAGCAATTTGGAACAATTGATGTTTTTGTTGTAATGCCACGTAGCAATATTCAAAAGAAATTCGTTGATAAATTTACAACGAAATAAATTTAAGAAGTTGTACATGAGCACCCTAAAAGAAAAGAAAAAATCTAAAGAAAAATCACAATTAACCCCCATGATGATGCAATATATGGATTTGAAATCTTCATATCAAGATCACATACTCTTTTATCAAATGGGCGATTTCTATGAAATGTTTTTTGATGATGCAGTTCGGGCTTCCCCAATACTTGGTATTACACTGACAAAGAGAGGTTATCAAAATGGTGCAGAAATACCAATGTGCGGTATTCCAATATCAGCTATTAATCAATATTTGCCTAAACTCATAAAAAGTGGAAATAAAGTAGCTATTTGTGAGCAATCCGACAAACAGATTCATCAAAATAAAAAAACAATAGTCGAAAGAAAAATAACTAGAATTATTACTTCGGGAACAATCACAGATGAAAATTTACTAGACGCAAAAACTAATAACTTCCTTCTATCAATATATTCTAGTGATGAAAAAATTGGACTTGCTTGGTGCGATATATCAACTGGCGAAACATTTTACTCTAATACCACCCATGATGATTTGAATAATGAATTATCTTCAATAAATCCAAAGGAAATTATCTTACCAGAAGATAGTTTTAAAAATTTATCTATTAAAAATCAAGATTTTAAAGTATCTGAATTTCTTTCAAAATATTATGATAAAAGGCTATCACAAAGATATATAAAAGAGATGTATAATATTAGCCAAATAGCTGGTTTCGGTCATATGGAAGATGAGGAAACTTCTGCTATGGGAGGCCTTTTAAGCTATATCGAGATGACCCAGATGGGTAAAAAAGTGAAACTTCAAAATCCAAAAAATATTACAATAAATAATTACATGTCAATTGATACAGCTACAAAAAATAGCCTAGAACTTCTAAAAACAAATGCCGGAGATTATAAGGGGTCTCTTCTGGATACAATTGATTATACGCAAACTGCGGCGGGTGGAAGAAAAATATATCAGAGACTATGCAAACCATCAGTTTCAGTTCCTGAAATAAATAACCGCCTTAATGATATTGAGTATATTTTAAAAAATAAAATTTTAAGACAAAACATAAGAGATCTACTTAAGCTATTTCCTGATATTACGAGGCCTCTCGCAAGAGCATCTCTTGGAAGATGTTCGCCAAGAGATCTTGGTTCAATTCGACTTGGTCTTGAGATTACTAAAAATATATTTTCAGTAACTCAAAAAGATATAAAAAATAAATTTACTACCAGATTAAAAAATCAATTTGAAATAATTAAGAACGAATTGAAAAAGAACTTATTTGAACAACTCGACGATGCGCTTAACGTAAACCTTCCCAATACAATAATAGATGGGGATATATTTAGAGTTGGTTTTTCTTCAGAACTTGATCAGTTGAGGTCTATAAAAGCAAATACATCAAAACATATATTAGAGCTTCAAAGTAAATATATACAAGATACATCCATTAAATCTCTTAAAATAAAGTATAATAATTTCCTTGGATATTTCATCGAGTTTCCTTCAACCAACAAGAAATTCCTAGACGAACTAACTCAAACTAAATTTATTCATAGGCAAACTCTTAAAAACCAAATGAGGTTTACCTCTGAAGAATTAAATGCCTTACAAACTAACATAATTGAAGCATCCGAAAAGATCTATAAAATTGAGGATGATTTATTTGATAAAATTATAAAAATTACCCTAACTTACTCAGATTCAATAATGAAAATAAGCGATATGATTTCTGAAATAGATGTTACTTTATCTCTCTCTGAGCTTGCGGAGAAAAATAGTTACTGCAAGCCATTAGTGGATGAGTCTAGAAAATTTATTATTCAGCAAGGCCGTCATCCAATCGTAGAAAATTCCATGGATAATCAAAGTTTAGGAAAATTTATTTCTAACGACTGTTATCTTGATGAAAAGTTAAATATACAATTAATTACTGGCCCAAATATGGCAGGGAAATCAACATATCTTCGTCAAAATGCCTTAATAGCAATATTAGCTCAAATCGGATCGTTTGTTCCAGCAAAATATGCTGAGCTTGGAATAATAGATAAACTATTTTCCCGGGTTGGTGCATCAGATGATCTTGCTGGTGGGAGATCTACTTTCATGGTCGAAATGGTTGAAACCTCAATCATTCTTAATCAAGCAACATCTAAATCTTTCGTTATTATTGATGAGATTGGTCGAGGAACAGCAACATTTGATGGTTTAGCAATAGCATGGGCAACTTTAGATTTTCTAGCAAAAAATAATAACTGCAGAACAATATTTGCTACTCACTTCCATGAACTTACAAAACTAACAGAAGAATTAAGAAATATAAAAAATATGGCTATGCAGATAAGTGAGGACAACGGAGAAATTATATTCTTACATGAAATTAAAGAAGGGGTTGTTGATAAATCATATGGGATCCAAGTTGCTAAACTTGCAGGCTTACCAAATGAAGTAACGAAAAAAGCTGAGGTTATATTGAAAACTCTTGAAAGTGAAGAGAGTTTTTCTGATAAAGATTTACCATTGTTCAAAAATGATTATCAGGAGATTCAGGATATAGAACTTATGAAAATCAAAGAGGAAATCGGAAATATTAATATCAATAAAATTACACCAATCGATGCATTAAATTTACTTAATAATATTAAGTCACTTATAGAGAAGAAAAATAAATGAATCAGAAAGTTGATAAATTGATAAATATTAATGATCTTAGATCACAAATACTAGAAATAAGTAAAGATGGGGAGGTTAATCAGGATAAGTTGAGAAGTCATATTTTTGAGATTTTGAAAGATCATTTAATCCAAGCACGAAATAAATCGGAAGATGGTTTATTTAGGCACGGGAGTGGTATAAGAACTGCGAGAAGTATATCAAAATTCCAAGATGAATTAATTAAAATTATCTACGATTTTGCCATTCATCATATATTTATGTCAAAAAACCCAACAGAGAGTGAAAAAGTTTGCCTTGTTGCGGTTGGTGGTTATGGAAGGGGGACCTTAGCTCCATTTTCAGATATAGACCTACTTTTCTTATACCCCAACAAGCTTACAGCTTGGGCTGAGTCAGTAATAGAATTTATTTTGTATATGCTTTGGGACTTAGGTTTTAAAGTTGGCCATGCCACAAGAAATGTTGACCAGTGTCTTAATTTATCAAAATCAGATTTTACAATCAGAACATCTATATTAGAAGCGAGATATATCCATGGAGATATCCAATTATTTAAAAATCTCAATGAGAAATTCAATAAAAATATTATTGCTAAAACTGCAGACGAATTCATAGAAATGAAATTAGATGAAAGAAATAAGAGACATACAACTTATGGTTCATCAAGATACCTAGTAGAACCAAATATTAAAGAGAGCAAAGGTGGATTGAGAGATCTACATACACTCTTTTGGATAAGTAAGTATCTTTTTAGACCAGAAAAACCAGAAGATCTGATTAATTCTGATAATTTTCTGACTAAATCTGAATTAAATAGTTTTCAAAAAGCTGAAGACTTTCTTTGGGCTATAAGATGCCATCTCCACTTTATATCAAATAGAGAAAATGAAGTTTTAACTTTTGATAAGCAGTTAGAGCTGGCTTCAAGACTAGGTTATTCTAAAAGGCCGGGTCAAAAGGATGTAGAGAGGTTTATGAAGCATTATTTTATGACTGCCAAGGATGTTGGCAATCTTACTAGAATTGTTTGTGCCTCACTTGAGGAAAGATCAATAAAGAAAGAGCCTACATTATATTCAGTAATTGACAACTTACTAAATTTTAAAAGAAATAAAGTAAATAATAGAAATTTCTCTATTAATAAAGGACGTCTTAGTATTAGAAAAAATACAATCTTTGAGGATAGTCCTGTAGATCTAATTAGATTATTCGTTATTGCCGATAGAGAAAATGTTTTATTAAGCCCTGATATAGTTCAAAGAATAACAAGATCCCTCAGGTTTATTGATAAAAATATACGAATTAATAAGACTGCAAATAGACTTTTTTTAGAATTATTTTCTCAGTCTTCAGACCCTGAGAAAATTCTGAGAAAGATGAATGAAACAGGTGTTCTAGGACGGTTCATCCCAGAGTTTAGGAAAATTGAGGGAATGTCTCTCTTCAATTTATATCATAACTATACGGTAGATGAACATCTATTGAAAACGACAGGAAATATGCATAATATTATTTCTAACAAAATGCCTGAACCTCACCCCTTTTCAAATATAATTATTGGAAACTTAGAAAATAGAAAAGTTCTACTAATTGCTGCATTTCTGCATGATATTGGAAAAGGGAGAAAACAAGATCATAGCTTATTAGGATCGCAAATAGCCGAGAGATTATGCAAACGTCTTGGTCTAAAAAGAAGTGAAATTAATGATATATCTTGGCTAATTACGAACCATTTATTGATGAGTGATATTGCCCAAAAAAGGGATCTTTATGACCCAAAAACAATATCAGATTTTGCAAAAATTATACAAAACCAGAAAAATTTAGATAGTTTATTAGCTTTAACTGTAGCTGATATCCTATCAGTTGGCCCCAGCATCTGGAATGCTTGGAAAAACGGGTTGCTTAAAACATTACACTATCAAACAACTGCTTTTTTAAAAGGAAATGATAAAAAATATCCAAAAAATGAAAATCTTTCCCTTATTGCAAAAGAAACTTTTAAGAAAAATAATATCCAGTGGCCAAGTCCTATACTAAAATCTTATGTTGATAGATTTAATGACTCCTATTGGATTACTACAGATTTAGCTTTGCAAATTGAGCATTCTAAAATTTTAAGAGATAAAGACTCTAGCAATATTTCATTAGAAATTTTTACTACTAAAAATGAGGAAAGTAATACAACTATAATAACCCTAATAGGACCTGACTATCCAAACCTACTCTCTACCCTTGCAGGAGCTTGCCTTCTCTATGATGTTAATATTGTAGATGCTCAGATTGAGACAACTATAGACGGTATTGCTATAGACACAATATCAGTAAAGAGAGAGTTTAGTGATAATGATGAAGATAGAAGGATCAAAAAAATAGCCGATACAATTAAAAAAAGTCTTGGGGGATCCTTATCTTTAAGTAAAGAGCTTTTGAAGAAAAAACATGCCATTAGCTATGAAAAAACTTTTAAAGTTGATAATATTGTGTCACTAACAAATGAGTTTTCAAATTATTCAACCGTTATCGAGATTGAAGCAAGAGATAAACCTGGTCTTTTATATGAAATTACCAATACTCTTAGAGCAACAAATATCAATATTAAATCCGCACATATTGCAACATTTGGTGAAAGAGCTAATGATGTATTTTATGTAACAAACTTATTTGATGAAAAAATAGATAGTGAAGAAAAAATAAATCGAATAAAGAACTTACTCATATCAAATTTAGAAGAAAATAATTAAATCTACTATGAATATAATCAAACCACTTTTCCAAATATCTGGTATGACGCTAATAAGCAGAATTTTTGGTTTCTTGAGGGATATATTAATTGCTGCATGTTTTGGTGCAGGTGGGATTGCTGATGCTTTCTTTGTTGCGATTAAGTTTCCTAACATATTTCGAAGAATACTTGCCGAAGGAGCACTGAATATATCTTTTGTTCCAATGTTTACAAAAAAAAATGATAATAAAGACACAGCAAAAAAGTTTTATAGAGAAATTTTTAATTTCTTATTTTGGTCACTAATTCTGGTTGTATCAATATTTGAGCTACTTATGCCATCATTAATCTATTTATTTGCTCCGGGTTTTATGGATAGTGATGAAAAATTTAATCTTGTACTAGATTTGGCAAGAATATCTTTCCCCTATCTATTTTTTATTTCACTTACATCATTATTATGTGGAGTACTTAATTCTCTCGAAAAATATACTTTAGCAGCCTCTCTGCCAATTTTGGTTAATCTATTTATGATATTAGCACTATTTTTTATATTTAATAATGGTATATCCGATACAGAGGGTGCTGCTAAAATATTAATGTCTAGTTTTTTAGTATCCGGTTTAGCTCAACTACTAATATGCATTTATGCTTGTCAAAGATTGGGTTATTTACCATCAATACACTATCCAAAAATTTCAAAAAATATAAAAGACTTTTTCAAGCTAAGTTTCCCTGCTATGGGTGCCGGTGGTATTACCCAAATTAATATATTGGTTGGAACTATAATAGCTTCCTTTGAGAATAAAGCTGTTTCATATTTATACTATGCTGATCGAATTTACCAACTACCCCTTGCTTTAATTGGAATTTCAATTGGAATAGTTTTATTACCAAATCTATCGAAGGAAATTAAAAAAAATAATTCACAGTTAATTCAAGAAATACAAAATAAATCGCTAGAATTATCCCTCATACTTGCAATACCAGCATCAATTGGATTGATTTACTTATCAAATGATATAATTATGGTTCTTTTTGAGCGATATTTATTCGATACCACTGATACCATTGCAACTTCAAGAGTTTTAATGATATTCGCACTGGGTTTGCCAGCTTTTGTGTGTATAAAAATTTTACAAATCCTATATTTTGCGAGAGAAAATACAAGTTTGCCAATGCGTTTTGCACTTATAAGTGTGATTACGAATATAATACTTTCGATTATTCTATTCCAATATATTGGCTATATGGGTATAGCAATTGCTACAACCTTATCATCATGGTTAAATGCAATATTACTTTTTAGAAAATCTATAAAAGAAAATTTTTTAAAAATTAGTGCAAGTTTGCCTAAAAAAATATTTAAAGTAATAATTGTATCAATATTAATGATAGCCTTCCTATTTGCTATCGAAAGCTATATATTAGATATAAACTATAGTTTCGCAGGTATTGTGAATTTCTTAATACTCTTATTTTATATTATAATAGGTATTATGTTTTATTACATAGTTTGCAGTAAAATGGCTATTATAAAAATCCAAGATTTCTTTAATGATAATAAAATGAGCTAATGAGAGTTTTTTCAGGAATACAGCCATCAGGAAATTTACACTTAGGTAATTATTTGGGTGCTATTGTAAATTTTGTTAGCCTACAGAATAAAGCTGAATGTATATACTGTGTTGTAGATCTGCATTCAATTACGGTTTGGCAGGAGCCTAGTCATTTATACAAAAATATACATGAAATAACCGCCGGATTTGTTGCATCCGGCCTAGATCCTAAAAAAAATATAATTTTTAATCAAAGTAAGGTAGTTGAACATTCTGAATTATCTTGGATTTTAAATTGTACTGCCAGACTTGGCTGGTTAAATAGGATGACACAATTCAAAGAAAAAGCAGGGAAAAATAAAGAAAATATGTCTATTGGTTTATATACATATCCAATACTAATGGCAGCTGATATTCTGGCATACAAGGCAACCCATGTCCCAGTTGGTGAAGACCAAAAACAACATATTGAATTATCACGGGATATTGCACAAAAATTTAATACGGACTATAAGGATAGAATTAATCTCCTGACAAAAAATAGCGAGTTTTTTGTTTTACCAAAACCTCTTATAAATGGTCCTGTTCCAAGAGTTATGTCTTTAAGGGATGGTAAAAAGAAAATGTCTAGTTCGGATTTATCTGATATGTCTCGAATAAATATTATGGATGACGAAGATCAAATTTTTAATAAAATTAGAAAATCAAAAACAGACTCAGGTATTATACCTTCTGATATTTCAGAGCTAGATAATAGACCTGAACTTAGAAATTTAATTTCAATATATTCTGGAATTAGCAAACAATCACACCAAAATATTCTAAATGAGTTTAGTGGAGAACAATTCTCTAAACTGAAAAAATACCTCACAGATATTTTAATCGCAGAAATTTGTCCCATTGGTCATGAAATGAAAAAACTAATTTCAGATCCTTCATATATTGACAGTATATTACTCGATGGTGCTGAAAAAGCACGAGCTATTTCTAAACCCATTTTAGCAGAGACAAAAAAAATAATAGGTTTAGCTTAAATTAAGCCTTATAATATGGGCAAATTTAACAATGATTTTAAATATGACCAAAAAAATAAGAAAATTTTTAGTAGTAGTAGATGATACGACTGAATGCCACAGAGCAATAAGTTATGCTAGTCAAAGGGCTGTTCGAACAAATGGGAAATTATCTCTTCTTCGCATTATCAATACCACTGATTTTAAGAACCTTTACGGTGTTGAAGGAATTATGAAACAAGAGGCTGAGGAGATGGCACAAGAGATCCTCAAGAGTCTGTCTGAAAAAGTACATAGTGAGACTGGTTTAATACCAGAAATTATTATTAGATTCGGTGAGCCTTCAATAGAAATTATAAATTTTATTAAAGAGGACAAAACTATCTCACTTCTAGTACTTGCTGCATCAAGCGAGAGCGGTAAGCCCGGCCCATTAGTATCGCAGTTTACAGGTTCAAAAGTTGGAACTTTTCCAATACCTATAACGATTGTTCCAGGAAATCTCTCTGAAAAGACCATATTAGCTCTTACATAAAACTTGAATTGAATATACTAAGTATATAAGTTATAATCGTACACTGATAAGGAAAAAAATTATGTTTATAGAAACAGTCTCTACGCCAAATCCTAATACACTAAAGTTTATTCCAGGTTGTGAAGTGTTGCCAGGAGAGACTCGAGAGTATAAAAATCAATTGGAAGCTGAAGAATCTCCTTTAGCTGTAAAAATATTCTCAATCGACGGAGTTTCTGGTGTTTTTTTCTCTAATGATTTCATAACTGTTACAAAATCAAATTTCGAGTGGCCACAACTTAAGCCAATAATATTGGGAGAAATAATGGAACACTTCTTGTCTGAAAATCCATTAATTACCGGGCAGGTGCAACAAAAAAAAGAAGAATTCTATAATTCACAAGACTCTGATCTTGTTGAAAAAATTAAGGAACTTATTGAAACAAGAGTTAGACCAGCTGTTGCTCAAGACGGGGGTGATATTACCTTTCAAGGTTATGAAAAAGGAACAGTATATCTGAACTTACAAGGTGCCTGTGCAGGATGTCCAAGTTCTACTATGACACTCAAAAATGGTATTGAAAATTTACTAAAACATTATGTTCCAGAAGTCATGGAAGTTGAAGCTATTTGATTTAATATGTATAGTTTATTAATTGACGTTGTATCTAACAACTCGATGATTCTAGTTTGGTCTCAAAAAAATAACAAATTAGTAGGTAAAAGCATTTTCTCTACGGAGAAGAATTCAAGCGAGGTTATTATCTCTAAAATTGAAGCACTTCTTAACAAATATTATATTGACTATAATCAGATAGAAAAAATTGTTGCAGTTATTGGGCCCGGAAATTATACAAACATTAGAGTGGGAATTTCTGCAGCAAAAGGTATTGGAATCGCATTAGATATTCCCACATTTGGTATAACTCAACATGAACTTGTAGCCAAAACTTATAAAACGAATTTAAGTTCTAATCTCGGTGTGTTAGTCCATGCAAAAAATGAAGATTTCTATTTTCAGAAATTTAATAATGGAATAAGTTTAGATGAAATCAAGGTTGTAGGTTTCCAGGATATACTTAATGAAGTTATTGAGGAAAAACTCTGTGTAATTGAAACTGGAAAAGACTTTTTAAGCTTATTATTAAAAAATAATAAAACTTTTGGCAATTTAAAAAGCAATCATATTATGTCTATCAGTTCAATTGGGATTATTTTTAAAGATCTTGATAAAAATACTAATAAAAATTTACCAAAATATATAAAAGATCCAAAAACAGAGAAATATAAAAAAG
>ERZ802830.70-NODE-70-length-87200-cov-8.72494_pt1 | contig 87200 bp, 67 predicted proteins | sample MGYA00345654_ERZ802830 | MGnify/ENA primary metagenome ERZ802830 (study PRJEB30503, sample SAMEA104212375) | marine metagenome | biome: Westerlies Biome; feature: [SRF] surface water layer (ENVO:00010504) within the epipelagic zone...; material: water (ENVO:00002006)...
CCAGGCGCAAGATTTAATAGCTCAAACGGAGATTCCCCAGTCCCAGCGACGGCCAGGTCGAACCAATGACCTTCATCGTCATACCAATTTTCTGAAGCCTCACCATTAATGGTCAAAACGTTGATTTTTGGCAAGACGTCAACTGTAAAAAAATACGAGTTGTCTGCCTCAAAGGCATCTCCGGTAACTCTGACTTCTCCTGTATATGCTCCTTCACCCACAAAACTCGTCGTAAATGTAACGACTTCCTCTGACCGGTCTCCTAAATCCACAGTTGCCCGATCAATTAATTGATCATTAATAATGAGACTTACTTCTCCTTGTTGAAGATACAGAGAACCTGTCGATCGTACCCGCGCAAGTATCTGCTGTTCTGCCGCATTTTCTAAAAGTTTCTCCGGGGAGCGAACGTCTGTAATAACTAGATTTGTGCTCTCCTCTAATCCAACATCTATTCCGGTAAACGCAACACCAGGCGCTAGTTTCCATTCTTCTTCGAGTGCTCCTATGCCCACCGTTTGAAAATCTGATATCAAAAATATCGCACGATTCTCGAAACGAGATTCCTCCAACATCTGATCTGCAAGGCGCAGATTAGGCATATACCGTGTTAATCCGAAACCTGCTTCAGGAATTTCAGCAATTGTTGAGCGAACACTGTCTAAATCTAAACTCAGTTCCCTTACAATTTGGGCTCCATCAGAAAAGGCAATCAATGCAACCTCATCTCCTACCGCCATTCCATTAACTAGGTCTAAGGCCTCCGATTTAGCACGATCAAAAGTACCTTCATATTGCATACTCATCGATAAATCTAACATTATTACCGCTGACTGAGGATCCGCATCTAATAACCGAGCGACCGATTGATTAATCAGAGGTCGCGCAAATGCTAAAACTACGAGGACTATTACGAGTGAACGAAGAAGTAAAAGAAGTATCTGCTGCAGGTGCTGAAACAGAACGAGCTTTTTAGAGGTCTTTTTGAGAAACCTAATTGTACTGAACATAACCTTAGGCGGTTTTTCGCGGCGTATGAGATGAATAGCGATAGGTATAGCTGCCGCTAGAATACCGAATAGAAAAAGAGGGGTGAGAAAAACCATCAGAAACTTTTCGCCCTTTTCGCCATATAGGAAGACAAAGCCTCATCCAAAGGCTCTGCCGTATTCAGCAAACAATAATCTACACCACTGCTCTGACACTTCTTCCTACAGTACGAAAGAAATTCGTTTAAGTTTTGCAAATATGCCTTACGAATTGAGGCAGGCGAAGTAATATACGACTCATCATCTTCCATATCTATAAACTCGGACGCTTCGTTGAAAGGAAAACTCAATTCGGCATCATCCATAATTTGAAAAGTTATCACTTCATTACCCATACCTCTGAGGTTTTGTAACGTATTTATAACTCGTTCCTCATCGTCTAACAGATCGCTGATTAAAATCACAAAACTTTTTTTGTTTAACGAAGCTGCTAGATCGGTTAAAGGCTTAACCACATTTGTTCGTTTCCCAGATTCCAGCTTGGATAAAGTCCTCAAAATATGCATTAAATGGGGTTGACGACATTTTGCGGGAATATAATCGCGAATTTCATCATCAAATGTAATTAACCCTACCGCATCACGCTGCCTCATTACAAAATAAGCTAAGGCGGAAGCCAAGGTGATCCCATACTCTAATTTACTCGTGCCCCCGGACGAGTATGCCATTGATGCCGAGGTATCAAGCAAGATGACACATCGAACGTTTGTCTCATCCTCATATTGCTTTATATAAAACTTATCACTCCGGGCATAGAGCTTCCAATCTATGTGACGCATGTCATCCCCGCGCTGGTAATGACGATAATCATTAAACTCTACACTAAACCCTTTATTAGGGCTTTTATGCAGGCCTGACAAAAAACCCTCAACCACAATCCGAGCCCTAAGCTCGAGATTATCAAGCCCTGCGAGTACACTTGGATCGAGAAAATTAAGAGAGTCTGACATGTATTTCTAATTACTCATAATTTCGGTTAATTTAAATTTCGGATGCTGGCTCTGGTACAGCCTCTAGTAAACGCTCGACTACATCATTTGTAGTTACTCGTTCAGCCTCAGCATGAAAATTAAGTAAAATTCGATGACGGAAAACGGAAGGAGCAAGAGCTCGAACATCACCGTAAGATACATTATATCTGCCCAGTAACAGTGCTCTAACCTTACCCGCTAGTATCAAATTTTGAGACGCTCTAATGCCAGCGCCCCAGCTCACCCAATCTTTGATAAAGTCTGGAGCGGACTCAGTTTGCGGACGAGAAGCATGGACTAACCTAACCGCATACTTAATCACCGCCTCAGCAGCTGGCACTTGCCGAGCTATTCGCTGAAAGTCCAGAATGTCCTCACCCCCAAGTGGGTGTGCGAGAGCATTATCATGTGTTTGTGTTGTTTGCCCTACGACGGTGACTTCGTCTTCTTCAGACAAATAGTCCAACTCAATTTTGAACATGAAACGATCGAGCTGAGCCTCAGGGAGCGGGTAGGTTCCCTCCAATTCAATTGGATTTTGCGTTGCAAGTACAAAAAATGGTTTAGACATAGGATGAGTAACTCCCGCCGCAGTCACCTGCCTCTCTTCCATGGCTTCGAGGAGGGAGGACTGGGTTTTCGGAGGAGTTCGGTTGATCTCATCCGCTAAAAGGATGTTGGTAAAAATTGGACCTTTGACAAAAGTTAGCTTACGTCCATTCTCCCCTTCTTCGACAACCTCTGATCCAACAACATCCGCAGGCATAAGGTCAGGCGTAAATTGAATTCGGCTAAAGTCCACCTTAAGTATGTCAGCAACAGTTTTAATCAGTAATGTCTTTGCTAAACCTGGCACGCCGGTGACAAGAACATGGCCACCACCGAACAGCGCTATCAACAATTCATCAATAATATCTTCTTGCCCGATAATGACTTTCTTTATCTCAGCAACAATTTTATCTCTACCTTCTTGCATGCGTCTTACCAACGCAAGGTCATCCTGATCCTCTATTTCTAGTTCTGATTCAAGTCCTATTTCTTCTGTTTCCGTCATTTCCCATTACCATCCATTAGTGACTAAATGCGTAAATTAAAAAGTTTATTCCAATCTTATAAGCTTCATTTGTATATTTTGTCGGGTAACGTTCATAGAACGTATGCTCCCACCCGTCTCCGAGATCCGTATTGTAATTTGCAACCATCATTACGCGGCCATCATCGTCCAGCACCGCATAAACCTCGGGCGGATATTTTGGATCGTCAATATTCATAAAACCGCCAAAATCCCATGTAACCATTCGCCCAGGAACTTGAGCGAGCTCGTTAATGTCAAAAAACATATGAAATATTTCGTGACTAGTATCGAGTTGAATTATTTCTCTATCTGGGAATATCTTCTGCATCTCCATGAACATATCATCTAGATGTGGAGGGCCCCAAAAATCATCCACCATCACAAAACCTCCTCGAAACATAAACTCCCTTAATGCCTCTATTTCTTCAGGATTGAAGTTTGGACCACTCATAGACGAGCCTATTGGCACCCTCTTCCAGTTCATATAAAGGAAAATATGTTCAAACAATCGCGGATCAGTAAGCTGGATAAACTCATGGTTTTTTGGATTCGTGTCTATATTGGTATAGCGCATTACACCACGAAGAAAATTCTCATCGGAATCTGGGTAATCAGTGTCCCACCAACCACCCCGCCTAAAACCATATTGCCCACCTCTATGATTTGTGTATTGACCGCGAACCCAAGTAAATTCGGTAACATCATCTCCATAAATTGCTAAATCTTCATTATCCCTCAACTGCATTACCTGAGCAGAGAGCGAGTAACTGTAAATACAAAAAAAACAAATTAAAATTTTTGAAGACACCTTCATTACTGGTTTTCACTTCCATTTAGTGACTTCAATAAAACCTCTTGCGCCCTGCGATAGCTTGGTGCAATCTCCAATGCGAATAAGACACTTTGTTTAGCCTCTTCGAGTTGCCCATTATTTAAATAAGCCTGAGCCAAATCTGTTCGAGCCTCGACAGGGTCATTGATATCCAACTTGAGCAAAACCTCATACTCTGTGACGGCAAGGTCGGCATCGCCGACCTGATTTGCATATCGCGCCTTGAGCTCATGAACCCCGCTTCGATACGGATCGACCTGAATCGCGCGATCAATGTAATACTCTGCGCGCTCAAAGTTTTGCTTTTCTAGTGCCTCTTCTGCCAAGAGCACAGCTGAATCATAGTCGTGTTGCAAATTTTCTAACAAAACCTCTAACCATTTAAATTGTTCTTGTTGATTCCCCTCTCTATCAAATATTTGTGAAAGCACCAATGCAGGGCTCGGATAGCCGGTGTAAGAAGGCAGCATGTCGTTAGCTGTAATCAGGTGGAATTTCGCTTGCTCAAAATCCTCCTCCTTAAAAAGGACAATTCCGAGCTGAAGGTGAGCTTGAAAGTCCCTTTCATTTTCTTCGATTCGTGCGCGCATGTGCTGCTTCAATGACGAGTTGTTGTATAGCTCAGCCAAGATGGCACTCGAGTTCTCTCGCATTCCGTGCCCGTGCCCTTCTCCTTCGTCAGGCACATCTTCCGAATGCACGTACACGTTTATGTCTTCCACTCGTTGATTTATCCAACGTTGGAAACCGTTATTGAACTGATTTAAAGTCAATTGAAAAACCTCATTGAAGCGTTCAGATTCTTCCTTAACAACAGCATATTGATCGATCAGACCGAGTAGTTTTTCAAATCCATATTCCTCCGTGATGTAATCGACCACTAAGTAAGATTGGAAATAAGCAAAACCCAAATCGGCATTATCTCTGGCTCCTGAAAACCCAGAATTAAGATCCTTTACATGCAAAAGTTTCTCCTGTTTAGCTGCTCTAACAAGATCCAAGCCCTGGCTACGCCCCCAATAAGGTCTTCCCTCTCGCTCTTCCCAGACTGAAATACCTTCTGACAACCAACGTGGCATTCGATTCTTCGTCATTTGCAATGTGATTACATGCATGAACTCATGCCAAACGATTTCTTGCCAGTTCGCAGCAAGTGTGTCCGGAGAAATAAGTGTCACAACCTTTCCAAAACAAATACCCACTAAGGGACCAATATCAGGCAAACCTACAGATCGGACTGCGAAATCCGCTGTGTTTTCAAAGACCTCTATAAGAATTGGACCTTCCGGTTCAAAATCATATTTTGCAGTAAGTGTGTCCCAACCCTCTTCCAGCAAAGGTTCTAAGTATGGCCACAAAATGTCCGCATCATTCTCACTCATGTGCACTTTAAAATGCTCGCTTTCTAATGTTGCATAGGTTTCAAGGGTGTCGAAAACCTTAAGCATATTCGAAGTCATCACATTGAAAGGATCATTTTCAAACCCAATCTCTAGATTGGCTTTGCCTTCAACCTCTTGCCCGAGTCTAATTAAATTACTGCCTAAAAGGGTATATCCCTGCCAATATTCTGGATCAGAATCAATTGAAGCTCTGGCAAATTCAACAGCCTCAGTGAAAAGATAGTTATTCCCGAAGGTATCCGCGATATCACCCAAAAATTCTGGATTATTTGGACTGAATGAGTCAACTCTCGCCTTGTACTGTTCGTACTCTTCCTGGCGTTGATTTAACGCTGCTTGTGCGGCCAAGATACTTAAGGTCTTTAATGATTCAGGGTTCAAATTTAACGCTCTATCAAAATATTCGCTGGCCTCTTCTTCTCTGCTGTTCAATAGCAGCAGCTGACCGTAGGTTTCGAGAGCTAAAACAGAATTTGGATTAATCGCCAACGCCCTAGTCAAAGAGCGCTCATCACCACCAACTTTGGCTATTCCAACTAAGGCGGGCACGTGTCGGCTATTAATATCCAATACTTCCTGATAAGAACGTTCAGCATCGTTAGCGTTGTACTTCTCGATAAACAAGTCACCCCAAAGCACGTGAGCCTCGAGGTTGTTCGGATTTGCTCGAGTTGCCTCACTAAACAAACTATTAGCATCATGAAAATTACCCAACAACCAACTGGCAAGCGCTACCATTGCGACGTCTTCTGATGCGAAAACTAAACCATTGTTATAGCGTTGCACCGCCAATTCCAACGCCTCCTCAGCCTCGATTTTTCTGCCTACAAATTTCAGGAGGCTTCCGTACTGCACTAACGTTCTCACCGGAGGCTCGAACTGCCCATCCACTACCGAAGAGAGAATTGCTAAGGCCTCTGATGATTGCCCAATCGAACGCTTAACCTCAGCGAGCTGAGTGCTCACTAAAGGACGACTCGCGTAGTCTTCATCTTCAATTATCTGCTCGATAACATTAATTGCTTCGGAGGAGTTACCCATCATAAAGAAAGCTCGGCTAGCGCCAACTATTCCCTCGCTCCGGTCAAGTCCATCAGCCATTTGAAAAATATCAGCAGCTGCCGCATAGGAGCCGCTTAGTAAAAGCTGCTCACCCTCAAACAAAGGTGACTGACCCGTATTATCTTGCAGTTCCTGCGAGTAAACTGGTATGGCTAAAATCACGCCGATAAATACCATGATCAGTCTTATCTCTTTTACGAAACTACTGGGTTTATTCATCTTATTGTCCATTAATCGAGTCACCCTCTGCCTTATTGCCGTTGATAGTAGCGTCCTCAAATTTTCCTGTAGCGACCGCAAGGTCGACTAATAATAACTCTATTTCTTTCCAATAATCCGACTCTAGGAAGTCTTGTTTGCGTCCCCGTAAAATAAAAACATCGCGCTCTAATTCCTGCATGCGGGCCTTCAAAACCCTCGCCTCTGGGCTAAGGCCCGAAGTCTCATCTATGGCAGAATCAATATAAGCTATCTCGGCCAGCCTTCCATCCGAATCGTCGATTATAGGGTTGAGCGCAAATAGCGCGTCTCCATTGTCATCTAACCCTGCATGTTCAGATGCTAACCTACCCTGTTCTTCATACCACGCCTCTACATTACTTTTTGCGTACTGAAAGGCTTCCAGCATAGAAACTCGATTGTTTTTATCCCGGTCACCATTTCGGCTATCAAGTGCCTCAATAAAGTATCTGGAAAATATAGGATCGTACCTCTCAGACGGGGACCGGGTAGAGGAGATAACCACTCTGCCCTCTCCTGAAAGCGAAGTCGAAAATCCGTAGCTAGCACTGGTTGTATTAACAATAGCGATATCCTGCTCGTTAAACTGGTCTAAGAGCTCTGCAAATTGCGCTCCGGTAACATCCGGACCTACGATATTAAACTTTGCCTCCTCCTCGGCGCCCGACCCATGCCCAATCAGATAAAGGGTGATCTGATCCCCAGTTTTTACGCGACCAGCGAGTTGGGCAAGCCCCTGCTCTATTCCTTGTAAATCACACGCACCATCGATTCGCTCGTCGCGGATTGAAGCTGTCTCGCCTCTATCATAGAGCAATGTGATAGATTCAGAGGTATACCCATAATCTCTTGCCAAGATGTCGTGTAACGAAAATGCCCATTGCCTGAACTGATTTTTATTCGTTTCACCAATGGTAGGACCAGTCAATATAACTGCGTATTTAGAAGCCTGCGGACTATCCAGGAAATACTCCTTAGCCTCATTAACAGCTGGGACTTGCGCGCTTGTCGCAGACCCGACAACTAACCCGATTAGTAGCGTCATCAATAGTAGCGTCTCAATCTTAGAGGAACGTAGTCTCATCAATCACCTGTTACTTTTCTGCTAAACACATCGGTTAAGAAAGCCCTTTCAATCTGCGTGTCGCCCAATCGATACAGAGCAAAGAGATCAAGAGTGCAAGCAGCCACGGCTTATCCCAAAGATCAATTTCTACTTCCCGAGAATATGCGTTTGGTGTAAATTCCACTCTATCAGCCAAACCGTCCACATCGGATAATTCAAAGTAGCTGCCACCGCTCTCTTGAGAAATTCGCCCTAACAAACCCGCATCCATCCCCGCATTATTAAATTCCCGCAGTGAAGGGGTTACAACAAAAGCGGCACGCTTCTCTGAACTTTCTAACTCCGCATCGGCGGCGGCACTTGCAACATCGACAAGCAAATTAAAAACCCCTTCTTCCTCGACCGTAAAATTGGCTCGATACACACCCTCCTCCTCAATATCCCATTCCATAGGCGTATCGGTTATCTGCTCACCAGGCGTCTCCGTCTGCATCCACAGCGTTGCATCGTTATCTGGTTCATATTGATCATTCAGAGCAACGACGGTCACGTTGACCTCATCTCCAACATTATAATACTCCCGATCAAAATCTATGTTTATTCTCTCGGGCGATGAAACTGCCAGCCAACGCAAAACCTGGCGCCACAGAGTCTCATGTGATTGGTCATCGGAAGGCAGCATCATTTGCCACCTCCAAGTGCTGGCTGTATTGACGGACATACTCCTGCCGCTTCCATAACGTTGCTGGGCAATGATTGGCAGCAACTGATTTTGGTATTGCAACACCGGATGCTCCATGAGAACCGTTGCGCCGGGTTTAATCCTGCCAGTGACAAACACACCCTGAAGCTCTGGCAATTGTCTCCATAGATTACCATTCTCGCTGTCTTCCCCAGATAGGCGCAAAATCGGAGAGAATTCTCCGTTATTGGTTAGTCTCGGATAGAAAAGTTCGCCAGTGGGATGATCGCCACGCCGGGTCCCTCCGCGCAAATGACCTGGGAGAAAACTCTCCTCTATTAACGTCAAAGGAAGGATGTCAGCAATTGGTGTCCCAATAAACTCCTCATCGACCATACCGCTCATCAAGAATCCGCCACCACGCTCTGCAACAAAATCCTCAATCATTTGTAGCTCATCAGCGTTAAAAAAATTCTCCTCAATATCACCTAAAATGATCGCCTCATATCGATAGAGTTCCTCCTTAGTCGACGGAAAACCACTACTTAATTCTGTCGAAGATTCAATTCCCTGACGATAATATTTTTCCGGACCTGTCTGCAAATATGTTGCCAGACGGATTGATTCATCACCCTCGAGTGCTCTTCTGATAAATTTATACTCATTTCGAGGGTGTCCCTCGACATACAAGACATCAAGAGCAGATTTTTCGCTATTGTCTACGAGAAAGCTGTAAGAATTATTTTCTTCGATAATCTCACCAGGCTGCAATTCTACCTGCAGGTCATAAACGATTAGTTCAGGCCTCTCAGGAGTAATTTCTAGCTCATAGCGGCGTGTCACTTCCGAGACTCCCAAAGTAACTATTTCAGAAGCGACGACCTCTTCGCCATCCCGCACAGATATCTCTACTTCCTGTCCTTCAAAACCCTGATGAATAATTCCAGCCTGAACTGTGAAAACCGAACCTTCTAAAACGGTTTCAACACTGCTTACATCTACAATTCCTATGTCCTCAGGAATTGATTCCTTTCCAACACCAATCGTAAATATGGGAACTTGGCGTGCACCAAAGTCCTGAGCTGTAACAACTGGATCCGCTGCGCCGCTATTATCAGCGCCATCACTCACCAGGAGCAGCCCCCCTAACCGCAGACCACTGAGTTGATCGTTGACGTAATTAAGAGCTTGATCAATTGATGAGGCCGTTCCCGCCTGCAACAAATCACCGGCACCCGCAATGCGCTGTGTGCCCTTATCAAATCGGAAAGTCCTGATTTGGAACGAGTCAGATAACTCCTCTACTAAACCTCCATCAAATAAGACCTCTTCGACGCCGTCCCTTCTGCTCTGACCCCCGGGCAAGTCAGCTATAGACATGCTTTGAGAGTCATCAATCAATATACCGAGATAAGTCTCTTGAGGAGAGGTTTGTATCGTGGTGATCACCGGCCTGAGTAAACAAAACAGGAGTAGAACAAGAACACTACCCCGAGTACCCACAAAAAATGCCTTCCATGGGGGTGAGATAGGCCTCGTAGTCTTCAGGTAAGTTAGCCATACACCTATAAAGATGGCCAGGACTGCGAGGCCGAATAACCATGGGCTAATACCGAGAGCAAAGCTGAAAGTGCCCTCTTCTAACGCGTTAAAGATAGTGGGTTCTGTGTATTCCATCACTACTGAGCAGTGCTCTCAGACTCCTGATTTTCTGACAGCACACGATAGTACTCTTCAACCAAATCGCGATATTCGTCGGGGATATCTTCTTCTACCACTGCATAAAGTTTTTGATTAATCGCGTCAAGTTCGGCTTGCGCTCGTAGTGCACCTTCTAGCTCAATTATAGGTTGCAGCAACTCACTAAATAGCTCAGGCTGATTAAGAAAATCCTCTATGTCTTGTTGTGTTAACAACTGCCTAATCGAACGCGCGTTACCCCAGGGCAAATTATTACCGTCGGTCGTTACGCGACCGCCAATTCCGGAACGTCGCTGATCTCCGCCCCTAGCCCCACCTATCTGTTGACGTCCCCCTGCGCTGGCTTGCGCCGAACCGCCCTGCTGCTGGCTAGCGGATTGTTGCCCGCCCGATTGTTGACCGCTCGATTGTTGACCGCCTGCCTGAGACTGCTGCTGGAGCTGTTGCTGCAAGTTTTGTGCAAGTTGCTGAGAATCTTGCAACTGTTCGCGCATTTCGCGTATCGAGGGTGCGCCATCTTCCTGTTGCTGCTCGCCATACGCCAAGGCTTGTCGCTGCAATTCCTCTATTTGTTCTCTTAAATCCTCGGCATCTTGAGCGGCCTGAGCTATCTGCTCTGAAGGGGAATTAGTGTTTGCTGGGTCTAATGTGCCCAGAGATTGAGCAAACTCTTCGATTTGACCCTCTAATTCTTGCTCGATATCTACAGACAAATTAACCATACCATTGCGAAGAACGCGATTGCTGGTTTGCATCTCCTCGCGGATTGGTCTCAAGTCCCTCGATGCTTGTTGCGCCTGAGACATTAACCTTTGATCATCACCACTGCCTCTCGCAATTATTGCTCGTAGCATATCCTCAATTTCTTTCAGATCTCTCTGCCGCTGTTGCTGCATCTCAATAAGCTCTTGCAGATCCTCAGAGTTTCTGACGGACTGCCGAGTTTGGCCCAAGCCTTGTTGTCGAGTTGTACTTTCTAAGGCATCTTGCAATTGCCTTTGTTGCTGCAATAACTGTTGACCGCGCTGACCTAAATTCTGAGCCAACTGATTTACTGACCGGTCACTCTCCTGACTGAGTTCTTGCTGGCTCTCTCTTAGATTCTCGAGCGCCTTTTGGCTGCGCGCGGCGGCAATTGAAGCAGAATTACTTTCGGCTGCTTCTTGCATCTGTTGTGCAGCTCTCTCAAGGGCTGTCTGTGGTTGTTGCTGCCGGCCAGAACTGCTATTGCTTCCGGCAGAGGATTGAGATTGCTGACCCGACTGTTGTTGAGATTGTGAGCCTTGTTGACTAGAAGACATTTGTCTTGCTAGCTGAGATACCTCCTGACTCAACTGCTCTTGTTGACGCATCAGCCTCTCTAATTCTCGACGACGCTGTTCCTCAGTCATTTGATCTTCACGACGAGCCAGGTTCCTTTGAGCTCGAGTCAGCCCCTCTTGTCGACGAGAGAGTTCCTCTAGTTTGTTAGCCTCTTCCTGTTGTTGCTGCGAACCGCCTCCACGACTATTTGGTGTTTCGTAGCGATTTTCCAATTGGCCCATTTCCATTTCAAACAATTCTCTCAAATCTTCTCTTTCCTGTGCAGCGCCGCCACCGCCACCGCCACCGCCTTGTTGCATACTTATATCCGTTCGATTAATGCTAGCTTCAGCTTTCAATATATGTTGCAGCGCTAATTGTTCAGGCTGTAATGCACTGGTGATCTGTTCGAGATCCAGCTCGTTTGCAGCTGTATTCATTTGATCAATAGCTAAAGACAGGTTCTCTACCGCAGAGTCATAAGTATCGTCTGAGAAGTTTAGCCGCTCTGCCAACCTATCTATCGACATGCGGGCTCTTTCTGTCGCCTCTTTTTGAGACTCCGCAATTATCTCCGCATCAGAACTAAACTCTTCTTGTGACACCTGTCCCTGTCTGTTTTTTAATTTCCAAGTTGCCGCTATGATGTCTTTTTGGATGCTAACAAGGGCACTACTATCTCCCCCTCCTTGGCCCCCACCACCACCTTGACCCCCTCCGCCACCAGAATTGCGCCTAAATTCCTGGTCAGTGGGTATAACCTGAAGAAAATAGATATCAGATATAACCTCTGCCGGCCCCTCAATACCGTTGTTGTCTGCAAGAGTAAGGAAGTAACTCACAAAATCGCCGGGCTCAACCCCAAGATCTTCAAGGTAAATTAACTCGCTACCAGAAACATTCCTTACATCGGGCTCACTGAGAAAATTCACCTTATTCTCTTCAGCCCCAACCACACTATAATTCAGATCAAATTTTGATAGGCCATAATCGTCAGATGCATCTATTTCTAATACAACTTCTTCAAGCGGCATCACATCTTCATCCTTCCCAGGACGAATTAAAGCCAGCTCCGGCGGATTGTCCTCGATAGAACGAATGAAATAGTCGAGCGCAGGAGGGCTTTCCATATCTGAAAAATCGGTCGCGCTAATCCGATAAATACCGTCTTGGTTAACCGTAAAGCGAGTGGTGCCTATATTTCCGTTTAACGTCAGTGTTGTGTCTTCATATGGAGATGGCAGATCAATTTCGTCCTCATCGTCTGGTTTAGACTCTTCAAAATTAATACTCGCCTGGGCTATCGGCTTATTAAAAGTGACTCTAAGGTCAATGATAGTGCCCTCGGGAACGAATATATCTCCACTATCCTCCTCTGAAGCATCTTGCATACCGGTGTATTCAGGGTAATCAAGCGCTACATCAATTTGCTCTATTTGCGGCAGATCAAACAAATTGATACGAAATTGAGGAGAACTCTGCTCACCCCGCTCGTCAAAAGTCACATAATAGGTCGTGTCTTCCTCTAACGAGGGGACGAAGTAACTATAAGTGCCGCTTTCACTACCATCTCGCCTCATCGACACATTCTGCCAGTTGACATTGTCATCTTGTAAACGCAGAACAATGGAATCTGGGGCGGCATTGGAAACTCTCGCCACGATTGTCACGCTCTCGCCGCGCTGCATCTCTATATCACCCGGCTCAACGCTTATTTCTATTTCGAGAGGCACCACTTCAACAACGAGTGGCTCATCGATTGAAAATGGCCATGCTAACCTGCTAACAGAATTAAAAAGTGGATCCGAGGCGATGAATAACCCAAGAACCGACGTCACCACAACAGAGGCGACTCCAAACGAAATCCAACTAGCCTTCGCTGGTGCAACGGTTTCAACCTCCCGCTGCTGTTCTTTTACATGGTATTGCGCGTCGCTCCAGAGCTGCCGAATAAACTGCTGAGACACACCCGCCCTGCCTTTCACTAAATCTTCTTCAGTAAACTCCAAAGAGGTCAGTAGCCGTTGTTCCAAGTCGGGAATATGATCCTCAACGTAGTGAGCCAACCTTAGATCATCAGTGTGGCGTCGCTTAATGATCTTAATAAAATGCCAAACGGCAAACGAAAAGCCACAAACACTTACGAGGAAAAGAAGTATTGTTCCTGACTTGCTCAAATTTAGCCAAAAAGACAGGCCACTTAGAAGCAAGACAAATAGAGAAACCGTAATTGCAAAATAGCTGCCTTGTTTTAGCAGAAATAAGCCATTGCGCCTTCGCCTCAGAGTTTTCAGGGTTAAGCGCAGACTTTCAAATGTGGTTGAAGACATAGGGTCTCTTTCTGACGGGTAATTAAACTTTTGTTTCCATTAATCTTTGAAGAAAAAAGCTAAATATCAATTGCTTACTGGCCTTGAGAGACTGCCAAATCGAGCTAGAAATTAAAGCAAATTCCTTCTTTTTTCTGAGCTTAACTATCCCATTAACAGGCCCCCAAAAGCAAGGATTTAAAGAGACGAATACGGGCGAATTGAGACTATAACCTGATTAAAGACTCACGGCATATGACAGCCCTAACACTCTCGGGGTAGCAGAAGATCTAAATTCAAACTTTTTTAAAAGCTCAGACCTGATAACCCATTTCGCTGGGACGGTAAAATTCCGAATCTTTCGGGAACACTCGAATTTCAGTTTTGCTTACGCCAGTAATAAGCTCTTGGAGAGTCTTATATTCTGCAATATCCGATAAGGTAGTTATTGTCGGCCTAGGCAACACCCACTTCTCTGCTTTCGCATCGTCAATTGCGTCCTGAGGCCCGATCCAACGGTAGTCAAGTATTTCGTTATTATCAACAACGACGCCCATTGGCTTTTCCACGGGGCAAACAAAAAACCAAGTTGAAAATCTTCTTGGCATTTTGGGTGGTGTCGTCCAGTGGGCTGTATGAATTAGTTGACTCTCGCTTATTTTTATCCCTGCCTCCTCCTGTGTCTCTCGGACAGCAGCCTTTTTCGCCGCTGGGTACTCAAGATTCCCCGCAGTATTACTGTAATCCAACTCGTCAATGCGCCCGCCCGGGAACACCCAGTGTCCACCATGAAATACTAGACGGGAGTTGCGCTGCAACAACAGAATCTCCAAGCCTGAACCCTGCTCAGATTGTCGGACTAGAACTACTGTCGCAGCCGGCACTGGCGCGATTTCTTCCATAAAATAACTCACCCACTTAAAAAACCGATTCGCGATGATAACTAAATTGTCAGATAAGACCACCCTCTAATCGAAAAAACGATTAAGTGGTAATTGCAGTAAAACGGCTTACCATCATAAACTCTATCTCTCTCTTAAAACAAAGAGAGAGATTTGTAAAATCGAGGAGGATTCGTATGACTATTAGTTTTGAGGGTCAGGTAGCCATAGTTACAGGCGCTGGAGGCGGACTAGGCAAGCAGCATGCGCTTGAGCTTGCCAAACGAGGAGCAAAGGTAGTTGTGAACGATTTAGGAGGAAGTGTAGACGGCGCAGGAAGCTCCATTTCGGCCGCGGAAACAGTGTCCCAAGAAATATTGGAAAATGGTGGAGAGTCGATTGCCCACGGCGCATCGGTCAGCGATCTTAACGCGGTACAAAATATGATTGATCAAACGATGGCCACATGGGGCCGCGTTGATATACTTGTCAATAATGCTGGTATCCTGCGTGATAAAACATTTAAAAAGTTAGAGACATCCAATTGGCATGAAGTCATAAACGTTCACCTGAATGGAAGTATGAATTGCTCAAAATTAGTTTGGCCAATCATGACCGAGCAAAACTATGGGCGGATTGTGATGACGACCTCGACCTCTGGATTATTCGGCAACTTCGGACAGAGCAACTATGGTGCTGCGAAACTTGGCCTCGTCGGTTTAATGAACACCCTCAGATTAGAGGGAGCGAAATTTAATATACATACAAATTCAATAGCTCCAATCGCAGCAACAAGAATGACCCTTAACTTACCCGGATTTGAGAATAGTGAGGAACGTTTAGCGCCAGAGCTAGTTACGCCAGCGGTGATTTACCTCTGCAGTAACGATGCACCCAATGGAAGGATTATTCAAGCAGCTGGCGGGAGGTATTACTCGGCAGATATAAGGGAAAATTCAGGCGTCGAACTTGGATTAAATGCCAGCGCCGAGGACATTGCAGCCAATATCAATCCGATTCTAGATATGTCTTCTAATCTTGGCTTCCTTGACAAGAATTGATGGAAAGAATTATCACCTAAAGGTTATGGTTTTTATGCCTGGTCGGCTTTGACCTGCTTGACAGAATCGAATTTGTCCATAGCGTGGAAAAAACCGTCTAGATTTTTTATTGATTCTTTCTTGACGTCCCATTCCCAAGTTTTGCGGCAAACCCTAACGACTGGCGATAATCCGAAGTAAGCATAAAAGTCAACATAGGTGTTCTCCGAACCGGCGAAGAAAGGCTGAAGATCTGCAATCCGGCCCAAAGCAGAAAACCCCTTCTCTAGGAGTTTTTTTACATCTGCTTTCTCCTCATCACTCGCCGGACGATCAAAGAACACATCGCCATATAACCGACGCGCTGGTAGCTCAACATACAATTCCAAATAGCGCATCAGCTCCCTGCACTTTGCTCTTTGGAACGCAGAAATAGGATATAGCGAATTATCTGGGTTCGACGAACCGATATCCTCAATAAATTCAAGCATGACAGAGGTTTCCGTAAGAAAACCTTCATCGGTTTCCATACAAGGCACTTTACCCATCGGGCTTTTTGACAAATAGTCTTGGTCCTGACTCGGCCTTACGTTTATCTCCTCAAAAGGTATCCCTTGTTCTAACATAACGCATTTGACCACGTTGTAATAATTGCTCAAGGGCATTCCATGTAATTTAATCACCAATTTTTCTCCTAGTTACTTGAAGGTAACAGATAAGCTTTCTAGAATTTTTTGTTAACCTTTTGAGCGAATAAAGATTTACGATTTGAAGCGCGCCACTAAATTCGAATTACTTGAACTGCATAATATCTAATGTCACGCACTATTTTTAATTCACTCTCTCTAAGACAGGGAAGACAATTTCTTGGTCAATTTGAATTCGATTAAAATCCAATTCAGGATTATATTGTCTCAATAACCAAACGGGTGTTCTGTAACGACTTTGAGCGATTCCTCCGATATTATCACCAGATCGCACTTTATAAGTCTCTGCTCCCTGAATACGGTAATTAGCAAAAAACTGGCGCTGGAGAGTTGCGTGATAATCTTTTCGCTTCAACTCAAACTCAGAAATATTTACCTGAGAAAACTCAATTGAAATTCGTTCCCCAATTATCACTGGATCCCGGTAAGCCATATTATTGAGCCTGCGAATGTCCCAAGCCCGTATTCCGAGCCAATCCGCATAATGCCCTAAAGTTTCAGAGGCCTGAATCTCTATACTACTATCACTTACTGCAACAGAATAATCTGATGGGTCGGCAGACAGAGATTCGGATAGTTCCTCATTACTTTCAATTCTCTCCTCAGCAGGGTCTAGCGCAATTTCTTGATCAGCAACCACACTCTCATCAAAAGACGGTGCTGACACGCCACTTTGCTGCGTATTCAAGGCCAATTGAGCGGCATCCAGACCTGAAACTAAATCTCGCTCCTCTTCCATTTGATTTTGTTCCTCTGCTATTTCCTCGACTTTTGTTGCTGAGGAATCAACATTTGGGGCGTCAATCAAATCAGATTCTAAAGCCGCAACTATCTGAGTTTCATCTATCTCGGTGGCCTCTTCTTTTGGAGCTTCAGAACCAGAAATTTGGGTATCAGCGATAGCGTCAGCGTATCCCGGGAGACGAATTTGCTGCCCAGGATAGATTAATTGTGGGTTTCGAATGCCGTTCTCTGCTAAGAGAGCGCTCTCTTCAAGATTATAGCGATCAGCTATTCGAGAAACCGTGTCTCCCCGACTCACAGTGTATATACCATCGACTGGAGGCACACCGGCTGCGGCAGCAATAAGTTGATTAGGATCAACATCTTCTTGTGGAAGTAAAATTCTTTGACCAATGGAAATCCGATTTCTGCTAGCTAACTGGTTCAGAGTAACTAACCTGTTTACCGAGGTGTCGAATCGGCTTGCAATAAGCGATAGCGTATCGCCACGCTCCACTACGTATGCTATATCTGGGGTCTGCACCGCGAACTTATAGTCAGAGGGTATCAAAGCAAGTAAGTCACTCGCATTGATTTGGTCTTGTCTTACTTTGACAAGGTATCCTTGAGGAATACGCTTGTTACCTTCCCAAACTATGGGTCTCAAGGCCGGATTATCTTTTCTGAGCTGATCAAAGCTTACCCCCACTGAATCTGCAAAAACTTCAGCATCTATAAATGCATCAATCTCTACTTCACGAAAAGTCGGTGCTGGATCAAACCTCACATCACCGAAATACTGTTGCGCATTGTTCTCAACGTGCACGACAGCGAGGAACTGGGCGTAGAAATTCCTGGACGCAAAGCCAAACCTGCGACCCCGGTAATTAGCAACAATTTTTTCAATATCCGTAGTCCCGGTTTCCCTCACAGCACGTGCAATTCCTCCAGCGCCATGATTGTAGGCCGTCAGCGCCAGTGGCCAAGTTCCGAGCACAGAGTAGTTATATTCCAACAGACTCATCGCGGCAGCAGTAGATGTATAGGGGTCCATCCGCTCATCGATAATGTAGTCAATTCGCATAAACCTCTTTCCAGTACCAGACGTGAACTGCCACATCCCCGCGGCTGAAGCACTAGAGCGAGCACTCGGATTAAAAGAGGACTCAACATGAGGGAGAACGCCGAGCTCTGGCGGAAGGCCCTTCTCTAGAATCACGTTCTTGATGTGTTGTCTGAAAGCACCGGATCGTCGCAATCCGCCCAGAAAACGATCTGACTGCCCAAGTTGCCAGCGAATATTGTTAGCGGCTTCTGACAAAGTGCGATTTGACACGTCAGCAGGCCATAGCTCCAGTATTTCCCTTTGGCTTCCAGATAAATCGTCCCTAGCACCTGTAGCTAGATACCTTAAATCCTCTCTTATCTCGGTTCGCGTAGCTTCAATGCTTCTGCGGTTGAGTCGAAGGCGTTCGTAGATAACGGATAAATTTTCCGAATCGTGCAAATAACCACTTTGAGTATCAACTTCGGTATAAACCTTAATCCAGAAATCCACTGCCGGTTTCAGTCCAGCAGGCTGAGGAAAAGCTTCTAACGATTGAGCCTGAATTTCTAGAGCGGGGACCCACGAAAGCAAAGCTAATAGCGCCATTGCCGTGGCGAAATTTGACTGAGCCCTAGAAAGCAGTTTGTTTCTCTCTACAACATTTTTCAAATTGGTAAACCTATCTATGACAACAACATCCCAACTTAATCAGTGAAAAATATTTATAAACCTATTCTCGTTATCGCTCTCAAGATAAGCAACTTTACTACGAACAAGAACAGTTCAAATTACGGCATTCCATCAAGCTCCGTCTCCTCTCTTACGGGAACCATCAAATCTTCCCGCGTTACCTTCATATACAATATGACATTAGAGGCAATGTAAATAGAAGAATATGTCCCTATAACTACTCCTATTATAAGTGCCACCGCGAACCCCTGAGTTGTTTCACCGCCTATAAATAAAACAGAGAAAAGCACTAATAATGTAGTGAAAGATGTGATCAATGTCCTGCTTAAAGTTTGATTGAGAGAGGTATTCACCATCTCCAACGGTGAGCCTTTCCTCATTCGCCGAAAATTTTCGCGTATCCTGTCCGAAACAACTATCGTGTCATTAAGGGAATAGCCAATAATCGCAAGCATTGCAGCAAGCGTATTTAAGTTAAATTCGATACCAAACAATGAAAAGATACCTAACGTTATTAGGACATCATGCGCAAGAGCAACCACAGCTCCGACTGAAAATTTGAATTGGAATCTCACCGCAATGTAGACCATGATTATCCCGAGCGCGACTAACATGCCTAGCCCTCCCTGCTCAGCAAGCTCCTCGCCAACTTTAGCACTGACATAGTCTGATCCCAGCAAAGTTACGTCATCGACGCCATCGGATAGCAAAGATGCAATTGTCTCACCGACGATAGCAGCCTCGCTTGCTTGGTCCTCTACCTGAGTTGTCTCATCGACGGGCAACACCACTCGAATTTCACGATCTGAACCAAAGCTAACTACAACCGCTTCGTCATAATTGTTTCTAGCGAGAGTTTGGTTTACTTGCTCAAGATCAACGGTATCCGAGTATTCCAGGCGGACCGATGTGCCGCTAGTGAAATCTAAACCAAATTGCAAAGAATTTACGAATAACGAGACTACTGATACGAAAACCAAATCACCCGAAACTACTGCTGCAGCTTTTCGAATACCCATAAAATCAATTTCTCTATTCTCTAACACGAGCCCATTTCCACCTTCTTCCAACTCTCTTAATGTTAAGTAGACATCTTATAACGGCCGATCGAAAGCTTCTGAACTGACCGACCACCATAAATAAGGTTCACTAACGCGCGAGTACCTACTATCGCAGTAAACATCGACGTAATAATTCCTATCATTAACGTAACAGCGAATCCTTTCACGGGACCTGTGCCTATAGAAAATAAAACTAATGCAACCAAAAATGTGGTGAGGTTTGCATCTATTATAGTTGTGAAAGCCCGATTATACCCAGAGTCAATAGCTTGCTGCGGCTGCAACCCGTTACTTAACTCCTCTCGTATTCGAGTAAAAATCAGTACATTTGCATCGACCGCCATGCCGACAGTAAGAACGATGCCAACAATCCCAGGCAACGTCAAAGTAGCAGGTATGACGGTCGACATGACAGCAAAAATTAGAAGAATATTCATAATTAACGCGGCATTAGCCGCAAGCCCAAACACACGGTAGTAAGCCAGCATGAAAATAACCACCAATAAAGATGCCACTTGCACACCCAGAATTCCTTGCTCAAGGTTCTCCCTGCCCATGGTAGGGCCAATCACACTTTGCTCAACTATCGTCATCGGCGCTGCTAGTGAGCCAGACCTGATTAGCTCGGATAGGTCATTCGCCTCCCTCGCTGATAACCCTGTTATGACAAAAGTTCGAGGTAGTGCGGTTCTAATAGTGGCATGGCTAATGAGTCTCTTATCCTCATAAAACTCTACATCTTCAATTTCCTCGCCATTTTCACCTGTGGTAATTACCGATCGAGACCTAGTCTCGTTTAGCAAAATATCCATATTCCTGCCGACATTATCTCGCGTAACGCGATTGATTTGTGAGCCACCCTGCGCATCGAGATTTATTTGAACTTGGGGTAACCCATTTTGATCTAGGGTAGAGCGCACGTTACTGATGCGATCACCTTGCAGAATTACCTCATTATCAACATCAACCAATAAACCTTGATATTCATAGCTCTCGTACGAAGTCGATGAGGCACCAGGATTAGCTTCTAAATGAAATTCCAAAGTAGCGATTCGCTGCAGAAAACGGATTGCTTGGGCAGGATCTTGAACCCCTGGAAGTTCGACTACTATTCGATCGGCACCTTGTTGCTGAACGGTTGGTTCTGCAACCCCTAATGCATCGACTCGATTCATAATCGTGGTTCTATTCGCTTGTAAAGTGTCCCTTTCGATTTGCAAGACCACTTCTGGAGGTGTTCGCATATCAAGAACACTGAGATCCCCAGACTCTCGGTTCTGAAATTGTAAATCAGGAAAATTTTCGATAAGCGCGGAGCGAGCATCAGACCTCGCTTCGGAATCAGCGAAACGAATTTCTAAGTGGGCATCATCCAAAACATTAGTACCACGCGTTCTAATCCTCTCCTCTCTCAATATTGAGCGAACGTTACTCAAATTATCTTCCATACGTCGGCCAAGCGCTGCACCCATATCCACCTCCATAAGAAAATGAACACCTCCTTGAAGATCTAAGCCAAGATTCATCTTTCCGGCTCCTATCGACTGAAGCCATCCTGGGGTCGTCGGCGCTAAATTCAATGCCACTATGTAATTGTCTGTCAGGGCATTCTCAATAGCAGTTTTTGCAATGAGCTGTTCTTCCACAGAATTAACTCGAATCAAAATATTTTCTTCGCTGATTTCTTCACCAAAAAATTCCACTTGAGCCGCTTCCAGTGCAGTGGTTATATTTGCCATATCCGAATCACTCAAGGTCACGCCATCAGCGCTGACTTGGATTGCCTCGTCATCGGGATAAATATTGGGTACGGAGTAAAGAAACCCTAAAAGAACGACCAGTAAAATAAGCGCATTTTTCCAGGCTGGATATCTATTTAACATTATGCTGCTCGTTAGCTCTACTTAAAGATTTCTTTAATGGTGCCTTTAGGCAACGTAGCTGCCACTGAAGACTTTTGGAGTTTCAGTTCCACACCATCGCTTACTTCGACTGCAATGTAATCTTCACTGACTTTATTCACCCTGCCCATAACCCCGCCGGAGGTCATTATTTCATCTCCTTTGGAGATACTGCTTACAAGATCCCTATGCTCTTTGGCTCTCTTAGATTGCGGTCTCCATAAAATCAACCAGAAAAGAAAAAACATACCGCCAAATAACAATAGGTTGTATACGAACGAAGGTTGTTGTGCTTGCCCTGCTTCTTGGGCATTCGCGACAGAAAATAGAAAGTTCATTAATTATCTCTCGTTGTCAGTTTTAACGTTAGATCAAACATTTGGAATCAGCCTCTGATTACCTACTTCTCTTGGCAAGCAAGAAACTATTCATAGTAAATTCCCCTACCAGCTAATTTACCCATCCATCTCTTGGCCGGCTAAGAATTCAGTAACAAAGCCCGCCAATCTACCTTGTTCTATTGCTCCGCGCAATTCAGACATCAAACGTTGGTAAAAATGCAGATTATGGATCGTATTTAGCTGCGAGCCCAGTATTTCCTTGCATTTATCGAGATGGTGCAAATAAGCGCGACTAAAATTCTGGCAAGTATAACAAGTACATTTTTCGTCCAGAGGGCGTGTGTCATTGCGATAGCGAGCATTGCGCAACTTTAAAAGCCCAGCAGAGGTAAACAAATAACCATTTCGAGCATTACGCGTTGGCATAACACAATCGAACATATCAACCCCAGCCAAAACACCATGTACAATGTCTTGTGGCGTCCCCACACCCATGAGTTAGCGCGGTTTTTCGTCCGGCATTCTGTGCCCGATGTGGTTAATAGTTGAATACATTTCCTGCTTCGGCTCTCCGACAGATAAACCACCAATTGCATATCCATCGAATCCTGTTTCCATCAAACTTTCAAGTGATTCTTCACGCAAAGAGTTAAACATTGATCCTTGAATAATCCCGAAGAGAGCAGCCGGGTTTTCTTTGTGCGCTATTGAGCATCTTTTAGCCCACCGCATTGACAACTCCATAGACTGCCTTGCGATTGTTTCCGTCACGGGATAAGGAGTACATTCATCAAAAACCATTATTATGTCTGCGCCAAGCAAGTGCTGGGTCTTAATTGCCGATTCCGGCGTCAAAAATATCTTTGCACCATCCACAGACGATCGAAACCTTACTCCTTCCTCAGAGATCTGTCGCATTTCTCCTAAACTGAAAACTTGAAATCCCCCCGAGTCAGTTAATATTGGCTTTTCCCATCCCATAAAATCATGCAAGTCACCATGCAAATTAATAACTTCCGTGCCGGGACGTAGCAACAAATGGTAAGTATTACCAAGCACTATCTCCGCACCCGTCGCTAGAATTTGTAAGGGATTAAGTCCTTTTACTGAACCGTAAGTTCCCACTGGCATAAAGGACGGCGTTTGAACGGCACCACGTGAGAACCTCATAACTCCGCGTCGAGCGAGCCCGTCGACTTTGGTCACGGAGAAGTGCATGTTTGCCAATTCACTAATGCTCCCTAGTTGAGAGGAAGCGTATGTCAGGCCAACGCTCTTCCATTAAATTAAGATTAACTCTCGTAGGCGCAAGATAAGTAAGGTATCCACCTCCGTCTAACGCAAGATTCTCCGAGGCTTTCTTTTTAAATTCTTCAAATTTATTGATGTCCTCTGACTCTACCCAGCGAGCGACTTGCAGATTTGTGGGCTCGTATATCGCTTCGACCTTATATTCATCTTTAAGACGATAAACGACAACCTCAAACTGCAAAACTCCGACAGCACCGACAATCAGATCGTTGTTTTTAAGAGGCGCAAAAACCTGCACAGAACCCTCCTCCGACAATTGAGTCAATCCCTTTTGGAGCGCTTTGAGCTTTAGCGGGTCTTGAAGACGTATTCTCTTAAATAACTCAGGGGCAAAATGAGGAATGCCTTTAAACTTGAGTTCCTCACCAGTTGAAAAGCTGTCACCTATTTGAATAGTTCCGTGGTTGTGTAATCCGATAATATCACCAGACACTGCGCTCTCTGTTTGAGCGCGTTCCCCTGCCAAGAAGGTGACAGCATCAGCAACTTTAATATCCTTTGCTAAGCGATTGTGGCGTATCTTCATCCCTTTCTTATATTGTCCTGAGCATACTCGCATAAATGCCATACGGTCACGGTGATTGGGGTCCATATTTGCTTGAATCTTAAAAACAAAACCTGAAAATTTATCTTCCTTAGCGGCAACAATTCTGGATTCGGCTTCACGATTCTGTGGCATTGGCGCCCATTTAACAAAATCATCTAACATCTCTTTGACCGTGAAATTCCCCAGGGCCGTCCCAAAATAAACGGGGGTAACTTCCCCTCTCAAGTATGATTCATGATCGAATTTATGACTAGCACCATGTACCAGTTCAATTTGCTCTTTAAAATCTTCTAAGTAGTCGCCTAAAAGATCTTTCGCCTGCTGATTTCCTATCCCCTTAATTTGGACATCATCGGGAATTTTGTGACCTTGGCCTTGCTGGTAAACATGGATCGCTTTGGAGTAAAAATTGTAGACACCCTTAAACTCTTTACCCATTCCAAGCGGCCAGTTAATTGGGGCGCACTTAATTTTAAGAACAGTCTCTATTTCATCCAATATCTCAATCGGGTCTAAAGTATCGCGATCCATTTTATTAACGAAAGTGAAGATAGGTGTATCGCGCAATCGGCACACATCCATTAACTTTATCGTGCGCTCCTCAACACCCTTCGCACCATCAACCACCATGAGCGCAGAATCAACAGCTGTCAAAACCCGATACGTATCCTCAGAGAAGTCCTCGTGCCCTGGAGTGTCTAGGAGATTTACAACACAGTCTTTATAAGGGAATTGCATTACAGAAGATGTGACCGAGATTCCTCGCTCCTGCTCCATGGTCATCCAATCGGATGTCGCATGTCGATCGGATTTTTTACTCTTCACCGTACCAGCAATTTGTATCAAGTTACCAAAAAGTAAAAGTTTCTCCGTAATGGTTGTCTTACCAGCATCCGGGTGAGAGATAATAGCAAGCACGCGTCGCCTCTCAATTTCCTCCTCAAGTAAATCTGTATTCATAAGATTTTGTAGTTTGACCTTCCCCAACTTTGAAAAGAGCAGATTATAGCAGCATTCAGAAGGCTTCGTGCCTGATTAATAGTTTGTTTCAAGAGTTACTATTTACAGTTATACCTAGAGAATCTTATGATAGCTTTGCTGTAATAGAAGGAGACTGGTATGAATTTCACCTTATCTGAAGAACAAAAAGCGCTTCAGAATTCTGTCCGTAAATTTGCTCAAACCGAATTGCCAGAGATAGCGAAACAAATTGAAGAAACAGGTCGCCCACCTAATATAGAAATTCGCAAGAGATTCGGCGAATTAGGTTACCTTGGTGTCAACCTGAGTGCGGATTATGGTGGATCAGGTGGCACTCATTTAGATGCAGTCATTGTATTAGAAGAACTGGCTAAGATATCTATTGCTGTGGCTTTTCCTGTGTTTGAATCATGTTTTGGCCCAAGCCTAGCTATCGCTCACTTCGGTAGTGAAACCCTAAAAAATTGGCTCCTGCCAAGTATTTGCTCAGGAGATTTAATTCTTGCTGTTTCCATGTCTGAGCCAAACGCCGGATCAGCACTAACGGACCTCAGTACTAAAGGGGTAGTGGAAGATAATCATGTCATTTTGAATGGAACAAAACGATGGTGCTCTGGTGCAGGTCACGCGGAAGCTTATGTTGTATATTGCCGTATGTCAGACGAACAAGGTGCCAAGGGAATAGGCGCCATTGTTGTCGAAAAAGATACCCCTGGGTTTTCTTTTGGCAAACAAGAACACCACATGGGCTTTAAAGGCGTTGCTAGCGCTGACATGTATTTTGACAATGTAAGAGTCCCTGCAGAGAATATCCTTGTGCCAGCTGGCGGCTTTAGCAAATTGATGGAGGCCTTCGATCTGGAAAGGTGTGGCAACACGACAATGTCGCTGGCCGTCGCGCAGTCGGCTTTTGATTTCGTTCTAAGTTATACGCAGGAGCGCAAACAATTCGGAAAACCTCTTGTCGATTTTCAAGCCGTACAAATTCAAATTGCTGAAATGAAAATGAAACTTGATGCTGCTCGATTACTCCTCTATCGAGCGGTGGTAAATGCTGAGAGCGGGCTTCCTTCGATCGCTGATAGCTCTATCGCTAAATGCTTTGCTAATGAAATAGCGCGAGAGGTTACTGGAAAGGCAATGCAATTGATGGGGGGATATGGATATTCGACAGAGTTCCCACTCGAGCAGAAAATGAGAGATGCTTGGGGTTGGGGTATAGCTGGCGGCGCAATCGATATTCAGAAAATTAACATAACCTCCGCAATCGTTGGTCGCCGTTTCAATCAACGCTCTTAATTAGGGCAAAGCAGGGGAATCGAGAATAACCGCGAGTCATAATAGAGCCGCAGGCGCTTATTAGTGCAAAATAGCATCCAAAGGCCGTTGACAATCTTCCGCGAATTCAGGATTTAAAAGATCTCTTTTATTTACAAGCAATAAATCGTGTCTGTGAATGGATTCAAATGAGTCTTCTGTGCCTCCGGAAATCTCATTTAGCAACACACAAACCACATCCTCATCCTCAAGGTCAACGACCACGCAGCCAATAAACCCACAAATAGTGTCTAACGATGCAAGAGCCCCTATTTCGGACTTCTGCAAAGGTGCTAATCCTTGAGATTCTTTTAATAAGCCTTGAGACGTGAACGCTACTCCAAATCCAGCAGCAGCGACAATGTGGATAATTTCAATTACTTCGGGATCTGCCAGATCTACTCTTAATGTTTTAGGGTGCGTCTGTCTCCCATGGGCTTGCCTTTGATTAATCAACGCAAGAAACAGGCTAATATCATCTTGATTCCATTCAAGTACTTCCTCTGTCTCTGAGCTAGAATTTCCTGAAGACAAACTCAAAATGCCTGTCTCAATAGTCAGATCCTGAATATCACTCTCCGACGTGTGAGGAACGACCAGCGCCACTGAGCAATAACCGTCACTGCTTTCTGGACTAAGTCGCCAAAGAAATGGGATTTCATTTGAAATTTCAATCATCGAAATACGTACTCACACAATATCCAAAGCGTATCATGATTAAGATATTTACAGAACACTCCAAAATTTCCTGTCCACCCCAATGCGATTCCTTATATATTAAGATGCCAGTTAGGAAATACTCTTAAATACCTTTGCATATAGGATTACTAAACCTCTGAAAAGTTGGGGTATTTTAGAAAACGGAATTTGATGATGTTGTCCACAGTTTCTGTGGATAACTCAGTGCAAAAGTCAAAGATTAAACCCGCTACCCGAGAAATACTGTGCGCGGAACTTAACCTGATCAATTTTTGAGCAAACCAGTATTTATATAAAAATCAGAAGGTTAAAGGTTTTTGAAGGTTCGAACAAAAATAAAACCCCTGTTTTTACGGGTTTTTTTTTTGCTATGCAGTTTTTGTGCATAAATTACCGACACTACAAGGTTTTCAAAAAATCAAAGTGCGGTTTATTACTGTTTTTATTGAAGTTTTTTGAACTAGAATACCGTTCGTTCATAAAGATAAGTTCCTTTTGGCTCCCGCCTAATCATTTAAGTATTTTGGCTCCGCCTGTCGGAGATGGGAAAACGGCCGACCTAATACGCGTAGGTCGGTTTTCTGACGTATTTAAAGACACGGAACAGTTCCATTCTGACTTTCAATGTTAAGGTAAAAGTTCAATGAAACTGAAAAATATAACCGGGATCTTGTTTTTTATTTCCACGGCTTTATGCGCTTCTTCTGAAACTATCAACTATAACTTCCAATTAAGTGAAGCCGAGAAGGAGTGGCTCGGGCGTAATATTTTTAAAAACGAATGCGATTCGAATTTTGAATGTCTGACCACATGGAATAAAGGAGAGGAATTCCCCTCACTAGGTATTGGTCACTTCATCTGGTACCACTCTGAACAAGAATCGCCCTTCGAAGAGACATTTCCACAACTCATTGAGTTTATGCGAGCTAACGACGCACCCGTACCAGCGTGGCTATTCGAGCAAAGAAGCTTAGATTCCCCATGGAGATCTAGGATAAATTTCTATGCGAGTTTCTACGATCCAAACATGATTGAGCTTAGAGAGTTTTTAGCTCATCATAAAAAACTTCAAGTTGAGTTTATCATTGCGAGATTTAATCAGACTTTGGGTCAAATTGTTCTTGATTTTCCTGACTCAGAGAAATCAGCGGTAGAGGATTTGATCCAAACGATTGGCTCCGATTTTAACCCGCATGGCTTGTATGCTCTGATTGACTATGTTCACTTCAAGGGCACCGGGTTGAACCCCAGCGAGAGATATGACGGCCACGGATGGGGGTTGAGACAGGTCATAAATAACATGCTTGAAAAACAAGCTTCGCTTCAAAATTTCGTTAAATCCGCGGAATATATCTTGGAAAGACGGGTTAATCATGCTCCTTTGGAACGCTCAGAGCAACAATGGTTAGCAGGATGGCACAAAAGGTTAGGAACATATTTACCTACAAATTAAGAACTCTATAGTTAGGATTCAAATTAACCTTGCCCAAAACAACAACTCTCTATAATCTCTCGGGAATTTCTGGTAACTACTATGTCTTATGAAACTGATAATATTGCCCGCATCCAAGGCTATGTGCCTGGAGAGCAGCCATCTGGCTCAGGCGTTATCAAACTAAATACAAATGAAAACCCATACCCAGCCAGTCCGCTAGTTGCAGAGACTTTAGCCAAAATTCAAATTGAGGAGCTGAAAAGATACCCATCGGCTACTGCCAGGGAATTTTGTCACCTCGCCGCCAAGATTCACGGCATCAATCCTGAAAACCTAGTACCAACAAACGGCGGTGATGAATTACTCCGACTTGCGCTGACGACCTTCGTCGGCGAGAGCGATACCGTAGCGATTACAACACCGAGTTACTCACTTTATCCTGTATTGGCCAACCTGCGAGGCTGCTCTCTCCATGAAGTTCCGTTACAAAAAGATTTGACCTATCCCGAGAATCTGATTGAAACACTATGCAATTTATCCGCAAAAATTTGTATTCTCGTTAATCCACATGCGCCCACTGGTGCTTTGTTACCTGTATCTTTTATAGATTCTTTAGCCCGGAAATTTAAGGGCGTTCTAATCATCGACGAAGCCTATGCTGACTTTGTAGATCCAGACTTATCTTACGACAGCATCCCTCTGATAAGGAAACACAAGAACCTACTGTTTTTAAGGACACTCTCTAAAGGATACTCTCTGGCCGGGTTGCGTTTTGGTTATGGCATTGGCGACCACGAATTAATTGCGCCTATGCTTTTTAAAACTCGCGATAGCTATAATACAGATTATGTTTCACAGAAACTGGCTTCTGCAGCTTTGAAGTCTAAAAACTACGCCATGACGACTTGGGAAAAAATAAGAAGTTCTCGAATAGCTCTCGCAGAGAGCTTGTCCCAACTGGGTCTAAAAAATTGGCCTAGTCAATCAAATTTCATCTTAGCTCAAATACCACAAGAACCTGGTGCAAAAAATGTTTATCATAAGTTAAAGGCTGATAACATACTCGTGAGGCATTTTGATGTGGAGAGCCTCAGTGACAAAATTAGAATAACAATTGGATCTGAAGGCGAAAATAAACAGTTAATTTCTTCGCTCAAAAAGATTATTGCACCCTAATTAAAAAGGCGTAACTGAAACAGGAACCGTCTTCAACACAAAATTAGATAAGTGTGACCTAGGATATTGATCTTCTCTCTGTTAAATGTCAGAAAAAAAACTGCTGCGGCTCTCGCTGGAATCGCAATCGCATTTCTTTGCCTATGGGGATTATCTGTGTGGCAAAATATCTCATTGCAGGAAATGTTCCAGATTTTGCTTTCTACGATGATTATGCTCATTGCAATCATTTTAAGCGCACTCACTCTAATCGCTATCGTGAAGGCTGTTTCAAAGGGCGTACAAACTCTTTTACGCCGCTCATCTAAGAGTAAGGAGTGAATTAAGGGAGAGGCAAGTGTCGCGACATTATGAGCGCATCTTCCCGCCCTTGCTTTCCCGGGTAATACCCCTTTCTCTGACCAATCTCCTCAAAGCCCATCGACACATACAATGAGATAGCAGTCTTGTTCTGAGTTCTCACCTCCAAAAAACATTCCGAAGACTCTAGTTTGTATGCACGATCTAACAACAAATTTAACATGCGCCGCCCATAACCTTGCCTTTGAAAACCAGGATGTACACAAAGCGTCAACAAGTGTGCCTCGGTAATTGCAACTGATATGACACCATGGGCTATTATTCTTTGCTTGTTCGCTAACACCCAACACTGATAGCCAGACTGTAAACAATCAATGAAATTGTGTTTAGTCCATGGGTAAGTATAAGCAGCCGCCTCGTTTTCTGCTACGAGCTCAACGTCACTATAACGCATACTCCTAACAAAGAACTGGCACTGTGAGTCAGCAATTAAAGCCATGAAGTCTTCGTTTTAGTCTGATATTAGTCTGCCTCTTAGAGGTTGAAGCTGTTGCCAAACATCTTTTTTTAATTTCGGCCGATCTATCATTGATTGAAGTGTGTGTGTAATAGTTAAATAAAATTTCTCCTCCTGATTGAAATAATCTCTTACAATCACCCCTTTTTCTGTCTTCAAATAGAATCCCGATATTGTTTCAGCAAAAACTAATAGGTTTGCGAATTCATTCTGATGTGACTTACGCTTAATAAAACCAAATAACATTTGCCGCGCGGCCGATGCTTGATCACCGATCATTGAGAATTCCTTTGCAACAGGCCAAGAGATATTTTCTCCTTCAAAACTATAACTCTTCAAACCGATGCCCAGTGCTGATAGGACGTTAGACATCAGATCCGAAGATTTTTTCCTATCAGAGGCGGTCTCACCTCGCATAACCTCCTCAAGGATAGCTAACCTTTTATCTAAGAAATAAAAATTAACAGAGAAATGCAGATCTTTTTGATTCGAGGCGGTCGGTGGTTTGCCTTTAATAATTGAGTGAGCTTCGCTTCTTTCTCTGCGTTTCTTCTTCGCATGGCTTACATCTGGTTGTTCTGCCCCAGGCGGCCTATGCAATTCATGCGAAAGATTTAATATTTCTGAAACTTTTGAGGCGGCAGAGCCTGACGGGTTTTTATCAAGCTCATTTAAAGCTCGCTCTTTAATTTGTTTTTCAGTAGGCAATATCTCTCTCGGGCAATAAAGATCTATACCCATAGCAGACAAATACTCTCTTCTTTGGATTTCGTTCACTTTTTACCAGTAATTTTGAATGTGCCTAAATATAACCGTTAGAGTGCATTCCAACAACACTAATCAACTAATTGAAGTTGTCAACCAAACATGGTTGAATCCGCGTTCGTCAACGGACAAGGGTATTTTATGAAAGCAGTAATTTGTAGCTCTTATGGGCCGCCTGACAACCTTAAGTTAGAAGAAGTAGAGGAGCCGACTGCCGATGACAACCAAGCGATAGTCGAAGTATACGCTGCGTCATTGAACTTCCCGGACGGACTGCAGATACAAGGAAAATATCAATTCCAACCTCCTATGCCGTTCACTCCGGGGTCTGAAGTAGCAGGAAAAATCAAGGAGGTCGGTTCAAAACTAGTGGGTTTTAATGTTGGGGACCGCGTAATGGCGATACCTGGTATAGGTGGTCTTGCGGAATCTGTCGCCGTACAATCAGAGGGCTTAAGAAAAATACCAGATAACATGGACTTTAAAACCGCGGCAAGTTTCGCCATGGTTTATACAACTTCATATTATGCCCTCAAGCAAAGAGCTCATCTAAAAGCTGGTGAAACCCTTTTGGTCTTGGGAGCGAGCGGTGGAGTTGGACTCACAGCTGTCGAATTAGGTAAATTGATGGGGGCACGAGTCATTGCAGCAGCGAGCTCTGATGAAAAACTAGACTTCATAAGGCAACTTCAACCAGATTCTTTAGTTAACTATAAAAAGCAAGACCTTAAAGAAACAGTCAAAGACCTTACCGATGGCAAAGGTGCAGACGTTATATATGACCCCGTCGGTGGAGATTTATTTGATCAATGCTGCCGATGCATTAATTGGAACGGTCGCCTTCTTGTCATAGGGTTTACAAGCGGCAGAATTCCCAGCTACAAGGCAAATTTATCTCTCCTCAAAGGATCTTCAATGGTTGGAGTTTTTCTTGGAAGATTTCGAAAAGAGGAACCAGTTGCGTATGAGGAGAATTTTGAAGAGTTGCTAGAGCTATTCCGTCAAGGAAAACTGAAACCAATTGTCACAAAATCGTTTGCACTACCGAAATATGCAGATGCATTCAATGTGTTCACAGAAAGAAAAGTCATGGGTAAAGTAACATTGGAAGTAAGACAAGAATAATATGCTACGTGATGACCAAATTCGCTCAGATCTCGCGAAACTGAAAGAGATAGTTGCAGCACATAAGGCACCCCAAGCCGATTTAGCAACTCATCGAGAAATAATTGGCGGCATTGAATATGATGTTTTCACTAAAGCGCCCCCGAATCTTTATGAGCTTTACCGGAAAGGATTGCAAAGTGCTGATGAAACCTTTTTAGTTTACCAAGAAGACCGTTATACCTTTGCTGAGACTCTCGATCGTGCGGCGCGCATGGGGCGAATTCTTATTAACAATTATCGAATTGTCTCAGGCGATCGCATTGCTATTTGTGCTAGAAATTCTCCTGAATGGTGCATTGCTTATATGGCCATAACGATGGTGGGAGCCATCGTGGTGCCAATGAATTCTTGGTGGAAAGGCTCAGAGATAAATTACGGCTTAAGTGATAGCGGAAGCAAGATGGCAATAGTTGATCAGGCCCGCTTCAACGAAATCGAGCCCTTCATAAATTCGCTACAATTGGACATCATAATCATAAAGCCAGAAAAAAGTGTGCCCTTTCCAGAATTTAACACTGTTATTGAGAATGTCCCCCCTTTAACAAATGAAGAAGTCAGTGAACTTAACGTTAAGCCGGAAGACCATTCAACCATAATGTATACGTCAGGCTCGACTGGCCATCCAAAGGGGGTTTTGTCAACCCACAGGAACATCATAAATGCCCTTTACACCTGGCGCTTTGTTAAAGAAATAAACGAAATTCTGCGCCCTGAACTTGTAGAAAAAAACCCTAAAAATCAACCAGCGCTTCTCGCGAATGTACCTCTATTTCATGTCACTGGCAGCCATGCTCAGTTTCTGGCGAGTTTTGTATACCTTCGAAAATTCGTAATGATGTACAAGTGGGATGCTACTGATGCTCTTCAATTAATAGAAAAGGAAAAGATCTCAGTCTTTCATGGCGTACCAACAATGACTTGGGAAATAATGCAATCTGAGAAATTCAGGGAAACAGATTTGAGTAGCTTGAGAGGAGTGCAAAGTGGCGGCGCACCCCGCCCGCCAGAACATCTTAAAATGATGCTTGAAATGTTTCCCTCCAAAGCAATTCCAGGTCTCGGCTATGGGCTAACTGAAACTAATGCGATTGGAGCGACCATCTCCGGTAAATTTTATGAAGCTAAACCTCACAGCACGGGTAGACCTACACCTCCAGTATCTGCGGTTAAGATCACTGACGACGATGGCAAAGAGTTAGGTCCAAACAAAGTTGGAGAAATCTGCATAAAAGGACCGTCAGTTATGAAAGGCTACTGGAACATGCCCGAGGCAACAGCTGCGGTCCTCAAAGATGGTTGGTTTGCAACAGGTGATCTTGGAATGCTGGATGATCTTGGGTTCCTAGTAATTCTGGACCGGGCTAAAGACATAGTTATTCGAGGTGGTGAAAATATCGGCTGCGCTGACGTAGAATACGCAATAGCTGAACATCCGGCCGTCAACGAAGTCTCCGTCTTTGGTATACCCGATGAGAGGCTTGGCGAGGTGCCCTATGCTACAGTTATGCTAAAGCCAAAGTCTGAACTAAGCATGGATGAATTAGTTCAATTTCTCAGACAACGAATCGCCGCATTCAAAGTACCACAGCATATTGAGTTTCAATACGAACAATTACCTCGAATAGCGTCTGGAAAAATTGCAAAGAAAGAGCTAAGAGAATCAGTTATCAAGAAATTCTCAAACACTTAAGAGCCCAGCCTCTTTTAGCTGTAACTTTTGAGTTTGGTTTGAACCTTTCTGACAAAAAATCTGAAATATTTCCTTTTTTCACTGAAGATTCTGCTGACACCTTACGATAACCACTTTATATGTGAATGAATTTATATTGCTAAATCTTCGGTAGTTCTTATCAGGCCTAGGGGGGCAATTATGAAAGAGCACAAATGGGATGAAGCTGCAGGAGTTATGACAGAAGTATTCGAGCCTTCCTTATCGATGGCGAATGATGAGAAAGAGACACGAGTAGTAGAAAAAAAGAGAAAGTCCCAGCTTACTCAACTTCGCAGAAGGATAGAGGAAAGGCTCGACACCAAAAGAATAACTATGGAATTCGACGAATTCTGATTCTTTAGAGATGTCCGCCTGAATCTTTGATTTGTTTTCCTGCCCTATAAAGGATAGTTGGATGAGAGCGCCTCAAAGATTTATCACGAATTTTTACAACTCTCTAGACCATATCAAACTCTATTTCACCCACACCGGCGATTTCCGCAAAAATGTGGTCACCAGGGACCACTGCTGACACTCCAGATGGGGTGCCTGTGAAAATTAGATCGCCTGCTTTAAGCTCATAGAAATTTGAAAGCTCACTGATAATCTCGCTCACAGACCAAATCATATCTGTCAGCTCGGCTTCTTGACGGATTTCATCGTTAAGCGATAGAGCAATTCTAGCTCCACCAAGGTTTTTGCTATCGTAAAATGGTTTTATTGGAGAAATTGGTGCAGATCGATCAAACCCTTTCGCCGTGTCCCATGGTCTACCTTCTTTTTTTGCTGCTATCTGTAAATCCCGCCGCGTGAAATCAATACCAACTGCATAACCATATATACAGTCCATAGCCGAAGCTTCTGAGATCTGCGTTCCCCCTCTAGATAGCGCTACAACAAGCTCAACTTCATAATGCAGGTTACTGGTAGCTTGAGGATAACTCACTGTCGAATTATTAATGACGATCGCATCAGCAGGCTTACTAAAGAAAACTGGGGGGGTCTCTTTAGGATCGCCTCCCATTTCGCGCACATGATCGCCATAATTTTGACCAACGCAGTAAATTCGGTTTACTGCATATCTTTGCGAACTGCCTTGTACTGGAACAGAGCTGATAGGGTCCGGGGTGAAAACATATGACATTAATTATTCCTGTCTTGAAAACTCTCGAATTGTTGCTCACATCTCAGACGACCATACAAATCTGGCTGCAACACCGAGCGCATGTATGGAAAAATTTGTAAACCACTTGATTTCTGAATCTCATCAATAGTCTCTATTTGCGAACAATATTCAGCGTGAATCGGCAATTCTACCGCGAAAGTAAATGATGCATAGGCTTTTTCGGTAGCAACTACTTTAAAATAACTCTCAGGAGGTTCCTCATAAAGCTTTACCGAATCAAATTCCCCAGTTTTATAAATTGGGCCACTGACCACATAAATTGGGCCGTCAGTCGAAGAAAGTTCGTTGATTGCCTGATCGAGACGCGACCAAGCGCCCAGACGCAAATCGCTGGGAAGGGACGCCATATTGCTTGAATAATTCAAGTCATCCCAATACGGGGTGTCCGCAAAACTGGTCATTGGAGCCAGCCTGCCCTTGTTATCGGAGCTCAACACAAACTCATTGACTCGATAGTCTCTGTCCTGAGCGTCATGGAGATCAGGTTGCTCAATTGTCGATATATTTAAACCAACCTCGAGTAGCCTGCTATCAGGGAAAAGCTCATCCTGCTTCCAATATCTTGGCAGGAGTGACGCAACCCCTATCGCGTCCGGCAATACTCGATAAGCGACCCAATCCACAATTCCAGTCGAACGGTTTATCTGCGAAGCATAGAGATGTCTGACCACAATTTCATTATCATCGTCACCAGTTGGGCAAGCTTCCAAGCAATGTGAAATATGGATATTTTGTCCATTAACAATGGTGCTCGAAACTAAAAGTGTTAATCCGCTAACCCATCGGGTACAGATTTTGCTGATGAACCTCATCGCAATCCTTTAAAATCTCATCAGAGAGTCTAACGTCAAAAGCAGAGAAAATTTCGTCAAGTTGGCCAACATTTCGAACACCCACAATCGTTGAAGCGACAAAATCCCAGTGCATACTCCAAGCTGTAGCCAAGGTAACAGGACTTAAGTCAGCTTTTTTTGCTATTTCCAGATATTTTTCGGTCGAAGCAAGTGTGCCCTCGTTTACAAAGCGCTGCGCCATCAATTTTTGACGCGAATCGTCTCCTCGCATGTAATCACCAAAACGGGTTTCACTGGGCGTTCGACCATCCTGATATTTGCCGCTGAGAACACCGCCGCCGATCGGCGAATATGGCAACAAAGAGATATTCTCTTTGCGGCAAACATTAGCTAATTCATCAAAAAAACGTCTATTCAATAATGAAAAGTTGTTCTGAATAGATTGGAATCGTGTCAACCCTTCATACTTAGCGACCGTATTAGCCTTTGTCAAACCGTACGCGTTTTCATTGGAAGTCCCTAAATAACGAACCTTGCCAGCTTGCACCAAACGATCAAGTGCTTCCATTGATTCCTCAATCGGCACGACGGTGTCGGGCCAATGTACTTGGTATAGGTCTACATAATCAATCTGTAAACGCTTCAGGCTACCATCTATCGCCTTCTCAATATGGTGCCTATCGATCGCTGTGAGGCCATATCGAATCGGAGGGACGAACCATCCTGATGCGGCACCAGCAACCTTAGTTGCAATGATAATTGAATCACGAGGCTTAGTTTTTACCCACTCACCAAATATTTCCTCTGTAAGACCTGCGAGCTCCGCACTAGGCGGCACAGGATAAACCTCGGCTGTATCAAAAAAGTTAATTCCGCGCTCATACGAGGCATCCAAAATAGCGAAGGCTTCAGCCTTATCACTCCAAGTACCGAAACCCATTGTACCCATACAAATTGGTGAAACTCTTAAACCACTTTTGCCTACGTATCTATAATCCATTTATCTCGTTCTCATGACATTGTTTGATTTTTTGTATTTAGGAAGGTCCTTGGTGAGACCTGAAGTAGGAATTATCAACGCTTTCTAGCCTCAATGCCCATATAAACAAATATACTCAAGCCTTTACTTCGACTGAATCACCGCAACACGACCAATTTCTTTTTCCCACTGATCAAATCCCCCACTCATGTGAGAGATATTCTCGATACCCATCGACTTTAGCGAAGCTGCCGCCAAGGCAGATCTCCAACCCTTGTTGCAAAAGAGAATAACTTCCTCCGTGTTATTTAGCTCAGTTTTATAATATGGACTTTCAGGATCTACCCAAAACTCCAACATACCCCTTGGTATATGGATAGCGTCCGGAATTGTGCCATCTCTCTTAAGCTCTCGAATATCTCGTAAGTCAATCAAAGTGACGCCGTCTTTTGTCAATTTCTCTTCCACCTCTTTAGGTGTCAGCGACGTCACCTGAGATTCGGCCTCTGCCACCAAGTCTTTAATTCCTCTCTTTATTTCCAGCATTAATTCACTTCACTCTCGTTAAGTTAAAGATTTTGATTCGGTTGGAGCCAACACTAATCTAGCGCCAATTCCTAGTGCAAGAAAAGCTGTTGCTGCCACTAACAATGGTAGCTGGCTAAAGCCGAACAAGCCGCCAGCAGGCAACGCCAAAGTTAATCCTGATATGCCAATTAGGATTTTTACTATTAGTCCCTTCGCTCCGACCCCAAGGTCGCCAACCCCGATTAGGTAACCCTGTAATGCTCCAGATACTATAGCAACTCCGAAAATCGCCGTAGTAAAGGCTTGGATATTTTCCATCAACGAGCCTTGCAATAAAAGCGCCGGATTAAACACAAAGAAAAATGGAACAAAGTATATAATAGCCCCCAAGCGCATTGCCGCAAATCCAGCTCGCATAGGAGCAACGTTTGCCACTGAAGCGGCCGCAAACGCTGCCAACGCCACAGGGGGAGTAATAAAACTTAACATCCCCCAGTACATTACAAACATATGACTAGCTAATGGGTTAATTCCTGAATTAGTGAGAGCTGGCACCAAAACAATTGCGAGAAAAATATATGCGGCGGTGACCGTCATCCCGATACCCAGAATAAAGCTCGTCAAAGCACCCATGATCAGCAAGACGACCACATTTTCTCCGGCCAAATACACGAGATCATTCGCTATCGTCCCTGCAATACCAGTAACAGCGAGCCCACCGATGATCAAGCCGATAGCAGCAAGAATTCCAGCCAACTCAGCAAGCAGTCTACCCATCTGTGCGATCAGCTGCATTAATCGCTCCAGGGAGAGGCGATGTTCTGTAAATTGGTTAATTGCTAACAGTAAAGCTGTGGCGTAAAAAGGTGCAACTGCTTCTCTCTGCAAATACACTAGCATCCAAATTAATGAAACAAATACGGCAATAAAATACCAACCGCTTTTAAAAACTTGTGCTAGATTAGGCAGCTCGTCTTTCGGCAGACCCCTGAGTTCGTTCTTTGCTGCATACGCATCTATTTGCATAAAGAGCCCAAAAAAATACAGAACTGATGGCACTATTGCTGCAATAGCAACCGAAATGTAACTTATGTTCAGAAAGCTAGCCATGACAAAAGCAGTCGCACCCATTATTGGTGGCATAAAGACACCGCCAGTGGATGCACAAGCTTCTACTCCCGACGCATACTCCTTGCTGAATCCAATACGACGCATGGCTGGAATTGAAAGTGGGCCCGTAGTAAGAACATTACTAATAGGACCACCACTCATTGAACCCATCAACCCACTGGAAAAAATCGAAACTTTCGCTGGCCCTCCCCGCAAGTGACCCAGTAGAGCAAATGCTAAATTAATGAAGAACGGTCCTCCTCCTGTAAATTGTAAACAGACGCCAAAAATCAAGAATCCGAAAACAAGCTGAACGAATACCCGCATCGGAATTCCAAAAAGACTCTCTTCTCCCAACACATGAAAGATCGCCACATCACCAATCGGGATTGATAGAGCGGCTATGACGTTTGGCAGAGAAGCTGCGAAGGTTGGATACAAAGAAAAAATCAACACTATTGAGAAAACGGGCCAACCACCGGCTCTGCGCCCGGCCTCTAAAACGATAAGCCATGTAATCAGCGCGAGAAAAACTCCAATATCTGGTGCTGCATACTCCCACGCCTCTAACACTATTCTCTCAGCGTAAAATGCAAAATAAGAAAAAATAACAGCAATCAAAAATATGATGACCGAATCATACCAGGGAATTCGATTGAGGCTGGCTCTGTTCGCCGGAAATGTAATAAACACCATACTAAGCATCACTCCGGTAATCAGATACATGTAACGACTATCGAGCATCACGTAGCCAACAAAAAACCCCAGATTGAATATTTGATTTATCGCCAATAAAACGGAAGAGGCAGTCATTACAGTCATAGCGAACTGCCATTTTTTAGGTATCACACGGTAACGAGTCTGTGTTGGCTCACTTAAAGAGTCTGAAGAGGAATCTTCTGCTGCTTTAAAAATTTTGGCGTTTGATTCTGTCATATAGCGAAATTTAGAGCCCCTGCCCCAATGTAATTAGATCTGCATCCGCGAGAGACTGCTCCCTAACTTTAATCCAGGCTTGTTCAAACTCTTCATATCCCTTGGGTGCCGAGGGTAAAAATTGTTCCCATGCAGTTCTCAAAACTGCTTGCCGGTGCAGATTCTTCTGGTTGTTTTCTTCGGCTTCTGGGGTCCACGCCCCTATCTCTTTGTAATATCTGATGGCACCAGTATGGAAAGGCACAAACGCTTGTTCGAACTTTTGCCTGTCCAAGGTCCAGCCGCCAGCGCCCGGCGCGTTGTTTTTATACTCGTCGAAATGCGTGTGCATAATCTTAACCATACTATAGACCATAGTCTCGCTTGAGCTTTCAAGGCCCACTAGGAATGGATAGGCAGATGTAAACACCTCGATGCCTTCTGCGGGGATGGTAGGTCCCTCAAAGGCTATATGGGGCACATACCACGGAAGGCGTTCTCGTACCCGCGCAACCGCTTCGGTATTAGCATGAGAGAACTGCGCAAAAGTAAGACCTCTCGGAGAAGCTTCAATCCTTAGAAAGGGTGGTGAGTTACATGCACCCCCGGCCATGTCGGCTCGATTATTAAGCACGGCATCAATGGATGCGTTATAGCCCCCAACCTCAACGGGGATTACATCATCCCAAGTTAAATTAGCGTAAGCCAACAGAGCAGCGGTCGCATTATTTAGCGAGGGTGCGCCCTGCACCCAGGTTACCCTCTTACCTTTAATATCAGAAATTTGCTCGACACCCGCGTCAGAAGCCATTGCGAAGGTGAAAGAACAACTATCAGAAAAATTCGACATTAGGACCCGAATTGGTTGAGGGCCCCAAATTCTTGATGCGAAATTCAGGATACCTTCTTGCGCGTAAACAGACTCGGAGCCACCAGCGGAGAAGTGCACTCTACCTGCTCTTAGGGTCGCTAGACGAGAAACATCGTTTCTACCAGGAATTACACGCAGGTTTACACTATATTGACGCTGGAGAATATTACCGATTGCCACTGCCTGACTATACCCGCCAGTCCCGGTTGGATATGCTGACCAAGCTATGGTCTTGGGAAATTGAATTCCATCTGCTGCAAAAATGGCTTGCGGAGGTATGCTCATTAAAAAAATGAATGCGACCGCAAATATTTTGCAGAAAACCTCTTTGCGCTTCAACAACAAACCAGGAAAAAAAATACACTGCAGGCTTTCCATCATTGCAACACCGTTATTATTATCTGACCATAGAGTATCTTAGCTATGTAACGTTTGCCATGCGGTTTAAAAAAATGCACAAAAAAAGCACTTAGACGCCAAGCCTAAGTGCCTTCTTTAGATAACAGCACTCAACGGGTAACGGTTACTGTCACATTTTGATAAGTGAACATTGATCCGTCACTCGCCACTCCCCGCAAAACATATTCTCCAGGTGTATCAAACGTCACTTGCGATGACCAACGATTACCAGCTGGCGGAAGGGGGATTGTGAATGGGGGAGACCAAGGCGAGTTGGCGTATACCCGCGAATCCATATACGTCTTCATTTGTGTTGGCTCAAAGGAAGCTCTATCCGCCGGTCCCCGGTATACAGTCCAGGAGAATCTCTCACCCGGACCAGATGACACAACTATTGATTGGGGTGGGCGGTAGATTTGCTCAGGTGTTTTTGGGACTGGTCTCTGGGATCTTGCTGGCAAGTTATCAGGGTCTTTAACAGTAACGGAAAGGTCCAATGGCTCACCAACACTTACCGTCCGAAACGCCTCCCCTTCGAGCGTTAGCTCAGGTGGGATATTAGTCCTCAATCGATCATCAAGACTACCAAAGGCACCACCCACTTCTGTTGAAATCACCTGAGGGTCGATTCGATAGTCGGGCTTCAATGTCCCGTAGGCCCGTCCAGTATAATTTGTCCGTCCTTGCAGGGTCCAAACCAATTCTTTCTCGCCAAAGTCTGCTGGCACATCCACGGTAAACAGGAATGGGTTTCTGCGCGGATAGAAATGGGTGGGCTGGCCTTCGTCGGCTTGAGAGAAGTCATAACCATCCACTGAAATATCATCTAACTCTTCGGGCTCAACCACACTAAAGTAGTTACGTTGTCCGATGGCAATGTCGAACTCTTCCTCCCAGTTGGAGTTCATGTATCCGAAAAAGAGCTTGAAGGTTCCATCATCATTTGGCCACCACCCCTCATACGACGGGGAAAGAACATCGCCGGACAAAACCATTCTCCTTTCCTGAGCGGTTACTACACTAGTAACCGTCAAGAAAAGGAATGCAATTACAAATGAGTTCCTAAGACTAAACCGCACCTTAGTCGGAGCCTCCACCAGCTTCATCGTATTCAGGAACAGGAGCCCAACACAGCGGGCAACCCACGTCATAATTATTCCTGTCACCTAAGATTTCGCGTCTAGCGGCCATCTCTTCCTGAAATTGCTCCTCTGTCATCGTAACTGAGTATCCCAGATCAATAAACATGTTAGACACAGAGCGCCGACCACCGCCAGACCAGTTACGGGAATCTGCGAGGTTCGGATTGCCATCAGAAGTATCCATATAAGCTATTGTTTGAAGTATGGTCCCCTTAGGCAGCAACGGAGCACTATCCTCCTTATAAATGTACTGTTTCACCCAGTTGTGGTCATATCCAACGCAGTTTAGGGTGAATTTATTATGTCCAAAAATAGCTTCTAGACACATCCGAACTCCTGGCGCATGGAGGTGGGGTTCAAAGGCCATAATCTTTGTGTGTTCCTGAAGCACTACTGAGTTGCGAAGCTCCTGATTAGGTAAGCCGGGAAGAACATCCAAATCTACACCGTTGCCTGTTCGTGGTCCACGTTCCGTATACTTAGGCAAATAGCCTCGAGGAAAGAATTTAATTCCAAACTCTAGGTGTCCTTTAGTCTCCCTTCCATTTGAGTGCATATGCGCAGCATTAAGGTGCAAGGCAGAGTTTGCCTGCAGCAATCTTCCAGCACTATCCGGGAATTTATCAGCATTACGCCCAACTTCATGTATCGGCCAACCAACACGCGTTTCTGGCAAGATGAATGATCCATCCTCGCTCAACACACCGCTGCTGTAGGTCATATGATGCCAAATATAGCGCCCGCCAACGGTGTTGCTTCCTATGTCGTCTGGAATGTCATTAATTTCCCTGACTTCAATAGATTGGACGTATCGATCCTCAGTGAGGCCGGTAGGAACAATACCTATGTCACCCCACCAATCCGGGGCAACTGCTGGTCGAACCATTTCCTTACCGGCTAAAACCAAATCTGGCTCACCCAAGGTCCAATCTTCCCCTTGCGTGAAGACGTAGGGGGGCGGTTCATTCGCAGGGTTTCCGCGGGGCGCTCCGTTTTGAGCCCACGCCTGAATCATTGCGAGATCCAAGTCCGATAGCGAGTAATCACTCTCGAAGCCATCTGCAATACCTATGTCCTTTTCGATATACCAAGGCGGCATAGCTCCCATTCGATCGCGAATTGCTGTTCTGTACATAATTACCGGCGCCCAAGGCCTAACTTCATCATAAGACAAAAAAGACATTGGGCCTCCGCCGCCAGGTCTATGACACTGAAGGCAACTTCGCTGCAAAATTGGAGCTATGTGGTCAGCATAGTTAATATCTGAAGCTTGCAACTCAAAATCGGCAATATCGTAGTAATGCAGCTGCTGCGCTGCCGCATTGCCGTCATAAGATTGCGCGGAAATCTCAGCTGTGAAAGCAAGCGCTGGAACGATAAATAGAGCGAGAATTTTTCTGGCAGTCATCGCAGTTTTCTCCCGTTGTGGTTTTCTCTGTTATGTCGATGTCAAATCAACGAAAACTTCTTTTAGGACTTTCTGAACAGTCTAATTGAAATCAAGGGCTTAGCGCCCGCAAGGTCACAATTAGCTGCATTCAATCACTATTAAATACTCAGAACTATGAGGATAAATTCCTATCGGCGGTTTGTCCACCAATCTCGACCTATTTTTGCCGTTAAAACTTCTTGCAATCTTGCCTAGTTAGGACTTCTGAGCGCAAAGGCGGTCAGCGTTCCGCCAGAAGGGATCATAACGTATTGAATTCCATCAAGCATATAGGTCATGGCTGCAGCCCCCCATATTCGTGACCCCGTCTGGTAGTGCCATAGGTTTTCCCCGGTTTCAGCGCCAAAGGCCATGAAATTCCCCTCATGATCACCCGCAAACACCAAACCCGATGCGGTAGACATCACTCCTCCAAATGTCGGTGAGGGATACCTAAACTCCCACTCCAACTCCCCAGTGTGAATATCAAGCGCGCGCAGCGCCCCATAACCAGACTCCGTGTCGATAAATACTGTCCCACCAAAATTCGATTGCCCCCGCGTATTTGCCGGCTCCTCTGGCACATAAGTCGCACACGTCTCCCGGGCTGTCAGGATGAATAAATCAAGCCCTGGGAAAAACGTTGGAGGATAAAAATTAGTGGAGCCCCAGGGGTCAGGTAAGCAGCCCAGACTGCCATCATTCACCACAATTGGCCTGCCATCTTCACCTATTTCTCTAGCCCAAGTCGTTGCAGTGAACGGTTTGCCCAACAGGAATTCCCCGGTGACCCGATCGAGCACATAAAAGAATCCATTCCGGTTGCCGACCATCACCACCCTCCTCGGCTGCCCCTGCCATTCTACATTTGCAAGCACGGGCATGTGGTTCGAATCCCAATCATTTACATCATGCGGAGTGAATTGGTAATGCCAGCGAAGCTCGCCACTATCAGCGTCTAATGCAACAATGGAGTCAGTATAGAGGTTATCACCCGGTCTTTTTTCATCGTAGTAGTCGGGATTAGGATTGCCTACCCCCCAATAAATCAGGTTTAAATCAGGATCAAACGATCCGTTCATCCATGTGCCACCTCCACCTTGAGCAAGCACCTGTGGATCTACGGGCCAGGTCTCACTCCCTGGCTCACCCGGGCCAGGTATCGTGTTAAAACGCCAAATTCTTTCACCAGACACTGGGTCAAACGCATCTATAAAACCTCGAGTTTGATACTCACCACCTGATATTCCAACTATAACCTTATTGTCCAAAATTAAAGGGGCCATAGTGGCTGAATATCCAACCTGATAGTCGGCAAGTTCCCGCTCCCACAAAACCTCGCCGCTTCTCCTGTCAAATGACATTAAATGAGCGTCCAAAGTAACCATGAATAGCTGGTTACCCAGCATACCAAACCCCCGATTAACCGGCGCGCTTGCTCCGTAAGTCAAGTCATCTGGTAAATTCCGCCTATACTCCCAAAAAGGCCTTCCTGTCCGAGCATCCAGCGCCCAAGCGTAGTTATTAGATCCGGTGATATATAAAACACCATCATCTAGCAGCGGCGTTGCCTCCCAACCTCTACCACGAGTCGTGGTTCCAGACTGAAAGGTCCAAATTGAACGAAGTTCATCTATATTTTCTGGAGTTATCTGAGTCAGTGGGCTGTGACGCCTTCCACTATAATCTCCGGAATAGGTCAACCATCGGCCTGGGTCAGTGAAACCATTCAAAATGTCTTCGTAACTTGGCCCGTCGCCAGATTGACCAAATACGATCAATGGACATAGAAGAACAGAGACGATTATTAACTCCGAATTTTTAATTATTTTTCGCATCTTCGAATACTCTTGAATTTAGTTGCACTATAAACTTGACTGCAGAAAACTAACGATATCATTCAGCTCCATGTTACTCAGCGCTGACTCTGAAAACACTGGCATCAAAGACTCCTCTTCATACGCAAGCGCCCTTAGAGACATTTTTGAAAAACCTCTTAGAATTTGACTTGTATCCATAATCTGTATTGAGAACGCATCCTCTCGTTTTATCACTCCCTGCATAAGTTCATTGTCCTCGGTAGTCACCGAAACTGGTTTATAGCCGCGAGCGATCGAGGCGCTCGGGTTTCTCACAGAATTAATTAGCGCCTCAAGAGATCTAACTTGAGTAATCCGGGATAAATTTGGGCCTAATGCACCACCTTGACTTCCTCTGCGGTGACAAGTTGAGCAATTTTGTGAGAAAAGTAATTGCCCAGCCTCCGGGCTTCCTCCAATCTCAACAGCAATACCAGTAACTCCAACGCTTCGAAGATAAGAGACTAACATCCAAATTTCAGTTTCAGGAAACGTATGCGCCGGCATGATACTTCCAGACACTCCATTTCGAATTATATTAAAAACAGACGAATCGGACGCTTCAGAGTTTACATATATTTGAGTCAAATCAGGTGCATCAATGGAGTCAATACCTTTGGCGTCAGCGCCATGACAAGTTGCGCATTGAGCCCTAAAAATAGAGCCTCCTATTCTGGCAGCACGCGGGTCACCATCTAATGGGTTTAATTCTTGACCATTGACCGATTGGGAAATCAGTAATATGACCGAAATCAGGCAGTAACTTCGAAAAAATAGTAGCGAGGTTAACTTAGAAATTGAATCTGCCACTCTTTTAGCCCCTTTGCTTAAACGACTTTTGATCATAGCATACAGAGAATGAGTCGAGAATGTGCCAAAATATGCTAAACTGTTCTCGTCAGTTGACATCAATGTGCCATTGAGCTATTGATTGCGAACGGAAATTTATATTTCGGCTATTCAATTAATTATCGGAGAAATAAATGGGCCACAATCCGAAGAAAAAGACAGAGCTATTTACATCAATATGCGCTGCTGCATTGCTGGGATTCGCTGTGCTTGTTACTCAGACAGATGTCATTTCGGCGCAGTCAAGTAACTTTCAAGGTGGACAACCAGAGATCAGTCAAACTCCAGATATGCGCAATGTGAGAATCCTCTTCCCAGCGGGCGTTCGCTCCTCATGGCATACGCACACTTGGGGTCAGCTCTTAATGATTGAGGAAGGGATTGGTCTTCATCAAATTAGAGGTAGAGGGATCGAGGAATTCTATCCAGGCGAACCGTATTGGACCCCAGCTGACGTTGAACATTGGCATGGAGCGCACCCTGACCAGGATGCACTTCAGTTGACAATTTATGAGGGAAATGTAGTTTGGTTGGACCCAGTTACTGATGCTCAATACTCTGGTTTAAGAACAAGACCTCAGTCTCGCTCTTCTGACTAAACAAGAAAAGTAAATTCATCAATAACCGTAGAGATTTTTCTTTGCGGTTATTTTTTAGGGTCAAAATAACTTTCGAGCACTAAGTCGATTCAACTCAATACGAACTTACTAAGAATTTTAAACTTTAGTTTCTAGCCGAAAGAAAGGGGGAGGCAAAACTATGCGGGCTTCTTTGTGCAAGAACGTGATGATCAGCTTTGTATGTGCGTTACTAATATCGTGCGATCAAAGGCAACCAGAAATTCCCCAACTCAATTTTGAAGAAGAAATTCAACAAAGCTTAATCCAAGCCCAACCAGGCGATATTATAGAAATCCCAGTCGGAACTCATAATTTCACGAGAAGCCTTTCTTTGAACGTACCAGGCGTCACGATCAAAGGAGCAGGAATTGATTCATCGATTCTTTCTTTTAAAAACCAAAAACAAGGAGCGGAAGGACTATTAGTTAGTGCTAGCGATTTCACGATTCAAGATTTGGCTATTGAGGATACGATTGGTGATGCTCTGAAAATAAATGACAGTAATAATGTCGTCATTAAGAACGTACGAACCGAATGGACTAATGGGCCGGAAACAACTAATGGTGCATACGGGATATACCCCGTCCAATCTCAAAACATACTCATCGACGGTGCCGTCGCCATTGGCGCTTCTGACGCTGGGATTTATGTTGGACAATCATCACAGATTATCGTCCGTAATTCCCATGCTGAGCATAACGTAGCAGGAATTGAAATTGAAAACTCGACATTCGCAGACGTTTATAACAACGTTGCGACAAATAATACTGGTGGCATATTGGTATTCGACTTACCAAACCTCCCGGTGCAAGGAGGCAGAAATACACGTGTATATGACAACGAGATCATCACTAACAATACAATCAATTTTGCCCCCGCGGGAAATATCGTCGGAACAGTGCCCTCTGGCACTGGCCTGATGATTCTAGCAAATGACAACATAGAAGTTTTTGGCAATACCTTTTCCGATAACAATAGCGCAAATGTTCTTCTTGTAAGTTACTACATCACAGAGAGGCCATTTGACGATCCAGACTATGACCCGTTCCCTGAATACATCTATATCCACGATAATGAGTTTAATGGCGGCGGTGGATCCCCAGACTCCGAACCACTTAATGCCCTCCGTTCTGCAACGGGCCAATCAATACCAAACGTGGTATGGGATGGCACGATTAAACAAGGCCAAAAGCCTAATGAAATTTTGTGTATGAGAAACAATAGTAATTTTACATTCGTTAACCTTGACGCTACTAACGGTTTTTCGGCACCTACTTTTAATGCCGCCATACACGATTGCGATTTGCCGAACCTTTCAGAGATTTCCTTGAGTTTCGAGACGAAATGAAGCTTAGTCAGCATATTTTTTCCAGCTTACTGTGTTCGGTAATACTTTATTCTTGCTCAGAGCCGTCGCCGTCCTTTTATTCTTCTGAAAATCCGGCACGACTCTCCGAGTGGAATTTGTTTAAATTAACTCCCGCGACACTAGAGCCAAGGAGTGAAACACTGGTTTTTAAACCGAACAACACATTATTTTCCGATTACGCACATAAGCTAAGGACAATGTGGATCCCAAATGGTGAGACGGCACACGTTGAAAATAATGAAATTGTTTACCCCGCTGGGACAGTATTAAGCAAAACTTTTTATTACCCAATCGATTCGGACGGTATTTTCCTGCGTGAAAACGACAAAAATCTTTCTTCCTTAAATCTGACAAAGAATAGGCTAATTGAAACGCGCCTATTAGTAAAAAGAGACGAAGGCTGGCAGGCGTTCCCTTATGTGTGGAATGTTGATCAAACTGAAGCGTTTTTAAGAGTTGCTGGAACAAGCCGAAACATACAACTTTCCGAAGAAGGCCAGCAAACTCAATTTACTTATTTTGTGCCGAATGAAAATCAATGCTCCGCCTGTCATGTTACGGAGCACCCCTATGGCGAAATGCATCCATTGGGAGCAATAGCGAATCAGCTAACTGCAAAAGTCGGCGATACTAACCAAAGTCAACAGATAGAGAAGCTAATCTCAAGGAACTGGCTTGAAGTCATGCCATCTACAAAACCATCGCACTCCTGGGCGGATAGGACCGCTAGCTTAGAGCAGCGCGCGGCTTCATATCTCAATATGCACTGCGGTCATTGCCATAATAAAGATGGCGCCGCTGATACCTCTGCACTTTTGTTAGATGGCTCCCACGATCTCGCGATCAACATGGGCGTTTGCAAAACTCCGGTTGCCGCAGGGGGTGGCGCTGGCGATAAAAGATACAGCATAGTTCCCGGTTCGCCGGAAGAATCTATCTTGATATATCGTATGCTTTCAGATCAACCTGACGAAATGATGCCTGAACTGGGACGCTCGCTTGTCCACGATGAGGGAATTGAGCTGATTCACAGTTGGATCGAGCAAATGCAGGGTTCGTGCCCAAATATACAATAGAACTTAGCTAGTGTGCATTGTAGACTGTAGCCAACAAAAATTAGGAACTACTTTTGTCTCGATTCGTGCTCATCACCTTTTTCTGCCTGTCACTTGTTCACTGTGGTGAGCAGCAAAGCGAACAGCGTACTTACGTTTTATCTACCGGCACCACCGGGGGAACCTTTTATCCCGTCGGTGTAGCCCTATCAACGCTGGTCTCAGCAGCAGAGAATGCAGACTTCTCGCTAACGGCAATAAGCTCTGCCGGCTCTATGGAAAACATAAAATTACTTCGAGACGATCAGGCGCAATTTGCCTTGATACTAGGAATCTTCGGCGCCTGGGCATATGACGGGTCGGGACCAATACTTAATCCACAAGAAAATTTAAGATCAGTTAGTGCCATGTGGCCAAATGTTGAGCATTTCGTGCTAAAAACTGAATTAGTGAAAACTGGCACTATTAGCGATCTCAACAACTTAGATGGAGAAAGGTATTCTATAGGGATGCGTAATTCCGGCGCGGAATTTACCGGATTTTACATTTTCGATGCTTTAGGTATCGATTGGACAGAAGAACTTTCTATTGCTTACATGGGTTATGGTCCTTCCGCTAACGCACTCCAAGATGGCAACATCGTAGGAATGAATGTTCCTGCTGGACCCCCAGTCACGGCTATTACCCGAGCTTATGCGTTGCTCGGGGAGGGCATGACGATCCTTGATTTCACGAAAGAGGAAATTGATAGCCTAAATTATGAGTTTCCCCTATGGGAATCATATGAACTTTCGCCAGGAACTTATCCTACTCAGAAGGAAACCATAAATACAGTCGCAAGCCCTAACATATTGATAGTCAGAGAGGATGTACCTGAAGCAATTGTTTACGAGATGACTAAAATGCTTTGGGATAACCTGGCAACACTGCAGGAAATACACAGCGCAACTAATTCAATGTCCGTGGAAAGCGCCTTGTCGGGGGTCTCAGTCCCTCTGCATCTTGGGGCGCTTCGCTATTATGAAGAGCAAGGAATTACAATTCCTGCACACTTGCGCGCCGAGTAGATTGTCGGTTGCAAGTTTTATGGAGTCTAGGACAATATCAGAGTATGCTTCTTTGCTCTTTTCTAGTTAATTCATAAGGAAAATTCTAACAGGTGACTATATGGACCATTCCTCAATGTCTAGGCGCCGTTTTCTCCAGACCACAGGCGCAGCCGCGATTTGGCTCCCGGGCTCGGTGAGAGGGTATAGCGCGAGCGAAGTGCAAGCGTTCTATGTCGATGGAGAAATGCAGCAAGATGTATCAAAGTGGGAGCTCGATACTCCTTCGTTATGTGTTGACCTTGATGCGCTAGAGGCAAATATCGCTAAAATGCAAGACACAACCTCTCGCAATGGCATAGCGAGTCGACCGCATGCGAAAACTCATAAAACTCCTGTTATCGCCCATATGCAGCTTAATAGTGGATCCGTCGGGATATGCGTTGCAAAAGTCAGTGAAGCGGAGGCCATGTTTCAAAATGGAGTTGATAAGCTTTTATTGACAACTACTAACGTTACAGCCACTAAAATCCGTCGGGCAATGAATTTGCGCGAAAGGTGTGAAGGTTTTATCCAAGCAACTGACTCTGCCGAGAACGCAGCATTATTATCTGAGGCTGCGGTGTCCTTGAATATTATGGCTGATGTTGTTGTAGACGTTGACCCTGGCGGAAACCGCACGGGCATCACTCAAGGACAGCCGGCCCTAGAATTGGCTCAATTAGTTGACCGCCTGCCGGGGCTAAGACTGCGCGGTCTGTTATGCTACGACGGCGGGTCTCAGCATGTAAAAGGGTTTGAACAGCGAAAATCTCAAACATTAGGCAGGCTCGTTGGCGCTTCAGAGACCTATGATTTATTTAACAAGAGCGGCCTAAACACAGAAATTTTCAGCGGCGGTGGAACTGGAACCTACAATATCGATCACGAGACTCGCGGGCTCACAGATATTCAGGTGGGCAGTTATGTATTTATGGACGCGCAATATATAGATATTGGCGGAGAAACAAATGAGGACGTGTATGCTGATTTTCGCCCCGCTTTAACAATTTTAACGACCGTCCTCAATGATCAGTACAAAGGAAGAGCGACGACAGACGCAGGGGCTAAAGCTTGCACAATCAACAGACCTTGGTCTCGTATTAAAGGAGAAACCGGCATAACGTATAGCTCCGGTTCAGATGAATTTGGAACAATAAGATACGAATCAAATGCTTCTAAAAATTACAAGGTCGGAGATACTGTCGAGCTAATCGTATCTCACTGCGATCCTGTCGTGAACCTTTATAACCAGATGTACGCAATCCGCAACGATAAAGTGGAAGCTGTTTGGCAGATTTCTGCGAGAGGAATGTCTGCTTAGTATCTGATAAGAAGATTTCCCGAAGCCCCTAAACGGAGGGTCATCAAACTACAGACGCCATAGGTTAAGTAATAAAAGAAAACGCTAGAGGATATAACATTGATCTTTGAGAATAATGATCCAGGAGTAGCAGTACCCAAGAAAGATTTGACCTCTGTTGTTCTGCAAAGAGTCGACGAGCTTGGAGACAAGTCTGCCCTTATCGACGGAACATCTGGCCGAGCCCTGTCCTACAATGAATTAAGCTCTCAAATAAAACACTTAGCGGCTGGCCTAAATCAAAGAGGCTTCAAAAAGGGTGACGTTTGTGCAGTTTTCTGCCCAAACTTGCCTGAATATGCCACGATATTTCTCGGAGTCGCTGCCGTTGGCGGGATTAACACGACAGTGAATTCCCTCTATTCGACCAATGATCTAATTCATCAGTTCACGGATTCAAGAGCTAAATTCTTGATTACTATTCCCGCCTTTATGGATAGAGCGCTGCCAGCGGCAGATAAATGTGGAATTGAGGAGATCTTCGTCCTGGGAGAAGCTGAGGGAGCGACTCCGTTCAGTGAACTTCTAAAAAATGATGGTATTGCCCCAGAGGTTACGATAGATCCCAAGAATGATTTGGTAGCCCTCCCCTACTCTAGTGGGACTACGGGATTATCCAAAGGGGTGATGTTAACGCACGAAAACCTCGTTTCCGACATGGTTTTAACAACCTCGATCAACACAATTACCGATAAAGATGTATTAATCGGTGTGCTCCCTTTTTTCCATATTTATGGAATGGTCTTGATACTAAATCTCGCCATTTACAGAGGGGTTACTCTAGTTACTATGCCGCGGTTCGATCTAGAGCAGTTCTTACAAATTGTTGAAAAATACAAGATAACTTGCCTAAACCTAGTGCCCCCCCTTGTATTAGCTCTTTCCAAGCATCCACTAGTGGACAACTACGATGTGTCCAGCATCCGACTAATTAGTTCAGGCGCAGCTCCTCTCGGCCAGGAGCTCGAACAAGCCTGCGCAGACAGACTAAATTGTCAAATTTATCAAGGTTATGGTTTAACTGAGGTGGCTGGCGCATCGCATGTAAATACAATCCCAGTCCCCTCTGATAAGGTGGGCGCGGTCGGTCAAGTAGTTCCCAATACCTATTCAAAAATCATTGATACCGAATCCGGCAAAGAATTGGGTATCAATGAGCAAGGCGAAGTTCTTATCAAAGGCCCGCACGTGATGAAAGGCTATTTAAACAATGAAGAGGCAACAAAGCATTGTATCGATGGGGATGGATGGTTTCATACAGGCGATATTGGTTATGCAGACGAGGATGGCTACTTCTTTATTGTTGATCGCGTTAAAGAATTAATAAAGTATAAGGCCTACCAAGTAGCTCCGGCTGAGCTTGAGGCAATCTTAGTAAGTCACGAAGCAATAGCAGACGCAGCAGTGATCCCTAGTCCAGATGAGGAAGCGGGGGAAATTCCAAAAGGATTTATCGTGCTCAGCTCGGAAATAAGTGCTGAGGAAATAATGAAGTTTGTAGCGGAGCAGGTAGCGCCTCACAAGAAGATAAGGAAAATTGAGATTGTCGATGAGATCCCTAAGTCCGCTTCTGGAAAAATACTCAGACGAGTATTAGTAGAGCAGGAAAGAGAAAAAGTTAGTAAATAATATAGTCAACTTCGACTCACTGAATCAAAGAAAAATTCCCTTATCCGTAATGTCTGAAAAGAAAGAGGTAGGGTTTACCTCTCTTCGGCACCCGAAGATTTGGCGCCTGTTATAGCAAAAAACTTTGGTCGGTATAACTAATTCGGAATATATGATTGCTAAAACATTTTCTTAACGGCTTCTATAATACTGACTATTAGCTCAGAAGAATCGCAACATAAATAGGTTTGACAATGAACATACTAGTAGCTGGAGCGTCGGGCCTTATTGGAAAGGCAATCACGGTGGCGCTTGAAAACGATGGCCACAAAGTTTACCCCCTTATAAGAAATAAACGTCAAGGACCGTTCCACTATATCCAAGAAAAAGATGAGATCTCCCTGGACAACTCAATCCCACTTGACGTTATTATCAATTTAGCTGGGGTTAACATCTCTGAAAGGCGCTGGAGTAAAACTGTAAAGAATCAAATCGCGGATAGCCGAATCCGCACCACAATCGCGATTTCAAGAGAGATAGCTAATTTAGAAAAAAAACCCAACGTATTTTTATCAGCGTCAGCGATTGGATACTATGGCAATGATTCGAAAGATATTACCTCTGAATCTAGTCCCGCCGGTAGCGACTTTCTCGCCCAGCTCTCCGTAGATTGGGAGAAAGCCACAGAGCCCGCGCAAGCTGCTGGAATTCGAACTTGCATTCTCCGTTTTGGACTTGTGTTAAGCCCCCGGGGAGGATTGATCAAAAATTTACTTTTACCACTTCGCCTGGCTTGCGTTGGTCCGATTGGTAGCGGTGACCAAATTTTAAGTTGGATTAGCTTGCAAGACACTATAAGTATTATGCAGACGGTAATTGAAAGTAATTCATTCCACGGACCGATTAATCTGGTCTCCAATCATCCTGTAAGTAGCCGACACTTCTCAGAAGCACTAAGCAGCGCAATAGGACGACCTGCGCTACCAAGAATTCCAGAGAAGATAGTGCGCCTCATGTTCGGAGAGTTAGCTGACGCTGCACTGCTGGCAAACGCTAACATCACCTCTACGCGAATTAATGAGCTCGACGCCACATTAAAGCATACTAATTTGTTCGAGTGTCTAAATGACATTATGGGCAAATGATCAACCTTACAGGAGTAGGTTAGAAATAGTCATAATCATTGAAATCGCGAGAACGAATACTCCCTCCGCTAAAGAAGCATAAACGCTATGGTCAGCCATTAAATTTGCAGCAAGCAAGAAAAAGAAAACCATAAAACTAATTAGAGCTATAAACAATAGTGAATCGTTACCGACCGCGAGACTGACTATCCAAGCCAACAATAATGTAGCAAAGAATTGGCTCACCAAGGCATAGACTGAAAAGTTTTTTTCTAGTCCATTCTCCACACCCACTCCGTCCGCCCATTTTTCCCCAAAAAGCCAAGAGGAGAACCAAAGAGAGGCAAAGAGATAGCAAATGATCGTGCTAACTCCAACCGCCAACCAGTCTACGTTTGTAATCAAAGCTTCCATTAGCATGCACCCCTTCAACTTTATTCATTAGAATTAAGCGGCTATAACGAAAAACTCTTGATAGCTTGAAATTTAAATTTCTCCGCGAATCAAGCCATTACTGTGGCACAGGCACTTAAAAAAAAGTACTCTACCCAATCAGTTTACTTCTGTGAGATGTGAGATGACCATGCGCGAGGCCTTTCTGACTTTACTTCCCCTGCTCCTAGGCTTGGAAATCATGGGTTGACTCGAATGAAAGCGCAACTAGTAGGGTCGTTATTAATATTCTTGAGTAATTCAGTTCTCAGCCAAGGAACTCTTCAAACCGATATTGCTGACGGGTTAGATTTATCAACTAGACTTGACGATGTTAGACTGAGCGGGGGGGACCAGAGAGAATTAACGGTTTTGGCTCCAACTCTGGCTGTCGAAGAAATAGACCGCGCCGTTTTAAATAAACTCATGCAGGAAATCGCTAACGATCCGGTGACAACCAAAAATCGACTTGGTGTCTCTGAAGAAATAGTTGAAGACATTTTCGTCACAATCTCTAATGCCAAAGGTTTCATTAATGATAATGAACATGCAAACGTTCAAGCCATGTGTAACGCTTGGGATAATTCTACCAAGAAAGGGGATGATCGTGTAAGTGAGGCACTTGATGCCTATAAAAATCGCGATCAGTTTACAAAGACTTTTGTCGCTAAGTATTACCGATTGGTTTTATTCGACATTGAGTCATTGCTACCCATCTCAGCGAAAGTTAAATTTGGCGTTTACATGGATGACCGGCGCAGACGGATGGCAACCTCTGGCACACGATCCTGGGGCTCTGTGGTAGAAAATGTAAAAAGCGGGCGTGAAGTAGTTAACTTTCACTGCCGGAGAAATTGAATAAAGCGAGGAACGGAATGAATAGCACCTGTTTTAAAGTTAGTATCGAGAACAATATCGCGCACTTGGTGCTCAATCGGCCCGAGAAACGAAACAGTATGATCCCAGAATTCTGGGACGAGCTGCCAGAAATTATTCAAAGAATCGATGAGAACTCGCTAGCACGGGTTATAGTAATTTCATCCACAGGCCCTCACTTCACTTCCGGTATAGATACTTCTGTTTTTGGCAACCCCGAGGAAGCGTCGAATAATTCCGCACAACAGAAAAAACTTAACAAAGTTCATGGAGCAAAGCTCTATGATACCGTTAAGTATTTGCAAAAAACCTTTTCTTGTTTGGAAGAATCTCGCATTCCAGTCCTCGCTGCCGTCCAAGGTGGAGCCATCGGCGGTGGAGTCGATCTGATTACTGCATGCGACATGCGTTATATGACAGAAGATGCTTTCCTCAGTATCTTCGAAATTAATATTGGAATGACCGCTGATGTTGGCACCTTTCCTCGAATAGCAAAGCTCTTACCAGAAGGAGTTGCGAAGGAACTTGCCTTTACGGGCCGGAAGATGTCTGCAAACGAGGCAAAAGAGCTAGGACTCGTAAACCGCGTCTTTCAGAATCAAGAATCAATGTTAAAGGGAGTGATGGCTATCGCGGAAGAAATCGCAACAAAAGCGCCTCTCGCAATCTATGGTACAAAAAGGATCATTAACTATTCGAGAGATCACAATACCTCCGATACGCTTGATTATATTGGTATCTGGAATGCAAGTATGCTCCAGCAAGAAGAAATACGAGAGGCTATGGGCGCTCACAAAGAAAAGCGCCGTGGTGATTTCGTGGACTTGCCAGCAAAACGAAAGCAGATGGGTTCCGGCTTAACAGATCAATAACCAATGATCCTAATCTGTGGACTTTTTAGGCCTGCGCTCTTACTCTACGCCCACTAAAACAACAAAATAGAGAGTCTCCATGTTTACCCGATTCGCCATCTACGGATATCTAATAGGTATAGCCGCAACGCTCTGCCTCACTGCACCTGTTCTTAATGCCCAAGACACGGATTTAAGTTCAGTTACAATCACGCGAATGATGGATAAACCCATCATTGGACCAGACCTCCATCCGAGTATTGGTGAGAATATTCAAGGCCCGTCCTTGATACGTGTACCCGACTGGGTCGAGAACCCTTTAGGAAATTATTATCTTTACTTTGCGGATCATAAAGGCCGCTATATTAGGCTAGCCTATGCAGATGAGCTCACTGGTCCATGGCAAGTTCACGCTCCAGGCACTCTGCCTATTGAGGAATCTTTCTTCGCTCCAACTCCGCCTCCTATCACAGATGAACAACTCGCAGAGCTAACCGCTGCGCGCAGCGGGGTCTCTGGATTAGGTTCCCCAGTGTCGCACGATCTGGCACTCGAGTTCACGATGCCTCATATCGCCTCTCCAGACGTCCATGTTGACCATGAAAAAGAAATGATAATTATGTACTACCATGGACTCGAAGGGCCGGCCTTCCAGCACACAAGGGTCGCGACATCAACGGACGGCATTAATTTTTTGGCGCAAGAAGAAAATCTGGGTCGGTCATATTTTCGAGTCTTTAAACATGATGGAATGACTTATGCGTTAGCTATGCCCGGCCAGTTTTATCGCTCTAACGATGGCTTCACCAACTTCGAGGAAGGACCCCGACTTTTTGGACCAAACATGCGCCATTCTGCAGTAATAGTCCGCGATGGTTTTTTGTATGTTTTTTGGACTCGAGTGGGAGACGCCCCAGAGAGCATAATGTTAAGCACAATCGACCTTAGTTCAGACTGGATGAACTGGAAAGAATCTGAAGCAGTCGTTGTTTTAAAACCAGAATTTGACTGGGAGGGTGCAAACGCGCCCATTGAACCATCTGTGCGTAGCACGGCGTATGGTCAGGTGAACCAACTTCGAGATCCCGCACTTCATGTGGAAGACGGCGTCGTCTACTTGCTTTATGCAGTAGCAGGGGAAAGCGGGATCGCACTAGCTCGAGTTAACTTCTAAGGCTTCGATTAAATGGTTAAACCAATTGTAGGTATTGTAATTGTTGTTTTATTCAGCTCTGCGCTAATCGTCGCCGGCAGTCAGGGTAGCGTCTATGTTCCTAGGGTGCCTCTATTTGCAATTTGCGCTAGCGTTGGATTTTTACTGCACTGGCTAGTTTTTATTCCGAGCTACTATTATCAAACCGAACACTACTTCGACTTAACGGGATCTGTGTCATACGTGTCCGGTGTCATAACTGCGATTGTCATGCACCCACTACTTGACTTACGGGGTCTTATAATCGCAGTCTTAGTAGCTATTTGGGCAATTAGGCTCGGCAGTTTTCTATTCATCCGTGTAAGAAAAGCCGGACACGATCGAAGGTTTGCTGAGCTTAAAAAAAGTTTCTGGCGTTATTTATTCACCTGGACGCTCGGTGGCGCCTGGGTATTTATTACCATGGCCGCCGCTCTGGCGTCGATTACTTCAATGACCCAACGTCCATTGGGCATATGGATGTTAATAGGCCTAATACTTTGGGTGCTTGGTTTTTCAATAGAGGTGATGGCCGATCGGCAAAAATCTGATTTTCGAAGAGACTCAGCTAACGCTGAAAAATTTATTAAAACAGGCCTTTGGAAATACTCTCGACACCCTAACTACTTTGGCGAAATAGTACTTTGGTTAGGGATTGCAGTTATTGCTTACCCAACACTCGTAGGGTGGCAATATGCTGCGTTGGCTTCACCAATTTTCGTTACCTTTTTATTAGTAAAGGTCAGCGGTGTGAAACTTCTCGAGGAAAGCGGACTTAAACGCTGGGGTTCAGATCCTGCCTATCAAGAATATATTGCTAATACCTCCGTACTTTTCCCAATGCCCAGCCGCATTGACACAAATTAATGAGTTCCGAGTTTCTAGAAATTAGATTACCTTCAAAAATAAGAAAAAAAGAGAACATCCATTATGCAAACGCACTTCAAAAACCCAAAATTTATTTTTAGCCTGATAGTTTTGCTCGGCCTTATGCATGGCGCAGAAGCCCAAGAGGATAAAAATCTACGACGAGTATGCTTATCGCTAGCTAACAACTCAGCAAACTTGCAGAATACAACCATCTCATTGGCAGAAGTTATAGAAGCCAACAGTTTTAAACAACCCGGGCGAGATAACATTCTAAATACGCCGGCTTTTTGCAGAGTCACTGGTGTTACAGATCCAGCGATAAATTTCGAAGTCTGGTTACCACTAACTGAATGGAATGGAAAGTATAATGGAGTCGGAAACGGAGGCATGGCCGGAGTTATTAGTTATTCCGCGATGGCTGGTGCTCTGAATCGAGGCTATGCGACTGCGAGCACGGACACCGGTCATGATCAAAGTGGCGGGCTTTTTGATGCTTCGTGGGCCTCCGGGCGACACGACCTTATCGAGGATTTTGGCCACAGAGCGCTTCACTTAACAACCTTGAACGCCAAGGCAATTACTGAAATGTTCTACACCGCATCTCCTAGTTTTTCCTATTATACGGGCTGCTCAAAAGGGGGGCAGATGGGACTAATGGAAGCTCAAAAGTATCCCGATGATTTCGATGGAATAATTGCTGGAAATCCAGCAAATGATTGGACTCGATTCTACGCAGGAGCGCATCTTTGGTACTCTAAAGCCATGCTGGAGGATCAAGAGGCATGGATTCCCAGATCTAAATTACCGGCTTTTGGTAGTGCAGTTAATGCAGCTTGTGATGCGATCGATGGGATACAGGACGGTATCATTCAAAACCCGCTAGCGTGCAATTTTGAGCCAGCTTCCATCCAATGCCCTGTAGGCATTGATAACAACTCTTGCTTAACACAAAAGCAGGTGACAGCCGTTGAAAAAATTTGGTCTGGGGTAGAAACGCCCAATGGTGAGTTAATCTATCCTGGGCTTGTCCCGGGCGGTGAGGCTGATGCAGGCGGCTGGGGACGCTGGGTAACAGGAGCTGAACCATTTACCTCTTTGCACTGGCTTGGCGGGGAGGGATTTTTCCGCTGGTTCGTTTTCGATGACCCTGAGTGGGATTTTAGAACTTTTGATTTCGACAAAGACTTAGAATACGCACTGGAAAAGGTCGGAGATGCTGTAGATTCGAACGACCCTGATTTGCGACACCTAAGAGACAACGGGTCTAAACTCATCGTCTATCATGGGTGGAGCGATCCAGACATCTCTCCGGTGGCATCGATAAATTACTACGAAAGCGTTATCAATCACATTGCAGACGATATGCGAGCGCCCAACTATGACACCGCGCTCAGTAGAACACAGAACTTCTTTCGTTTATTTATGGTTCCCGGGATGGGCCACTGCTCTGGAGGACCAGGACCAGACAGGTTCGATGCTTTATCGGCACTTGAAAATTGGGTGGAAAACGGCATCGCGCCTGAATCACTCAGAGCCGCGAAGATAGAGGATGGTGAAGTCACTCGCAGTAGGCCCCTTTGCGCATATCCTGAGGTTGCAACATACTCTGGCCAAGGAAGCACCGATGAAGCAGAAAATTTTTATTGCGCCGCTCCAGCAAATTAATAATATTTACGTGAGAAAAAGTTCAAGGAAAGAAACGGGTGTCCTGGCAAAAAGAAATTGACGAACTAAAACACCGTGAGTCTCTCGCCAAAAAAATGGGTGGTGCGGAGCGAATCAAGCGTCAACATGACAACAAACGGTTAACGGTTCGTGAACGAATAGAAGGCCTAGTTGACAAGAATAGCTTTCATGAAATCGGCGCCCTTGCGGGGAAAGCCGATTACGACGCTGAAGGTAAACTAAAGAATTTTGTCCCATCCAACTTTGTACTTGGAACCGCCAACATAAGTGGTCGACGGGTGGTGATTGGTGGCGATGACTTTACAGTTCGCGGTGGAGCGGCTGATGCCAAAGTGGGCGATAAGTCTGGCCACGGGGAGAGATACGCGCTTGAAATGCGTTTGCCATTAATCCGGTTGGTGGATGGTAGCGGAGGCGGTGGCAGTGTCAAGACTCTCGAAATGGCCGGCCATTCTTATGTTCCAGCACTAAAAGGACTTGAAACCACCATGCAACTGATGGGTGTGGTGCCAGTAATCTGCGCCTGCATGGGTTCCGTGGCTGGTTTAGGCGCAGTCAGAGTTACGATTTCGCACTTCTCCTTAATGATTAAAGACACTAGCCAGTTATTTGTAGCGGGTCCCCCAGTGGTTGAAAGGGGATTTGGGAAAACCGTTGAAAAAAACGAATTAGGTGGCTCGCATATTCATGCAAATTTAAGTGGTGCAGTTGACAACGAAGTCGATTCTGAAGAAGAGGCTTTTCGAACCATTAAAAAGTTCCTCTCTTACCTGCCTCAGAACGTTTGGAAAATACCTCCAGTCATGCACTGTGATGATCCCCCTGATAGACGAGACGAGTCCCTTCTTTCCGTTATACCTAGGGACCGCAGGCAAATGTATCAGGTACGCGAAATCATTGAGTCCGTGACTGATGCAGAATCCTTCTTTGAAATAAACGCAGGTTACGGTAAGTCACTCGTCATAGGACTTGCAAGACTGAACGGTCATGCGATTGGATTAATGGCCAATGATACCTGCTTTGATGGAGGTGCAGTTACTGCTACTGCATCTGAGAAGATGATGCGTTTTGTTGATCTCTGCGATACGTTCCACCTACCCATGGTTAACTTAGTCGACAACCCTGGTTTTCTAATCGGCGTTCAAGCGGAGGAAGAAGGCACAGTGCGCCTAGGCAGTCGCGCCCTGATGGCCGTTTATCAATCAACCATTCCATGGGTATCAGTGATAATAAGACGCTGCTATGGAGTAGCGGGTGGCGGGCATGGCAGAGATGGACTTAATCTGAGGTACGCATGGCCATCGGCAGACTGGGGTTCCTTACCAATCGAAGGGGGAGTGCAAGCGGCCTATCGACGAGATATCGAAGCCGCTGCCGATCCCCAAGCTCGTCGCCGCGAGCTAGAGGATATGCTTGAGGAGTTCAGGTCTCCGCTCCGAACGGCAGAAGCTTTTGGTATAGAGGAAATTATAGACCCTCGAGAGACTCGTTCGATATTGTGCAACTGGATTAGTCTCGCTTACGAAATCTTACCAACCCAGCTAGGGCCTAAATCTCGCACCCCGCGCCCGTAAGAAAACTCACCCTAATCCTTATCGAGTTTTTAGAAAGAGATTCTCCATGCGGTCTAATTGCACCTTTCTTGGATGGACAGCAGGCTTCACCTCCTCACCGAGGATTTGGACGATATCGGAGGAAGAATTATATGTTGGCCAATCAGGTAGGCCTGGCCCGTTTGGGTTACCATTTCTTGCGAAATTAACCCAGTAATCTGCCATAGTGTTTGACAATTCGTGATCTATATCATTCCAACCCAAACCAACGATACCCAAATTATTGAACACATACGCTAATTCACCAGAGTGGTATGCGCCTAGAGTGCGCTGACCACCATCACCATTCAGATCTTTCTCTTCTGGGACATACAGTCTGAAAACCGGCGCGTTCCGCGTAAAATAATAGACGTAAGCGTCATTACCGCGAGCCTCTACCAACCGCCCCCACATGCGTGACGAAAGAATAAACCCGTTATCACCGTTAATAATTTTTTGGGCGCTCAATGGGGAGTGCGCAATCTCATCTTTGTATGCCTCTGCTACCTCAGATGACCCAGACCCATACACCCGATCCAGATATGCAGTCAATTCAGGCTCTGTAATATCTGGAGCCAGATGCGACAACCCAAAATATTCATCTGCCAACCCGCCTACCATGACGTTTATCTGGTTCTGCTTTCCGTCCTCTAACAGATCATAAGGTCGGTCAGGAACTACCCAGCCATCGACAAGAGGTCCTCCTCCCGAGCCGGCAGAACCCATCGCAGAGACAATCTGCTGCGGATCAAGCTCGCGCATTTCTTCCAAAGCTGAAGAACCCAAACCTCCAATTCCCAATACCTCCGCAAAGTTTTCGCCGCGCTCATGACCTCCGCTTGCCAATGTTCTTGAAGTTTTAATACAGCCGGGTGATTGTCCAATCACACCATCAACTAAACCTTCGGCTAAGGGGGAAGACATAATTAAGCACACATCAGTTCCACCCGCTGATTGACCAAAAATCGTTACTCTATCGGGGTCACCACCAAACCCCGCGACGTTGTTTTGCACCCATTGCAAGACCTTAAGTTGATCAAGTATTCCATACATACCTGAAGAATTTTGTTCTGATTCGCTTGTAAGAGCAGGATGCGCAAGAAACCCAAAGGCACCCAAGCGATAATTAGCGGTGATAACTACCGCACCTCTTTTAGCGAGATTTGAACCGTCAAAAATTAATGGGCCACCATGGCCTGCTGTGTTACCACCTCCATGAAACCAAACCATCACCGGCAATTTATCTTCTGATTTTTCAGCTCCAGTGAACACATTGAGATAAAGGCAATCTTCGGACCGATGCAAATTCCCCCGTGCATATACGGAATTGTCAGGATTACGCGCCTGCCAACAAGCAGCACCCACTCGATCGGCCGCTTTCACGCCCGCAAAAGGTATCGCTGGAGCCGGGGGTTTCCATCGTAAAACCCCTACCGGAGGAGCAGCGTAGCCAATACCTTGGAACACGGTTACTTCATCAGCAACCTGCGAAGTATGACCCCGATAAGTGCCACTATTTGTCCCAACTTCTGGCAAATCAGCAAAGGCCGTTTGTGATATTGAGAAGACCACCATTTGGAACAGTATTACGCGCTTCACACAAAACATAATTGTTACCTTCACTAAAAAATCAAAAAAATCGAACGATGCATGGTTATTACATTACAGGCTCAATCACAAGTAATGCTCCATCCTCTTCGTCAACCAGAACATAAAGCTTACCGTCTGGACCTTCCTGAATATCTGTGATCCTAGATTTGAGCTCTCTTAGTATGCCTTCACGGCGAATTTCTTCACCTCTGCTATTAAAAACAATTCGCTCAATATGACCGGTACCGGGTATTCGCCCCTCCATCATGGAACCGACAAACAGATTATTCTGCCACTCAGGGAAAACGTCTCCAGAATAGAAAGTGATTCCAGAAGGAGCAATGGATGGCCACCAAATTACTTGAGGTTGCTCATAATCATCTGACCATTGAGAGCGGCTTACCCAATCACCTCGATACTGCCTACTGTAAGAGACTAGCGGCCAGCCATAGTTGCCCCCCGCTTCGATGATATTAGCCTCGTCGCCACCCTGAGGCCCATTCTCCGTCGCCCATAGCTCACCAGTTTCAGGATGATAGTCCAGTCCAATTATGTTCCTATGACCAACGGTGAACACTTCCGGGAGAAACTCACCAGAATCAATAAAAGGGTTGTCCTCGGCCGGTGTTCCATCATCATTCAATCGCAATAACTTACCCAAATGTATCGAGGAGTCTTGAGCATACTCGCCTACCCCGGCATACATATACGCTCCCCCAAGAGACATCAATAGCTTTTTGTCTGGCGTAAAAATAAGTTTTGCAGCTGCGATGCCACGATCGAGCCCCTTCGCTTGAAAAATTTCGGTTACATCTACTAGACTATCTTCTTGGAGCCTGGCGCGGACTAAAGAGACTACTCGTTCATCTTCACCGTCTACTTCAACTCGCTTATGGTGAGTAAGGTAAACTGTGCGGTCATCATCCGGATGAAAAGCGACCGCCATTAATCCGGAGCGCCACTCGCCCGTATAAACTTCTGGAACACCCTCGATGTCCCCTTCAAGTAACTGCCCATCGCGTATTAATCGCAATTTTCCAGTAAAGCGTTCGGTGACTAGAATATCCCCGTTATTCCGAAAAGCGAGTGAAAATGGATTTTCCAGCCCCTTGATAGGCACAACTCTTAATTGATCAACATCGAAGGTATTGATTAAAAATGGTTCGCCTCGCTCGTAGGAATCTTGAATATTGTTCACACCCTGTGCGGAAACAAACCCGAACCCAAGGGAAAACCCTATAAACGTTAATAATAAATTTAAGCGATACGCTCTTTTCATCCTGCCGCCTCAACTCTCGATCCAGTGTTTGTCCTTAGTGATTGTGGGTGGCACCAAATCCGTTCGCAGCCGCCTGATAATGCATACGGATTAAATCCCTACCAAAATCTCCGGTAAAATCTCTCCAAACCAGGTGGATGTGGTTTGCATTATTTTGAGTGTTGTCATACTCAATCAAGAAACCCGACCCCTGAACCCTGTAATAGTGAGGATCGCCTCGCTCTATTCCGCCTATCCAAACAAATTTAATGTCTTCTAATCCTTCTGACCTAATAGAGGCCATTCTCGCTTCCGCTATAACTTCGGACTGCATTGACGCCAATTCATCGATCAGTGCAATCAGCATTCTTTTCTGCCGAGAGTTCAATTCGCTGTAACTAATACCTGAATTTTCCAATCGAGTAATTTCTCGTTCTGCTGCAGTAAATATGTCACCCGGCACCTCAAGATCAAGAATCGCCATCTTTTTTTGATCGGCAGATAAAGCGCTAACAAGGTCTCGACCAAGGTCTTCCTCAACCGAGAGCACCCGAGTCCCGATTTTTTCGCCAGACCTCACCTCCGCTGGATTAGAACCGAAAAATTGGGGTGAGCTCGCAATACCCATACCACTGACGAAGGTCCAATTGTAGGCTAGGTGATGTCCTTCATACCTTAGGGCCCAATTACTATCCAAACCCGGCGTGCCAAAGATCGTAAGAAAGTAAAGCTCTGGATCTCTATCAAATCGCCCGTTAACCTCAATTTCAGCTAATACAGACTCTAAAGATCTCACTGCCTCCGCTCTTTGGTAACCTTTGGCGCTAAAAAAAGTCTGTAGTACGTTTTGAGCCGCGGCCCTTTGAGAATCGTTCATCGAGCGGAAAGGCACGCCCTCCCGATCTCGTGGGATAAAATGCCAATTGAAGCGCCCTTCATCCTCAAATGTATAAATTCCATTGTTGCGTTGCTGAACACTTAAGCTTGACACGAACGCGTTCGTTGCCTCAACCATCTCTTGCGTAAGGTCGATACGCGCCTGCTGTGCGTTCGCAGGTAATACCGCAACTAATACAATCAGTAGCAACAGCTGCTTTAGGGGAAACATGGGCTCAACCCTCCGGTGTTATCGTTTATTCTGTTTGGTTTAGAGAATAAACCTCAGTGTCATCGGCGTCCAGCCTATTTATCCCCTGCTTTGCCTCAGTTACATTGTTTATCACGGTTAATTTTGAGATAAATACCTTATTGAAAGTACAGGTTTGGCAAGGAGCGAAAATGAAGGCGGTTAGAGTTAACGAATACGGTGGGCCTGAAGCCCTAAGCTATGAAGACATAGAGAAGCCTGTCCCAAGCAGCAAAGAAGCTTTGGTTAAAATCAACGCCTCAGGCATAAACTATATAGATACATACCAGCGCTCAGGACTTTACCAAGTACCCCTGCCAACCACCCTCGGCTTAGAGGCTGCTGGCATCATTGAGGAAGTTGGTGATGAGGTGTCAAGGTACGCCAAGGGCGATAGGGTCGCTTATACGAGTGTCCCTGGTGCCTACGCGGAATACGCAACAGTTCCCGAAGAAAAACTCGTTAAACTGTCAGATGGCGTATCATTCAATGAAGGTGCCGCAGCAATGTTACAGGGATGCACAGCACATTACCTTTGTAAATCGACTTACCATGTAAAGGAAGGGGATAGTTGTTTAATCCACGCTGCCGCTGGTGGCGTCGGGCTCTTACTCATCCAGATGGTAAAAAATGCAGGCGGATATGTCATTGGAACCGTTTCAACAGATGAGAAAGCTAAATTAGCGAAGGCCGCGGGCGCGGATGAGGTTATCTTATACTCGGAACAAGATTTCGAAACTGAGGTTAGTCGAATTACGGAAGGAGAAGGCGTCAACGTCGTGTATGACTCAGTAGGCAAAGCGACATTTGAGAAAAGCATCAATTGCCTGCGCAAACTCGGTTGTATGGTCCTCTACGGAAATGCCAGCGGACCTGTGACCGAATTTAACCCCGCTACTCTTGGCCCGAAGGGCTCGTTATTCTTGACCCGCCCCACTCTGTTTGATTACACAGCCGATAGGGCCTCTTTAGAATGGAGGAGTGGTGACGTATTCAATTGGATATCAAGCGGTGAGTTGAACTTGAGAATCGAACATTTCTATCCGCTTTCTGATGCGAAATCAGCACACCTGGACCTCGAAGGGCGAAGGACCACAGGAAAAATAATACTGACTCCTTAATTTTTATTGTACGGCCATCCGAAATATGAAATATAGAACTGAAAGATACTTATTCTCAACACTCGCTTGGATCATATTATCTAGCTGCAGCGCGCAGCCTGACGACGGATGGTTTGACTTGTTCAATGGTGAAGACCTGTCTAATTGGAAAGTTAAATTCACAGGCCAACCTCTCGGAGTGAATTATCGGGATACATTTCTTGTTGAAGATAATTTGTTGACAGTATCGTATGACAACTGGGATGAGTTTAATGGGGAATTCGGACATCTATTTTACGATGAAGTATTCTCCCACTACCTCTTGAGAATTGAATATCGTTTTGTCGGCGATCAAGTTTTTAATGGGCCTAACTGGGCTTTCCGAAATAATGGAATAATGCTCCACAGTCAAGACCCAGAGACTATGACGCTAAACCAAGAATTTCCCGTAAGTATAGAATCCCAGCTACTTGGGGGAAATGGCACAGACGACAGAACAACCTTAAATGTTTGCACGCCAGGCACTAACATGGTGATGAACGGCGAGTTAATTACACGCCATTGCTCAAACTCGTCATCAGAAACCTTTCATGGCGATCGCTGGGTTACTGTCGAACTTGAAGTCCGCGGGAGCAAGAGCTTAATTCATAGAGTTAATGGGGAGTCGGTGTTCGAATTACAAGAAATACAGCTCGACGAGAGCGATCCAGATGCGCAAGCACTTATCAAAAACGGATCAAGTCTCCCACTATCAGAAGGATATCTAGCTATTCAGGCTGAAAGCCACCCCACCCAATTTAGAAAAATTCAAATAAAGCTTTTGGATGGACCCTAAATCTTTACAATAGGGCCTCAATTCGATCCATCAAGGAGTCCATCCGCCGTATTATTGGCTCATAAGACTCTGCTGCCGTCATATCCAAGCCCGCCTCTTTTAGTAAAATGTCATGCGGATAATCTGAACCGCCGGCGCTTAGCACCCGAATAAATGCGTCTCTCACCTCTTCATCCCCGGCAAGAAATTGTTCTGCGAACCATGCCGCGCCAGTAATCGAAGTCGCATATTGAAAGACATAAAAGTCTCGGTAGAAATGAGGAATAAAAGCCCACTCAACCGTATAAAGGTCATCAATAGTCAGAACACCAAGGTCGTGCCCATGGTAGCGCCTCAGAAGGTCCCCATAGATCTCAGAAAATCGAGGGCCCGTGAGTGGCGAACCATTTTCTGCCGCCTCATGGATGGCTAGTTCAAACTCGGCGAACATCGTTTGACGGAAAAAAGTTCCGCGAATTTGCTCCAGCGCCCCACCTAGGTAGAAAAGCTGCTCCTCTTTGGTTTGAGCATTCGCAATCATGTGTTCCTGAAGAAGGATCTCATTAATTGTGGAAGCCATTTCCGCGATAAAAGTTGAATACCCCGCAGTCTCGTAGGGGTTACTCGCGTTGGCTAGCAACGAGTGGACGGCATGCCCCCACTCGTGCGCGAAAGTTGACATAGACTCGTAATCATCATTGTGATTAAGCAGCACATAAGGGTGAACGTCATACACAGAGCCATTCATGTATGCACCAGAACGCTTGCCCGGCTGCGGATGACTATGCATCCAATCCTGCCGCAAGCCGAAATCAAGTAAGCTCAAATATTCTTCACCAAAGGGACGAAGTGCCTCAAAGGTAATTTCTTTCGAACGCTCAAGGTCGAAGACACCCGTATTAACACTTACTAATGGTGGATAAATGTCGTAGTAACGAAGGTCCTCAATACCTAGCATCTCTCCTCGCAAACGAAGATAGCGATGAAAGATTGGCAGGGCTTCGTTTACTTGAGCAACTAATTGAGTATAAATCTGGGGCGGCAAACCATCGTCAAAAAGATTGTTAGCTAGAACCCCATCATGATTGCGAACACGGGCCGAGAAAAGATTAGACTGCACCTCACTAGCAAGTGTCGCTCCCATTCCATCTGCGTACTGCTGCCAGGTCTGCCAAAAAGTATCAAATACTAGTTTACGATCCTGGCGATTTGCGCTTGCTCTCCAGAGACTGTAACCGGATTGATTAAGCGTAACTTTATTGCCTTCACTTAGAGTAACGTCCGGCCAAGGGATATCCGCATTTGCAAAGTTTTGATAAACCTGAGAGGGAGAGGACAAAATCATTCCCGCCTGAGCCAGAATCGATTCCGTCGCCTCGTCCAAAGTATGGGGGCTCTGTCGCAATGTGTCGCGAATCAGGAAATCAAAGTCAGCTAACGCGGGCTCTTCGCTCAAAAGTTGAGCTACCGTAGCTTCCCCGAGACTCAATAGTTCCGGATTTATCCACGATGAAGCCTCAGTAAGGTCGGTATACATTTGCCTAGCTAATCCAAACCGCGCCTGGGCTTCGGGCTCACGCTGATCGGCATCCCTTTGCAGACTTGTGTAAACGTAGGCCCTCGCAGCCTCCTTGTTTAACTCTGAGTACTCCCTCATTACCAGAAGCAAAGACTGAGCACTTGAACCCAAAGTGCCCTTCAGTCCTTGAAACTGATCAATGCGCAATGAAATTTGATCCATTGCCGATTCCCATGAGGATTCATCTGAATAAATGTCCGTTAAGTCCCATTCAAAGCGAGGAGAGTCTTGTGCATTTAAGCCAACAGATAGCTGAAGAGTTATAAAGAAGGTACTAAACAATATAATTGAACGCGTCATTTAAAAACTACTCCGATTCCTTATCGTTTTCGAACCGCCGAGCATACCACAGCCACGATGACTATCTAACCGTCCTGGCAAAGCCTAATAGAGACCAAATTAATACAGCCACCCTACCCGTATATGTAGACAAATCAGTGAATTAGCTTTAGAGTTTGCTCTAAGAGAATTAAAAGAGCAGGAGCAAATATGAAAGCCCTCATCAAACAATCAATAGCTCTCTCGGGATTATTGACTTTAAGTACACTTTCATTAGCAAACACGGTCGGGGAAACCCCCACGTTTTATGCTGACGCATTACCAGTTTTCCAAAAAAATTGCGTCGCTTGCCATCAGGATAATGGCCCGGACGTCGGCGGAATTTTTGCTCCGATGCCCCTCAATGACTATGAACAAGCGAAGATTTGGGCACCTCTTATTAAAAATGCTCTCGTTACAAATTACATGCCTCCATGGGGCGCCCATGAGCGCCATCGCGGCGAGTTCAAGGGCGAGAGGTATATGGATAAAAAAGAGAAGGACCTACTAATAGCATGGGTAGACGGTGGCGCCATTGAGGGTGATTTATCTGATGCAGGTAATAATTCTGCGGTCGTTGCTAACGGAGCAGGAACCACTCTACCAGACTCTGGCTGGTGGATCGGCGACCCTGACCTAGTGGTTCAATTTGACGAAGAGGTTTATGTTCCTGATGAAGTGATGGATTGGCAACCTACTATTCAAATGCCAGTACCTGAAGGCGCGCACGAAAATCCAAAATGGATATCAATGGCTGAGCTTGATCCGGGCGGCCCTTGGGTACACCACATTGTGTCAAGTCATATGGGGGTAGGTGTTCCAGGGCGAGGTCCGTTTACCTACCCTGAAGGTTGGGGCGTGCTCCTGCCTGAAGATCCATTTATCACAGTGAATATGCACTACCATAAAAACCCTGGTGAGGACACCGCGGTAAATGATTTAACCAGAGCTGCGTTTAAATTTTATGAAGAAGGCGATGTGATTGACCATGTCGTAGAAACTAATTTGTTACCGCATCGGGGCTGGACAATCCCTGCTGGCCACCCAAACTACGAAGTAAACAATACCTATGAAATAGAAGAGGATATTTACCTCCTATCCATGGGGCCTCACATGCACTATCGTGGCAAAGCGATGCGCTATGAACTTGAGTTTCCTGACGGCGAGCGAGAGGTTTTGCTTTGGGTACCTGACTACGATTTTAACTGGCAATTTTTGTATGAATACGAAGAACCGAAGTTTATTCCCGAGGGCTCAAAAATGCACATGAGTTGGTGGTTCGATAATTCTGAAGGCAATCGATTCAACCCAGACCCAACGCAGGATGTTGTTTATGGGCCAGAAACGACTGACGAAATGGCAAACGCTCGAATTTATTATGCTCCCACGACTCCCAGAGGGCTTGTCGTTGGCGATCAGATACCAGAAGATATAATAAACAGGGCGCGGGAGGAGGATATGGTTCGCCGAGAGCGAGCCGATCTTTTTGACCCGGCCGCTGATGATTTTTCTTGGCTGACCGAGGATAGCCCATAAAGGGTTTTCAGATACAGAATAGGTGAGGAGACTCTCATGCAAAAACAAAAACTAAAATATGTATTGGCGAGCAGTCTGATAGCTGCAGTAATACCCATGGCGAGCTTTGTCTCTGCTCAAAGTCAGGATTACATTGTTCCTAGAACACCAGATGGCCAGCCCGATTTACAAGGCCTTTGGACTAACGATACGATAACTCCCATGGAGCGCCCTGCTTCTCTGCAAGGAAGAGCATTTCTTACAGAGGACGAAATAACAGCAATGGAGGAGAATCTCGCAGAGCGGCGCACATTCGCGGACGATAACATTGAGGTCACTGTTGGAGGCAATGTTGGAGGCTACAATCAAATTTGGTTGGACTCCGGTGATACAGTGCTTTCCACTGGTCAGACTTCTTTAATAGTAGACCCCCCCAATGGCAGAGCACCATTGCGCGAGTCAGCAGCTGCTATTCGTGATTATTATTTCGCACATGTTGAAGATGATTATATTTATAGCACGGTATGGGACCGCTGCCTCACACGAGGAGTGCCTGGTTCAATGCTTCCCGCCGGATATAACAATGCTTACAGATTCATCCAGACAGCAGACACGTTCACGATAGTGCATGAGATGATCCACGACGTGCGCGTGATTCATCTAAATAAAGAAGAACACATCGACGACAAAGTTAAACTTTATATGGGTGATTCAGTAGCGAGATGGGAAGGAGACACGTTGGTCGTAGAAACGGCCAACTATAACGATAGAGGCATGATAGCCAGCAGTAGCGCAGGTGCGCGACTTAAAGCTGTCCCGGTCACTGAGGACCTGAACGTTGTCGAGCGCTTTACCCGGGTTAGTGAAGGAACCATTATTTGGTCAGCAACAATTACCGATCCAGAAATTTATACACAACCATTCACGATATCAATGCCACTTACTCGAGATGACGAATATGTCATGTATGAATATGCATGCCATGAGGGCAATTACGCCATTCCTAATATTCTTAACGCAGGACGCGCTAAAGAACAACAGGCCCAACTCTAAAGACTAAACGATCGAAGTTGCGTCAAGCAACCTCGATCGTTTTTATGAAGGTTTTATGCAGTGATTCCTGAGGCCGCGACCTGAAAACTTAATTTCACTGCGGCTTATTTAAGTACTAGTAACCGCGTCAAAATTCTTAATTCGAACACTCACCGTTTCCATATCATGTTTACACACACCAGATCGAGCTATTAGCTTTGTCTCGCAAATATCACACCGCACACATTCTTTGAAATCAATCCTTGGTCCTCGTATAGCCCCGGTTGGACAAGAATGCTCACAGACTTTGCAAACATCGCACTGCGGCACTCGACTAATCCTCCAAGGTGAAATCAAAGCAGTAATGCCAAGTGCAGCGCCCAATGGGCAGGCATAGCGGCAATAGAAGCGAGGTATAACAACTGAGGCGAGAACAAAGACACCAAGAATGCCCCACAATAAATAAGACTGACTAAAATAAAATATGGTTCCAAATGGCTCAAAATACTGAAACAAGCTTAGGTTAGTAAAAAACACAGCCATAATGATTAGAAATACTAAAACGGCGTACTTTATGAAGATAGCCTTATCATGCACGCCTTGAGGTAATTCTTTCTTAAACCTTTTAGGGGTAAATTGCGCAATAAAATCTTGCAGGGCACCGAAGGGACACAATGAAGAACAAAAGACTCTACCCCAAAACAAAGTAGTGATAATCGTGAAAACAAGTATCAGCAGTTGAGGAAGGTCACTCCTAAACATAGACGGACCAATCTTTACAAAATTAGTAATATGGGACACTGAGACAAAACCGCCGTCCATCCATCCCAAATAAATCAAGGTAAAACCTAGAGTAGCCCAACGGATAGAAGCACTTTTTCGCAAAAAAGCCGTCATAACCATCGCTAATAGTAATAACAATATGCTTACATCAAACCAAGGAGCGTCATTAATCAAACTCGCGTAAAGGCCTTCATTTTGAAAGGCAGTCAGGTCATCATCAATTTCTGGCAATAGCTCTGGAGGAATGGGTTGACCTAATGCCAAAGCCAGAGGAATGGTAGGAACCTTATAGCTTATCTGGGCTATAGTGCCAAACTCCCCTACCCTACCGCCCGTATTATAGAGAACATCAAATGGCTGATTAAGATCTATAGCCGGATCCAAAACCATAGCTCCAGCAAAACGAACTCTATTTGCTATTTTTCCATAATCAGCGCTACCAACATACACAAAACGCCTTCTCTCAATTGGAAAAACATCTTCACCTTGCTGAACTGCTAAACGTTCTTGCCGAAAAGGTTGTGATGAGTTGCCCGCAATGCCAACAAGTAACATATTGCCATCACTCACCCGAGCACTAGCCTCTCTATCAGCTCGAGAATAGTCGACGTCACCCACTAGGATTTCACCAAGCCCATCGTGCCCCATAAAGACCAATGCGAGCTCCAATTGGGTTCCATCCGGCTGAGTAATTGTCCAATTCACCACTAACTGGTTTTCGACCATATCATCCCAGGTTTGGGCCGCGAGAACCTGCAGGGCAACGGCATCGGAACTAGTCAAAGAGACGAATTCTGAATCCGTTAGATATGCTTCAGCCACCCGTCTTGCAGCGTTCCTTATACCCCGAGACACCGCCCAACTTGTAATAGTGGCTCGCGATATGCCATCAACATCGCGCCCAATGCGGAAGCCTTCTACAATATTCTTATCTTCAAATTGATTCGGGAAATATTCACTGTTTATAAAATCGCCTCTGATACTTTTGTAAGATTCAATATAGTAGAGAATCTTAAGTCCCGTAATAGTTCCCTTTAAATCCATCCCCACCAAGATATCAACCGGCGCAGAATAACCCACCTCTTCTGGTGGCATGTCTGGCGTTTCAAACAAGTATCCAACCGTCTCGAGCTCACCGCTTTCTGGATTTTCTCTAAGCGCACGATAAACCGGAGGTTCTCCTTCTTTTGGCGAAAACCCATCCGCACCCGGAAAAACGTCGTGCATCAATTCCTCGGTAACTTCTATTGGCGGTTGTGCTAGGGTTTGAGTCGCAGCAAATAGCAGGAAAAGAAAAAACGCCAGCGATTTGGATCGGTAGATGGGTATGACAGGGTGATTCAGCAAACTAAACAGCAACATTCTTATTCTTCACAATAGTCCCTAAACATCATGCTACACAACCTGGCAAAAGAGTAACACCGCTCAATTGACTGCGAATGAAACAAAATGTGTCATATGATCAGTTATTGAGAACTAAAAAGATTTAGCGCCCTTGCTGCCAGAAAGACGATTGACACTTCAAAAGTCAGACTTAACTACCTTGCACTTGCATGTTATGACGGATATTCTTTTAAGTTAACGAAGGCATTAACCCGACGAAAAGATAATGAAAATAAACGTATTAGCAACAATTCTATTAGTCATTGCGAGTAGCAAAGGATTTACTCAGATTCTTGAGTATGAGTCAGTAACAGATGAGCTACTACAGACCCCTCCTACGGAGGACTGGTTAAGCTGGAGGGGAACTCCAAGAAGTTGGGGGTATAGCCCCCTAAGTCAAATTAATACTGAGAATGTAAACGAACTCCAGCTCGTCTGGTCATGGGCATTGGATGATACAGGCTCAGCGCAGGCGGCACCTTTGGTCCACAATGGCATTATGTTCGTCCCGGCACCACGCGGAGTAATTCAAGCAATAGATGCAAGCAACGGCGACCTGATATGGGAGTACAGGCCAGGGACCACGGCCTCCGTTGACGGTTCAGACCAAGAAATTACGGCCGAGGATTTGGGTGATGCGGCAATGCCCTTGACTGCGTTTGCTGGCGTTGGTAGAGGCGTTCAAAAGAATATAGCTATTTACGGCGAGATGGTTTATGCCGCAACGGAAAATGCAAGTATCCGTGCCATCGATGCCCGCTCAGGTTTATTAGTGTGGGAGTCTCAAACAGCTGACCCTTCTCTCGGTTATTTCTACACCGCAGGTCCGATAGTAGCAAATGGTGTGCTTGTAACTGGAATCACGGGCTGTGAGCGCTATAAGGAAGATGTCTGCTTCTATACGGGACATGATCCTTTGACCGGCGAAGAACTCTGGCGCTTTTCAACTGTTGCCGCTCCGGGAACTCCAGGCGGAGACACATGGGGAGACCTTCCTCTTCGTTTTCGAGCTGGAGGCGATTCCTGGCAAGCGGGTAGCTATGACCCAATATTAAATCTAGTTTATATGGGTACCTCCCAAGCTAAACCGTGGGCAAGAGCCGTTCGAGGAACAGACGGAGATGCTCTCTACACCAATTCTACGATTGCACTGAATCCTCAGTCCGGCGAGATGGCCTGGTACTATCAGCATCTCCCTGGTGAAACTCACGATATGGATGAAACCTTTGAATCAGTCCTTGTCGACGTGGACGGAAAAGAATCCATTTTTAAGATGGGTAAACTCGCAATCTTATGGCAATTAGACCGGCAATCCGGGGAGATCATTAAAGCAACAGACGTCGGCTACCAGAATATTCTTAACGTTAACCCGGTGAATGGTGTCGTCAGTTACAGGGATGGCATGATCCCGAGGATAGGGCAGCAGATAGATATGTGCCCAAGCACTTCAGGGTTTAAAAGTTGGCGAGCGATGGCCTACTCACCCCAAACCGAAGCAATGTATATCCCGATAACGCTAAATTGCGAACTTGCAACCTTTGGGCCCACCGAACAGGTTTTGGGTGGCGGGGGTACCGGTCCAGTGAGAAGAGTTAACTACCCCCATCATGAAGCAGAAGAGAACTTGGGGGAGCTTCTAGTTATGAATATTCCTGAAGGCGATATTAAGTGGCGTTACAGACAGCGAGCTCCAATCAACACCGCAGCGCTCACTACCGGAGGAGGATTAGTTTTTGTTGGTGACTGGAACCGCTACTACTATGCATTGGATGCTGAAACCGGGGAAAAACTTTGGCAAACAAGAATTACGACCTCAGCTCAAGGGTTTCCTATGTCCTATGAGATAGATGGAACTCAGTACGTTGCTTTGCCCGCTGGAGTTGGGGGAGCCAGCTGGTCCGGCATGCTACCCAGAGACCTCGCACCTGAATTAAGTAGACCTCTTCATGGAAATTCAATACATGTTTTTGCACTTCCCAACAATCAATAAAGCACAAATATATTTAATTACGGCGTTGACTTTGCTGTACCCAAAATTAAGTATGGGCCAATCCCTACAAGACGGTATTTATACTGAAGAACAAGCCTCTCGTGGTGCAGAGGAATATGCCTCGCGCTGCGCGTCTTGCCATTCAGCAGATCTTCGCGGGAACAGCAACTCCCCAAGTTTAATCGGGTTAAGTTTTATGTTTATCTGGGAAGGGCGCTCACTGGGAGAATTATTCACCAAAATGAGCACTGAGATGCCAACCGACCAACCTGGCAGCCTCTCTCAACAAAGCTACGCGGCGATACTTGCTTTCATCCTACAATCTAATGAGTTTCCATCAGGCAGCACTGAACTAGCTTCTAACGCAGATAGGCTTGAACCGATCCCCATAAGTTCTCAGTGACTTTCAAATTGAAATTACAACTGGGCTGTCAAAAACCAGGAAAAGGTTTTTAAGCATGGCTCTCAAGATAACAAGGCTGATATTTACGTTTGCTGCCTTCCCATTGCTTTCATACGCTGCCTTTTCCATATGGGCTGAATCCATTCCAAGTGCTCAATCCGAAGGATCAGTCATTCTGCAGTATGCTTTTATTTATGGAGCTACCATAGCGTGCAACAACCCAGATCTATGGGGCTTGTTGTTTTTATTCAGCATTTCACTAGTAGTCCTATCGGCGATAAAAAAATATGCAGCGACGTATCTTCTGTTAAATATTTTTCTGTTTATGGTTTTCTGTTTACCTATTTTTCTTGCCATCTTGGGGAAAACAAGATTTTGTATTTCCTTTTTAATATGAATAGGTACCGTGAGCTAAACTAGTTAACCTGATAGGAAGAGACTAAATTCCTGTCAGCGGCTCACTGAAGGGCTCAATTTGCTAGAATGGCTGAGAGTTAAGCATCAAAACATCTGCGGGCAGAGTTAACTCCCTTCAAAACGTACCTGTTATCTTAAGGGACACAACAATACCATCGAACCGACACCGATTTTCTATTTCCTCGATGACATCATTAGACAATCGACCAATAAATCGAGTTCGCTCTCGGCAGCTAACGCTGTTCGTAATATCTCTCGCATCGAATCTCCAACTCGTGCCTTGGCCAGTAATATACTCAGCGAATACCGAAAAATAAGAGTCATTCCTTAAGTCTGACTTATCATCAATATCGTAGAGCTTTCGATTTCCATTGAAAGTCTCGCGCCAACTGGCGCCCCAGTTCAAACTCAAACTGGGAATGTCATGTCGAAAACTGAGATTCCAACGCCCTCTTCCAAAAAACTGAAAGCGCCGATCGATACCCGTAAAAGGATCGGTTATTTCTGAATCGGCTAAACTCAAGCTTGTTGAAACAAGTAGATTCGGCATGTTAATCGCGTTCATTCGAATGCTGCTGTTCAGACGAAGGCCGTACATTATGCCATCTCCGATATTTCCAGTAGCTGATTCGAGCCTCGTCTCATCAGTCGTCACATCTATTCTTTCGATCACATCACGATGATCATGATAAAACAAGTTTGCGTCGATAACGCCCATGTCATTTGGCAAACGGTATTCGGTGATAAAATCATACTTCCAAAACCATTCTTGACGCAGGTTAGCGTTCCCTGCAAAGGTATCTGAGTCATCATCTTGATCATCGGTTCTAGCGACAAAATCACTGAATCGTAGCTGGTTCACAACCTTTTCTAATGACCCTCGCAGTTGTAAGCTTGGGGTCAGGTTATACCGAAAATCTACCTTTGGTTTTATAAAATTGAAGTCTCTTTTATTCCGGACGTCTCCCCATTGCTCTATTTCTGAGTATTCATAAAGTAAGTGACTCTCCAGTGTCATTCGAGAATTAATCACCCAATTGTGGATTAAGAAGGGCTCATAACGCTCTTCTTCTACTGTAGAATTTGCATTGCTCACAGGCACCGGAACTAAACCTCCGAAAGCGAAAGAAGGTTCTCCGCTCGCGGATGGTAATCCTAAGCCCAGATTCGACTCCAAGGTTGTTACAGCTCTTTCAGCTCCTACCTCCAAGTCCTGACTATCAAAAATATCAAAGGTGTAAGAGCCGCGAAAAATCTCTTCAGATGTGCGGCTGCCATTTCTAAGAAATAGGTTTTTTTCCTCGTCTCCGACATCCAAAACATCATAGCGTTCTCGTGTCGAGTTCCGATTGTCTTGGTTCAACACGAATAACATTTTCAGGCGACTATTGTTATCAAAAAAACTCTCGAAATCCCCGCCGATCTCCCAATTGTCTTGTTCACCCGGGATATCTTCTCTCTGAAGCAGGAATCCGTTGGGAGCGACCGTGAAGTCTGTAATACTGCGCGTTAGTTTGGTCGGGTTATCGTTTTGAGAGAACAAAGCGTTAAATCTTGCGCTGGAATTACTGTTAAACTCATAACCTAGATTAGCTGTCATGTCATAGCTTGTTTGCTCTCGAATTTGATCTATCACAACACGATCGTTTGGTGAATAGTCGCCCAAGATAGATAACTCATTGCTTTCCTCATGGCGATAGCGAGGTTCGGCAACAGCGCTCAATACAAAATCAAACCCACCAATACGATTTCCATAAGATATGTTTCCTCCTGGCTGGAAGTATGAATCTCTGTAACGGTCGGCATTGAGCTGGTATGTCAAGCTCGATTGGTCCAATTCCTCAAGCAACACAATATTGATAACTTGGCCAGAGCCCCTAACATCAAGCTCGCCAGAGGTTCCTCGAATAATCTCAATGTAATCGACCTGATCTGAATTAATTCGATCCAATACGCCACTTGTCGCATTACTTTTGCCCGCGGTGCGCTTGCCATTGATAAGTATCTCGCTAGATCCGCTTCCAGAACCAAACCCTCGACCCCCACCTCCGCCACCGGCACCTCTAAAACCTCCTGAGCTGCTTGATCCGCCGCCTGTGGTAGAACCAACACCTGGGATTCGATCCATCATATCCTTAGCGCTGACTGAGCCATATTGTATAAAGTATGAGGCAGGGTAAGAGATTGTAGTCTCGTCATCAGAAATACTTTGCGCATGAACAATGATCGGAAACAACGAGCTAGTCAAAGTAGCTAAAAAATAAACAAATCGCATTTTTGAATGCATGCTTTTCAAAACCTTTAGTTAAGCTAACTTAGCCCACTGTCCTAGATTCGAATTATCGTCGTTATTTCGCTGCGCCGCCACTTACTGTTAAACTTCGTTACAAGCTGAGACCAATAAGCATTGTAAGTGAGTGATTCGGTGTCAAAATTTTTGAAAAAAGAAAAAGCTTGAAACTTAAGGGCCAAGAAGACAACAAGCTATGCGATTAGCTTGGAAGTAACAGTTTTAAGTTGTTAAAGTGCACATATAAAAATAAGTGAGGTGTTAATATGAGAAAGCTTCCATCCATAATAGCCAATGTTCTATTTCTTTGTTTTATCAGTAATTCGTTAATCGCCCAACAAACAGACCTGCCATCGTGGGCAGCAACCGTGCAAAACGAATTCCGGGTTATTCCAGACATAACCTATCGCCAGGCCAACGGAGTCGAGCTTAAAATTGATGTTTATCAATCTCGTGACCAAAGAGAACCTGCTCCAACCTTCATTTATTATCATGGAGGCGGTTGGGTCGCCGGTTCAAAAGAAGCCAATGTATTACGCTTGATACCCTATTTAGAGAAAGGCTGGACTGCAGTCAATGTTCAATATCGTTTAGGCAATGTATCCTTAGCCCCTGCTGCCGTTGAAGACAGTCTTTGTGCACTTCGATGGGTTGCAAGAAATGCAGAACAGTATGGTTTCGACACAGCGCGACTAGTTGTATCCGGAAACTCTGCTGGAGGGCACCTGGCACTTACTACTGGAATGATTCCTCCAGAAGCAGAACTCGATAGGCAATGCCTAGGAAGCGAAACACCCAAAGTTGCAGCGATTGTTAATTGGTATGGAATCACAGATGTGGCTGATCTTATCGAGGGTCCGAACCAAAAAGGCTACGCTGTCCGCTGGTTAGGCGCGCAACCAAATAGGAATGAAATTGCCGACCGCGTTTCACCGTTAAATTATATACGAGAAGACCTACCTCCGGTCATTTCTATTCATGGGAACGCTGACCCTGTAGTCCCCTACGACCATGCCGTTCAGTTGCATCAAAGCCTAAATCGATCTGAAGTGGTTAATGAGTTAATAACAGTGCCTAATGGTTTGCATGGCGGCTTCCCGGCTAATGAAATGATCCGCATTTATGACTCAATTTTTTCATTCCTTGACTCCAATATAAATTAGGGGAATAAAAGTGAAAAATCACGGTGCATTGGCCTTCTGTATTTTGACAACAACTTTTTTGATCGGCTGCGATAACCGAACAACCGATCTTAGCTACACTGACGTTAACAATGAATGGCATCACCATGGAGGTGACCATTTCTCTTCAAAATATGCGCCATTCGATCAGATTAATCTCGAAAATTTCAATCAACTCGAAATCGCTTGGCGCTGGCAATCCGCTGACTTTAAGATTCCTCCCGATCAACTCTACCCAACGGGAGATTATCGAGCGACTCCTCTATATGTAAACGGCGTCATATATACAACGACAAACCACAGTCAAATTGCAGCGATAGATCCAATATCCGGCGAGGAGTTATGGGTTTTTGATCCGGAGAGCTACAAATTAGGTCCCCCAAATTTTTCACCAATACAAACGAGAGGTATAGAGTATTGGGCGGACGAAGAAGTCGAACGTATTTTTGTCGCCACTCCAGGAAAGCAACTCGTTTCTATAGACATAGTAACGGGCTTGCCCGACCCTGAATTTGGTGATGATGGATTTGTTGACCTCAAGCAGAATCTAGGTCGGCTTGAGTTTGAAATGAACAATATAACGCACGGAGCACCACCGATTGCCGTAGGAAATTCACTAATCGTTGGCTCAAAAATTTATGATTACAGTATGAATAATCGAAGCCCGCCAGGGCATGTGAGAGCCTACGACACACGCACAGGTGAATTTAAATGGCGATTCAACACAATACCTCAACCTGGCGAGGAGTTTAATGAAACATGGGAGAATGGATCCTGGGCTGTAGCGGGCAACACAAACGTCTGGACCTATATGGCTGCAGATGATGATCTGGGGATCGTTTACCTGCCTACGTCAACTCCAACGAATGACTACTGGGGAGGCTACAGATTAGGAGAGAATTTGTATGCGGAGAGTATCGTAGCTCTTGATGCAGAAACCGGTGAAAGAATATGGCATTTTCAGACTGTCCATCATGGACTATGGGACTATGACATAGCCTCGGCACCAAACTTAGTAGACATAGTTGTAGATGGAAAGTCTATAAAGGCCATTGCTCAGGTATCAAAAACCGGTTTCACCTATGTTTTTGACAGAATCACCGGAGAGCCAGTTTGGCCAATTGAAGAAGTTCCCGTACCCCCATCAACCGTACCTGGTGAGCGGGCCCACCCTACCCAACCCATACCGAGCAAGCCGCCACCATTTGAACAAGTTGGTATCAACGAAGATGATCTTATCGATTTCACGCCAGCACTCCGGCAAGAAGCATTAGAAATTTCAGAAAAGTTTCAGCTTGGTGATATCTTCACACCACCAATTGTCCAAGGTACAAATGGTAAATCGTCAACTTATGTCGTGCCTGGTGCCGGTGGCGGAGCTAATTTCCCAGGAGCTTCGATGGACCCTGAGACTCAAACCCTGTATGTCCCTTCTGTTACCCGCCCTACCGGTATGGCGCTGGTAGAACCTCCAGACGGAACTTCTGACTGGCCCTACGTGATTCGTTACGATAGATCACAGGGCCCACAAGGTTTGCCTTTAATAAAGCCTCCCTATCGCCGAATTACAGCCATTAATTTAAACACAGGTGAACATGAATGGCAGGTTCCTCTGGGGAAAGGCCCCACTGATCATCCTGCTATTGCTCATTTAAAATTAGGCGACCTAGGGTCTGTTTTCAGTGATGTGGTAGCAGAGGGCGGCGTGCTCGTTACTAAATCTTTGGTTATTTCGTATTTGGCTGCGAAGGACGAAATAGGTCCGGAGGAGACGGGTTCTATTCTCGTCGCTTTTGATAAGACTAATGGCACAAAAGCAGGTGAAGTTTATGTCGACCAGCGTCTTCATGGTCCGATAATGAGCTATCAACATGATGAGATTCAATATATCGCGGTCGCTGGTGGAGGGCGCGACAACGATGCGGAATTGTTGGTATTTAAATTAGGCAACACCCCATGAGAGTCATCTTAGATTTATATAGACCGCGGGGCAAAAGATGAAAAAGCAGTTTAAAACAGCAATGTTATTTACAGTCAAACTACTGGTGCTTACCGCTATCATGTTTGAAGACACTCCTCTGGAGCGTTTATTTTCCCCCAAGACGTTTGCGCAAAACGATAACACCGTTAAGGAGAAAGTTGTCCACCTCTTGGAAGAGCCTCGCCATCGCACTGTGCATAGAGAAGGAAACTTATATTTACTTGATGTACAAGTTAACCCTGGAGACACATCGCTCCAGCATGTTCATGATCAGGCTATCTTATTGACCACAATTCACACGAGTAGGGGGCCCTCCAACGGCCCTGTGAGGTCTATCTCTGAATATGCCTTTGAACCGTTTACGCATAATGTCTCAAACGATGGTCCTGGATTACTGAGAATTATTGCACTTGTTAACGGTGGCGAAGGTTCGTCAGATGCAGGTGACGCACCGGACGGTTTAGCATTTGAGCCCGACATTGAAAATCCTTGGTTCCGCGCCTATAGGTTAGAACTGGGTCCAGGAGAACAAACAAGCTTACAGAACCATAATAACCACACAGTAATAGTTCAAGGCTCAGCAGGAATAGTGCATGTTACTCGGAAAGACGGTTTAACAAGAGAACTGAAAGCAGCGGGAGAATGGGAATGGAGAGAGCCTGGCTCGCCGTTTATAGTTAAGAATATGGGAAATTCATCTGTCATCGTTGCGATCAATGAAGGCAGAGAATAGATCTCCAAAAGTCGCCGAACTCAAAAAAATGGAATCGGCTCTTCTCTAAATCCAATACCTCTTCATTAGGAGAGTCTTATCGAAAGTGAACTCTTAGGCTGGTTTAACCAAAATTTGAAGATCGCGATTTTCGCAATCCCTATCTTTGCTTTTGCTGAGGCTTTTGTGGGTTTAGGTTTATTTGTCTCTGGTGCATTCCTTGTCGTTGCCAGCTCCTTAGTCTATGAAAATGAATTGTTAAATGTTCCAGCTATTTCCTTCCTAGCCTTCTTTGGAGCCTTACTTGGCGATCAAGCAGGATTCTATGTCGGGAAATGGGTAGGTCCATATTTTCATGAATTTGCATTCATAAGAAAAAGACAGAGAACCATGCAACGGGTGCAAGGAATGATAGAGACATATGGGAGCTATGTGATCTTTGTCGGTCGATTCATCCCAGCAGTACGGAGCATTATTCCAGCAATGCTTGGCATTACCGGGTTTAACCGACTGAAATTTTTTCTTTTAGACCTATTGGCTTGTTGTTTATGGTCTGCAGCACTATCGGCTATTGTGATTAGCATAGGGATCATTTTCTAAGACTTTAAATCCCCCGAAGATACGAATACTAGACTTCCTTAATAGGCATTATCTGCCTTCCAGATCCCAACCATTTTCCTCGGCAACCCTAGCTCCACGCAAAGTGTTTAACATGCCATAGTTACCCTCATGACACGCATATTCATAGAGCTGGCCGCTAGTTTTCGTCATGGGCACCACCGCCGAAATTTTATCGGTAAAGGTAGCCGGATCATCAATAGTGAATTCATAAACTACCTGATCATAAGAGGTGCGTTTAAACTTCTCTGTTAAAACCATGTCGTAATTATTCCCAGTGCTGCTGAAAGTTTGTCGTTCCCCATTAAAGTTTTTTGTTTCAACCACTAAAGTATCGTTGTCCCAATAACCTCTAGAATCTCCCGACCAAAGCCTAATGTCATTATCTAACATTGGTTTTGGGCCAACAGGAACAATACGGGCATCGTGAATCATCTCTGTCAGTATCACGACATTATTCTCATTCTGAAAAAGTTGCACGTTGTTGTTATACAAACTCGGAACGAATGGCGGGCCTGAGTTAAATCCAACAATGCACCTTTCTGACAGACCTCGGTCTTCTGGGCCGTCTTTACTGATACCACCCACGACAAACCGCACCGGCCTATTTTCGTTCGGGGTATCCGTAATCTGGTTTCCACGCTGTACTTTAGCTCCCTCAACCGAAGGTGGAATACGACCATTGGCAGGGTAAACAATGTGTGAGGTCCTGACATTAGCATCTAAGCCCTGCGTCTCAAACCAGAAATCATTATAGCCAAGTACCTGGGGACCTGTAGGAATATCAGCATCAAGGTCAACGGCCCTTGCGGCTCTATCGTCAGCCGCTCTTGCTGCGGCTTGTTGCCGAACAATTTCCTCTTGTAGTTGCTCAGATGTCAGAAACTCTTGCTCTCCCCATTTCTCCGGCCTTTGCATAGGTGTGTTTGAAGCAAAGTTCCAAACCCCACTAAGGTCTGGGTCACCCCATTCATTTTTGGGGACATTGTAATCAAGTTCTGACTGCGCCACTGCGCCGGTGACTGTCAAACTAAAAAATAACGACGCAACTTTTATTAGCTTCATGAGGAGGCCTCTCAGTAATTCTTTAAAGCCTAACTTAAATCTTAGGTCAGTGAGAATCAACGGCCAATAGGCGACAAATTGTAACGAATTACCTTATATATATTACCAATTTGGAAATCGCTTAATGTTTACCCATTGCACTCTGAATTGACGTTGAATATGCTATGGGTGAAAACTTTTTTAGGGGTTTCCGATGGCTTACTCATTGATAGGCAAAGATTTCATCCCACCTGATGTCCATGGCAAAGTTACTGGCAAAGCTAAGTATGCAGAAGACTTTAAAGTCGATGGCATGCTTCATGCTCGCCTGTTAACCAGTCCGATCCCGCACGCGCGAATTGCCCGTATTGATGTTTCGAAAGCGCTTCAGATGGATGGAGTTGCGGCAGTACTTACTGCCGATGATGTTCCTTTCATACCTAACCTAGGCAACCCTATCCTAACAAACGAGCCGGCTTATGTAGGCGACCCAATACTCGCGATAGCAGCCGAGGATGAAAGAACAGCTGAGGACGCTATTCAAGCAATCAACTTTGATTTTGAGCCTCTGCCGTTTGTTGTTGATCCACTCACTAGTTTGCGACCAAACGGACCACATGCGAGAACCCAAGGCAACGTAGGTAATGCGACTATGCAGGATGATTTCCGCTCGGTTCATTGGAGTGACGACGAAATGGCTGCGCTAGTCAATAAGGAATTACCACAAGGCGAGCCCGCGCGCGAGTGGTCGGTCGGTGATCTTGAAGCGGGCTTTGCCTCCGCCGCGTACACAATAGATGAGAGTTTTGTTACAGCGAGCTACTCTCATAATTCAATGGAACCTCGCTCCGCCCTGGCCTACTGGGAAAATGGAAAATGTTTTCTTTATGGTTCCAGTCAAAGTCAAAGCTTTCCCGTTCCTGCGTTGGCGGAATATATTGGTATTGATCCGGCCAACTTAGTTTTTGTTGCTGAGTATTGCGGTGGCGGTTTTGGTTCAAAAGGAGCTGCATATCCGGCCATGTCTATCCCTGCTCATATGGCCCGACTAACTGGCCGACCGGTGATGATGCGAATAAGTCGTGAACAAGAATATTACATCGGATCCGCAAGACACGGTTTTCAAGGACGCGTGAAAATAGGTTTCAAAAACGATGGTCGTATTTCTGCGATCGATCTTTATGTCATTCAAGACAACGGCGCTAATTCAGGTTTCTCGGATTGGCTCTCAGCCGGAGACGCTGTTTCATTGGTTTATCAGCCAGAGGCTATGCGTTTTCGTGGAATTCCTATTTTTACTAATACTCCAATGAAGGGACCGCAACGAGGCCCCGGACAAAATCAAATTCACTCTGCACTAGAGCCTTTGCTCGATAAAGCTGCTCGAGAATTACAACTCGATCCGCTAACCATTCGCAAAATTAATGCGCCTTTAGCCGATGATACTTATGGTCCCAACTCCAGCTCGCTCACGAGTTCGCACCTCTCAGACGCCCTTGAGAAAGGTGCTCGGCAGTTTGATTGGAACTCAAAGCGAGCCCAAAGCGGAAGACGCAATGGCAGCAAGGTCATAGGCGTAGGTATGGGTCAAGCCTATCAGTCAGCTGGAAGCAATGGTTTTGATGGTTTGGTACGCATAACACCTGATGGTATTCTCCACATCCATACCGGAATCGGTAATCTCGGTACGTATTCCCATAGCGCGACCTCTAGAGTTGCAGCCGAAATCCTGAAATATAATTGGGACAATTGTGTTGTAGAGCGTGGCGATAGCCGTCGACACCTTCCCTGGAATCTAGGGCAATTTGGATCAAATACCTCGTTTACAATGACGAGAACAAACTTCGTGGCCGCCCAGGATGCGCTGCAAAAACTTCTTGAGATAGCCGCCATCAAATTCGGTGGATCACCATCCGACTTCGAGATCGCTGATGAACGTATTTTCCTAAAAAGTGACCCTTCAATTTCCCTTAGTTATGCTGCGGCCGCTACGACAGCAATTGAACTTGGCGGCAAATTTTCCGGACAAATCGCACCAGAGGATATAAATGATATGACGCGTCGATCGGTCGCCGGTCTAGCGGGAACTGGGCTAATTGGTGTCGCTAAAGATAACCTAGAGAAGAATGGAACAGTGCCTGCGCTTTCAGCCGGATTCATTCAAATCGAACTAGACTTGGAAACCGGTAAGTTTGAAATATTGAATTATTTAGGAGTGGCCGATTGCGGCACGGTTCTTCATCCTCGCGGGTTGGAAATTCAAGTAAAAAGT
>ERZ802830.71-NODE-71-length-86957-cov-24.8053_pt1 | contig 86957 bp, 80 predicted proteins | sample MGYA00345654_ERZ802830 | MGnify/ENA primary metagenome ERZ802830 (study PRJEB30503, sample SAMEA104212375) | marine metagenome | biome: Westerlies Biome; feature: [SRF] surface water layer (ENVO:00010504) within the epipelagic zone...; material: water (ENVO:00002006)...
TTTTAATCACCGGCTTTTTAATCACCAGCCTTTTAATCATCGGCGCTGTTAGTCACCCCATAAGGCTGTTAGCATTATTAGCTATCTCGAAATGCTGAAAATTCAGCAGCTTCAATCAAGGCATCCTTCAGCACCGAATCTTGAATAACAGAGATAGCATTTGCGGCCTTTACTACCTCTGCAGTTGCAAAATCAAGAGATCTCTCAATACAGCTATATTTATTAATAATGAGTTGTGCCTGCTCAAAATCACCCTCACTCTGCTCACCTATGTTAAGAGTCCGGTTCCAGAATTCCCGCTCTTTATCAGAGCTATCCTGCCAAGCTAGAATTATAGGTAGTGTAATTTTCATCTCTGAAAAATCATCGCCGAGATTCTTGCCAATTTGACTGTCAGAGGCGCCATAATCTAGCGCATCATCCATAATCTGAAATGCGTTTCCAAGCGCTAATCCGTATTGATAAAACGCCTCGCACATCATTGTATCCCCGCCACCGACTTTTGCCCCTGTTTGCGCAGCAGCAGCGAACAGAACACCTGTCTTCCCCTTTATCACTGAAAAATAATCTGATACAGGACTGCCGGGTTGGCCCAGCATGGACATTTGTTTAACTTCACCTTCGGTTATTTGCGCCGCTGCCACAGAAAGTTTTTCGAGTACCCAAATATCATTTGTCTCCACCATAAGCTGGAATGCGCGCGCAAATAAAAAATCCCCAACCAATACACTAGCTTCATTTCCCCAAACTGCGTTTGCGGTTTGCTTTCCGCGCCTTTGATCGGACGAATCTATCACATCATCATGAAGCAGTGTTGCGTTATGGATAAATTCGACTGAGGCCGCTAGATATAAAGCGCTTTCGGGCGATGTGTTGGTATTTTTAGAACTTGCCATTGATGCAGCGATGCACAGCATGGGTCTTAATCTTTTGCCACCTGCAGCGATTAGATGCCCTGCCAGTTGCGGTATAAGCGATACATCAGACTGTAATCTGTCCAATATTACTTTATTTACTTCAGACATGGTTTGTTGCGTAAGCGCAACAAGTGGATTTAAGGATGGCTTATCTGTCATTATTCCGCTGATCTTTAGAATGTACTCTAAGTGCAGATTTAGAGTGTTGTCTATAATTCGGCAAGCGAATAGTTTGGATTTTGTAAAAGCGAAATAGCTGTTTACCCTTTCACTATCTTCGTTAAACTATAAAAATGGTAGAATTGGTAAAAACAACAAACGCGATTAGGCTGACCTATCTGCAAGCATTGCTAGATGATGCAGATATTCCATTTTTTGTTTTCGATCAGCATATCTCTATGCTGGAAGCTGGAATAGGCGCATTCCCAAGGCGGGTTATGGTTGAGGAAGCTTATTTTCTGGCGGCTAAAACTATTCTGAGTGAAGCCCATCAGTATTATAATGATTAGAGTATTATGCAATCCGCCCATAAAAACGTTTAAAAAAACGCACTAAAAAAACATAATGAAAAATACGCAAGGAATGGTCAGAATATGAGTGTTAGTAGTTCAAATGATAATCAGGAACTCTATACCGAAGATTTTATATTTGGCAAACAGGTACGATTAAAACAACTTAAAAAAGGTTATCGTTTTGGCAGTGATGCTGTTTTGCTTGCATCCTATATCACCGCCAATAAAGGTCTTTTATTGGATCTTGGCGCTGGCGTTGGTGCAGTATCACTTGGAATTGCTTGGAGAAATCCAGAATGCCAGATTGTAGCAGTAGAAAAAGACCCTGAAATAGGGGCTCTATTATCAGAAAATATTGCCGCAAATCAAATGTCAAAGCAGGTAACTACAGAACATATTTCAATTGAACATTTACCTGCGGATTTTGAATCTCGTTTCGACCATGTCATAGCCAATCCACCCTTTCATAAGAATACAGGGACACGTTCAACAAACAGACATCGAAACCTTGCACATATAGGCGATGGGTTATCCTTAACAGATTGGCTCAAAAAGGCAGTATGGGCATGCAAGTCAAAAGGATATGTAAGCTTTATGATACGCGCAGATAGAACAGATGAGGTCATCTCGTTCTTGAATGCTCACAAGATGGGAGAGGTAACCTTATATCCCATCTGGCCAGTTCATGGAAACCCAGCAAATCGCATTATTATTTCCGCGCGCAAGAACAGCAAAACAGGCTCTATTCTGTTGCCTGGAATAACACTGCATAACACAGATGGCTCTTTGACTTCAAATGCTTCTCTTGCTATGAAAGGTCTTGGTATTGAGCGGTAATTTGCTCTTATCTATCGTATGTTATCAATCATAAAAACGGGCTACAAAACAACGGAGTTTAAATGTCTTTTCTATCAAAACTGATGTTTTGGAAATCAGATCACCCAAAGGTTAGCGTATTAAGGCTTTCAGGCGTCATTGCATCTGGAGGAGGGGCACTGCGCAAGAACCTAAATTATGAAACCTTGGAGCCTGTTATTAAAAAAGCGTTTGCTGACCAAAAGCAGGATGCGGTGATTTTATGTATAAACTCTCCAGGGGGCTCTCCTGTACAATCAGCTCTTATCGGCAAGCGGATACGCCAGTTAGCAGATAAAAATAATACGCCAGTGATTGCTTTTTGTGAGGATGTTGCCGCTTCAGGGGGATATTGGCTCGCCTCTTGTGCAGATGAGATATATGCTGATGAAGCCTCGATAATTGGCTCAATTGGGGTTATATCTGCAGGATTTGGCTTTACGCAGGCTATCGCAAAGCTTGGCGTGGAGAGACGTGTTTATACGAGCGGCGAATCCAAAAGCATGTTAGATCCGTTTAAGAATGAAAATCCAAAAGACGTAAAACGTCTAAAAGCGCTTCAGACTGAAATTCATGAACATTTTATTGCCCATGTTAAATCAAGAAGAGGCGAGCGATTAAACGAGGAGGAACCGCTATTCACAGGCAGTTTTTGGACAGGCGCTAGAGCTAAGCAGCTAGGCCTTATTGACGAAATTGGTGCAATGCATTCTGTATTAGCACAGAGATTTGGTGAGAATGTAAAGCTGAAGCAGATAACCGCAAAAAAAGGATTATTTTCACTAGCAGGCAGTTCTGCCAGTATGGGTGCTGCTATTTCGCAAGAGCTTGTGGGTGAAATAGATCAAAGGCATCATTGGGCACGTTTCGGATTATAGCTTGCACAAGATGTTCTTTAAATCGTCTGCGAATATAGTGTATTTTTTTTAGGATAGATCACGAGTAATGTTCACAGTTTCAAAATTAATTTGGCTAGGTATAATTCTTATAGCTGTTTGGAATCTTTTTCGCATTATAGAGAAAAGACAAGCGCTAAAAGACAGAAATGACAGTAATTCTGATACTGCAGACAAAAAAGCTGACAGAGATTCTGAACCTATTGCAGCTGTTTATTGCTCTACTTGTGCAACCTTCACCGCTGGCGCTGGGTGTGATCGTGCTGATTGTGGTATTACTGATTAATCAAATGGTTGATTTAGCTATGTGATTTGATGTAGCTTTGCGACACACTTATAAAGATGCTACTGGTCGATGCAAATAGATTTCCAATCCATTTTTTTAAATCTGCAAACATATTGGGCAAAACAGGGATGTGTCATTCTCCAGCCCTATGATATGGAGGTAGGCGCTGGCACGTTTCATCCAGCAACCACCTTGCGTTCTCTTGGCCCTGATTTCCATTGGAAGGCAGCATATGTGCAGCCTTCACGGCGCCCAACAGACGGGCGTTATGGTGAAAACCCAAACAGGCTTCAACATTATTATCAATTTCAGACTATCATCAAACCATCTCCTGCCAATTCGCAAGAATTATATCTAGGCTCATTGCAAGCAATTGGCTTAGACATTCATAAACATGATATTCGATTTGTTGAAGATGACTGGGAATCGCCTACTCTTGGTGCATGGGGTCTTGGCTGGGAGGTATGGTGCGATGGGATGGAAGTATCGCAATTTACCTACTTCCAGCAAGTTGGCGGAATTGAATGTGATCCAGTGCCTCTTGAATTAACCTACGGGTTAGAGCGACTAGCCATGTTTATACAAGGAATTGAGAATGTGTATGAGCTGGATTGGGACGGCGTGCCTGCCTCTGAAGGCGGCAAACTATATGGTGATATTTTTAATCTTGCTGAGAAGGAATTCTCAAGGTGGAATTTCGAATTAGCAGATACAGCCATTCTGCTATCTCATTTTAATGATGCAGAGGCAGAATGTGCACACTTACTTTCAGTTGAACCCGCATTGCCTTTGCCTGCATATGATCAATGCATGAAAGCAAGCCATCTGTTTAACCTGCTTGATGCGCGAGGTGTTATTTCTGTTACGGAGCGTCAGAGTTATATCGGCAGAGTAAGACAGCTTGCAAAAGGCTGCTGCGAGGCTTGGGTTGCCAAAACAGCTGAAAGCAATTCATCATGAGTGAGTTATTCATTGAAGTGATCTGTGAAGAAATTCCAGCACGAATGCAAAAAAATGCAATACGCCATATGGCTGAATTTCTGTCCTCTAGATTATCGGAACATGGATTGCTAGATACACGTTCAGCTGCTGAAATAAAATCGGCCATTGGGCCAAAGCATATGGCCGTTAGCGTATCAGGTGTCATAAAGCAACAAGATGACAGGGTGGTTGAAAAACGAGGACCTAAAATAGGCGCTCCTCAGCAGGCAATAGATGGATTTTGCAAATCAGCAGGTATTTTAGAATCACAGCTTGTAACAAGACAAACCAATAAGGGCGCGTTTTATTTTGCAGAGATTCTGGAAAAAGGAAGACATAGTGAAACGCTTATTCCAGAGCTTATATATAATTTTGTAGCAGAATTTCCATGGCCTAAAAGTCAGCGCTGGGGTACGTCTAGATTAAGCTGGGTTCGCCCGTTACATTACATTAATGTTGTTCTTGATGGCGCGTTGTTGCCAGGCATTTTGGATTTAGGTGGGGGTATGAGCATTGAATTCACTAATGCTGGATATGGTCATTCTGCTTATCACAACACGCCGTTTGAAATTACAGGATTTGAACAGTATGTGAATAAAATGCGCGAATTGGACGTTCTGGTTGATTTACAAGAGCGCCAAAATTTTATTCTTAAAAATGCATTGAAGATAGCAGAGCAAAAAGGCCTGCAGTTGCGCCAAGACGATACTCTTTTGGCAGAGGTCTGCGGACTGGTTGAATCCCCGAATGTGTTATGTGGTAGAATTGACGATACATTTATGATTTTGCCAGATGAGGTGCTTGTTACATCAATGAGAGTGCACCAAAAATATTTCGCGCTAGAAGATGAAAATGGCAAAATTGCACCTTATTTCCTGCTTGTTGCTGACCGCAAGCCAGATACGCAACATGATGCGCTGATACTCAAAGGAAATGAGCGTGTTTTGCGCGCACGTCTATCTGATGCGTTGTTTTTCTGGAATGCAGATAAAGCAACACATTTAAGAGAATATCGCAAAAAGCTTGGAGATATTACCTTTTATAAAGGCCTTGGCCAAGTAAGCCAAAAAGTTGATCGAATGGAAGCGCTGGCAGCCTTAATAGCCCGCTATATTCCAGAATGTAGCGAGGTTGATGCATTTCAAGCAGCAGGCTTATCTAAATCTGATTTGGTTACTGGCATGGTTGGCGAATTCCCGGAATTACAAGGGGTAATGGGAAGCTATTATGCATCTGCATATGATGTAGCAACACCGCAGGTGGTTGCGATACGTGACCATTATTGTCCTCAAGGTGCCGATGATAAACTGCCAGAAACTGCAGAAGGAATTGCAGTGTCGATGGCTGATAAAATTGATACACTTGTTGGCTTTTTTGGGATAAATGTTAAACCAACCGGGTCTAAGGATCCGTTTGCACTTCGCAGAGCAGCTCTTGGTATTTTAAGAATGATAGATGAGCGTTCGATTTCCCTGCCATTAGATGAGGTTTTAAGTAAGGCTGCTCATTTATATGATTTTGATTCATTTGAGGATGATCTTGCCTTGTTTATAACAGAAAGATTAAAAGTCAGATTAAGAGATCAAGGTATCTCTCATGATGTTGTATCTGCTGCAATTATTGATGCAGATATTCATAATCTTCAAATCCAAATTGAAAAAGTAAAAGCAATTGACAAGATGCTGGATACGCCTGCTGGCATAAAGCTATTAGAGGGATGGAGAAGAGCATCAAACATCCTAGCGGCAGAGGCAAAAAAGGGTAATAATAACGCAGATTTAACCCAAACCTCGATAGAGGTGATAGATACTGCCTCACCTGATGTCTCTTTATTCCAACTTCCAGCTGAAACACAATTATATGAAGCGGCTTTGTTGCTACCAGATGATGTTGGAGAGAATGAAATTTATGGAACCATCCAAAGCTTTAGTGCACTATATGAGCCTATCACAAAATTTTTTGAAACAGTTATTGTAAATGACGATAAACCAGAGATACGCAAAAATAGATTAAATTTATTATCGCTTGTCTGCACGAAAATCCACACTATCGCTGATTTAGGAAAAATCGAAAAATAGTCTGTCTATTTTTTTGGACAAGTTACGAGGGCAATAGGAATATGGGAGTTAAGAATGTCAGAAAATAAATGGGTTTATGCATTTGGTGCGAACGGCTGTGATGGGGATGCAAGCATGCGCAATCTTCTTGGTGGCAAGGGCGCTAACCTAGCTGAAATGGCATCTATCGGTCTTCCCGTGCCTCCTGGCTTTACCATTACAACAGAGGTTTGTACCTATTATTACGATAATGAGGAAACCTACCCAGATGAGCTAAGGAACCAAGTATTATCCGCGTTAAAACAAGTGGAATTACAAACAAAGCTTGATTTTGCGGATGCATCAAAACCCTTACTTCTATCTATCCGTTCTGGTGCTCGGGCATCAATGCCAGGTATGATGGATACGGTTTTAAACCTTGGGCTTAATGATGAGGTGGTTGAGGGTCTTGCGCATTCAAGCGGCGACCCACGATTTGCATATGATAGCTATCGCCGGTTTATACAGATGTTTAGCGACGTCGTTCTTGAAGTAGATCACGATTTATTTGAAGATATCCTGGAAGATGCAAAATATAAAGCAGATGTTGATGAAGATACTGAGCTTTCAGCAGATGATTTAAAACAGCTTGTTGTTGATTATAAAAAATTGGTTGAGGACAATACAGGCACCTCTTTTCCGCAAGATCCCTATGAGCAGATATGGGGTGCTATTGGGGCTGTCTTTAAAAGTTGGATGAACCAGCGCGCTATCACCTATCGCCGTTTGAATCAAATTCCAGTTGGTTGGGGAACAGCTGTAAATGTGCAAGCTATGGTGTTTGGAAATCTTGGTGATGATTGTGCAACTGGTGTTGCCTTTACGCGCAACCCCTCTAATGGAGCGAAAGAATTTTATGGGGAATACCTGATAAACGCCCAAGGCGAGGACGTGGTTGCTGGTATTAGAACACCATTCCCGCTTACGAAAGAATCAAGCGGCGGAAATGGCCAGTCGATGGAAGAGAAGATGCCAGATGTTTACGGGCAGCTAAATGAAGTTCGCCAGAGGCTCGAAAAACATTATAAGGACATGCAAGACCTTGAATTCACGGTACAGCAAAACACGCTTTATATGCTGCAAACAAGGTCTGGTAAACGCACAGCAGAGGCTGCCGTTGGTATCGCGGTTGATTTGGCAAATGAAGGCCTTATCACCAAACAGGAGGCGGTGTGCCGAATAGAGCCTGAAACGTTAGACCAACTGCTTCACCCCACCTTAGACCCAGACGCACCAAAGCAGCTATTGCTAAGAGGGTTACCAGCAAGCCCAGGGGCTGCATCAGGCGAAATTGTCCTTGATGCGGATTCTGCAGAAGCAATCGCAAATCAAGGCCGCAGAGTGATTTTATTACGGGTTGAAACAAGCCCAGAAGACATTCATGGCATGCATGCAGCAGCGGGGATCCTTACCGCAAGAGGCGGGATGACAAGTCATGCAGCCGTTGTCGCACGCGGAATGGGCAGACCATGTGTTTCCGGTGCTGGCGAGTTACGCATTGATACAGAGGCTGGCCGTGTATTTATGGGCGGGGAAGAGCTTGCAAAAGGGGATATTATCACCATCGATGGGATTACTGGACAGGTCTATAAAGGGCAGGTTGCGACCATAAAACCACAATTATCAGATGCCTTTGCAACGTTAATGGAATGGGCGGATGCTGAACGCAGAATGATTGTGCGAACAAATGCGGAGACCATTGAGGATTCCCGGGTTGCACGGGAATTTGGCGCAGAAGGGATTGGTTTATGTCGCACAGAACATATGTTTTTCGATGCCGACCGCATTGTCTCGATGCGAGAAATGATTATAGCGGATAGTAAAGAAGGAAGGTCAGCTGCATTGTCAAAGCTATTGCCAATGCAAAGAAGCGATTTTGTAGCTTTGTTTGAGATTATGTCTGGATTGCCAGTAACCATCCGCCTTCTTGATCCTCCATTGCACGAATTTTTGCCTCATACGGATGCAGAATTGGCAGATGTAGCAAGTGCGGCTGGTGTTGATATTGAGATTGCAAGAGCGCGTGCATTGCGCCTTTCTGAATCAAATCCAATGTTAGGGCATCGTGGCTGTCGTCTTGCTATTACCTATCCAGAAATATGTGAGATGCAGGCAAGGGCTATTATTGAAGCCGCTATAGAGGTTTCTAGAAATTCTGCACCTCCGATTCCAGAGATTATGATTCCTCTTGCTGCAACAGCAAAGGAAATTGAAATCTGTAAAGAAATTATTGACCGCGTCGCACAACAAGTCATGCAAGATAGTGGTCAGAAAATTGACTATTTGGTTGGCACTATGATTGAATTACCGCGTGCTGCTCTTAAAGCAGACGAGCTGGCAGGCCCAGCAGAATTTTTCAGTTTTGGAACCAACGATTTAACGCAGACTACTTTGGGTATCAGCAGAGATGATGCGGGCAGTTTTCTAGGTGATTATTCAGAGGCAGATATATACCCTGTGGATCCGTTTGTATCGATTGATGTTGATGGTGTTGGTATACTCGTTGAAATGGCAGCGCAAAAGGGAAGAAGTGTTCGCGAAGGCATAAAACTCGGCATATGTGGCGAGCATGGCGGCGATCCCAATTCAATTACCTTCTGCGAGACTATAGGGCTAGATTACGTCTCATGCTCGCCATTTAGGGTTCCTATCGCCAGACTAGCGGCAGCACAAGCCACCATAAAATCAAAGACCTAATTAGTAAAAATTCGGGAAAGGGCTAGCAAGTTCCTTAAGGACGGTATAAATAACCGTCCTTAAGCGATTTTTCCTAGCGGCGTTTTAGTGGATGTTTTCTTCAAGCGTTTGATGATTGCCAATATTGATTTTGCGTGGTTTCAGTTTTTCTGGAACTTCGCGCTTTAAATCAATGTGAAGCAAACCGTTCTTTAAGCTTGCGCTTTTAATTTCTATAAAATCAGCAAGCTGAAAACGACGCTCAAATTGTCTTCCTGCGATTCCTCGATATAAGAATGTCTTGTCTTCATCAAGTGTTTCTTGATTTGCGTGTCCGGTGACAATCAAAGTGCCTTCATGGATGGTGACATCCAAATCTGCTTCAGCAAATCCAGCAACGGCCATGGTAATCCGGTAATCCGTTTCTCCGATTTTTTCAATATTATAAGGCGGAAAATTAGTGTTACCTGTCTCTGGAGTTTGAAATAGATTATCAACAAGATTGGCCATGCGGTCAAAGCCAATGGCACTGCGATAAAATGGGGTTAAGTCTATACGTGTCATGTTTTTTCTCCTATTAAATAGCAAGATAAATGGATGGCTCCCGTAAAAGGCAAGCCGTTTAGCAGACGGAAATACAAGTATGTCATTCCCTTCTAAATCGCATTTAAGAAGCATGAATTCTGAGTTCAAGAGGTAAGGCATAAAAAAAACCAGCACGAAAATGCTGGTTTCAACAAAATATTTGAAGTGGTCTCAGCTATGTTTAATTTTTAACGCCCAAGCCAGAGAAACGTTTGTTAAAGCGTGCAACCTGTCCTTCACTGCCAAGAACGCGCTGTTGTCCTGTCCATGCTGGATGGTTCAGCGGGTCCACAGAAAGCTTCATTACTTCGCCTTCGCTCCCCCAGGTAGAGCGCACACTGCGCTCGCTTCCATCTGTCATAACTATCTTGATTTCATGATAGTCTGGGTGAATATCTTTCTTCATTTATCAGCTCCACTTGCCAAAAACAGTGCGATGCGCAATCATGCCGGCAAAATTTTCATTAATCTCGAAGTGTAATACCTCTCTTCAAGCTAGGATGCAAGCCTCCTTTGGATAAAAGATGACAAAACCCGCCTCAGAAACAGAAATTAATAAAAAATCAGCTCGCAAACCGCTATCCGCTCTTAGAATATTAGCACCGTATATTTATCCCTATAGATGGCAACTAGCAGCTGCTTGTGGTGCCTTACTAATGATATCTATTGCTATGTTATCTCTTGGAAGAGGTCTTGCATTTATAGTGGATGAAGGGCTGTCAGGGGATAATCCAGCTTTTTTAAGCACAACAATTATAGTAACTCTGGCAATAGCAATCGTTTTAGCGATAGGTAGTTATTTTAGAGCTAGTTTGATTAATCAGCTTGGAGAGCGCGTAATAGGGGATATCAGAGTGGCCTTATTTCGCCATATTTTATCCCTATCAAGCAACTGGTTCGAAAGTGCCAGACCAGGTGATATTCTAAGCAGGCTTACAACAGATACATCCATAATACAGACCGTCCTTGGCTCTAGCTTGTCTATGGCGGTTCGAAATATAATCTTATTGGTTGGCGGACTTGTTCTCGTCATAATATCGAGCCCAAAAATGTCCTTTGTTTTAGCAGTGCTCGTGCCTTTGATAGTATTTCCGTTGGTTTTGCTGGCACGCAATCTGCGACAAGCGTCAAAAACAGCACAGGAAAAAATTGCAGATTTAGCGGTGTTGGCAGAGGAATCAGTCTCTGGAATTCGCTCTGTTCATGCGTTTTCGCAAGAATTATTTATTGAAAGTAAGTTTAAGAATCTTACAGATGAAGCTGTTTTCGCTGCCAAGACTAGAGCAAGGTTAAGAGGTTTGCTAAGTGGTTTGGTGATCTTCTTGGTAATCGCTGGCATTGGATGCTTGTTGTGGATTGGCGGGAAAGATTTGCAACAAGGAGCAATAACAGCAGGAGAGCTGACTTCATTTGTATTTTACGCATTTCTAGTTGCAGCATCTGTTGGCGCCTTATCTGAACTTGGTGGCGAAATACAACGTGCATTAGGCGCGCTAGAGCGAATAACAGATATATTTAATATTCATCCAGAGTTTGTTCCACCTAAACAAGAAATGCAATCTTCTACAACGCCTTCCCCAGATATCATATCGGATATCACATCGGATATCACATCAGATATCATATTTGATAATGTAAGTTTTAATTATGAGTCCCGGCCCGATTGGCCAGTATTAGAAAATATAAACTTTTCGATAAGGACAGGAGAACATGTTGCTTTAGTTGGCCCTAGTGGGGCTGGAAAATCTACAATTCTGCATCTTCTGCTACGGTTTTATATGCCCCTTAAAGGGCAGATTCGAATCGGAAATATGCCTATAAACCAGATGACAAATAATACCCTTCGAAGCCAGCTTGGGCTCGTGCCGCAAGATGTCGCTTTATTCTCGCAAACCATTAAGGAGAATATTTCGTTTGGGAGTCCAAATGCTGATTTCGCAGAAATTCAACACGCAGCCATTCAAGCAGAAGCCCATCAATTCATAAGTGAATTGCCTGAGGGCTATGATACATTGGTTGGCGAGAAGGGCGTGCGTCTTTCAGGCGGACAAAGACAGCGAATTGCAATTGCTCGCTCAATATTGCGTAAGCCGTCGATAATGTTGCTAGATGAGGCCACAAGCGCCCTAGATAGCAAAAGTGAAGCACTTGTTCAAAAAGCTATTCGCAAACTGTGCCGTGATAAAACCAGCATTGTGATTGCGCACCGGCTTTCAACGGTTATAGATGCTGATCGCATTTTCGTGATGGATAGGGGAGGGATTATTGCAGAAGGAAGTCATGAATATTTGCTTGCTCAGTCAGACTTATATTACCAATTAGCCAAGCATCAACTATTATCAGATGGGTGAATAAAACCTATTTTCCAATAAATTGAACTGCTAGGAAATCATTAAGCTTATTGGAGCTTGCGATAAATTGGCCTGTAGTCTCATTTGCGGATGGTCCAGAAACCAACATATCTAACGTACCATCAATGGTTTGTTTGGAAGACTGATTTGTTACAATAGTTGCCTGTGCCCTCTCGCTTAGTAATCCAGCATTAATAGTAGGGGATTTGAAAGTAGTGTGTATCGTCAATCCACCTGTTACATCCGCATCATTGGAGAAAGAGCCTGTAAGATCTGCTGTGCCAGTTTTGAAATTAAATTCAAATGCTCCCCTTCCATCAAAGGGTTGAAGTGCGGAGAAGCCACATTTACACACTAAACTAAGGTCTATATCCCAGCTCATTGTCTGAGAACCCACATAGTCGAATGCAACATAATTTTGGCGTTGGATAAATGTGAATATTGTCCCTTCTTGTTCAAGGCTGCTTGCAGAAAGAGCATAGCCAGTTTCGGGGTCGATTTCGGTTTGGCTCTCTGAAGAAACAAAATATTTCTGACTATTTATCGTATCACCATTTCTCATTTCTGAGTTTGCTTGGTCTTGGACAGATATAACACGTGCCAAAATAGTATTTCCAGTAACCAGGGCGCTAAAATCCCCGGTTACTATATCATCTGTATCATTTGCCTGAATGCTGGTATCTGATTGTAAATTACTGACAAGATTTGTAGCGTCAAATAAAGATCCTTGGCTTTGTAATTTGCTAATAGATAGAAGATTACTCAAGCTTATAGATTCTTAATATAACGCCCTATCATCTGTCTGCTTAAAAACACTGATTGGAACAAGCGAATTTTTTAGGTTATGCCACTGGATTTCAGCAGCTTGTAACGGATTTGATGGATGCAAAATATATAGAAAAAAAGCAATAATTACAGCTCGCGCAGAATAGGGCATATTCATAGCCATGCTGAAATGAGCCAGTAAAGATTTGTTTTTTGCTTCATTTTGACCACATATTATTCTCAATCCAAATAAATGTGTCATAACTATTGAGGCATTAAGTATTTGGAGCAATTCTCTGAGTCAGTTTTAACTCGATGCGTCTATTGCGCTGTTTTGCAGCTTCAGAATTCTGAGTATCAATAGGTTGAAACTCACCATAACCTGCCGCAGCAAGTCGATTAGCAGGGATGCCTTCTGACCTTAAAAAACGTACAACAGAAAGCGCTCGTTCGGTTGATAAATCCCAGTTATCCTTGAAAAAGGGATTATCAGCGATTGGGTCGCTATCTGTATGTCCTTCAATTTGAAGCACCCATGGTATGTCTTTTGGTATCACCTCTTCTATTTCGCGCAATGCAGAAGCTATTTCAGCAAGCTGCTCTTTTCCAGCATCGCTAATATCAGCCTGTCCAGTTGCAAATAGAACTTCTGATTGAAATATAAATCGGTCACCAACGACGCGTACCTCTGATCTGTTTTTTAAAACTTCGCGAAGCTGGCCAAAAAATTCAGACCTGAATTTTTGTAAATCTTGAACCCGCGTTGCCAAGGCAGAATTTAATTTCTTACCCAAATCGGCTATCGCAATCTTATCATTTATGGATTGCCGCTCTTTGTCAGCTAGAAGATTGCTTAATTTCTGGATTTCAAGGCGGAGCGCTGTTGTGCTTGCCAATAATTTATCTATTTCTGCTTTGGCCTCATTACTAGCATTATTGGCAGATTTCAATTCCTCAGCCTGTTTAAGCAATGCCTGTTCTGCGATGAGTAGTAATCGTTGCTTCTCGCTTAATTCTTCTTGCGTAAGCGTGTTCTTAGCATTTAAATTTTCAATCTTTGAATCTAATATTGAGATACGCTCTTCGCGATCCTTGGCAAGCGTAATACTCTGTTGCAGTTCGATTGCCTGATTGTTAAATGCATCTGATTGCTCTGCAAACGCTTCTGCACTAGCTGTTAGGCGAAGAATCAACGCCTCAATCTCGTCAGATCTCTCATCAGCAAGAGAACGCGCACTCTCAAGATTATCCTCCAGCTCAAATATTTGAGAGCTTAGGGCGCTAATATCTGCCTGTTGTGCGATGATTTCATCACCTCTATCAGATAATTCTGTCTGCAAGGATGCTAGTTGAGATAATAATTGTTCATTATCCCCCTCTAAGCTTGTTACTTTAAGCTGTGCATTTGATAGCTCAGAAGATAATTGTAAATTTGTTTCGCGTTCCATATTGAGAAGCGAGCCAAGTTCTAGCAATTCATTTTGAAGGGCGGTTATTCGACTATCCTGTCCAGAGATGCGAAAAGAAAGATTAGCCTGAATAATCACAAAGACCATCAATACAAATACAAAGACCATCAGTAAACTGGCAAGCGCATCCACAAATCCAGGCCATGTAAAATCACTTGGGCGACCGCGATTACCTAGTCGAGAAAGCGACATATGTTATTTCTCACTTTTTAGGTTGTTCGAAATTAGACGGTCTATGGAGGTTGCAAGAGAGCGCAAATCGGTTCCAAGCGCATCCTGTTGCTCTCTTGATGCATTCATGATTTGGCTTCCGAGGGATTCAAGCCGGCTATTCAGCAAAATCAGCTGGTCCCTTATTCTCTTATCATCAGTTATTTGCTCTGATAGTAGCCCTAGGTGAATATTCAGCTTATCGAGTTGAGATTCAGTTGCTTCTCGAGATTTCTCAGAACGCTCAATCGCCCGCGCTAATTGCAATAATGCGCGTGCCCCTTCTTCATTCAGCCCTTCTGACATTAAACCACTGCTAGCTTGGGGCTGAGTTTCTTGTCCTCTTACATCATTATAGCGAGCAAATGATGATAGCCAATCCTCAACCTCATTAAAAAACCGTCCCATTGCCTGCCCTAGCTGTAGATCCAGAAAACCAAGTACGAGCGAGCCTGTAAGGCCGAAAAGAGAAGAGGAAAATGCAGTTGCCATGCCTGATAGCGGCGCATCCAGACCAGAGCGCAATTGTTCCATCATTCTATCTAAATTAGCGTTGGTGCTACTCAGCCCATCTACGACATTTCCAACAGCTCCTATGGTCTGTAATAGGCCCCAGAAAGTTCCTAGCAACCCTAGAAATATCAAAAGCCCTATCATATATCGAGAAATCTCACGCCCTTCATCTAGCCGGGCGGCTACCCCGTCAAGAACAGAGCGCAAGGATTGTGCTGATAATTGTCGCTCATTGGTTTGGTCGGCCAGCATAACATTTACGGTAGCTAACAAAACAGGCTTTGCATTTTTTTTAGATAGGGTTCGTGTACGCTGAACATCACTAAGCCATTTGACCTCTGGAACCAGAAGTAATACTTGCCTGAAAATATAAATAACACCGATAAGCGCAGTAGCAATGATGGTGCCGTTCAGGATAGGGTTTCCCATAAAGCTTATATAAATCTGCTCATACAGGAACCCACATATAAGAATAAAGATGCCAAGGACGGAAATCATCCGTATTAGAAAAGAACGTGGATCCGTCATAAGTTTTAAGTATCCTTCCTAAAAAAGAGTGCGCGCAGATTCAGTTTTGACCCTTAGAATTATACCTGAGCATCATAGGCACTGAGCATGATAGGCGCTACTTGCATAACTCTACATCAAATTCATGGCTGAAAACAATGGCAGGAATATGACTGAAATAATAAGATAAGCTAATAGAAGTGTCTGAGATGCATTTTTTTAAAAAAGCAAGTTTGATATGAGATGGTCAAAAATCTAGGCTTTTTCGCCTTCTCGCAGCATTTTTAACAAGGGCACATGCAGCCCACCATTTGCCGCAACAATATTTCCAGTTTGTAAAACAGTATCTCGTGATGAGAAGTCAGATACAAAACCACCTGCTTCTCTTACGATTAGGGCACCAGCGGCAATGTCCCATTGTTGCAAGCCATGCTCCCAGAAGCCGTCATATCTGCCTGCAGCAACCCATGCAAGGTCCAATGCAGCAGACCCAAATCGGCGGATCCCAGAACATTTGGGCATCACATGATTTAGCTGGTTGATGAAAATTCTCTCTTGCTCAGATGTTGTCCTGCCAAGAAATGGAATACCAGTTGCAAATAAAGCAGACTCAACCTGTTTGCGGCTTGAAACGCGGATTCTACGATCATTTAGATAGGCGCCTTTACCCAGCTCAGCAAAGAAAAACTCGTCTCTTATAGGGTCTAGAATACCAGCTGCTGTCAGTTTTTTATTATCTAGAACAGCAATCGAGATGGCAAAATGTGGGATACCATGAAGAAAATTCGTAGTTCCATCAAGCGGGTCAATGATCCAAGTTGGCGCATCAGATGATTCTCCTTTGATGTGACCAGATTCCTCTAGAATCATATTCCATCCAGGACGTGCATATTCCAGCTCATCTCTTAGGGTGCGTTCTGCAGATAAATCCGCCTGACTTACAAAATCTGCCGCACCTTTCCGGCTAACTTGCAAATTTTCGGCTTCTCCAAAATCGCGCATCATGCGTCTTGCAGCTTTACTTGCTGCTTTGAAAATTACATTTATAAGCGCTGATCTTAATGCCATTTGGTTTAGTCTTTCGCTCGTTCTACGTAGGTTGCGTCTTCAATTTTAACGACGATTCTGGTTCCAGTTTCGATAAAAGGCGGTACCATAATTCTCACACCATTATCAGCAACAGCAGGCTTGTATGAAGAAGAAGCCGTTTGGCCTTTTACAACAGCATCAGCCTCAATTACAGTAACGGTGGTTTGGTCAGGCATGGTGACAGATATGGGCTCTGATTCATACATGGAAACCGAAACCGTCATGCCGTCTTGAAGAAATGCTACGGGCTCCCCTATCATGTCCTGCAGGATGGATATTTGCTCAAATGTCTCGGAGTGCATAAATATATGCGTATCGCCCTCTGCATATAGATAGGTGCATTCAACCTCATCAAGTATTACACGCTCAACACCCTCTGTTGCCCGAAAACGCTCATTCAACTTTGTTCCATCACGGATATCGCGTAATTCCACTTGCGCAAATGCGCCCCCTTTTCCAGGTTTTACGTGGCTTGTTTTTGATGCAACCCATAAGCGTCCATTATGGCTTATAACATTGCCTGGTTTTATCGCGTTGCCATTTATTTTCATAGATACCCCTCCTTAGCTCAGCGTTTAACAGCTCATTTATCTGGCACTATTATTCAATACCAACTATTCAATGCTAACTATGGGTGTTTAAGCTGATTTTGGGCTAAGTCAATGATTGCTTGAGTTGTTATGCCAAAATGCTCGTATAGCGCAGCAGCAGGAGCAGAAGCGCCAAAGCTGTTCATACCAATAAAATGACCTTGTGAGCCAATTGCTTTTGCCCAGCCTGCCTCCAGACCTGCTTCAATTGCAATTACCACGTCAGCATCGCCTCGCAAATTTTCAATAAAGGTAGCCTCTTGTTCTAACAGCCTATCAAGGCACGGCACAGAAACTAGTCTGGTTGGGATATTATGGGCCTCCAGATGAATGCGCGCTTCCTCTGCTAACATTACCTCAGAGCCACTTGCCATTAATGTTACTAGTGGCGATTTACTTGCTTCACGTAGAATATATCCGCCCGTTGCAGATAGATTATTTGCGTTTTCTTCAAGGCGGATCTGGGGTAGCCCTTGCCGTGAAAGCGCTAATATAGAAGGCGATTTTTGTGACAGGCAGGCTAATTCCCAAGCTTCTGCTGTTTCTACAATATCGCATGGCCGGAATACATTAAGATTAGGTATCACCCGCAAAGAGGCTAAATGTTCCACCGGTTGATGAGTTGGGCCATCTTCACCAAGTCCAATGCTATCATGTGTCATTACATAAATTACTTTTTGCTGCATTAAAGCAGAGAGACGGATTGCTGGCCTACAATAATCTGTAAATACTAGGAAGGTACCTCCAAATGGCGTTACACCGCCATGCAAAGCAAGTCCGTTCATGGCAGCTGCCATTGCATGTTCTCTTACGCCGTAATGAATATATCGCCCTAGATAATCTGAGCTTGAGAAAATCGTATGTTCGGCGACTTTGGTATTGTTGGAGCCGGTAAGGTCAGCAGAGCCCCCAAATAAGGATGGATATACTGGAACCAATGCCTCAATCGATTTCTGGCTTGCAACTCTGCTCGCAACTTTCTGAGGCTCAGCAATTAATTGAGTTTTAAAGTGAGAAATCGCACCTTGAATATCTGCTTTATAATCATCAGACAGGCGCTTTTTAAAGGTGGCACCTTTTGCATCTGAATGGGCGCGTTGTTCCCATTCTGCGCAGAGGCTTGCCCCCTTAGAGCCAATATCCCGCCAATCCTGAAGGGTTTCATCTGGAACAAAAAACGGCTCATGCTGCCAGTCTAACGATTGTCTGGTAAGGGCAATTTCCGCACTTCCAAGAGGCGCTCCGTGAATGCCAGCCGTGCCCCCGCGATTAGGAGAGCCATATCCTATCTGTGTCTTGCATCTTATAAGAGAGGGTTTTGTTGCGTCAGCTTTTGCTTCTGTAAGGGCTGTATTAATATGTTCATGATTATGCCCATCACATTCCAGCACTTGCCACCCATAAGAGAGAAAACGCTGTGTGATATCATCTGAAGTGGTGATATCCGTACTTCCATCAATTGAAATCCCGTTATCATCAAAAAGCACAACAAGTTTGCCTAGTTTTAAATGTCCTGCAAAAGAGGCAGCTTCATGGCTAATACCTTCCATCAAGCATCCATCTCCTGCAATCACGTAGCTCATATGATCAACAAGACCATCTCCGAATTCTGCGTTTAGATGTCGTTCCGCCATTGCAAATCCCACAGCATTCGCAAATCCTTGCCCAAGGGGGCCTGTCGTCGTCTCAATACCGCTAGCATGACCGAATTCAGGATGCCCTGCGGTCTTTGAGCCAAGCTGGCGGAAATTCTTGATTTCTTCAAGACTCATATCAGAATAGCCTGTCAGAAATAACAGAGAATATAACAGCATTGAGCCATGGCCCGCAGATAGGATAAATCTATCTCTATCAGGCCAGTCTGGATTCTGAGCAGAAAATTTTAGATGATTCGAATATAAAACAGTCGCAACGTCTGCCATTCCCATCGGCATTCCAGGATGTCCTGAATTTGCTGCTTCTACAGCATCCATGGCAAGAGCGCGGATGGCATTGGCCATCGCATTTGATTTAGCAGAATTACTCATCACAGAAATTTCCTTATGTATAATTATCTTAAGTGTATCAAGTCAGTAATTGATTGGCGCTATGGAAAATGCCCGATTTAGCAGGTAGCCGTCAAATGCTAGTTTGCTTTCAGTCCTGAAAAAACGAATTATAACACAAAACACGGCGCGATTATTCTTAAAAAAAGCTTTTCTCTATGATAAGGTCATCACGCAACTAATTGAGGTATTTATTTTTTTGTTGAAACCAGATACGCTTATCTCACAAAACGGAAAAAGGTTTTTTTGGATTCCAAATGAATGAAATTGAACAAGCATTAGGAAGGCTTAGAAAAGCCGTGGATCACTTGAAAGACAAGTTGGATAGAGATATGTCTGCTTCGTTCTCAGATAATTCAGAACATTCAACAAGCGGTGATGTAAACCCGCAAGCGATTGATCTTGCTGAATTGAAGTCCATAAAAAGTCAAATTTCGAATGCCATATCTTTGATGGAGCAAATGAGTTCACAGATAGATGATGCCGCCAACCCTATGTTAGCAGAGTCCAATAAAGACCATTAGTCAGGAGACAGGTGATGAGCCAATCAACGGTAACAGTGCGAATCAATGGTCAACCATATCAGATGGGGTGCGATGTAGGGCAGGAGTCTCATATTGAGGAAATGGGGCGTAATGTAGATGCAATCGTCCAACAGCTTGTGGGTTCAGTCGGACAAATTGGTGATGCAAGATTATTAGCAATGGCAGGGCTTATTTTATCTGATCAGGTTCAATCAGCAAATCAGCAGGCTGGTGTAGCCTCAAGACAGAGCTCTGGTGATGAGCCAGTAACAGCTCAAGAAGAAAATACGGTAACTCTAACCACAGAGCAGATGGATAATCTTGTAAATCAAATAACAATAATGGCTCAGACAATAGAGCATCTTGCACAATCGCAAGAGTAGGAGTAGAACCCCAGTGGATAGCTGGATAGTTCGCCAGGCTTTTCAATCCCTGGGACCATAATCTTCTGTCGGGAATTGCCGCTGGGAAAGTCGAGGCTTTTTTATGTGATGCCCACCTGTAAACCAGGTCACAGAGGATGAAATCAAACCAGCGGCTTTTCTGGCTATCACCCAAACATATATCTGGGTATTATTTTTGGACACTATTTTTGGGTAATCATTTGGGCATCCCTCACACAAAGTCTGATAATCATGTTTGGTTTGCGTTAGATGCCTGAAATTACTTCCGATGGCCTATATAAGCCCAAATGGGGATAAGTAAAAAGGGTTATAAGCCAAAATCGGTTTGAATTGGCTTTACACGAATGTCGATGATCGGAAATGGTGATGGATCACTCACAAATCTCTCTTCAAAAGCAGCAGGCCAGAAAACAAGCAAAGCAGGTAAGAAAACATCTGCATGAAAACCAGCGTAACATCGCAGCACAGCATCTATTACGGTTTGCTCCTGACCTTATCGATAAATTTACAAGTTCTATAGTTGCAGGTTTTCTGCCTATTTTTACTGAAATTGATATTATTCCCTTAATGACGGCATTAGCTGAAAAACACTGTCAATTATGTCTTCCAGTCACACCTGAAAAACCCAGTGCGTTGTGCTTCCGCGCCTACGCTCCTGGTCAAGAATTAGAGGCAGGCCCTCTAAACACCAAGCATCCTGATGCCAGCTCACACCAGCTTATCCCAGACCTTGTATTGTTGCCGTTACTTGCCTTTGATATGAGATATAATAGGCTTGGATATGGCGGTGGGTATTATGACAGAACACTTAAAAAATTTCGCGAATCTGGCGTTGATGTCAAAGTTGTGGGGGTTGCTTATTCTGGTCAACAAGTTGATAAAGTTCCCGTAACTTCAACAGATGAGCCCATGGATGGCGTGTTAACCCCTGAAGGATTAATGCTACCTTGAACCCATCTTGAACCTAAATGTAGACCTTGTTGACACGCTGTGAGTAACAAAATTAGAAAGCCTGATTATGCGAATTTTATTTCTTGGTGATATTGTAGGACGTCAGGCAAGAGGACATGTCATCGCCGAAACTGCAACGCTTAAAGAAAATCTTGAATGTGATTTTGTCATTACAAATTGTGAGAATTCAGCAGGTGGGTTTGGGGTAACACCTGATATTTGTAACGCGTTATTTGATGCTGGAAGTGACGTTCTAACGAGCGGTAATCATATTTGGGATAAGTCAGAGATTTCCAGCTATATTACGCATCAACCGCGATTGCTTCGCCCAGTAAATATGAAAGAGGGATTTCCCGGCGCTGGTTTGGTTATCGTATCTGATAAACACGGCAGGCGTCTTGCTGTACTCAACGTAATTACTAATCTTTTTATGGCAGATTATTTAAATGTATTTGCTGCCCTTGATGATTGTCTTGGTAAGATTAAGCTAGGCCAAGATGCAGATGCTATTTTTGTCGACGTACATGGAGAGGCAACCTCTGAGAAAATGGCGATAGGGCATTATCTGGATGGGCGTGTTTCTTGTGTCGTTGGAACACACACCCATGTGCCAACCGCAGATCATCATATCCTTGAAAATGGCACCGCATATCAAACAGATGCTGGCATGTGCGGCGATTATAATTCTGTGATTGGAATGAATAAGGAAGTGGCAACAGATAGGTTTCGCAAGCAATCTTCTGGTCGATTAAGCGTTGCAACCGGCGAGCCAACTTTATGTGGCGTTGTAGTTGAAATAGATGATAAGACAGGACTTGCGATTTCGATTAAACCATTCCGCAAGGGAGGCAGATTACAAGAAGCAACCTGATTTATGGAATAAGATAGCTTTGTTTTATAAACACCATACATGCTGTATGATTGCCCATTTTAATAGTTTTCTTGGTTGGTATCTGCTATGTGGTTATTCTCAAATAAGGTACATAAATAAGGTACACAAATAAGGTACATTGGAAAAAACGGCGCTTCCACCCAAATCTGTAAAAAAACCGATAGCATCGATAACCTAAAAGATAAGAATTAAGAGAAAAAATAATGGCAGGACATTCCAAATTTAAAAATATTCAGCATCGCAAAGGGGCACAAGACAAAAAGCGAGCGAAAATTTTCACTAGGCTCATAAAAGAATTATCTGTTGCTGCGCGCTCCAGCACCGACCCTGCCAGTAACCCTAGATTGCGGAGTGCGCTGGCTGCTGCCCGCGCCGCTAATATGCCAAAAGATAATATTGAACGCGTTTTAAAGCGTGCTGAGGGCGGGGAAGGTGATGCGTATGAAGAAATCAGATATGAGGGTTATGGGCCTGGCGGAGTAGCCTTTATTGTCGAAGCAATGACAGATAACCGAAATAGAACCGCATCTGAAGTGCGCTCCTCCTTTTCAAAATTCGGCGGGTCACTTGCGGAAACAGGTGCCGTTAGTTTTATGTTCGACAAGGTGGGTCAAATTATCTACCCCATAGAAACTGCAGATGCAGAAGCGATGTTTGATGCCGCGTTGGAGGCAGGCGCAGATAATGTTGAGTCAGAAGAAGATAGCCACATAATTACGACGTCTCCTGAGGATTTCAACGCTGTTAGAGAGAATATAGAACAGCAATTTTCAGCTCCTGAGGAGGCTGGCTTAATCTGGCAACCCCAAAATAGCATCTCAGTTGAAGAGGCAAACGCCTCAACACTACTTAAATTATTTGATGCGCTGGATGAAAATGACGATGTTCAAAATGTGTTTGCTAATTTTGAAATTTCTGATGAGATAATGACAAAACTAGATGGATAGCATTTGTGGGAATTACAAATAGTAATAAGCTTGAGTTACGAATGCTTGGTATTGACCCCGGCCTGCAACGCACAGGATGGGGTATTGTTGTTCAATCTGGTATAAAGCTATCTCATATCGCGCATGGTACTATTAAGACCAAAACATCCTGGTCAGCAGCTGACAGGCTACATGAAATCCATTCTGGTTTGATTGAAGTAATTGCAAACTGGCACCCGAATGACGCCTCTATTGAACAGATTTTTGTGGCAAAAGGGGCCGAATCTGCCTTAAAGCTGGGAATGGCGAGAGGCGTTGCAATGCAGGCTTGTGCTGGAAAAGGCCTTTCTTTGAGAGAGATTTCAGCAAGGCAGGTCAAAAAATCAGTAACAGGCACTGGTGCTGCAGATAAGATTCAGGTAGCCGCAATGGTCGAAAAATTACTATTAGTGAAACCAGAAGGACCAGATGCCGCTGATGCACTTGCCATTGCTATTGCTGGGATTAACAAAGGGCCAGATTACCATCCTGATACCCTAAATTCAGAAGCGAAAACGGGTCTTGCACGTGCAATTGAAGCAGCTCTTGCAAAAGAATAAAGGGAGTTCGTTAAATATGATAGCACAATTATCAGGGCAAATAGTTGAACAAAACACTAATCAGTTAATTTTAGATGTTCATGGTGTTGGGTATCTTGTTACTGTTTCTTCATCAACTTTGAGTCAAATCCGAGCGCTTTCTGGAACGATATCATTGTTGATTGAGATGATTGTACGCGAGGATTCACTGACATTATATGGCTTTTACACCAGTGAAGAGAAATCTGCTTTTACAGTGCTTCAATCTGTTCAGGGTGTGGGGGCTAAGGCTGCTATTTCGATATTATCAGTTCTAACCCCAGATAGTCTAAAACAGGCAATTCTGTCATCTGATAAGGCAATGGTCAGCCGTGCTGATGGGGTTGGACCAAAATTGGCGCAAAGAATTGTGAATGAGTTAGCAGAAAAAGTCGGAAAATTACCAACCAGCCTTGGTAATACCGAAAATATGGGTGTATCGCCAGCTGGCGCGGGTCAATCAGCGATATCCCAAGATGCCATATCTGCATTGGTAAATCTGGGTTATTCACAAAGTGAGGCTTGGGCTGCAGTTCAGAGAGCCTCTGCTAAATCTGATACCAATGAGCTTGGGCAAATATTGAATCTGGCACTAAAAGAAGTTGGACAGAAATGATGAGTGATGAGCGTTTAGTAAGCCCGGAAAGCATAGAAAGTCCACAAAGTTCAGAGAGCATAGAGAATGCTGACCCAGCCTTGCGTCCAAGAAGGCTAAATGAATTTGTGGGTCAGGGTCTTGGCAGACGAAATCTTGAGACCTTTATTGCGGCTTCTGTGCAGCGGGGCGATGCGTTGGATCACACATTATTGTATGGACCTCCTGGGCTTGGTAAAACCACCATGGCACAGATAATTTCTGCTGAACTGGGTGTTGGTTTTCGGGCAACCTCAGGGCCGGTTATTGCGCGCGCAGGTGATTTAGCTGCTTTGCTCACAAATTTAGCCCCAAGGGATGTTTTGTTTATCGACGAAATTCATAGATTAAACCCTGCTGTTGAGGAAATATTATATCCTGCAATGGAAGATTTTCAGCTAGATCTGATTATAGGTGAAGGGCCATCTGCCCGTTCTGTGAGAATAGATTTGCCGCAATTTACGCTTGTGGGGGCGACAACGCGCTCAGGCTTGCTTACGACACCGCTAAGAGATAGGTTTGGTATCCAAATGCGGATGCAATTCTATACTAATGATGAATTAGTGCATATTTTGTCACGACAAGCCATAAAAATGAATGTCGCATTAGCAGAGGACGGCGCTCTTGAAATTGCAAGACGAGCCAGAGGAACACCGCGCGTTGCAGGAAGGTTATTGCGCCGGGTAAGAGATATTGTGGCGGTAGATGGTGATAATATGATCACAAAACAAGCAGCAGATTCAGCACTGTTAAGGTTAGAAGTAGATCAAAATGGCCTTGATCAAATGGATAGGCGTTATCTGAACTCTTTGGCAGAAAATTATGGCGGTGGTCCAGTAGGAATTGAAACGCTTGCAGCTGTGCTTGCCGAGCAACGTGACATGCTAGAAGAAGTGATCGAGCCATTTTTATTGCAGACAGGCTTATTAATGAGAACACCGCGCGGTAGATGCTTATCTAAGTCAGGTTGGAGTTATTTGGGTCTCGAGCCTCCAAAAGAGGCCGCAAAGCAACTTGAGCTATTAAGCCAAGATGTAACCCAAGATACCGATGAGTGATAAAAATACATCTTTTGGAAGATGAAAAAACCCCCGTAAGTATAGCGATATATAAGAGCACCCCCATGAGCGCAACACAGATAAATTTGAATGGCACTATGTCAGGAAATATGCATGTTTATCCGTTAATCGTTCAATATGAGGATACGGATGCTGGCGGCGTTGTATATCATTCAAATTACTTAAATTATGCAGAGCGGGGCAGGTCAGCGTTTTTGCGTACCATCGGAATAGACTTGCATCACTATTTAAAAGAAGAGCGGAAAACTATTTTAATTTCTAAGATTGAAGTTGATTATCTAACTTCGGCTAGATTAAATCACTGCCTGATAGTTGAAACAACTGTCACTAATATTGGAAAAGTACGGCTTAATTTAGAACAAATTATCAAAAATCAGGAAGATGGACATATTTTTGCCAGACTTCAGGTGCAAGCGGTTTGGGTTGAACTTGATAAGGGTGCGCGCAGATTACCTGATTTTATGCGGGAGAAGTTGAAAATTGCAGAAGTTGAGAAATAGATAGGTTTGATTTCGATTCAAGAAATAAAATATATCGTGTGAATATAATCAATTACATTTGCATTAGACAATGACGGCAATGATGACAATGATGACAATGAATTTTTAGTGTTTGGGAAAATTTAAATGGAAACTGCAGAACTAGCTGTATCAACATCATCAGAGTTATCTATATTCGGTTTATTTTTGGCAGCAGATCTGCTTGTCAAAACAGTGATGATTTTACTGGTTGCCGCATCTATTTGGAGCTGGTCAATCATGATACAAAAATCGCGTTCTTTTCGAAATCAGCGTAATCTTACTAATTTCTTTGAAGAGCGTTTTTGGTCTCAAGAATCCTTAGATGATTTCTATGATCACCTCGGTAGCGAGCCAGATGGCGCAATGGCACGGGTGTTTGGCGTTGGTATGAGGGAATGGCGGATGGCATCTACCAAAGGAGTGCCACGCTCACTTGGCAGGGAACTTCGAACCTCTCTTGTTGGCAGAATAGAAAAATCAATGTCTCTTGTGATTTCCAAAGAGATGGATGAGCTTGAAAAAGGCATTCCGTTTCTGGCTTCGGTCGGTTCTGTTGCCCCTTTTATAGGTCTGTTTGGCACGGTTTGGGGAATTATGAATTCTTTTGCGGCTATTGCAGAATCAAAAAATACCAGTCTTGCAGTAGTGGCCCCTGGCATTGCGGAGGCTTTATTTGCAACTGCGCTTGGTCTTGCGGCTGCGATACCTGCGGTTGTTGCTTATAATAAATTTTCGGGTGATCTTGAAAAAATTGGAAATAGTTTGGAATCATTTGCCGCTGAATTCACAAATCTAATTGCAAGACAGCTTGATGAGGATGCCAGTTAAATGGGAATGATGATATCGTCTCGAGGAAGAGGCAAAAGATACAGACCAGTTGCTGAAATTAATGTGACTCCCTTTGTTGATGTAATGCTGGTTTTGTTGATTATTTTCATGGTAACAGCACCCTTATTAGCAGTTGGCGTGCCAGTTGATTTGCCTAAGACAAAGGCAGGTCAAATTTCATCAGAAGAGCCGCCCCTTGTTATTTCATTACAAAATTCTGGTAAACTATACTTGCAGGAAGTGGAAACAGAACCGGATCAGATTATACCGCGTCTGTCAGCTATCCAAAAAGCTAATCCCAATCTTCGTATTTTTGTGAGAGGGGACAGGCTGGTCGCCTATGGTGAGGTGATCGAGTTGATGGGACGAATTCAATCAGCTGGATTTGAGAGAGTGGCTTTGGTAGCGCAATTGCCGCAATAGAAAATGTGGGTTTGTTGCTGAAATTGACAAGAATAGCGAACACTATGACGTCTGTGAAGAGAGACAGGAAATGTTAATTTCAACTCTACTTTCAATAATGTGGCATATTGTTATTGTTGTTATATTTGTAATAGGCATTCCTTTCTTTCAGCGTGATATCGACAATTCAGACCCTCTGGTGTTTGTTACCATAGTAGATGAGGTTCCTGAAACTAATCAGCCTGCGCCATCTGCAACGGCAACAACGCAATCAGAAAAAATCGAAGTTGCGAGCAGGACACCGCCTGCGCCCTCTAATGCGCCGCCGCCTCCTCCAACTACCTCGTCATCAATAAAAAATGAAGCGGTAGTAGAGACTCCAAAAAAAATCCAAGCAGATGAGCTGCCGCTTGCCGATAAGCCAGAGCCTGAACAATCCGCTATCGTGCTTCCCGAAACGAAAATAGACAGTCAGAAAAAACCAATTGCAAAGCCTGTATCAGCGCCTGAAAAGGTAGCTATTGCTGCTCCTGCAAAACGCCCCAACATCCCAAAACCACAAAAAAAACCAATTTCTCGTCCAGAGGTTAAACCTGCCAAAAAGGCAGAGATCAAGGAACCTGTATCAAAACCGGAAACGCCAAAATCAGCACAGCCAGCCAAAACTACGACACGAGATTTGTTAAAACCGCTCATAGATAGCAAACCTGTGCCAAAACCAAAACTGCAGAATCAGCGCGATAATGCACTCGCAAAGGAAACACCTGTTAAAAATAGAGATTCAACGATGAGTGGCGTGCTACAAAATCTTGCTCAAGCATCTGCAACAACAGCTCAAAAATCACGCTCTAAAGCACCTGTTGAGGATAAAAAAACACTGGATGCTGAGGAAATTAATTCTAATTTGCAAGGCTCCTTGCAAGTCAAACCTAATAGGTCAATGAAACTGGGCGCTAGTGAAATTGATAGGCTGAGAAATCATATTGCGCAATGCTGGTCGCCGCCAGCAGCAGCGCCAGATGCCGAAAAATTAGAGGTGGATGTGCGCGTGCGTGCTGATAGTGATGGCACGGTTACGTTTGTTGAATCCATGGATTCAACAAGATTCAAAACAGACAGATTTTATAGAACTGCAGCTAGGGCAGCTGTTCGAGCTGTTGAGGAATGTAGCCCATTACCGCTTCCTGCAGAAAAACATGAGGTTTGGAAGGATTTTATATTTCATTTTGACCCAAATTTTATTAGTGGTTAAATGTGTGTCAAGTTTGCCTCATTCAGAACATAAATTTGAGGTACCTATATTCAAATATTATAGTGTTTGAATTTTCTATATTTCGATAATGAGTGTTTTTATGTCACAGGCTATTTGATTAAGGTATGTCTATGTTGAGAATTTATGTCCTAATTTGTTTGTTAGTTGCGAACCTAGTTTCGGGAATTGCATTTTCGCAAACTACTCGAATCGATATAACAGATGGACAGGTTGCCCGCATACCAATTGCTATTGCCGATTTCACGGGGCCAGACGGCACTACCACTCCTGAAGGGCGCCAGATAAGCAAGATCATTTCGGATGATTTGCAAAATTCCGGTTTGTTTGAACCTGTTGATTCAGCGGCATTTATCAACCCGCCATCATCACCAGACATAACACCAGATTTTGCAAATTGGTCTCCATTAGGGGTAGAGGGGCTTCTTGTTGGCTCAGCGTTTTTTGATAGTGAAAATACGCTTCAGCTTGAATTTAAGCTTTGGGATGTGGTCACACAGAAGGCTCTTACCGAGGGAGGAGGCTCTGCAGATCCAGCAGGGTTGCGCAGAATAGCGCATAAAGTAGCAGATTTTGTTTATGTGGAATTCACGGGTGATAAGAAATATTTTGACACCAAAATAGTATATATTTCGGAATCAGGCCCGCAAGATAAACGTGTTAAGAGACTGGCTATCATGGATCAGGATGGTCATAATCATCGGTTTTTAACATCGGGAAGGGACTTAGTATTAACGCCTAGATTCTCCCCGACAGCGCATGAAATTGCCTATCTTAATTATTTTAATGATGAGCCGAATATCTACCTATTTGAAGTTGCAACAGGTAGGACTGAAAAATTAGGATCTTTTCCTGGGATGACGTTCGCGCCCCGCTTTCATCCAGATGGCAATAAGCTAATAATGTCACTTGCTCAAGATGGGGCCACCAATATTTTCGAGATGGACTTGCTATCAAGAACTACTCGCCAATTAACAAATACTATTCACATTGATACTGCGCCTTCTTATTCGCCTGATGGGAAAAAAATTGTTTTTGAGTCAGATCGTGATGGCGGCAGGCAACAGCTATTTATTATGGATAGTGATGGCAGAAATGTTAAAAGAATAAGTTATAATAAAGGCAGGTACGCAACACCTGTTTGGTCTCCTAGAGGGGATGTCATTGCATTCACTAAAATGCTAGCGGGCGAATTTTTCATCGGTATTATGCGAACAGATGGCACGGCAGAGAGGCTGCTTGCTCGCGGCTTTCTTGTAGAAGCACCAACATGGGCTCCCAACGGGCGTGTCTTAATGTATTATAAACAAGACAGGTTTGAACAAGATGGATCTGGCGGCAATACCAGGTTATATAAGGTTGATATAACAGGGTTTAATGAGAGTATCATGAACACTCCAGCAGATGCTAGTGATCCTGCATGGTCGCCGTTACTCGGAAGTAACCCATAATGTTCATCCAATTTGGTAACGCAAAATGCAAATAGACTGTTATAAGAACAGGTCAGGTTTTTTGAGCAAGTTAGGGTTAAAAACGACTAAAAGGCTTTACTCATAAGCTAAATCGCGTTAAATAATGATATATTGACAGTAATTATAAGCGAAATGAATAGTTTCAAGGAATGTTGATGGAACTTTTGGATAAAGAAGCATACTTGAACATAAAACAAAAAAAACGAAATTTCATCTAATTTGAATGGGGACTTCCATGATAAAACGCCTACTAACTATTTGTGCTGCTACAATGTTGCTTGCCGCTTGCGAAACAGCGTCAACTGATTCCAACGAGGTGGTTGGTTCTTCAAGCGCGGCATCATCAGGGTCGGATGCTGCAGCATCTGCATCTTCTAATACATCTGACGGTAGCACTTCTGCTTCTTCTGAGGCATCTGAAGCATCTGGCTCATCTGGAAGCACTTCGGCTGACAGTGATATGCAAACGCCTGATGAGATGTTAGCAAAGGTAGGGTCAACTGTTTATTTCGGATATGACGAATCTACCCTCTCAGCTGAAGCTCAAGCTACACTTGACAGGCAGGCAGCCTTTCTTAAAGCAAATCCAACCATTCGTATCGTCATTGAGGGCCATTGTGACGAGCGTGGAACACGCGAATATAACCTTGCGCTTGGCGATAGACGAGCCTCTGCAGCACGCGATTACCTAGTTGCAAAAGGCGTAAACGCGTCGCGTTTGACAACCATATCATATGGTAAAGAGCGACCTGCAGTAGGGGGTTCAAACGATACTTCATACGCGTTAAACCGTCGCTCGATGTCAAAAATTAATTAAATTTTGCATATAATTTTGAAAAAGGCTTTGTCGTTACAAAGCCTTTTTTTTTTGTCTCATTTTAGCCTTAAAGATAAATTAGTTTAGCATCTTTTAGGACTGTTCGTTTGTTATATAAAAAGTACGGAGTAAGATATGAATGCAGGATTTCCGCGGTTGGCGTTATTACAGGTGTTGATTCTTGTTTCGGTCTTTAGCTTTTCTTATTCAAATGCTCAGGAGGTAAGTTCCGGGGATACTGATTTACTTGCCCGTCAGCAAATAAAAACGCAGCAAATTGAAAATGAGCTTCGTGATTTGCGAGGCAGTATTTCAGATGATATGCAAGACATAAGAGCCCGCTTGTCAGATATTGTTGCAAGAATGGACGACCAAACAATTGAAGACAAAAAAGCGATACAAAAATCAATTTCTTCTCTCGCCTCCCTTGAGGATACAATAAGCCTTTTGGAGCAAAGAATGCGCCGAACAATTGAGATGTCGTCAGATCTTGATTTTAGAATTATCCGTCTTGAAAATAAATTGCAGACTTTGCTAAGTCTTTCGACTGAAAACAGCTCATCTTCTAATGCAAATTTGCAAGATATGTCGAAACAGACATTGGATGATCCAAAACAGCAGTCAGATAATATCTCTAATCTGGTCAGTTCTGACGGTTCAACTTGGCTAATTGATCAGCAGAAACTAGATGAAAATCTAACACAAGCAGCGAGTGATGTGGTTCCAGTAAGTGATGATGTTGACGCTCTTTTGGTATCACAAAACGCAAACTCTGATATTGCCTCTCAAATTGAAACAGATGATGGAACTGATAATAATACAGCCACCCTATCTTCTGAGGTATTATCCAGCCAGCAAGATATGGCGCAGGCTGATGGTAAGAGCGCAGGGCAGTATAATTTGCCAGAGGGCACAATTGAAGAGCAGTATAATTTTGCTGTAAAACTTGCGCTTGCCAAAAAACTTGATGAAGCTGCAAAAGCTTTTGAAGCCATTAACGCAACCTATCCAGATGAGCCTAGAGCAGCAGATTCGTTGTTTTTTTTAGGCAGAGTGCAATATATGCAAAAACAGTTTGAGCTAGCAGCATATAGTTTCTCCGAATTTAACATCAATTATCCAAATGATTCAAGGTTGGTTGATTCAACCTTGTTTCTTGCAAAGTCTGTTGGTGAATTTGCAGATCCTGAGCAGGCATGTCCGATATTTAAGTCGCTTCCAGAATTACTAGAAGAAAAACCACAAAGTTTCTTAAATGAAATGCAGCTTCTCTTAGATAAAAAACAATGTCAAAAAGTGGGTTAGACAGCTCCGCCGAACAGCCCAATCTAAGCATAGACCTTGCCTCATTAGAGCAGGATTTTCAGCACACTCTTGAAGACCTTGGACTAAAACCAACTAGTAGGATTGTTATCGGAGTATCAGGCGGCACAGATAGCATGGCACTGGCGGGTCTATGTGCAAACTGGTCAGATGATGCAAAAAACAATTCTATTGCTATCATAATTGACCATGGTTTAAGAGCAGAATCTGGAACGCAAGCAACCTTGTCTCAAATCGAGCTAGAAAAATTAAATTTAAAATCAAAAATTATTAAAATCGATAACACCAAGCCTACTGGTAATATTCAAAATTGGGCTAGAAACCAGCGTTATCAAATTCTTCTTTCTGAGGCTCGAGCTCTTGATGGCATTTTAATGATTGCGCATCATCAAGATGATCAGCTTGAAACACTTTATATGCGCCTTGAGCATAATAGTGGTCTTGTTGGTCTGGCAGGCATGAAAATGCAACGCTATTATCAAGCAGTACGTATAATCAGGCCCTTATTACATCGAAAAAAGGCAGAGCTTCGTGCTTATTGTCGATACAAGAATATCAGCATTGTTGAAGACCCAACCAATACAGACTTAACATATGATAGAGTAAAGGCGCGAAATCACCTCAACACGGATACTATTCTCTCCCGCCAATTGCTTCAAGCTAGTGTTTATTTTGGCAAAATAGTTCGTGTCTTTAAAGAGCATTGTGCTGCTTGGTGTAGAGAGAATGTCAAAATCGAGCTGCCTGTTTATGCGTCTTTTACGAGTGCTGAGTTTAATGGCCTTCCAGAGTTGATGAGAATACACCTTCTCCAGCAATTACTATGGCAAATAGGCGCAGGTAACTATCCTGCTAGCGTGAATTCAATAAAGTTAGGCCTTCAGAAAATAGGGATACAAGAAAAATTCACGCTAGCAGGATGCATTATTTATCCTAAAGACGAACACATAGAAATACATGCTGAGCGAAAAAGAAAAACAAGGGGCGCTATAAAAATTGTTCCTGGCACGCCAGCTGTGATTGATAATCGATGGCTTGTTAAAACAAATAAGGTGCTATATCTGCATCATATGAGCGATGAGGTTTATCGGCATTTAAATAAGGCTGAAAATGGATACTATTTCATAAAAAAATGGCGTTATCCAGCTAGATTATGTATTCCGATATTACAAGACCTTGACGGACGACTGGTTCAACCCCACATTGAAGTTTGTAATATTGAAAATGATTTTTCTGAAACGAAGCCGTTAGACAAAATTCCAAGTCTGGCTACTTTGATCCCAATAAGAAAAAAACCATTTTGGAATGAATCTTAATCATCATTGTATGATTAGAAAAAAAGGTAAGCAAGCCGTTAGGGCTTTTGTTTGAATATGAAACAGTACTGGTGATAAAGGGCTAAAATCTTATGAATAATCTCGTCAGAAATATCCTAATTTGGTTGATTATTGGTGCTGCATTAATGGCATTATTTAATATGTTTCAGGGCAGTGGTACCACCACCCAATCGACCAAGATTGCTTATTCGGAATTTATTGACCAAGCACAAACAGGCGGTATTTCAGAAGTACTAATCGAGGGCCAGAATTTAACCGGGTTAACTTCTGATGGTCGGCGTGTGAGTAGCTACAAGCCTGATGGCGCTGATATTGTCGATGCGCTAACTGGAAGTGATGTTCGCATTAACGCACAGCCAGATGAGAGTAACATGCCAGGATTTTTATCAATCCTTCTTAGCTGGTTCCCAATGTTGTTATTTATTGGAGTTTGGATTTTCTTCATGCGCCAGATGCAAGGCGGCGGTCGTGGCGGGGCAATGGGCTTTGGTAAGTCACGAGCCAAGCTCTTAACAGAGCATACAGGACGGATTACCTTTGATGATGTTGCTGGTATTGATGAGGCTAAGACAGAATTAGAAGAAGTTGTTGAATTTTTGAAAGACCCTGGAAAGTTCCAGCGTCTTGGAGGTAAAATACCAAAAGGCGTATTGCTTGTTGGCCCTCCTGGTACAGGTAAAACGCTACTGGCAAGAGCTATTGCTGGGGAAGCAAAAGTACCATTTTTCACCATATCGGGGTCTGATTTTGTTGAAATGTTCGTAGGGGTGGGGGCAAGCCGTGTTCGTGATATGTTTGAACAGGGAAAGAAAAATGCGCCTTGTATTATCTTTATTGATGAGATTGACGCTGTAGGCAGGCATCGCGGTGCTGGCCTTGGCGGCGGTAATGACGAGCGTGAGCAAACACTTAACCAAATGCTTGTTGAAATGGACGGGTTCGAGGCGAATGAAGGTGTTATCTTAATTGCAGCCACAAACCGTCCAGATGTGTTAGACCCTGCGCTTCTCAGACCAGGTAGATTTGACCGTCAGGTGGTAGTGCCAAATCCAGACGTTATCGGACGAGAAAAGATTTTAAAAGTACATATGCGCAAAACACCGCTTGCCAGCGATGTTGAGGCACGCATTATTGCCAGAGGTACGCCTGGTTTCTCAGGTGCTGATTTGGCTAATCTTGTTAATGAGGCTGCATTATTAGCTGCACGAAAGGGTCGCAGAACCGTATCGATGGCAGAGTTTGAAGAGGCTAAAGATAAGGTAATGATGGGCTCTGAGCGCCGGTCTATGGTGATGACAGAAGAAGAAAAAAAGCTAACAGCATACCATGAAGCTGGCCATGCTGTTGTTGCTTTGCATTGTGCGGCGTCTGACCCGATACATAAAGCTACGATTATACCAAGAGGGCGCGCCCTTGGAATGGTGATGAGACTTCCTGAGGGCGATCGTGTTTCAATGGCAGTTGATAAATTAGTTGCTGACCTTCGGGTAGGGTGCGGTGGCAGGATAGCCGAAGATTTGATATTTGGTGCCGATAAAATAACCACAGGTGCTTCATCGGACATAAGAATGGTAACAGATATGGCACGCCGTATGGTTACAGAATGGGGAATGTCAGAAAAACTTGGGTTTTTAGCCTATAGCGGCGACGAGCAAGAAGTATTTTTGGGTCGCTCTGTCACTCAGTCAAAGAATGTTTCTGATAAAACAGCGGATATTATTGATGCCGAAATCAGACGTATCGTAGATGAAGCGTATTTTGATGCCGAAGATATTCTAAAAAAGAATAGTGTGGAGCTTGAGCGTCTTGCGCTTGGTTTGCTTGAATATGAGACACTTAACGGAGATGAAATCAAAATAATCGTTGAGGGTGGCAGTTTGTCCAGAACTGACCAAGATGACGATACTACCCCTACACCAAGACAAAAACGTCCTAGAACAGGACTTCCCACAGGTGGTAGAACTAGAAAACATGATGATAATCCTGGAACAGAGCCTGTATAAAGCATCTATTCTAAAGTCTATGATGGTAGCGTTATGACGGCGCGGTTCCAGATTAATCATTTTTCGTCACTGAGGGATGTTGAAAGCGACATTAGCTGGGTGAAACCTGTACCACTCGATAGGGTGGGGCTGTCCTGTCTTTCTGGTATGCCACATTTCAGGTTGGCTGGCGGGCAAACAGGGTTCACGCAGGTTGATATAAGCTCCTATGATTATAGCTCTAATAGCTTGAAGATTTGGCGTGGTAGCGTATCAGATTGGCTTCAAAAAACAAAAATGGCGCAAGCTGCGAGCCAGACACTTGATAATATTGTAAGTGCTAGACCAAATTTCGCAGGGCTTGATATGTCAGCCACCCATCTAATGGGTGTCGTTAACGTAACACCAGATAGCTTCTCTGATGGCGGTCAGTACTTAGAGCGCGAAGCAGCAATTAGCCATGCAAATGCATTACTATCGCAAGGCGCGTCAATAATCGATATCGGCGGAGAATCCACAAGGCCAGGGGCAGCTAAGATAACGATAGATGAAGAACGCCAAAGGGTAATACCGGTAACTCAAGCATTATCCAAACGTAATATTTTAGTTTCTGTTGATACACGTAATCCAGAAATAATGCGAACAGCACTATTAGAAGGCGCAACGATCATTAATGATGTTTCTGGGTTCAGAAATAAGGAATGTTTGCGCGTTATCACTGATGCTTACAAAGCTGGAATGTCCCCTTATGTTATCATTATGCATATGCAAGGTGAGCCAGCGACCATGCAAGAAGCCCCTAGCTATAATTTTGCGCCTATTGATATTTATATGTATCTGCAGGAACAAATTGGGCTGCTGGTCTCATCTGGGCTTCCACGTTCTAATATTGCAGTGGATGTAGGATTTGGATTTGGGAAATCAGTTAAAGATAATCTTGTATTAATTGATTGGATGCCGTTATTTCATGGCCTGGGTGTGCCAATTCTAATAGGTGTTTCCCGCAAATCTACCATTGCAAAGCTCGATAATAATGCCCCCGTTGATGAGAGATTAGGGGGCTCAATTGCCCTGACCTTAAAGTCGGCAGATGCAGGGGTTCAGATGGTCCGCACGCATGACGTAAGACAAACCGCGCAGGCAATAAAGCTTTGGCAGGCAGGCTAACCTGATAGCTTGCACAGAACTCGTATGGTGCCTATAGTCTGATTAGGTTAGAATAAGCAAGTAGGAAAATATGGCAGGCATATTTGGCACAGACGGGGTGCGATCTCGGATAAATACAGGTCCAATGAGAGCTGAATTTATCGTCAGACTTGCATTAGCAGCGGGTGAATATTTTATAGCAAAAAATGATAGCTATCATAAATCCACAAAACCAATTGTAGTAATCGGAAAAGACACCAGATTATCAGGTTATATGCTTGAAGCTGCGCTTGTCTCTGGATTTACATCAATTGGAATGGACTGCAGGCTCACAGGCCCAATTCCATCAGCCGGAGTTGCCTATCTAACCCATTCTTTGAGAGCAGAATTAGGTGTTATGATATCAGCAAGTCATAACCCGCACTTTGATAATGGAATTAAATTATTTGGTCCTGATGGTTTTAAATTAGAGGATGATATTGAATTAGAAATTTCTAACCTGCTTCAGGGATCGATTTCGCTCGCGGAACCAGAATCATTAGGCAGGGCGCGGCGCATGATTGATTCTGTTGCTCGTTATGTGGAATTTGCCAAAGCAAAATTCTCGCCTCAACTAAGTTTAGACTCTCTTAAAATTGTCGTAGATTGTGCAAATGGGGCTGCCTATAAAACCGCGCCGGAAACACTTCGTGAATTAGGCGCACATGTTATCCCAATTTCGGTCGAACCAGATGGGCTGAATATAAATGCTAAATGTGGTGCAACCTCCCCGCAAAATCTCGTGCGCGAAGTTAAAAACCATAATGCTGATATCGGGATTGCCCTTGATGGAGACGCAGATAGATTGATCTTGTGTGATGAGAGAGGTGAATTACATGATGGCGATTCTGTTCTTGCAGCATTAGCGCTTGAGATGCATCACAGCGGAACATTAAGGGGTCCTGTAGTAGGAACTTTGATGACGAACCTAGGTCTTGAGCGATTTTTTCAGGAAAATAATATCCCCTTTAACAGATCAAATGTTGGGGACAGGTATATTTTGGAATCATTAAAGCGCGATGGTGGGAATTTGGGAGGGGAGCCGTCAGGGCATATTCTTCTTCCTGAAATTACGAGATGTGGTGATGGGTTAATCGCAGCATTGAAAATTCTCGAACTCTTGGTAAAAAACCAAAAATCTGCAAGTGCGCTATTACATTTATGTACCTCAATCCCACAAAAACTTGTAAATCTGTCAAATATTGATAACGCTGTTCTGCAAAAAGATACGGTAGTAAATGAGGTGGAAAAGATAAAAAACAAGCTTGGTGACAAAGGCAGGATTTTATTGCGACCCTCTGGAACGGAACCTGTGATAAGAATTATGGTTGAGGCTGAGGACGCAGTCTTGGTCGATAAAACGATAAATGAACTTTCCGAAATTTTAAAGAATAACTAAATAACCATAGGAAATATATTTTTTAACTATCTGAAATTATTGCCAAAATCTAATTATTCTCTGATTATTTGTATTCATCCTTGACATTTAACGCGAACTGCCTATTTTCCAGATTGGGTCGTCATCCCCCAACGGATGGCCACATTTTTGAATCGAGGTTTGCTATGTCACCAGAACAGAAGCCGTCTAGCGCGCTTTTTTCCTCAGGACCGACAAAAAAATTTCCAGGCTGGAAATTAACCCATCTATCAAACACACCGCACGGCCGAAGTCACCGCGCATCCATCCCCAAACAAAAATTATTAGATGCTATTAATAGGATGAGCGCATTGCTTGAACTTCCCGATGATTATCGTTTGGGGATTGTTCCTGCGTCCGATACAGGGGCTATTGAAATGGCGATGTGGTCTGTTTTAGGCCAAAGACCATTGGATATTTTGGCATGGGAATCCTTTGGTCAGACATGGGTAACAGATGTGTCCAAACAGTTGAAACTTCCAGATGTTACACTCCACTCAGCAGATTGGGGCGAGATCCCAGACCTCTCACAGGTAAATTTTGATCATGATGTTGTTTTTTGCTGGAATGGTACCACCTCTGGCGTGCGTGTTCCAAATGCAAACTGGATTCCACATGATCGCAAGGGCCTAAGCATTGTGGATGCAACTTCTGCCTGTTTTGCAATGCCGCTAGAATGGGACAAGATTGATATAGCGACCTTTAGCTGGCAAAAATCCCTTGGCGGTGAGGCTGCACACGGGGTTATTGTCCTGTCCCCTAAAGCCGTTGAACGTTTGGAGAGTTATACGCCTGCTTGGCCAATGCCAAAAATATTTCAACTCACCAAGAATGGTAAACTCATTGAAGGGATCTTCAAAGGAGAGACAATTAACACACCGTCTCTTTTATGTTTAGAGGATTTACTTGCCGCGCTTGATTGGGCAGAAAAAATCGGCGGATTAGATGCGCTTGTAAGACGAAGTGATGATAATTTAAAGGTGATATCAGATTGGGTAGATGCCTCTGCTTGGGCAGATTTCCTAGCTGTTAGGCCTGACACTAGGTCAAATACATCTATTTGTCTTACCATTACCGATCCTCAGATATCACAGCTTTCAGAAGCAGAGCAGAAGGATTTTGCGATAGCCATTACAAAACGGCTAGAAGAAGAGAATGTGGCGCTCGATATTGGTGCCTACCGAACAGCACCAGCTGGATTGCGTATCTGGGGAGGGCCTACGGTTGATACATCAGATATTGTGATATTGTTGGATTGGCTTGACTTTATCTTCGCAGAACAAAAACAGATTAAAATTTCATAAGAAGGAACTGCACTATGCCACGCGTTTTAATCAGCGATAAACTATCAGAAGAAGCAGTTAATATTTTTGAAGCTGCTGGAGTAGAGGTCGATTTTAAACCTGGACTACCAGCGGATGAGTTAAAAGAAATCATTCATAATTATGATGGGCTGGCGGTTCGCTCTGCCACCAAGGTGACCTCAGAGATAATCGCACTAGCCGCTAACTTGCAAGTCGTTGGAAGGGCCGGTATCGGTGTTGATAATGTAGATATACCTGCTGCAACGGCGGCTGGAATATTGGTTATGAATACTCCTTTTGGAAATGCCATTACAACAGCTGAACATGCAATTGCCATGATGCTGTCTCTTACACGTCAAATTCCCCAAGCGCATATGTCTACAATTGCGAGCAAGTGGGAGAAATCCAAATTTATGGGAACAGAGATTACGGGCAAGAAACTTGGTATTATCGGGTGTGGTAATATTGGTGCTATTGTTGCCAACAGAGCTCTTGGTTTAAAAATGAAGGTGATTGGATATGACCCGTTTCTTACTACCGAGCGCGCAACGCAAATCGGTATTGAAAAAGTCGAGCTTGATGAATTGCTCGCACAAGCAGATTTTATTACACTGCATACACCGCTTACAGATTCAACTCGAAATATAATTTCTGCAGATGCCTTGAATAGAACCAAAAAGGGTGTGCGCATTATTAATTGTGCAAGAGGCGGCCTTGTTGATGAACTCGCGCTTTATGCCGCTCTTAATTCAGGGCATGTAGCAGGTGCCGCACTTGATGTTTTCTCAGAAGAGCCTGCAAAAGATAATATTTTATTCGAGCATCCGAATGTTGTTGCAACGCCGCACCTTGGTGCCTCTACAATAGAAGCGCAAGAGAAAGTTGCATTGCAGGTAGCTGAGCAAATGGCAGAGTATCTACAGAATGGCGCGATTACAAACGCATTGAATATGGCCTCTGTTACGGCAGAAGAAGCCCCCATTTTAAAGCCATATATGTCTCTTGGGCAGCTTTTGGGCGGGTTTCTGGGACAGGTAGATATGAATGACCTTGCCGCGGTGCAAATCGAATTTGATGGTAAATCAGCTAGTTTAAACGATGCGCCGGTTGTTGCGTCGATCATAGCTGGATTATTGGGGCCTAAAATGGATTCTGCCAATCTGGTAAATGCTTCTGCCATAGCCTCTTCCAAAGGCATCGCTGTTTCTACTGTTAAACATGACAGAAGATGCGATTATGAGACAATGATCAAAGTATCTGCTAGTTATAAAGGGGGTGAGAGAAGTATCGTTGGCACTTTGGTGGGGGGTAATAAGCCACGCATTATTGAGGTGCAGGGAATTTCAGTTGAATCTGATTTTCCAGCCGATTTACTATATATAAGAAATTATGATCGGCCAGGATTTATCGGGGCGATGGGTAGTCTTCTTGGGGAACTTGATATAAATGTGGCAACATTTCATTTAGGCAGAAAGTCAGGGACAGAAGAAGCCGTAGCGTTAATTGAAGTTGATGGTAAAATCGACCAATCTGTTCTAACCAAGGTTCGTGAGCTACCTCAAGTCGTCAGAGCAGATTATTTGCAGTTCACGCCGTAGTACAGACTTGCACTTAGCATTCATCTGCGCTAATTATTTGAGTTGCTTGCCACTATTTGTGGGATTTGCTAATCGCATCATATAATTAGGACGTTAATAATCAGATGGCACCGACAGAAGATGATAATAACAATCAAGGGTTATTGCCAGCTGGATTAATGGATCTGCTTGATCCCGTTGCAAGCCAAAATAGTCAGGCAATCACAACCATGCTGAATTGTTTTGCGCAATTTGGCTATCAGCGGGTAAAACCACCGCTTGTGGAATTTGAAGCAACATTGCTTGCAAAAGGTCCAGGGGCTACAACAGCAGCAAAGTCTTTCCGGTTAATGGATCCGCTAACGCAAAATATGATGGCGCTTCGCTCTGATATGACAGCGCAGATTTCTAGAATTTCTGGTACTAGACTTGCCCATAATCCCCGTCCTTTGAGACTGGCCTATGAAGGCGATGTGATGCGGGTTCTCCCCGATAGTTTAAACTCAGAGCGCCAGCTTTTTCAAACTGGGGCGGAATTAATCGGGTTTAATGATGCCACCGCAACTGCAGAGATATTAATATTAGGAATAAAGGCGTTATTTCAGGTTGGAATTGCGTCTCTTACTGTGGATCTTGGCGCACCCTTGCTCGCAGAGAGCTTGATGAGCACCCTTGCGCCAGATAATAGGGCTTTGGCTTCTACTGCAATTTTAGATAAAGATATTGATGCATTACAGGAAATTGATGATCCAGAAATCACTCTTATTGTTAAGGTAATAAATTCATCTGGAACAAATCAAGACGCCCTTGCCGCATTAATCCCCGAAATGAGTGAGGATGCAGGGAATATGATGCGCGATTTATTGTTTGTAGCACAGCAGCTAAAAGAGGCCTATCCTGACCTTCCTGTTACCCTTGATCCGCTCGAGAATCGCGGATTTGACTATCATACGGGCATAGGCTTTTCGATATTTGCAACAGGCCTTAGAGGCGAGATTGCAAGAGGCGGTGCCTATCTTACAGGCTTTGGAGAGCCTGCTACGGGATTGTCTGTATATATGGAGCGAGTGCTAAGAGGACTTCCAGATTTATCCCCGATGCAACGTATCTATATGCCAATCGACATTCCAAAGCAGACCATTCTTAACTATGTTGATAGAGGCCGCTCGGTTATATCGGGCAGGTATAAAGCAGACGATAAGATGGCTTTACAAGAAGCAAAACAGCTTAATTGTGCATTTATTGTACGTAATGCGGGCTCCCCGCCAGAATCAATTGAAGAATAAGGTATTTTGATGGCAAATGTAGCGGTAATAGGAACCCAGTGGGGGGATGAAGGTAAAGGTAAAATAGTCGATTGGCTATCAGAGCGAGCAGATATCGTTGTTCGCTTTCAAGGCGGGCATAATGCCGGTCATACCTTAGTCATTGACGGCACGAAATATAAACTCTCTATTCTGCCCTCTGGAACAGTGCGTTCTGGCAAATTGTCGATTATTGGTAATGGCACGGTAGTAGACCCGTTTCACCTATTGTCTGAAATAGCGCATTTACAAAATCAGGGTGTTCAAATTTCACCAGATAATTTGCTATTATCGGAAACAGCGACCTTAATCCTACCCGTTCATGCGCAAGTAGATAAGGCAAGAGAGGTGCTTCGGGGTTCAGGTAAAATTGGCACTACTGGGCGTGGAATTGGCCCCGCATATGAGGATAAAATAGCAAGGCGCGCTATTAGAATTGCAGATTTATCAGATACAGATGTCCTTAAGAAAAAAATAGAGCAGATTGTTACTTGGCATAATATTTTTCTTAAGGCTTCTGGTGATGAAGGTATCACTGCTAGCTCGGTTTTCGAACAGCTTGAACCAATAATTCCAGAAATTTTGTCTTATACAGGCAGAAGCTGGGAAGTGCTTGGCGCTGCTCATGCAAGTGGCAAACGTATCTTGTTTGAAGGTGCACAAGGCGTTATGCTTGATATTGACCATGGAACATACCCGTTTGTTACATCATCAAACACCGTGGCTGCACAAGCGGCAACAGGTAGTGGTACTGGCCCATCAAACATTCATTTCACACTTGGTATTACCAAAGCCTATACAACAAGAGTTGGGGAGGGGCCTTTCCCAACTGAAGATTTTGCTGAAGATGGCCAAAGAATGGGCGAGAAAGGCCGTGAGTTTGGGACGGTTACGGGGCGTAAGCGACGATGTGGATGGTTTGATGCGGTTATGGTTCGTCAAGCAGGGTTAATGGCTGGCATTACCGGAATGGCTCTTACGAAACTTGATGTGCTTGATGGTTTTGAAGTTCTGAAAATTTGTGTAGGCTATGAAGTTAATGGACAGAAAATCACCTATTTTCCAGCTGATACGCAATCACAAATCGCGTGTGTTCCCATTTATGAAGAAATGCCAGGATGGAGTGAAACTACATTTGGCGCACGCAGCTGGGCTGATTTACCAGCTAATGCGGTTAAATATATCAGGCGCCTTGAAGAGCTCACACAAATTCCAGTAGCGCTTCTCTCAACCAGTCCAGAGCGCGAAGATACTATTCTGGTGAAAGATCCGTTTATCTCAAGCTAGTTTTCTTGGGAAGAATGAGGCAGTAAATTTAGCTCGGCAGATTTTATCTTTACCGCCTGCGACAACTTCTCAAACGCTCTTACTTCGATTTGACGGATACGCTCACGGCTAACATTAAATTCTTCTGAGAGGTCTTCTAGTGTAAGAGCAGGCTCTGTTAATCGTCTTGCATGAATGATGCGCTGTTCTCTTGGATTTAGACTTTCCAAAGCTTCTCTCATAACAGAATATTGAGCTTCAAATTCTTCTCTTTCAGCAAACTCAACTTCCTGATTTTCGCGGTCATCTTCAATCCAATCTTGCCATTCACCGCCCCCATCAATGTCACTTGCCATCGGCGTGTTTAATGATTTATCGCCTCCTGACATTCTCTGGTTCATAGAAATAACTTCAGTTTCAGCTACCTCTAGAGTGTCAGCAATATAAGTGACTTGTTCTGGCTTTAGATCACCGCCATCTATTGCGTCTATCTTTCCTTTTAATCGCCTAAGATTAAAGAAAAGCTTTTTCTGGGCTGCGGTTGTTCCAATTTTAACAAGCGACCAGCTACGCAATATATACTCTTGAATAGAAGCTTTTATCCACCACATAGCATATGTTGCTAATCGAAATCCCCGCTCTGGGTCAAATTTCTTAACAGCATGCATCATGCCGATATTTCCTTCAGATATCAGGTCAGATAAGGGCAATCCATACCCACGATATCCCATGGCAATTTTTGCAACTAATCGCAAATGGCTTGTTACAAGTTTATGCGCAGCTTCAACGTCATCACGCTCAGACCATGATTTTGCTAGCATGTATTCTTCGTCTTTTTCCAGCATTGGAAATGAGCGGATGCGAGATAGATATTTAGATAAATTTCCATCTGGCGTTAACGCAGGGATAAGTGCATTTTTTGTCATGTGCCTGCCTTTGTTTCTGTGGCAAATTAGTCTTCCTTATTATATATGAATTAACCCTATTTTTTTAAAGACATAACTAGTAATTAGTGTGTCCACGCTCCCAAACGGCTTGTTCCAAGATGGTGTGCAGATTTTTTAGATCCTCTGGGAAGGGGGCTTTGAATTCCAGCTCTTGTTTTGTTACCGGATGTATAAACCCTAGTTCAGATGCGTGAAGCGCCTGACGCTCAAACGCTCTGATTGTAGCAAGCGCTTGTCTGCTGATTTTATCAGGCATTTGGGCTACACGCTGCGGTCTTCCATATACAGCGTCTCCAATAATAGAGTGACCGATGGAGGTTAAATGCACTCTTATCTGATGTGTTCTGCCAGTTTCAAGTGAGCATTCAATGTGGCATCCAAAAGGCGGGAATAATTTTATCACTCTATAATGGGTAATAGCAGACCGGCCATTTTCACGAATTGTTTGTTTTTTTCGGTCTACAGAGTGCCTGCCAAGAGGCGCATCAATAGTCCCAGTCATTTCTGACGGTACCCCCCAGCATAACGCCTCATATTTTCTGTGAATTCGGTGCTTAGCAAACAGGGTGCTTAACCCATGATGGGCTTCCTGAGATTTAGCGGCAACCATTACACCAGATGTATATTTATCGAGCCTATGTACTATACCAGGTCTTGCAACACCGCCAATGCCTGTTAAGCTTCGCCCGCAATGATGTAAAAGAGCATTGACCAAAGTTCCATTTCTAGAACCGGGGGCTGGGTGCACCACAAGTCCAGCAGGCTTATTGATAATAATTAAGTCATTATCTTCATAAAGAATATCCAGCTTTATATCTTCTGCCTGCGGTATATCGTCAATTATGGCAGGTATTGTTAGCTGATAGGAACAACCGGGTTTGACGCTCACGGAGGGATCGTCTAATGTTCTGCCATCGCAGGATAAATGGCCTTCCTGAATAAGCGTTTTTATACGAGAGCGTGAATAACTTCCTTCTGTTATGTGCTCTGTTATAAATTTATCTATTCGGCATTTCGGCTGATCTGGCGAGCATATAATAGTAATGTGATGAGGATCTGTCATTATCATGAATAATACACCAGAACGCGCGGAAATAACACCTAATAAGCAGGCTGCCATGTCAGATAAATCGCTGAAACTGGTGAAAATGGCGTCTATTATAATGGGCATTCTTATTATATTTGGCTTTATTGCGCTGATTTTTGGATTGCAGCAAAAACTATCAGATACAACAGATGCTTATTCTGAAGTTGAAATTTCCCTTTCTGAGGGACAAAAAATTCTTTCTGTTAGCCCAGATGCACAGGGCGGTATAGTATTATGGATTGAGAATTCAAACGCTTCTGATATGAAACAGCTAATTCAGCATATTGATAAATCAGGAATCGTTAAAAGCCAGTTTTTCATAACCGTTAAATAATAACTGACAGATAGTCTCCCGCACATAGCGCTATTATGGATATGTATTTTTCCTTCTTGGGAGTCATTGATAGCTGGTGCAACCACGTAAAATCGTATATCAAATTCTCACATTAATGTTATCTTTAAGGAACAAAGCCGATGGTGAGCTCTCAATATGTGTATTCAATGTACCGTCTTGGAAAAACCTATCCAGGTGGTAAAGAGGTTTTAAAGGATATAAGTCTTTCCTTTCTCCCAGGCGCCAAGATTGGTGTTCTTGGCTTGAATGGTGCAGGTAAGTCTACATTGCTAAAAATTATGGCGGGGATTGAAACTGAATTTACAGGTGAAGCGCAAGCATCAGACGGATTGAATATTGGCTATTTGGCGCAAGAGCCAGAGTTAGACCCAAAACTGGATGTGGCTGGTAATGTATTATCAGGTCTTGGCAACGCAAAATTGCTTGTTGATAGATTTAACGAGGTAAGCGCCCGTTTTGCTGAAGAGCTTACCGATGATGAGATGAATGATCTTATCAATGAACAGGCCGAGTTGCAGGAACAGATTGATGCTGCAGATGGCTGGGATCTTGAGCGTAAAGCCCAAATAGCAATGGATGCTTTGCGTGTGCCTGAACCAGATGCGGATGTGACGACCCTCTCAGGTGGAGAGAAAAGACGCGTTGCATTATGCAAGTTACTATTAAGCGCGCCTGATATGTTGCTATTGGATGAGCCTACAAACCATCTGGATGCAGAATCAGTTGCTTGGTTACAGCGGTTTTTACATGATTTCCCAGGTACCGTTGTTACAATCACACATGATAGATATTTTCTAGATGAGGTTGCTGGCTGGATTCTTGAGTTAGATCGTGGCCAAGGCATTCCGTATGAAGGCAACTATTCTGGCTGGCTTGAGCAAAAACAAAAGCGTCTTGAAGTTGAAGGGCGCAAAGATGATGCACGGGTAAGATCACTCTCACGCGAATTAGATTGGGTTCGCTCTGCCCCAAAAGCAAGGCAGGCTAAATCAAAAGCAAGATTGAACGCCTATGAGAAAATGTTGGAAGAGCAGCAGTCTAGCCGTGAAGATGTTGCAAAAATCATTATTCCAGCAGGCCCAAGATTAGGGGATGTGGTGATTGAAGCAGATAATCTTAGCAAGGCCTTTGCAAGTAAGCTGCTTGTTGAGGATTTGGATTTCCGGCTTCCTCCGGGGGGTATTGTCGGTGTAATTGGCCCGAACGGCGCTGGTAAAACAACCTTGTTTAGGATGCTCGTTGGTGACGAAACTCCAGATAAGGGAAGCTTGAAACTTGGTGATACCGTAAAACTTGGATATGTTGACCAGTCACGCGACTCTTTAGAGGATGCCAAAACAGTTTGGGAAGTTATATCTGACGGGAATGACGAGTTGGAATTAGGCAAGCGGGTTATGCCCTCAAGAGCTTATGTGAGTTTATTTAATTTTAAAGGCTCTGATCAACAAAAGAAAGTCTCACAATTATCTGGAGGAGAGCGTAATCGGGTGCATCTTGCACGCATGTTAAAATCAGGTGCAAATGTGCTGCTTCTTGACGAGCCTACGAACGACCTTGATGTGGATACTTTGCGTGCATTGGAAGAAGCGCTTCTTGAATTTGCGGGATGCGCAGTTGTGGTAAGCCACGATCGCTGGTTTCTGGACAGGATTGCAACGCATATTCTTGCATTTGAAGGTAATTCCCATGTGGAATGGTTTGAAGGCAATTACGAAGCCTATGAAGCAGATAAAAAACGCAGACTGGGCGCTGATGCATCTCAACCATCACGAATAAAATACAAACCTATATCAAGAGGGTGAAATTACTTACGTAACTTACCTTCTATCGCCTCAATCAGCGCAGGAAAAGAACCTGCATTTTTTCGGATAATCGCGACGTTTTCCTGCTTTTGGGTTACGAGCATTGATATGTTTTCAAATTCGACATCAATGATTTTTGCTATATCACTATCAGGCGTTGAAACCCGCCATTTTACTGAGATTTTAGGAATAGATTGGTTAGGAACAAGCAAATTTCCTGATACCATAACCATTTTATCTCCCTTAGGGATAGAGGATTGAAAATCAAAACTAAAATTATCAATATCGCCTAATTGAGATGATGTAACATCTGCAATTAATTCCGAAATTAGTTTGGTATAATGCTCTTTTTCATCTGACGTTGCTGCCCGCCAATAGGGACCAGTTGACGCTTTTGCAATGATATTAATATCAAAATATGCATAGATGAGCTTTAGGAAATCAGTTCGTCTTTGCTCTATGGATATCTCTGTTTTCTGAATATTTGAGACTTCGTCTAATAATTCATTAACAAGGCTAACCGCATTATCTGTCTTTGAAGCAAGGGCAGCATTATTTATAAAAATACCGCAAAGCATGCAGACCGAAAGTAATAATACAGATAATTTCGAATAAACTGTCATCCTATTCCTCAAAATCTAAATCATCAAAAAGAGAGTCTGCCTCAGATTTGTGAATGCTGGAAGACGGCATCTCCCCAAACCGTAACTGATAATAAGCCGAACGCGCTCTTACATATCCATCAAGACTATTATATTTTATGTCATTTACAATGTCAAAATTAGCAGCTCTCCATGATATAGTAGATAATACAGGTTGCATTGATACTGCTTGGCTTATGGCTTTTTTCTCCTCAAGGGCAGAATACGGATTAACAATCATATTTGCAACTTGCCCAAATGCGTGTCTACTTGTTTTCCCCCCTAATATTGGAAGCACAACATAAGGCCCTTCTGGGATATCATATACACTCAAAGTTTTGCCAAAATCTTGACTTACCGGGGGCTCTTCTTCAGAGACGAGGTTTATTAACCCAAGCGTTAGCGCATTCACAGAAAAATGCAGGCTAGATAAAGCTGCATTTTCCCAATTGCCTTGAAGTCCAGAATTTAGAGCAGTATTAGGCAGCCCAGCCCAGAACACATGGTTTGCAACCGCTGTCTTAGCACTTTGCGGGATTGCTTTTTTATAGCCATAGGCCACGGGTTCTAATATTAATGTATCAACACTGTCATTAAAGGCGTAGATTTGCCTGTTTGTATTCTCAAACGGGTCTCTGTTAAAAGAGGCATCTGACTTATCTACGCCGCTGCAGCTTGTTAAAATAAAACCAAGACAAACCATAATGGGTAGATAGAATTGGTGGATTTTCATAAACTTAAATTTCATAATAGTTTACATATATCGATATCATAGAATTTTTGCTAGACTCAATAGTGATCTTTATTAATCTGTTGTTTATCAATGAGGCACAATTATTGGTATATAAGAGCGAGTATCTTATAAAGGTTTCACAGCCATCTATTGCGGAATAAGAATGTGTATTTGTATGCCAGATGGCCAAGAATAAAAATCTATTTAAGGGGCCTATATCAGTACCCCATATAAGAACCCAATCGTAGCCCTTTATATTAGAATATGGTTAATTTATGAATCTAGAAACTAATAGTGAAATAACGCAAAGAGACTTACACCCTATTTGGTTACAAGGTCTAAATCAGCCACAACAGCAAGCTGTTACGAATTTAGATGGACCATTGCTTGTATTATCAGGAGCAGGAACTGGAAAAACACGTGTTCTAACGTCTCGTCTGGCCCAGCTAATTGCGACAAGAACTGCTAATCCATTCAACATATTAGCGGTTACATTCACCAATAAAGCAGCTCGGGAGATGCGTATTCGGGCGGTTGAGCTGGTAGGCCCAATGGCGGAGCAGATCACACTTGGTACCTTTCACTCCGTTGCCGCACAGATGCTTCGCCGTCATGCTGAGCTGGTTGGATTAAAATCTAATTTTACAATTTTAGATACAGATGATCAGTTAAGATTAATTAAGCAAGTCATGGAAGCAGAGGGTCTGGATTTAAAACGTTGGCCACCACGAATGATCTTGGGCTTATTTAGCAGGTGGAAAGATAGAGGTCTTACGCCAGATAAAATCACGAAATCAGAAGCAGGGGATGCAGCGCAAGGAAAAGCTAAAACATTATACAGCGCTTATCAATCACGGCTTTTGACATTAAATGCAGCTGATTTTGGCGATCTTCTATTACATATGCTTACCATTTTTAACCAGAATCTGGATGTCTTACAGAAATATCAAAATCGCCTAACGCATATTATGGTAGATGAATATCAGGATACAAATGTTGCTCAGTATCTCTGGTTAAGATTGCTTTCTGCTGCACATGGCAATTTGTGCTGCGTTGGGGATGATGATCAGTCAATCTATGGGTGGCGAGGCGCTGAAGTCGGCAATATTCTTAAGTTTGAGAAAGATTTTCCAGGTGCAGATATTGTTCGCCTAGAGGAAAATTACCGTTCTACGGGACATATATTAGCAGCAGCATCGACACTAATAGCCCATAATGAAGGACGTCTTGGTAAATCCCTTTTTACAGCAGAATCAGATGGCGAGAAAATACGCGTTGCTGGCTATTGGGATGGTAGTGAAGAGGCTCGCACTATCTCTAACCAGATAGAGTTTCTTTTAAAAGACGGACAACAGCTATCTTCTATGGCTGTTTTGGTTCGGGCTGGATACCAAACACGTGAATTTGAAGAACGCTTTATTGCGATAGGCCTTCCCTACCGCGTGGTTGGGACACGGTTTTACGAGCGCGCTGAGATTAGAGACGCACTGGCATATCTAAGGTTGGTATATCAACAATCAGATGATCTGGCATTTGAGCGGATAATTAACACCCCGAAACGTGGCTTGGGTGAGGCCTCGCTACAGCTGATACACCAATTATCAAGAGCGCAAAATATACCGTTATTTGCGGCGGCTACAAATCTTTCTTACTCAGACGAGCTTAAACCACAAGCAAAACGGGCTTTATGTAAATTTATCGATGATATTATGCGCTGGCATTCTGCTCGCTCAGACATGCCGCCTGCGGAACTAGCAGAAACGATATTAGAAGAAGCTGGCTATACAACAATGTGGCAAATGCATAAATCCCCAGATGCCCCAGGAAGATTAGAGAATCTAAAAGAATTAGTCTCTGCCATTGGAGAATTTGAGAGTTTATCTGGCTTCCTTGAGCATATCTCCCTTGTAATGGATAATGAAACGCAAACAACAGAAGGTGAAGTGACTTTAATGACACTTCATGCTGCCAAGGGTTTAGAGTTTGATACCGTGTTTTTGCCTGGCTGGGAGGAGGGCGTGTTTCCAAGCCAACGAACTCTGGAAGAAAATGGGGGGGCTGGCCTAGAAGAAGAGCGCAGATTAGCCTATGTTGGAATAACGCGCGCAAGACGCAATTTGTTTATAAGTTTTGCTGCAAACAGACGCATTCATGGCTTGTGGCAATCTGCTATCCCATCTCGGTTTATATCTGAATTACCAGAGCGAAACTTAATTGAAGATATGGCACGGGGGCTGTCTATTGGGCGTGTAGAGCCTATAATGATAGGACAGGCAGAAACCCGTGTTGGAAAGCCTGGATATGGTCCAGGCTGGCAAAGAATGGCATCTAATACAACAGCTAACCGTGCCGCCCCTCGCAGAGATTCAGGCGGGATAATCGAGCAGCAACAACAAATCACATTTTCTATTGGCGATAGAGTGTTTCATATGAAATTTGGGATGGGGGATGTCCTTGGCGTTGAAGGGGATAAACTCGACATACAGTTTGATAAAGCAGGTAGGAAGAAAGTCATTGCTAGCTTTGTCAGTCATAAATAATGCCGCAAATTAGGGAGTGTTTAGCTAGATGATCGCGCAGACATTTTATGAATTACAGGTAGAGTGTACCGGCCCCACAGCAGAATTGGAGGCCATCTTTGAGCAATTACTCGATGCTAATGCGATTTCTCTTGAAAGGCGGGAAGATACAAAACAGCTCACTAAGGTAGTTGCTTTATTCGATATAGAGCCAAGCCTAGAGCAGGTGGATTTTTATCTCAGTAGATGCTTGCTTGCGAACATAAAATCTGTACAGCTTCAAAAATTACCGCCAACAGATTGGGTGCATGAAAACCGAAAAGAGTTTCCCGCATTTAAGATAGGCAGATTCTGGGTGCATGGCAGTCATATTACACACCCAGCACCTACGGGTTTATTTCCGTTATGCGTTGATGCTGCACAAGCTTTTGGCTCTGGAACACACGCAACAACAAAAGGGTGTCTGTTAGCAATACAAAACGCATCTCGCTCAAAAAGACATATTAGGCGAATACTTGATTTAGGATGTGGGAGCGGGATATTATCAATGGCGGCAAAATCCCTTAATCCTAGTGCCGCTGTTATGGCAGCAGATTATGATAAAATATCAGTTGAGACCACACGCCAAAACTGGCATATAAACCAATATCCAAAGACGGCATTTTTTGCACTTCATTCTGATGGTTTCTCGCATGAAAGGCTCCGTGGAAAGCAGAAATTTGATTTGATAGTTGCGAATATTCTTGCAAAACCATTGAAACAATTTGCACCGCTAATTGCTCAAAACCTCGCATCTAATGGCAGGGTTATTCTCTCAGGTCTTCTGACAAGTCAAATGCGTGATATTCGGGCTATTTATCGACATCATCATTTATTTGTGATGCAACATATTCAGATGGATGCATGGTCAACACTCCTGCTTGCGCCCAAAACCAATTATACCAAAAGGTAGAGATTAGATGGCAGATAATACCTCATCCGAAAAACTAGCCGCATTACGCTCTGTATTAGAAAAGCAAGGGTTAGATGGATTGCTGGTTCAAAGAGCAGATCTATTTCAAGGAGAAGAGGTACGGCCGTGTGATGAGCGTCTTGCTTATATTAGTGGTTTTACAGGCTCTGCTGGTTATGCGCTTATTCTAAAAAACACAGCCGCATTATTTTCAGATCAGCGTTACAGCTTGCAGATGCAAAACCAGACTGATGCTAAAGAGTGGCAATGCTTCGATACTATGAATTCTGGCATTAAAGATGTAATTGCTGATTTAGATGATGTAGCAGGCAACATAATTATTGGTTATGATAGCTGGATAATGACCGCAGGCCAGGTTGAAAAACTTCTAGATAGCGAAAACGGAATTTCTATCAGCTGGGTAGCGTTAAGAAATTCTCTTATTGACGAAATTTGGCAGGAAAGACCTGATAAGAAAATTATTCATCACTGGTATATGCCAGATGAGATAGCTGGCATATCCGCACAGCAGAAAATCACGCAGCTATATGAAAGACAAAGTAAGGGTGACCCTTCAACCAGTATTTTGGTTAGCAAGGTAGATAGTGTTAACTGGCTATTAAATGTTCGAGGCGATGCGCTTGCACATACACCGTTTTTTCACGCAATGTTACTTGTGCATTCAAGCAGGGATATCGTCGTAATATCAGAGGATAAGCCAGAGATAGACTTTCAAATAGAGGGTCTAAAAATCGAGCATAGATGCTTTACGGAAATGTCAGAAATAGCAAAAAAGCTGGTAGATAGAAAAATTCAAATTGATAAATCATCCTGTCCCAAAGCATTGTTAGATTGTTTCTTAGAACAAAATAGCGCGATTGAATTTAAGCCAGATAGCACAGTGCTGGTTAAGGCACAAAAGAACGAAGCTGAATTAAAGGGTATGAAAGATGCTCACATAAAAGATGCAGTCGCTTTTTGTCAGTTTTGGTATTGGTTTGAGCATGCGGTATATAATCAGCCAATTACCGAATGTGAAGTTGCCACCTATCTTTCAGAATTTCGTGCGCAGCAGCCTGAATATATATGTGACTCATTTCCAGCAATCGTGGGATTTAATGATAATGGCGCTATTGTTCATTATCGCGCTAAAAAAGGGGAAGATAACAAAATTGAGAATAATGGTGTGGTACTAATTGATTCAGGGGCTCATTATAAAGCTGGAACGACCGATATTACGAGATGCTTTGCTATCGCAGAACCCGCTGCCAAAGCGGTGCTTGCAAACAGCCTAGTTGTTGGTGCCCATTTAACTTTATCGAACGCTATATTCCCGAAAGGGGTTAGCGGTATTCAGCTTGATGCCATTTGCAGACAGGGTTTGTGGGATAATAAAATGGATTATGGTCATGGAACAGGCCATGGCGTTGGTCACGTATTAAGTGTTCATGAAGGGCCTGCATCACTATCTAAACGCGGAAGTCAGGAAATTTTGGCAGGGATGATTTTATCTAATGAGCCTGGTTATTATCAGCCAGGTGAATTTGGCATAAGACAGGAAAACCTTGTTCACGTAATTACTGTTTGTGATGATTTTCTAGGCTTTGAGAATCTCACTTTTGTTCCATTTGATAAAAGACTAATTGATACATCTTTGTTATCAAAAACCCAGCTTGACGCTTTGAACAGCTATCATAAAGAAGTGCTGGAAAAAATAAGTCCGCATCTTCCACACGCACTGCAAGATTGGTTGGAGCATAAATGTGAAGCCTTATGATAGAAGGGCTATCCATTCCTCTTCACTTAATATCGTAACTCCCAATTCAGCTGCTTTTTGAGCCTTGCTGCCAGAATCGCTGCCTGCTATTACATAATCTGTTTTTTTGGAGACAGAGCCTGCAACCTTTGCTCCCATTCGTTCTGCCTGAGCCTTTGCTTCTGCTCTTGAGAGTTGATTAAGCGTACCCGTAAACACAATAATTTTGCCACTAATGGGAGAGGTTGATTGAGGCGCTGTCGGTGCAATAGGCGTTATATGTTCAAGAAGCTTCTCAACTAATTGCTGATTTTCTTCTTGGGCAAAGAAATCGATTAAATCGCCAGCTACAGATTCCCCTATCTGGTCAATATTTATCAAATCTTGATAGGCGGGATGTGTAATATCTTGTGCGTGCAAGCAGCTCTCTTGAAGAGAAGTCAAAGACTGATAGGTTAGCGCAAGTAACCTTGCCGTTGCGATACCAATCTGGCGAATACCAAGTGCAAAAATCACACGGCCTAGGGCGATTTCATGTCTTGAATTTATGGCATTGACTAGATTGGTTGCCGATTTATCGCCCATTCTGTCTAGCTGTGCAATCTCATCTCTTCGCTGTGGAAGTAGGAATATATCTGAGGGCAGTTTTAGCCAGCCTAATTCGTTGAATAAGACGATTTGCTTGGCTCCTAAGCCCTCAATATCAAAGGCATCTCTGCTTACGAAATGAATAAGGCGTTCAACGGATTGCGCATGACAGTTAAACCCACCTGTGCATCGTCGCACAGCTTCGTTATCTGGTCTTATCGCTGGATAGCCGCAAATGGGACAGCTGTCTGGAAACGAAAATACAGTCTCGCTTCCAGTTCTTTTATTCGGCAGGCTGGCAACGATTTGAGGAATGACATCTCCTGCTCTTTGTAGAATTACTGTATCGCCAATACGGATATCCTTGCGGCGTATTTCATCTTCATTATGCAGCGTAGCATTTGAGACAACAACGCCTCCAACCGTAATAGGTTGAAGCCTTGCAACTGGGGTAAGTGCGCCTGTTCTTCCAATTTGGATATCAATATCTAACAGCCGTGTCTCCGCCTGTTCTGCTGGAAATTTATGAGCCATTGCCCAACGTGGCGCACGACTTACTTGTCCAAGGCGTTCTTGCCAATCTAGCCTGTCAACCTTATACACAACGCCGTCAATATCATATTCAAGCTCACTTCTTAAGGATGCTATATTATGATATGTGGAAAGCAAACTTTCTGCAGACCCGCATTTAGTGGTTAATGGGTTTACGGTGAACCCAAATTCAGAAAGACAGGTAAGAAAACCTGAATGCGTATTTGAAATTGGTTGTGAAATTTCACCAGACGCATACGCAAAGAAATGCAAGGACCTCTTTGCAGTAATTAGTGCATCTTTTTGCCTGAGCGAGCCAGCAGCCGCATTTCTGGGATTTGCAAAAACTTTTTTTCCAGCATTCTCCTGAGCTATATTTAACGCGTGGAAATCTGTTTTTGTCATATAAATTTCACCACGGATTTCACAAATATCTGGCGCTGTTTCAGGAAGCATCGAGGGTATATCAGATATGGTTCTTATATTCTGGGTTACATCCTCCCCAGTTGTGCCATCCCCGCGCGTTGCGGCGGTAATAAGCCTGCCTTTTTCATAGCGAAGCGAAATTGACAAGCCATCAATTTTTGGCTCCGCAGTAAACTCAACTGCCTCATCTTCACAAAGATTTAGGAAGCGGTTAATCCGCTGAATAAATAAAGTGACCTCTTCTGGGTCAAAAATATTCGATAGTGAAAGCATTGGGCGCGCATGTTTAACCTTGGCAAACTGTTCCGAAGGCGCGCTGCCAATTCGCATAGAAGGGTTTTTCTGCGATATTAGGTTTGGAAATGCATTCTCTATTGCAAGACTTAATTTGACTAATGTGTCATATTCTGCATCTGAAATGACAGGTGCATCTTTTTGGTGATAAGCGATATCATGGGACGCTATTTGCTGGTTTAAATCTGCCATTGCATCTCTTGCCGTATCCTCAGAAAGCATATTTACACTATCTATGGTGAGTTCATCATACGGTTTTTGAGAGGTCATAATTTTTTTTATCCTTTAACGCAACTGCTAACTCAACTGCCAACTCAACGACGAGCATCGATCAAGGTTCGAGCAGCCATTCTTGCCGCATCGGTTATTTGTTCTCCTGCAAGCATACGGGCTACTTCCTCGCGGTGACCATCCGCATCAAGAAGCGTTGTATTGCTGATAATGCTATCGCCAACTGACAGCTTACTTATTTTTAAGTGATTTTGTCCCTTGGCAGCTACTTGCGGTGAATGGGTAATCACCAGAGTTTGTGTTGTTTTTCCCAATGCAGAAAGGCGGGATCCAACCGCATCTGCAACCGCGCCACCAACACCAGAATCCACCTCATCAAATATAAGACATTTATCTGGCTCTCCTTCAGATAATACAACTTTAAGCGCAAGCAAGAACCTTGCTAATTCTCCTCCGGAGGCTATTTTATCGATGGCACCGATTGCTTGACCTTTGTTGGTGCGAGCCTCAAAGCGTACTTTATCAATACCAGTTGCGCTCCACCTATCTTCATCTAATAATTGGATATTTGTTTTAAATTCCGAGCTTTCAAGTTTTAAAACAGGAAGCTGTTGCATAACCTGCTGATCTAAGATGTGTGCTGCGGTAATTCTGGAAGCACTTAACTCCTTGGCTTTCTTTACATACTGCTCATAAGCAGCATCACGTTGTAAGCGGAGCTGGGCAATATTATCTGTTTCGTCATCTAGACGCGTAATTTTTTCTTGGAAGCTATGATACAACTCAGCTAAATTATCTGCAGAGCAATTATGTTTTCGCGCTAGGGAGCGAAGCAAATGAAGTCTTTCATCAATTTCTTCAAGCCGCCTTGGATCTGCATCTAAATTCTCAGCAGCATCGCGAAGTTCTGTTTCTACTTCATTTAATTCAAATGTAATTTGCTGTAATTTTTCAATTGCCGGATTTACAAGACTACTACCAAGCGTTTCTATTTTATCTAGATGGGCGCTTGCAGACCCAAGCTTGCTAATAGCGCCATCATCATGACTTAGAATTTCATGAGCAGATTGTAATCCTTGAATGATTTTATTCGCATTTGCATGAACATTCCGCTCCGTCATGAGCTCTTCTTCTTCGCCAGTAACGGGCAGAAGCATATCTAATTCTGTCAAAGACTCTCTTAGCCAGTCTTCTTCTGCTCGAGCCTTTATGAATATTGCTTCCGCATCATTATAATTCTGCTGTGATTGACGCCAATGCTGAAAGGCTTCTTGGGTGCTGACAACAAGGTGTGGATGTCCAGAAATCCTATCTAGAAGAGTGAGATGGGTGCTGGTATCAAGAAGACCACGTCCTTCAAACTGGCCTTGTATTTCAACAAGCAAATCCCCGCATTTGCGAAGCAAAGATACAGATACTGGTTCATCATTGATAGTGGCTGGTGACCTGTCTTGGCGTAACTGACGCCGTAAAATCAGCTCATCTTGCATTGGGATTCCAGCCTCAATCAATAGATCTCTTACGGGATGTTCTGATGGAATGATAAAACTAGCTGTTACTTGCGCCGATATATGCCCATGCCGCACCAGCGAGAAATCAGCCCTGCTCCCAAGCGCTAGGCCTAATGCATCAAGCAGAATTGACTTTCCAGCACCTGTCTCGCCAGTGAGAACTGTTAATCCTGAATTAAATTCAAGATCTAATTTTTCGATTAATACAATATTTCGGATGCTTAGGTGAACCAGCATGAGTTTACTTAAAAATGTTAATTCTACTAATGATGCTGCCTACCACCCCTTTTTGGTCAGTCTCATCACTGCTGCCCACAACACCCATTAAAGCCTCTGCTTTTTCTGTCCAAGGGGAATTTGGGAAATTATACTGCGCTACTTTTAACGCTCTCTCAGCTTCGTCATCTAGGTTCATCATATTATAGGCAACAGTCAGCCTATATAAGGCCTCTGGAACCTGATTAGAGGTTTGATACTTGTCTGTTACAGTTTGGAACCTGTTGATTGCTGCTGAGACATATCCTTGTTTGAGGTAGAATCTTCCAACTGCCATTTCTTTTCCAGCTAAGTTTGAGCTAGCCAGATCGCGCTTTAATTGACCGTCTTGTGCATATACTCCATCTGGAAAACGACGAAGCAATTCTGAAAAAGCATCCATCGAGCGTTTGGTCATTGCGGCATCTCGTTCTACATCAACAATCTGTTCATAATAGCATAATGCACGCAGATAATATGCATATTCGGTATCTTCATGAGCTGGGTATAATTCGATGAATCTCTCAAGTGTTGATAATGCTCGGGGATAATCATTGGCTTCATAATAGGCCCAAGCAGCCATGATTTGGGATTTTACAGCCCAGCTAGAGTAGGGATGCTGGCGCTCGACTTCTTCAAATAATGACGCTGCTTCTTTTGGATTGCCGTTATAAACAGAATCCAGCGCTTTATTATAGAGGGAATCAACAGGCAGGTCTATTTGGTCAAGATCGTCTGTATTTTGATTAGAGCTACACGCTGAAAAGAATAGAAATAACGATAATAAAGCTGCAAACACAGCAGAACTATACGGATTACTGATAGTCATCTGCTTTCCTTAATCTATTCTATAATCATAGGTTCTATGATGAAAATGAGATTTTTCAACACTGCAATATAGTACCATCTCGCAGGTGATACGGCTAGACACTTTAAGTGTTGGAACTATTTTTTGATATTTAAGCAGGGATTGCCGCAGCAGATTTTGGCAGATTAACAAAACCGCGCGCTGGAGCAACATCCTCTGAAATTGTTTTAACAACATAGGCTGATTTATCAGCCATGAGCGTATGCAACAATTTTAAGGTTAATGCATGTCCGGGCCTAAACGCCTCAATTTTTCCAAAAATAGGCATGCCAGTAAGAAACAAATCGCCCATACAATCTAACGCTTTATGACGCACGCATTCATCATTCATACGCAAACCGCCCTCATTCAGGATTTTTCCGTTATCTACGACAACTGCATTTTCAAGTGTACCGCCTTTGGCAAGCCCTGCATGTTGCATATTTTCAACGTCACGCAACATACAGAATGTTCGTGCAGGAGAAATCGTTTCAATATAGCTTGACGTTGTAAAAGAATAGTCAATTTTTTGCTGTCCAATCCCGGGATCGGGAAAGTCTATATGAAGGGACAACTCTAAATTAGAGGATGGGTTGATGCGCGCCCATGCGCCATTCTCGTTAATAATGCTCACTTCTTTTAGAATTTTAAGATAGCTTGCGGGATATTTTTGCTGCCTTTGTCCTGCTTTAAGGAGTGCTTTTACAATAAGCTCTGAGCTACCATCAAGGATAGGCATTTCAGGACCGTCAACATAGATATTGGCATTATCGATTCCCATTGCGAATAGAGCTGACATAAAATGCTCTATGGTGTTAATCCCAACCCCATCATTATTTTCTATTCGGGTGCATAACGATGCACTAACTGTATTATTTATGTGCGCTTGGATTTTATTATTCTGTTCGTGAATATCCTCACGCCAGAAACAAATTCCTGAATTTGTATCAGAGGGTTCAATTCTGGCTGTTATGGCACGCCCGGTATGAACCCCAACCCCAGATAAGGAAAAGGGCTCTATTATCGTAGATTGTAAGTAATTCAATTTAAAACCTTTAGTCATAATAATACCCAGACAAACTAGCGAGTGTCTGGGTAATATACAAATCACGTTTAGTTACAAATTGTTGCAGGAGCTCTAATTTGCCTGACGTCTTAAGAATGCTGGAATATCCAGCTCATCAGGATCTTCTTGCTCTTGAACTTCTTGAAACGCCATTGCTGCCTGACCACCAGAAATAGTTGGCAAGTCCAGAATTTTAGGGGTCTCATTTGCGCCATTAGATGTTCCTGCCTCATCAGAAATTGGGGGGGCTAACTCTCGCCTAATAGCGGGTTCACTCTCATCAGATCTCTTTGCTAAGAGCGGCGAGAGAGACGGTGTGCTCCCTCCTAGTGAATTGGCAGTTGGGGATTGATTTGATTTTTGTGAATCGCTCCCTTCCGCTGCTGAGGCCCCCCACATTTGGGAAATTCGGCCCATAAGACCCGTTTTCTGTCGCACAGGTGCATAGCTTGCATTTGGAGACATTGGTTCAGTTGGTTCAGGAATAAAAACCGGCTGGGCTGTATTCTCTGTTTCTTCTACCTTCAAAGAGCCTAATTTTTCATCTGCAATAGAGCTTTTATTAGCTTCATTTTCTGAGAAGGTAGCAGATGTAGCCTGTGCATTCATTAATCCGAGCGGCGAGAGCTCAGGGGATGAAGCCTTTGGCAAATTCTGCTCAGCTGCATTCATTTGCTCTGGCAGTGCATCTGTTTTCTCAACGCCTTTATCATTTTCTAGTGGGGATGCTTGTGATGGCTCATCATTCTCTGACTGAGTAGAAGAGGGCGTTTTTGTATCTGATAACTCTATTTTTTCTGCCACGCTCTCGCTCATCTCTGATGGAGGAGATAACTTATCTGCAAAACGCCCCATATTATGTGCCTCTGGCACCTGCTCTGCTGGAATGGCGGCAGAAAACAAACCTGGGATAGGGGAGACCTCATTAATATTGGACATGGCAGGTGCTTTTGCATTCGAGAATGGAAGAGAGCCAGTTTGCTCAGCTGCTTCAAATCCAGTAGCAACCACCGATACTCTTATAATGCCTTCTAATCTCTCATCAAATGCTGAGCCGAAAATAATTGTGGCATCTTCATCCACTTCTCTTCGAATGCGGTTTGCAGCCTCATCAACTTCAAACAGCGTCATATCCATTCCGCCAGTGATGTTAATTAATAGTGCCTGCGCCCCTTGCATTGTTGTATCATCCAAGAGCGGATTATTGATAGCTGCTTCTGCGGCCTCAATAGCTCTGTTTTCTCCTGTTCCTTCGCCAGTACCCATCATGGCTTTGCCCATCTCAGTCATAACGGAGCGAATATCAGCAAAATCTAGATTAATTATACCAGGCTTTATCATCAGGTCGGTTACACCGCATACACCTTGATGAAGAACCGCATCAGCCATATTAAAGGCATCCGCGAATGTTGTTCTCTCATTAGCAAGTCTGAATAAGTTCTGATTAGGAATAACAATTAAGGTATCCACATAGGCTTGTAATGCGCTAATGCCTTCATCCGCTTGCGCCATACGTCGCTGGCCTTCAAACGAAAATGGTTTTGTTACCACCCCAACGGTAAGAATGCCTCTATCTTTGGCAGCCTTGGCAATGATAGGGGCAGCTCCAGTACCAGTGCCACCGCCCATTCCAGCGGTAATAAATACCATATTGCAGTCATTCAGTTCAGCTAGAACCTCTTCCATGCTTTCCTCTGCAGCAAGTTTTCCCATCTCAGGCTTGGAGCCAGCACCCAACCCTTGGGTTATCTCAGAGCCGAGTTGTATTTTTCGAGGTGCAAGAGAATGTGATAGTGACTGACCATCTGTATTCATCACCAGAAATTCAACGCCTTCAAGGTTAGCGTTAATCATATTATTGACAGCATTGCACCCGGCGCCACCAACGCCGACTACAGTGATTTTAGGACGTAATTCTTGCGTAGTTTGTGGGATTGTAAGATTAATAGGCATAATTCACTCCATTATTATAAGTTGAATAATTAGGTTTAAATTTGGGTTGGGTGAGCGGTTTAAGTAAAATTCGCGCCGGTTTGGATAATCTAAATTTATAAAAACAGATAAGGGACATTTGCTTTCTCCTTTTTTAAATATTTTCAATTAACCAATTGCCAATTCTACCAAACCTGCCAAATGGCATAGCTCTGGTTTGATGTTGGATCGGTTCGTTTTGGGGATAGGATTGAATGTAATTTGCCATTCCGAGCGCCGCAGAAAGAGGTTCTATATCTTCTCTTTCGCCAAGCCCAGAGATGTGATTTGGTGTTCCCATTCTGGCATTCTTTTTCCAGATTGAAGATACGAATTCGCAAATTCCTGTAAGTTTTGCTGTTCCGCCTACCAGTATGACACGGTTGCCAACTGCTTGATGCATATGAGCCTGCACCAGTCTTGCCATTAGTTTTTCCAAAATTTCTTCTAATCGCGTTTTGATTATACTATTGAGCAGATGGCGCTCTATTTGCTCTGAGTTAGAAAGTGTAATGGTATCTAAATCTGACAAGCCACCTGACAAAATGAAATTATCACCTTTTGAAGGGATGCCAGATGAACGCGCAGAAGCGGTGTGCGAGACAGGGCTTGGGGCAAAAACAGTGCCTTCGAAAACTTTCAGTCTCTCTGCTTCTTGGATAGAAATTGACAGGACTTTGGCAATGTCTCGCGTTAGCTGGATGCCACCAATTGCAATTGTGTCTGTGTAAATTACCTTGCCTTCCATAAACAAGGATAGGCTGGATGTACCGCCGCCTATATCCAGAACCAGCGAGCCAAGGTCTTTTTCCTCCTCACTCAAACACGCAAGGCCAGACATACTTGCACCATGATGAATATGTCCGGGGTTTAGATGGTTTTGTTGCAAAGCCTGCTTCAAGTTAGCAATTGAAGTTGAGCGCATGCTTAACAGCAGCGAGTCACTTGAGAGCTTTTGTGCAAACATTCCAATTGGGTTTTGCACTTGGGTTTGTCCATCAAGAATATACAGAAATTGCTCATGCTGAATGATGGTTCTTGAATCATCTGTTTTAATGTCATTTTGCTTGCTCACTATTCTGCGTAAATCTCGCTTTGAAATTTTTGCATCAGACAATTCTATGTTCGAGCGGATAATTTGCATGTTAGGCTGACCCGCATTACACACAAGATGCGCGTCTTTTACGGTAACCCCAGCTTTATCCTCTGCCAGTTGAACTGTATTTCCGATAGCGGTGCTAAAAGATTCTAAATCATTAATTTCACCGCCACGTAATCCAGCACTTTCCTGAATGGCATCGCCTATCACATTCAGCTCACCTGTTTTACTTGGCTCTACAATTATGGCAGCAAGCTTGGAGGTTCCAGCATCCAGAATAGCAAAGGCTGAGGTTGGTTTTTGCTTTGTTTTAACCATTGCTTTGTTCACTCATGTTTCTTGTCCTTTGCCTCGAATAGGCAAATTTGGCTCGATTAAAATCTGATCTTGAAGCCGCATATCAATAACAGCTAAATCTCTTTGAATAATCTGGTTCCGGTGCTCAAATCTAGCCAGCCGAGACCAGGCAAAACCAGGCTCATTCTCAGGTAGTTTTATCGTGATTCCATTTTTCATATGTACGTTCCAACGTCGCTTGGAAATATGTTGGATTGCCCAAATTTCTGCATATAATTCAGGCTCTGTTTTAAGAATTTCAATTAGATGGTTGGCTCGTCTAGCAGCATCCTTGCCAGATACCACAGGCAGATGACTAAATGCTTCAGGCGCAGCGCCCGCAATAATCGCTCCAGTATCATCGATTAACTGATGCCCCTCATTGGTTTGAAGTAACGCAATAGGGGTGCGCTCAATAATAGTAAGTCTAAGTGTGTTTGGCAGAAGGCGCTCTAAATAGGCGCTTTCAACCCAGCCCAATTGCTCAATTTGAAGACGCTTTTCGGTAAGATTAATAGATAGAATTGGCGCTCCATTTTGAAGCTTTAAGGCATCATTAAGCTCTTGATGTGTTGTATGATTACGTCCATTGATCGTTACAGTTTCAAGCTTAAAGCCAGCTTCTGCAATTTGGTGAAGAAAGCCAGTTTTGATAGTCGGCCACTGAATAATAATGATACCGCTGCCCAGAATAAAACATAAGGCAAGAAAACCAAATAGATATCCACGAAGAGACATTCTACGCGGTGTTTTTTTATCTTCAGGGGCGATTTGTTTTGCTAATCGCATTGTGCCGCCTCCACCAAAGTTGTGATTAAACGGTGCATTTCAAGATTACAGAATGATGCTTGTTCAGGGACGAGGGAGGTCTTTGTCATGCCTGGCTGGGTATTTAGCTCTAGCAAATATAAGCTGTCATTATCTTCATCCCATCTAAAATCAGCCCGAGCTATTCCCCGGCACCCCAAAAGTTCAAAGGCGCGCTCTGCCCAACTCATCGCCTTTTGGGTACAGCTATCTGGGATAGCAGCTGGTAGTATATGGCGTGAACCGCCAACATCATATTTTGCTGAATAATCATAAAATTGGGTGTTTGTGATAATTTCAGTTACGCATAATGCGTTACCATTTAATACAGATACGGTTAATTCACGCCCCGCAATATAGCGCTCTGCAATTAATGGGCAATTGCTAGCCCATCTGTTTCTGGGGCATACTCTGCCATCTAATATGATTTCAACGCCAACGCTTGAGCCATCATTTCGCGGCTTTATAACGTAGGGGCCTTCATAATCCACCGGAGTGACAATATCAGCCTCATTGAGAGAAAGACGAGGCGGGGTTTGAATATTTGCACCCTCGAACAGTCTGCCAGATAACGTCTTGTCCATGGCAATAGCAGATGCCGCCACCCCGCTATGAGTGTAGGGAATATTTAGGATGTTAAGTAATCCTTGAACAGACCCATCTTCACCAACTTGTCCATGCAAGGCGTTAAAGACAATATCGACTTTATGTTGCATGAGGTAGTGTGGCAGGTTTCTATCAAACGCTATTTCGCTAACGTCGTATCCAGCCTCTCTTGCTGCAGCAGTGCAAAAGGCTGCAGATGCTCTGCTGACTTCTGCTTCAGAATTCCAGCCACCATAGAGCATACCTATTTTTGGAAGCTTGCTCATCTAACCTGCTCCCCCTTATATATATTTGTTTGTATATCTTCATTCAAGCCAATTCGCTTTATCTCCCAGCGCAACTCAATGCCGCTGTTTTTCCTTACACGCTTGCAGACTTCAAGGCCAAGGGCTTCAAGGTCAGATGCGGTTGCCTGCCCATTATTTATTAGGAAATTGCAATGCTTGTCAGATACTTGTGCGTTGCCAATGCGAAGGCCTCTGCAACCAGCAGCTTCGATAAGCTGCCATGCTTTATGTCCTTCAGGATTGGCAAAAGTAGACCCGCCTGTGCGTTTTCCAATAGGCTGGGCATCTGCTCTATGTGCTAGATTCTGTTTCATTTTTTCACGAATTGATTGCTTGTCAGCACTCCTGCCGATAAATTCAGCATGGGTGAATATCCAGTCTTCAGGTGTCTGGGTATGGCGATAATCCATCCCCAGATCAGATGCGCCTACAACATGTTGGATGCCATTTCTGTCAATCGCAAAGGCGCGTTCAAGCACGTCTTTAAACTCTCCGCCATTAGCGCCTGCATTCATGCGCAATCCGCCGCCGATTGTACCTGGTATGCCGATTAAAAACTCCAAGCCAGCAATTTCCTTGCTGGCTGCAAAGCGGGCAACTTCGGCGTCACTTGCACCTGCGCCAGCGATGATTTTGTTTGGGCTCTCAAAAGTGATTTGTGTGAATAAACCATTTAGCTTTATGGTAATCCCTTTAATGCCGCCATCTCTTACCAGCGTATTGGAACCTGCGCCTAGAACATGGATTGGTATTTCATTGGGACAATTTTGTAGCAGAAAGACAAGGTCTTGGGTATCAGCTGGCTCAAACAGCCATTCACTTGGGCCTCCAACGCCAAACCAGGTAAGCTTATCTAATGCTGCCATTGAGGTGAGCTTGCCGCGAACGTTTTTCCAGCTCAGCCCTTTTATTGATGAGGGTTGATGCAGGCTCATAGTACCGATTCCTGCTTTTTTTGAGGTGCAATTTGTGCAATTTGCTCTGGTAATGCAGCAGCCCAGCTTGTAATAGTACCAGCTCCTAGACAAACCACAAGATCCCCTGCATTAGCGTATTCATATATCATCTGGGCAAGATTATCTTGATGATCTAAAATCATCGCGTTACGATGACCAAATTCATGTAATCCTCGTACCAGATCTTCTTTCTCATATCCTTGAAGTGGCGCCTCGCCAGCGGCATAGATATCGGCAACGATAATGATGTCTGCATTATTGAAACAGGCACAAAAATCTGAAAATAAATCGCGAACTCGGCTGTAGCGGTGGGGTTGAACAACAGCTATCACTTTGCCAGTACCGCAATATAATCTAGCTGCTGACAAGGCTGCTTTAATTTCAACGGGATGGTGCCCATAATCATCAATAATGGTAATTCCAGCCTCACATCCTTTGTAATCGAACCGTCTTGCTACACCATTAAAATCTGCAAGCGCCTTTTCAATTGTGGTAATATTAATGCCCATTTCAAGACAAACAGAAATAGCCGCCAGACAATTCTGGATATTATGTTCGCCTAGCATTGGGAAATGAAGGGTTGCTGTTTGCTTCTCAAAACCTGCAATACGGTCAGATAATTGCAAATCAAAAACCATTTTTCGGTCTTTTGAATGCACATTACTGGCACGCACATCTGCATTACTGGCAAGACCGAAGGTTATAATTCGCCTATCCATAATTGTAGGGAGTAATCTTTGAACAGAGGGGTGGTCTATGCATACAGATGCAAATCCATAGAACGGGATAGCACCTACAAAATTAGCGAAAGCACGTTCTAGATTCTCATAACTGCCATGATAATCAAGATGCTCAGGATCAATATTAGTTACAACTGCAACGGTGGGATTAAGTTTAGAGAATGAACCATCACTTTCGTCAGCCTCTACCACCATCCAGTCTCCAAGACCTAATCTTGCGTTACTTCCCCATCCTTGAATTATGCCGCCATTTACCACTGTTGGGTCATAACCAGCTGTTTCCAAAATTGTGGCCACAAGCGAAGTAGTGGTGGTTTTACCATGCGTTCCAGCAATTGCTATTGACCAGCGAAGCCGCATTAATTCGCCCAACATTTCAGCACGATGTACAATCGGCAGAAACTGTCTTTTGGCTTCTTCTAATTCTATATTATCCGGTTTAATCGCAGTTGAAACTACAACAAAAGCAACCTTGTTGATGTTGCTAGCATCTTGAGGTGTAGAAATCTGAATTCCTAATTTGCGCAGGCGCTTAACATTATTATTTTCTGTGATATCACTTCCTTGAACCTGATAGCCAAGAGAAAATAATATCTCAGCAATGCCGCTCATTCCGATGCCGCCAATGCCAATAAAATGAATGGTTCCAATTGTTAAGGGAAGGGCGGTCATTTAGCACTCCGGGCAGCTGAATTCTGGCAAGATGTAATTGTTTCTATAATTTTGCGTAACGCATCTCTATGTGCCAGCTTTCTAGCCTTTGCGGCCATTTGCTTGCATTTTTGCGGGTTGGTAATAAGCGATAAAAGCTCTTTTGTAAGTAATGTAGGATCGCTCTCAGCCTCTTTTTGTGTCACAAGAATAGCCGCATTCTCATCTGTGAGACTTTTGGCGTTAACTGTTTGATGGTCATCTAATGACGCTGGGAAAGGAATAAAAATAGCGGCTCTTCCAGTGGCTGCAATCTCAGCAACAGATGCTGCGCCTGCTCTTGAGATTATAATATCTGCTTTCGCCATCTCGTCTGGCATTTTGGTAAAAAACGAGGAGCAGAAATGTGTGACTGACATAGCAGAATAGGCGGCTTCAAGTTCGGATTGCTGCTCTGAGCGCACTTGCTGTGTAATTGTAAGTGACTTTTGCACTTCTTCAGGCAGCTTTGAAATAGCGTTTGGGATTAGATTTGCAAATATTTCTGCGCCAAGAGATCCGCCTATAATTAATATATGGCAGGGCTTATCTGTATTAAAGTACGATTTTTCTGGATAGTCCGCAAGTTCAAAAAAAACATCTCTTACCGGAAGTCCTGTTAATTTAACATCTGTGTTTTTTGGTAATGGCGTGCTGTTTTTCCAGCTAAGCAACATGGTTTTTACACGGTTGGCAAGAAATAAATTCGCTCTGCCAACACGTGCATTTTGCTCATGAAGTAGACTTGGAAGCTGGCATATATTTGCTGCAATTAGGGGCGGGGCGGATGGGTATCCACCAAACCCGACGATACAAAATGGACGAAACCTTGCAATGTAGAATACAGATTGGATAACCCCAAAGCTGAGTTTAAATAATGAGAAAAGCCTTTTCAGAAACGCTCCAGAAACAGGGGATGATGCTGAAATAGTGCTGACTTTCTGTTCAGGCGCAATTTTTTCTAATACAGCTTGACCTCGTATATCTGTTAAGAATTTACAATCAAACCCGCGTTCCCTTAATCCGTTGCAAACAGCCAATGCTGGGATAACATGTCCCCCGGTTCCGCCTGCCGCTAGTAAAATACGATTAGACGTCATCATCTGCTCCAATCATGTGACGCGTATCACGGGTTAGGGCTAAAATGATGCCAACCGTAATCCCAGAGGCTACAAGAGATGAGCCACCATAACTAATGAGGGGCAATGTCATCCCCTTGGCAGGAATAAGGTTTACAGAAGATGCCATATGAATAGATGCCTGAACTGCAAATTGCATAATGAGCCCCGCACCCGCTAGCAGATTAAACAGGCTGGTTCCAGTTGCAGATCGCTCAAACCCGCGCAATAAGAAAAAGCCATATAGCCCGATGAGAAATAAGCAGGCCAGAACGCCATATTCTTCTGCGGCAACAGAGAAAATAAAATCTGCATGGGCGTCTGGTAAATTAAGTTTTACCTGACCGTCTCCAGGTCCCACCCCAAAGAAACCGCCCTCTGAGAAGCTTTCGATTGATTTGCTTGTTTGCATCGAGCCGCCATCTAGAAAGCGATTTATGCGGGCTTCTACATGAGGCAGAAATAGGTAGGCCGCATATAAACATAAAGGTGCTAATGCGATTGCAATTAGAACGAGCAGCATCGGCATTCCAGCTAAGAACATCTGAAAGCCCCATGTGAGCGCAATTACCGATGTCATGCCAATATCAGGTTGCAATACCAGAATAAACACTAAGATAGCAGCAAGGCTTGTTGCCCATATCCAGCCTGGGAAATCTTCACCATCTCTCCAAAGCGTTAATAACCATGCACAGATCACTGCAAAAAATGGTTTTGCGAATTCAGAAGGCTGAACTCGGAATGGCCCAACAGAAACCCACCTTGTAGCGCCATTTACTTCATTGCCAATTAAAGCTGTTATAATCATTAATCCGATAGCAGCTAAAAGGCCTAATAAACTGATAACCCGAATTTGTCTTGCTGAAATCAGGGAGAAAAATAACATCATGCACAAAGCGGGCAGGAGGAATATCAGTTGTCGCCAGACAAAATGTTGCTCTGGCAGGCCAATTCTGAGCGCTACTGGCGGGCTGGCGGCCATAACCAAGATGGTTCCAAGTGCCATAAGAACAAGCACAATGCTAAGCAGCCATCTATCTACCGTCCACCACCAAATTCCAATAAGAGATCTGTCTGTTCTATCCAACATTATAGCGCCTCCACATGGTGAGGCTGCTGTTGGCATAGTTTTTTAGCAAGGTTGGTGAATTGTTTGCCCCGCTCTTCAAAATTGGCGAATGTATCAAAAGAAGCAGCCGCTGGAGATAATAAAACAAAACTATCAACCCCATCTTGAAGGGTTAATTTTTTAGCAGCTGCAAATGCTTTGCTAGTAGCGTCTTCTAGATTCTCAGCCAGCGTTGTAGGGATTAACCCTGATAATTCTGACTGAAATTGTGTTTTAGAGTTTCCATATAGATAGGCGTGCTTAACCTGCCTTAATTCTTTTATACAATTTGGTAAGCTAGGTTCTTTTGCAAGGCCGCCCGCACACCAGAAAATTTGCTGAAATGAAGATAATGCCCGCGCTGCTGCGGCATCATTTGTTGCTTTGGAATCATTTATAATTCGTAATTGATTTCCAGCTATATCACAGCTTGCAACCAGTTCTAACCGGTGCGGTAATCCCTTGAAACTCAAAATAGCTGTTTTAATCTTCTCTTCTTTTATACCAACATATCTGCATATAGTCGCCGCAACCGCTGCGTTTTCAGCATTATGGGACCCAGATAACGCAAAGTTTTGGTGTATCCCATCAGGGGTGTCATCTTTGCTTATTAAATGAAGCTGGCACTCATACCGTGCGGGGAGTAGCGGTAGCAGGTTTGAGCCATTCCCAAGAATAATTATCCCATCTGGCTTTACGTTTCGTACAGCTTCTGCCTTGGCAGCTGCGTAATTTGCCATCGAGCCATGCCTGTCAAGATGGTCAGGAGATAAGTTAAGGATTGCAGATATATCTGGATTTAGGGAGGGTGTGATTTCTAATTGGTATGAGGATAATTCAACCACCCTGTAACCATCTGCGCCAGGGCTATTTAATTCTGCCATTGACGTGCCAAGGTTGCCCCCAACAGCAACCGTTTTTCCAGAACAACTCAGTATATGAGCGGTAAGCGCTGTTGTTGTGGATTTCCCGTTAGTGCCTGTTATTACAATCCATTTAGATGCTGGCTGAAGTCTAATCACAAGCTCTATATCGCTTATGATGGGTACTTTAAATTTAGCAGAGAGCAGAGATGCAGGATGTGGCTCTGGCAGATAGGTTGGAATGCCAGGGCTAAAAACAACTGCATCAAGCTCATCCCAAGGCCAGTCTGAATAATGTGCATATAAATCACTAAATTCTTCTGGAACTTTTTCTGCATTATCATCAAAAACATACGTTATGATATGATTGCTGACAGCCAGTCTTAAGGCTGCCAATCCTGACCTTCCTAAACCAAGTACCGCAATTTTCTGCAGCTGTTGTTTATTTGTGGATTTAGAGTTGTGCAACATTCCTAAATCCTCTACCGCAACTTTAAGGTTGAAAGACTAATTAGAGCGAGAACAACAGAAATAATCCAAAATCTGATTACAATTGTTGATTCAGCCCAGCCTTTCTTTTCGAAATGATGATGAAGAGGCGCCATCAGGAATATACGTTTGCCAAAGAGCCGAAAGGACGCAACTTGCAATATAACGGAGACTGTTTCTAGTACGAATAAGCCCCCTGCAATTGCCAACACAAATTCATGGCGGGTAGCAACCGATATAGCGCCAAGTGCGCCGCCTAATGCAAGGGAGCCTGTATCCCCCATAAATACTTTGGCAGGTGGGGCGTTAAACCATAAAAATCCAAGGCTAGCCCCTATCAGGGCGCCGCATAGCGTAGCAAGATCGCCCACGCCAGGAATGTAGCTAATCTGCAAATAGGAGGCAAAATTAATATTTCCAGAAAGATAAGCAATTAGAACAAAACATGAAGCAACAATCATCACAGGAACAATTGCCAGCCCATCAAGCCCGTCTGTTAAATTCACAGCATGTGAGGCACCGACAATTACAAAGCTTGTAAATAAGATGTAGAATAACCCAAGGGGAAGAAGCTGTTCTTTGAAAAAGGGAACAGCAACGCTGTATCTCAGCTCTTCTGGTGAGAGTTCGACAAAGAACATGCTAACAAATATGCAGATAACTAATTGAAGAAGAAGTTTGCGCTTGCCGCTCAAACCTCTGCTTGTGTTTTTGCTTAATTTCATCCAGTCATCGACCAAGCCAATAGACCCAAAGCTAACAATGACGGCTAAAACAGGCCAGAGATAAGGATTTCCAAGTGGAACCCAAAGAAGGGCGGAAATCACAAGGCTTGATAGAATAAGAAGCCCGCCCATCGTTGGGGTGCCTTTTTTGGCAAAATGTGTATCAGGCCCGTCATCCCTTATAGGTTGACCTTCTGCCTGACGTGATTTTAGCCAAGCTATAAAAGGCGTGCCAAGAATAAGCGAGAAAAGAAGAGCTGTTAGAACAGCCCCGCCCGTTCTAAAGGTAATGTAGTTAAAAAGATTAAATATTTGGTACTGATCGCTCAAAGGTACAAGGATATCAGACAGCATTTGCGATCTCCTTGTTGGATAATGATTTTAAATGTTGCACAAGCAAATATGCGCCAGAGCCATGAGAGCCTTTGACAAGTATTATATCAGCCTCATCAATAAGCGATTCTATCGCTGGTTTAGCTTCTTCAACATTTTCAAATGTATGAACTGCTGTAATAGGTTTCAGGGCTTTTTTTATTTTCTTCAGGGCAGGGCCAACCAGAATTACGCTTGACGGGTGCGCCTGAATGATGTCAGGCACTAACTCGGCATGCATCTCGTCGCTAAATTCACCAAGCTCAAGCATATCGGTGAGGATAAATACTTTATTCGCTTCTGGCCGGCTGGCAACATCCAAAATAGCAGCTCTCATTGAAGAAGGGGACGCATTATACGCATCGTCAATTAGAAGAGTTGAATGGGTATTAATGGTAAGATGTATCGCAGCCCCTCTGCCATCTAGTTCGGTTTGGTTCTGCAGACTTGCACAGGCTTTTTCGATATCAAGGCCCATAAAATGACAGGCGGCAATTACACTAAGCGCGTTAATGGCCCAATGTTCTGCCCGCATTGCGATGCCGAGCTGGTAGGTGTTTTTGCCAATTCTAAAGGAAATATGCTGTTTTATCTGGCTGTCATGCGCATCATCCACTATGCGTGAGAGAAGCTGAACTGTGCTAGTGCTATTTTTTCCAAAGCTAATGATGGTTCCAATTTTTGCGTTAATAGCCGCTTTTTCCAATATAGAATATTGGTCATCGTCCCGCGGTAGAATAATACAGCCATCAGGGCTCATCCCAGCGCATATTTTAGCTTTCTCGTGAGCAACTGCTTGAAGTGAATGCAGGTGACCTATGTGAGATTCAGCGATTTTTGTAATAATCGCGATGTTTGGCCTGACAAGTTGGCTAAGAGGGGCAATCTCCCCTTCATGGTTCATTCCTATTTCTGTTACTAGATATGAGAGCAGGGATGGCATTGATAATAGTGTAAGCGGCACGCCCAGATAATTATTATAATTACCTCGATTTGCGTGCGTGTCCCCAAATTGGCTCAAGCATCTGGCGAGCATTTCCTTGGTTCCGGTTTTTCCAACAGATCCTGTAACCGCAATTTTTATTGCATTTGTTTCTTGTGCGAATGTGCCTGCTAATCGATGCATTGCATCTAAGGGGGAGGCCACAATTAATTGAGGCACTTGTGCGATATTTACAGGCCGCTCGACAATCGCGGCTGCAGGGGGCTTTAACCCTGTTACAAAATCATGCCCGTCAAGATTATGGCCTTTTAGCGCAAAGAATAACTCATTATTATTGATTTCAAGGCTATTGATTTTGGCGTTTGTAAATTCGGTGGAGGGCACTTGGTCAAGATGCCAATGTCCGCCACATATGAGGGCCAAATCCCAAGGAGACAATAATTCCATCATTGGCTATCTCCTGTAATCTGGCTGGCATCATTCAGGCGCTTTACAATGTTTCTAGCAACAACGGCGTCACTGAAGGGAAGTGTTTCTGACCCTATTAATTGAAGACTTTCATGCCCTTTGCCTGCAATCAGAAGACTGTCAGAGCCTTGCAATTGTTGGATTGCAAATTCAATGGCTTCATCTCGGTTGCCTATTTCAATTGCATCAGGGCAACCGGCCATAATTTCGGCTCTGATAGCACTGGGAGATTCGTTTCGAGGATTATCATCTGTAATAGTGATTTTATCTGCTAATCGGTGGGCTACTTTGCCCATTAAAATGCGTTTGCCTTTATCACGCTGGCCGCCGCAACCAAAAACCAGATGGACTTGTTTTTCGGTCTGTTTCTTCAGCGATAGAAGCACCTGTTCTAGGGCGTCTGGTGTATGTGCGTAATCTATTACGATTAGAGCATTCTTTGGATGGCCATAGATAGGCTGCATGCGCCCATCAATCGCAGACAGGAACGAAAGCGACCGGAGGGCAATTTCAACTGGCAGTCCAGATAGATAAGCAGATATGCCAGCCGCAAGCGCATTACTGGCCTGAAAAGCACCTGTTAAGCCCAGAGGACACGTATATTTTTTATCTTTAAAAAGAACGTTTAACTCTAATCCATAGCCAGTTGGCTTGATAGATTCAATGCGAAAATCAGCTTGCGAATCCTCGCCAAAAGTGACGATTGATACTGGCCGTTTTCTAACATTTTCCAGTAATTTTTTTCCATATGGATTATCAATGTTAATAACTGCATGACCACCATCTGCAAGATAGTCTAAAAATAATTTTTGTTTAGATTCGAAATAAGCATCCATGTTTGAATGATAATCAAGATGGTCTCTGCTCAGATTGGTAAAAACCGCAACTTGAACGTTGAGGCCATTCATTCTTTGTTGTTCTAAACCATGACTGGAGGCTTCAATCGCAAGATAGGAAATATTTTGTTTAGAAAAACTGTTTAAAGCAGAGAAAAAATACTCTGACGAGGGTGTGGTAAGACCAGAAGAAGGCACTTTAAGCACTGTGGAGGAGCGTGCGCCAAGCGTGCCAAGAGATACCGCATTCCAGGTATTGCGCTCCCAAAGTTGTCGCAGGAACTCTACTGTTGACGTTTTGCCATTAGTGCCAGTAACAGCGACTGTAAAGCCAGGTCTTGATGGCCAGAATTTAGAACACGCAATAGCAAAGCAACCTCTGACATTATCTGCGCGGAGTAAGGCAATACCATCTGGAATAACCAAGTCTCTGCCGTCTGCTAGAATAGCAACAGCGCCATTTTTTATCGCACTATCTATGTAGTTATGTCCGTCAGATAAATTGCCAGAAATAGCAGCGAATAAAGAGCCTTTTCGAACATTACGAGAGTCGCTTGTTAGATGAGTAATAACTAAGTCATCATCCCCTTTCTCAAGCGTCACTTTATCTGTTAAATCGAATAATCTAGAAAGATGCATATACGGACTCCTTGCCATCTAGCATCATGGGTGGCAGAAGATTCTGGCTATTTTCTGGCTTTGTTATGTCAACGGGATGAACGCCTAAAATTGGTGCAATTTGATTCACAACCTCTTTTATTGCGGGTGCAACCACCCATCCTGCCGTTGCGTAATTATAAGAATGCTTTTGTCCAATTGGCTCATCTACCATCATCATAATCAGATAAGCAGGGTCATTTGCTGGAAATGTTGCAACAAATGACACCCGGTTAGCCTTCCGATTAAATCCCTTATTCTCCACTTTTTCAGCAGTGCCGGTTTTTCCGCCAACAAGGTAGCCAGGCGCATCTGCAAAATTGCCAGTGCCAATTTTATTGCTGACAACCAGACGCATCATAGAACGCACCGCCATGGATGTTTCTGTTGAAAAGATTCTTAACTTTTCAATGGGCTCATTTGCGTTTCGCCTTAACAGAGTAGGGGCGATATAATGACCATCCCCGCCTGCAGCAGCAATTGCAGCAGCTGCCTGCACCATGCTTACGGATAAGCCATATCCATAAGACACTGTCATTGTGGTGATATGTGACCAGTTTTGCGGCACTAAGGGAACGCCGTTCTCCACGATTTCAAGAGGAGAAGCTGATAGAAGTCCGAGTTGCTTCATATAATTTTTTTGTGTTTCAGAGCCGATTAGCTGGCTTATATGGGCAGAGCCTATGTTAGAAGATCTCACTAATATTTCTGCTAGCCCAATCGAGCCTTTAATAGGGTGATAGTCATCAATAAGCTGGCCGGCAACGCGAATAGGTTTTGATACATCAATTGTGGCTTGCATATCAATTGCGCCCGTTTCCAGGGCAATAGCAGTATTGAGGACTTTAAAAATAGACCCCATCTCATACACGCCTTTGGTAACCTGATTAAAGCGCGCAGTGTCTGTGGATGTCATAATATGGTTTGGATCAAAATCCGGAAGAGAGGTTGCTGCCATAATCTCTCCAGTCTTGACGTCCAGAATTAATGCAGCGCCGCCTAATGCTTCAAATGTTTTAATTTGAGTATCTAGTGATTCCCGTAAAACTGTTTGTAACCCTGTATCGATTGATAAATATACATTCTCGCCAGAAGCTAATGTTTCATTCTGGCTTTTCTCGATACCAGCAATTCCGTTATTATCTCTGTCTACAGCGCCAATAATATGGGCAGCCTCTCTTCCTTGCGGATAAATCCGTATGGTTGCTGGCTTAACATAAATACCAGGCAGACCTAATTGTAGAATAGCTGAATGCCTTTTGGGCGTTAGTTTTCTGTCTAGCTCTGTAAATCGCCCTTTTTTAGTGAGGCGCTTTATAAGCGTTGGTTTATCCAATTTTGGAACATAAGGTAGAAGCGCTGATGCAACTTCTTCTGGATTAAAAATATGCTTTGGATCTGCATATAGGATATTGACCGGAACCGTGCTGGCAAGGATGCGCCCTTTTTGATCTAAAATAGCGCCTCTGGCTTTATCGTTAATAGTGGCATAGGAATGGTTAGATGTTTTTGGTTTGCTTAACGCAAGCGCGATAGATTGCGCGCCGATAAGCGTAAATATCAAAAGCATCGAGAAACCTGAAAATATTAGTCTATAGCCAGCTATTTTTCTGGATTTTGATGGTTCTGGGCGGCTTGGCCATAATAAGCTGCGACAAATATTCAGAAATTTAATATGCCACATTTTCAACTCCTGCATCTGCATTCGGGATTGATGTGGTCACTGAACGTCTCATCGGTATTGATGAGATAGGCAGAATACGTTCTGGTGTTATGGCGTTCATTCCAAGCAGAGAATGCGACAATCTAAGCAAACGCTCAGGGCGCGTCAGGAAAGTCCATTCTGCTTGAAGAACATAATTATGCTCTGTTTGTGATTTTATTTCCAACTCTAGCTGTTTTAGCGTTCGGTATTGCTCATCAACAGTGAGTTTTGCAAAATATAACCCGGATCCGAGTACAGCAACGATGAGGCAGGATAAAAGTACAAAGCGCATTAATCTCTCCCCATCATTATCTCGCGCGCATCGCGTGCTTCTTGCACTGGAGCGGACGTTCGAATGCCAACCCGCAATTTAGCAGAGCGTGCACGAGGGTTAGTTTCAATCTCGCTTATCTCTGGAAGGATGGGTTTGCGAGGTAAAAGCCGAAATGTTGGCTCTGTATCTGGCTGAAACGGTTGATGACGCGATGGCTGGGCTGCATACCCTGCGCGCTGGCTAAAGAACCTTTTAATAATTCTGTCTTCCAATGAATGAAAACTTACAACTGCGAGTATACCGCCTTCTGGTAAAATTCTCTCTGAAGCAAGCAAAGCATCGCATAGCTCACCAATTTCGTTATTTACATAAATTCGCAATGCTTGAAATGTACGAGTGGCTGGGTCTGACTGACCTTTTTTCGCGCGAGGTAGTACAGAGCGAACAATCTGCGCAAGCTCAGATGTTCTAAGCAGGGGCGCTTCTTCGCGTTTGGCACTTATAGCGCGGGCAATCCTACGTGATGCGCGCTCATCTCCATAGGTAAAAATTATATCAGCGAGTTCTTTTTCTGGCATTGAATTAACGATATCAGCTGCGCTCTCACCTGCTTTAGACATTCTCATATCCAACGGACCATCAGATTTAAAGGAAAAACCTCGCTCTGCTTCATCTAGCTGTGTGGAGCAAACGCCAAGATCAAACACAATTCCGTCTGGTCTGTTAAACTGAGTATTGGCTATTAGTCGTTCAATCTCAGAGAAGGAGCCCTCCAAAATAGTAAATTTTTCGCCAAAATCTTGCATCTGTGCCTGCGCGCGTGATATTGCATCTGGATCTCGGTCTATCCCAGCAACACAACAATCAGCTTGATTTAGAATTTCGCGGCTATATCCGCCATTGCCAAAGGTCGCATCAATAATATGATCGCCATCTCCGGGTGCGAGGGCAGAGATAATTTGGGGCAACATAACCGGATGGTGAAGCGCGCCCATATTCATTAGGAAATTCCTTGGTTAGGTATTCCGGCAAAGGATAATTTAGGTACTTTGCCGTTCCGTGCATTATCGCGGGTTTTGGCATCACGTGGCTTCCAGTGCGCTGGATTCCAAATTTCAAAGGAGCGCCCAATTCCTGAAAATAACGCCACTTCTTCAAGTTCTGCATATTGAATGAAATCATCTGAAAGCATTACTCTGCCTTCATTATCAAATTTCATCTCCTGCGCACTTGATAGCATTGTTTGCAGGGTAAGGGTGTCTTCAGACAAGACATCCATTTGGTCTATTGCATCGACAATCTGGCTTATACGCTCAATGCCGCATCCCTCAAGACAAGAACTCGTTAACGATTTATAGAGATAAAGAGGTGTGTGATTGCGCTCAAATATTGCGCGATATTTAGCAGGCACAGAAAGACGTCCCTTTCTGTCTATCTTGTTTTCAAAAGTGGATAAAAACAGATCCACCCAACGCCTCCTTAATTTTTATTTCTCCGATAACTGCTGTTAAATGAGATATGGGATACTATGGGATATCATGGGTTACTATGGTAGTCAATGGTATTTTACTGTAATTCCATGGAAAAAAGCGTTATTTTTCAATTATTTGAATGTAAAATATAAGGAGTGCGATCTAAAATTCTGAATTTAAATGATAATTTTATTTTGTTTATGTTTTGTTCTTGTTTTTATGTAAAAATTCAATGGGAGCGGGATAAAATCAAGACCATTCTTAGCTACAAAAAAAAGGGGATTATTAGCTATATAAGGGAGCTTATACTGCCATTAGTTATACTGTTCAGAGAGCCTATAAGCCGGGTTCTGTTAGAAGAAATCTTCATTGATAGCTATTCATCTGAACCGTATTGTTACCAATAGGTTTTAGCGATCTACCCGGACAATCTGGCAGGACCGCCAGTGCGTCTAGACGCGTATGTCCCTATATGATCTTGCTTCGGATGGGGTTTACCCTGACCAGTTTTGTTACCAAAACTGCGGTGCGCTCTTACCGCACCATTTCACCCTTACCCTATCTTTTCAGCTAAGGCGGTTTAATTTCTGCGGCACTTTCCCTAAGGTCGCCCTCGCTGGAAGTTATCCAGCATCCTGATCCTGTGAAGCCCGGACTTTCCTCTCACCTTCCATTTAAAATGTTAGCCAAGCAGCTATCCAGCTCTCTGAACATATTTGTTGTGACGTGTTTCGTATTTAAAATCAAGATTGATTATAAAAACCGTGACGCATAGGCAAAAAAATCCCCAATAACAAACCTGATATAATGCGGGGGGATCATAACGCCTCGCCAAGTTCCTCTCGGCGTAATTCGAGTTCAAGCCAGCTTTGTTCTTTTTGTTCATGCTGCTCTCTTAAATCTTCGACTTCTGTTGCCAGTTTCTGATAAGTTTCTGGCTGCTCTTGGAATAATGCCATATTAGATAATTTCTGCTCAATTGAAGATATCGTTACCTGCAATGCCTCAATTTCTTCAGGGAGTGTCTGCAATAGATATTTTTCCTTAAAGGTTAATCTGTCTTTGGTATTATTTTTTGGCTTATGAGCTGTTTTTTTAATCTTCTTCGCTGTTTTCTTACTTCCATAAGATTTTCTTTTTTCCAGATAGTCTGAATATCCACCTGCATGAGTTTGAATTTTGCCATCTTCTTCGAATGCTAGAACAGAGGTAACAGTTCTATCAATGAAATCACGGTCGTGGCTTACAATCAAGATTGTTCCATCATAGTCAGCAACAACTTCTTGCAGAAGATCAATGGTTTCTAAATCAAGATCATTTGTTGGCTCATCGAGCACAAGAAAATTATGTGGCTGTGCAAAAATTTTGGCAAGAAGCAATCTGTTCTGCTCTCCTCCAGAGAGGCTATGGACACGTTGTGTCATCTTAAAATCATCGAATAGAAAATCACGAAGGTAACTTGCCACATGCTTTGTTTTTCCCGCTACTTCTACTGTATCGCCGCCATCAGGGCATAATATCTTCCACGGAGTTGCTTCTTGCACAAGCTGTTCACGTTTCTGGTCAAAATATGCTGGCAGCAGGCCAATTCCAGCTTTTACATATCCAGAATCTGGCTCTCTTTGTCCTAACAATGTGCGAACCAGCGTTGACTTACCAGCACCATTTGGGCCGACGATTCCTATTCTATCGCGTCTTTTTATAACAAGATTAAAATGGCTTGCTAATATCACAGAAGCGTTCTTGCCATTTTCCGCTGAAATGTTTGCCGAAATGTTTTCTGAAATGTTCGCTGGAACGGTCAGGCCAATGTTGCGAGCTTCTACAACAATTTGTCCGCCTGCCTCTGCCTTGCCACTTGAAATTTTAAATTCATGTTCTGCTTTATTGAAGTCGCTTTTTCGCACTTCTCTTAACGCAGTTAATTCTCTTAGTCTGCCCTGATTTCGCTTGCGTCTTGCACTTATACCTTGGCGTGACCATCTCGTCTCTTCTGCTATTTTTTTATCTAGCTTGGAAAGTCTTACAGCTTCTTCTGTTAATATGGTCTCTGACCATTCCTCAAATTCTGAAAATGCCCCATCGCGTCTTTTTAGCGTTGATTGATTGATCCAGATAATACTATTGCCTAGCGAGCGCAGAAATGCTCTATCATGGCTGATAATTACTAAAGCGCCTTGATGAGAAGAAAGACGCGCTTCCAGCCATTCAATTGTCGGCAGGTCAAGATGATTAGTTGGCTCATCAAGTAATAATATATCTGGCTTATTTACTAATGCTTTTGCAAGTGCCAATCGGCGTGCTTCCCCGCCAGAAAGTGTGTTTGTTAAACGCGCAGGATCTAAATCCATTTTCATAAGCATCGCTTCAGCAACATGCAACTCTGCTGGGTTTCGAAGGGAATCCCCAACATAACTTACAAGTGTTTGTATCCCATTTATAATCGGATTTTGGGGCAGATAAGCAACCTCAACACCAGGGGCAACCCATAGACTTCCCTCATCAGGCTCTACGCTTGCTGTAATGAGTTTCATCAAAGTAGATTTGCCAGCCCCATTCCTGCCAACAAGTGCTAGTCTCTCACCTGCATGCAATGATAAGTCCACATGTCGAAGTAACCATCTATCGCCAAGATTTACCCCAGCATTTTTAAGCGTGATTAGCGGCGTTGACATAATTCTTATAACTTTTCTTCTACTATAATAAGTGAGTCTTGATGCATCATATGCGCTTTAACATGGAGTGATATGCCGCATTAATAAGGCGCAATCTATCTGTAGCAGCTTGTACAAACTCTTCTGGTAATCCTTGAGAAATTAATTTATCTGGATGATTTTCACGCACTAATTTACGCCAAGCGGCCTTGATTTCGCGCTCACTTGCATCTGCTGCAATTCCAAGGATGGTATGGGCGGCACCTTCTCCACTTCCGTAGATATCTGCCATACGCTGAAATTCACCTTCATCAAATCCAAAAATGGAAGAGACTATGTTTAAATAATTCCATTCTGGTGTGGAGATTTCACCATCTGCTTTTGCGATGAAAAAAAGCAACTCTAGTAATTGTTCAAGAATGGGCGCGCGACTCCCAAATAACGCAACACTTTGTTTTGCATAAGACTGAAAACCATCTGGGGTTTGTCTTGCCAGATCCCAGAATTGTCCAACACGTTTTAAATCTTCTGTGGGGATGTGAACTTTCTGCCTGAATGCTGTGATCTCTGAGCGGGTGATAACACCATCTGCCTTTGCCATTTTTGCTGAAAGAGCGATGATAGCAACCGTAAAGGCGATTTTTTTAGACTCAAAAGAATCGCTAGGCCCTTTGAACTTTGCCTCCGCATAATGACCTGCTGCTGCTCCCAGAAGAGCGCCTATGGGCCCACCAATTGCAAATCCAGTAGCCCCGCCAATGATAATTCCCCAGATATTCATAGGCTATGTTGTGACTGTTTTTAGGGTTAATTGCAAGTTGCATAAGCCCTGTAAAAATGTATTGTGTGATGATAATTTGTCTAACAGAGTATCCTTATCTAAATGCAAAAACAGTTATTTGATTTTACGGGTTTGAAATGTCCATTGCCAGTCTTGAAAGCAAGGCGAGCTCTAAAATCTATGGCGATAGGTCAATTAGCAGAAATAACAGCAGATGACCCAGCAGCCCCAATAGATTTTCAGCATTTTTGCGAAACATCCGGTCACACGCTTGAACAACAATCTGAGCGGGATGGTTTATTTACCTTTTTAATTCGCAAGTCTAATGAGTAGAAAAAAGCATTTCTTGCTGGGACTGAGTAAAAATACGAGCTTTTGCGAGATCATTCTGCCAATCAAAAACGCCTATTTCCGCACAGAATGAGAAGAAACCAGAAGAGGGCAGGCCAGGCGTTTGCTTTGAGAATATCATACATGCCCGCAACGGCCTTCCTGCGCGCATATCCTCTAACGTGATTTTCTCCAGCCATGTGACAATTCGATTGATTTTTTGCGGCCCCGTTAGCTTCATACAAACAGCAAAGTCAGAATAGGACATAGCTGTTCTAGTTTGTATCAAGCTTTGAAGTATGATTTCTGCTGTTAGGTGCTCATCTGACGTTAGTTGCATTGATTTATTTAAAACCCCTTATCTAAAAAAGCAACTGACCTAAAACCTCATAATAACCTGTTATGAGATAAAAATATATTGAATTCAGCTTTAATCGAGTTAGGCGTGCGGACTTGCTTGTGAGGCTTAAACGCGCTACCTAGTTATTATGAATTTTTTTCGCGCTGTGTTATTTTCGGTGTTTTTTTATAGTTCCACCGCCTTGATCGGTGTTTTGGGACTTCCTATTTTATTAATGCCAGCCAGATATGCCTCTAAATTAGGCTCACTCTGGGGGCGCTGTGTTCATCTATGTCTCTCTATCATCCCGATTGGTTTTTCCCTTAAGGGAGATAGTGCAAAATCTAAGCAGGTTATCTATGCGGTCAAACACCAATCTGCATGGGAGACTTTGATTTTATACTGGCAATTAGATAGCCCTATTGTGGTATTAAAAAAAGAATTATTATCCATTCCGATAGTAGGTCAATTTATGAAGCGTGCCGGATGTATTGCTGTTGATAGATCAGCTGGAATGCGTGCATTAAAAAAACTTCAGGAAGAAGCGCTCTTAGCAAAACAGACAGGCAGGTCCATTCTGATTTTTCCGCAAGGCACCAGAGTTGAGCCGCGCGATAATACAACACCGTATCAAATAGGTGTGTTTTCACTGTATCAAGCACTATCAATTCCTGTTATCCCGGTTGCATTGAATTCGGGACGTTACTGGCCAAATAAAAGATTTCTTAAAAATCCTGGAATTATAGATGTGATATTTATGTCACCAATTAAAACAGGGTTGCCACGAAAAGAATTTATGGCAAAATTAAAAAGTGATATTGAAGATAAATGCGCTGAGCTAGAAAAAAAGAGAATTTAAAATGGATGGAGAAAGCCCATTTGGTGGCTCTCAACGAAATGTGCTTGGAGGCCTGTTAGAGACCTGTTCTCTTGAGCCCCTGACAGGCTATTTCAGAGATGGATGTTGTCATACTGATAGCGCGGACGCAGGCATTCATACTGTATGTGCATTAATGGATGATGCTTTTTTAACATTTAGCAAACAAGCGGGAAATGATTTATCCACACCGCGTCCTGAATTTAATTTTGCTGGTTTAAAGGCTGGTGATTATTGGTGCCTATGTGCAGCAAGATGGGAGGAGGCAAGGTTAGCAGGCGTTGCTCCTAACGTAAATTTGAAGGCATCGAACTATAAAACCCTTAGCCTTGTATCCTTAGAGGATCTCATCGAACATGCGCTCTAAACTTGGTAATCAGTCTCAACATGAAAAAGCGGCACAAGATAGCATTGAGGCTATTTCTTATGAGGACAGAACAGTCTGGTTTATCTGGATAGGACTTGTCTTTATTGCCATAGCAGCATTGCCGTTCATCGCAAGATCTCCTGATTTAGTTGGATTTATTGCTGATTTATGTGTTTCCATTACGCCTTTTTAACAATAATGTTTGATGGCCGCTTCATCGAGCTACCCATTTACTATTTTGGGGGTGTATTTGTGGGGGCGTTTATCCGCGTGAAATTGGCGCGAGTGTCCCTCAGGTGAGTTGGGACCGGCTAGTTTTACTCATCTAAGGGACATGTATCTATACGGATGAGGCTTTAGGGTGGATCTGTTTTTTCGGTAATAATATTTTTTTTCTATATAAAATTATTAACAGATTGAATTTATTGAATTAATTATGTCCCCAATAAAAAACGATTGGCAGCTAAATTAGGCAAGACCAATTAGCCTAATAGATTTAAGAACTATTTTTATGAGCGTTACAGAGCGTTAATTTCTAAACTTCCGATGACAGGATTTACAGCTGTCGCCAACGGATTTTGCAGCGGAGATTATGGCCTCTTTATCACCTTGGTCTACCGCGGCAACCACTGATAGGGCCGCTAATTCGAATGTTTTTGCAGCATCTTTGAAGCCGTCAAAATCCTTCCAAATTTCTGCAGATGCCTCAGACACGCCGCCGCCGCTTCCTTCTGGAAAATAGTCAGGCATAACAGCGCCCCATTGTGCTAATGCTGCAGCATTTGCCCTTATATCTTCTAATTCATCACTTCTGATTGAAGCGTATAAAGCTTTAATATCTTGTTGGCTCTTTTTGAACAAATCCATACGTTCTTTTACAATACCTGTTGCGTCCTTATGTGCATATGATGCTGCAGAAAAACCCAATATTAATGTGGTTAGTAATGTTAAAAAGATGCGTATCATTTTAATTCCTGTTCCATTCTAATTAAGTGTCATGCTTTATGTTGTTTTATACTGATGCAGGGGCATTTATGGACTACAATTAGATATTAATTATTTAATAATTTTGCTCAAGTTTTATTTCCCGAAGCGCAATATAAATTCCTGCACCGACGATTATCAAGATACCAAACCACGTCATTTTGTCTGGAATGGCGCCGAAAAGATAATATCCAACAGCTGTCGCAGCAATTATTTGGGCATATATAAATGGAGAAATGATATTTGCCGCAGCTAGTCTGAAGGCCGCAATCATTCCAATTTGGCCAATTGCAGAAAAAATCGCAAAACTTGCTAATAGGGGTAGCTGTGATTGATGTATCGGACTTGCGTAGAAAAAAAGCAATGGCAGTAGAAAAAACGAGGCACAAAGAGCGGTATGGAAAACACTACAAATAAGCGGGCTTTCTTGGGATAATTTTCGATTCAAAAGGTAGAAGAAGGATATGAAAAACCCAGATCCAAGCGCTATGAGATAACCAGGTGTTTGCCCAGTAAAGCTTGGTTGTACAATAATAATTACGCCTATAAAGCCAACTAGGACAGCCATAATGCGTCTTGCACCAAGAGGCCGTTCACCCAGCAACAAAGGAGATAAGGTAGTCACAATCAGTGGCGAGACAAATACCACCGCAATAGCGTCTGCTATATGGATAAAATGAACTGACCAGTAATAAAAACCAATGCCAAGACAGGCAGATCCGCCGCGCAAAAGCTGAAGCCAAGGTCGAGGCGGAATAAGGGCGCTTCTCCCGAAATATAAGGTTATTGGGATCGATAAGAGAATTACCAGAAACATATATTGGATAGATAAAAATGTAACAGGCGTGATTTCTGCGGATAATAATTTTGAGATACCATCTTTCACAGCATTGATACTAACAGCCCCAACAAATAAGAATATACCAAGAGATGTTCTATTGTAAGGTGACATATTCTACCCTGTTTCCGCTTTTCTAAGATTTGCTATATTTGCCCCAATGATTAATATCGCGCCACCTAATATAAACAGTGATAATGCCTCTGCATAAACAAAATAGCCAATCACTGCTATAAGGGGCAGACGCAGAAACTCTAATGGTGCGACAATAGACGCAGGTGCCAGCGTTAGCGCTGTTGTAATGCAAAAATGAGCGGTTAATCCGCCAACGCTAATAACAGCAACCCAATGCAGATTTGCGGTATTAGGAAGTGCTATAATACCATCAAAACCAGCACCAATAATACTCATGACGCATTGCATAACAGTTAGCCAAAATAAAATGCATGTAACGGATTGGGTGCGGGTTAATAGCTTGGTTGCAAGAATGCTTCCTGCAAAACCTACGGCACAAAATATAGCCGCCAGCATGCCTGCCGATAGGCCTGTTGCTTCAGGACGGGCAATCATTAATATGCCGATAAAACCAATAAAAATCGACAGGAATTTGGTTTTGGTTAAGGTCTCTTTTAAAAATAAGGGCGCTATCAGAGCAACCCATAAAGGTGCTGTGAATTCAAATGCAAAGAGTTGAGCAAGGGTTACTTTTGTAACCGCAAAGTACCATAATGTTTGACCAAAAAAGTGACTAACATTCCTGATTGTATGAAGTTTTAGAGTATTAAATTTTATTTGATTTAACGTATTAAAGCGCCAAGCCAGTGCTAACACGATAAATATGCCAGCAAGAGAGCGCCAGAGCATAATCTCAAAGCTATCTAACTCTCCTCCTAATTCTCTTCCAGCGATTGCCATTAAACTAAAGCTTATAACAGCCCCAAGCATCCAAACCCCAGCCTTCATTGAATCAGTTATAGATAAAGACATTCAGGCACTCGCAGATAGATTAAGGGAAAATGATGTACTCATTTGCTCAAGCTTGAAAACACAGCACTCGGCCAGTATTTAAACCACTCATACCACATAACGGTTCGTTAAAGTGTGACTTATTTAGAAATACCAGCAAAATGTTATGTGTATTTACGATCTATGGATTTGTAACGATCTGAAAATACTGGTTCCAGAAAAGGGCGCTAATTTTGTTTAAATTTTTGTGTTATTGCTAAATACTTGGATAGTTCTTTTAATTTAAGAAGCATTTTTATCCTTTTCTGGCTATCAGGTAATAACGTTTATTTTAGGGTGTGTGATGGAGCGATATGATGTCTGTTAACAAATTAGCGTCAAA